>Ga0068861_100003312_pt1 | contig 10665 bp, 6 predicted proteins | sample KBSSwiS42_FD_66593 | JGI IMG/M metagenome (GOLD analysis project Ga0068861, IMG submission 66593) | Switchgrass rhizosphere microbial communities from Kellogg Biological Station, Michigan, USA - KBS Switchgrass S4-2 | ecosystem: Host-associated > Plants > Roots > Rhizosphere > Soil ...
CATTGTCTACAATCGCACCGAGCTCGAGCTCCTGCTCACTGAAGGCGTAACCGTCACCGAGGAAAACCCGCTCCTCATCGACGCATTCCTCGAAGACGCAGTGGAGATCGATGTCGACGCGGTGACGGATGGAGAGCGCGTCCTCACCGGCGCAGTGCTCGAGCACGTGGAGGAAGCGGGCGTGCACTCGGGTGATTCTTCGTGTCTCACGCCGCCGTATTCGATTGGCACGGACACCGAGGCTGAGCTCAGGGCCATGACGGCAGAACTCGCGCGAGCTCTGGGTGTCATTGGATTACTCAACGTTCAGTATGCGGTGAAGGGCGACACCATCTATGTCATTGAAGCGAATCCACGTGCTTCGAGGACCGTGCCGTTCGTCAGCAAAGCAACCGGGATGCCCCTGGTGGATCTTGCCGTCCACGCCATGATCGGTAAGACCCTTCCGGACCAAATGGAAAACGGCCGGCGCATCCCTGATGAAGACGATTTCCTCATCAGCGTCAAGAAACCGGTGCTTCCGTTCGAGCGTTTCCCCGGCGCCGACTCGCTGCTCGGGCCCGAGATGAAATCAACCGGTGAAGTCATGGGCACGGGTTCCCATTTCGGCGAAGCCTATGCGAAAGCTCAAGAAGGAGCCGGCGAACCTCTGCCCACCCTGGGCACGGTGTTCTTGAGTGTTCCCGACCGCGACAAGCGCGCGATCGTTTTTATGGCCAAGCAGCTGGTCGGCATGGGATTTCGAATCCTCGCCACCACCGGCACCTGGCGATTCCTGAAGCTGAACGGCGTTCCAGCGGATCGGGTGTTCAAGATGGGGGAAGGCAAGCCGACGGTTGTGGACGCGATCACCTCGGGCAACATTCAGCTGGTACTCAACACTCCGCTGGGCCGGAAATCCAAAGACGACGAACGCGACATACGCCTCGCCGCGGTGGCGCGGAGAGTCCCCTGCGTCACGACGATCCCCGGCATGCTGGCCGCAGTTTCGGGAATCGAGGCCCTGAGGGGGGAGGCATTCCAGGTTCGGGCCCTCCAAGACATGGGGAACCGGACCGATACCTACGGGGTAGAGGAGGACGGGAAGGTACGCCCCCCGGTTTTCGAGACGTCGCCCGGGGGCCGACGCTAGTGCTAACTATCCTATTTGTAGACGCTTGCCCGGGTTCATTACGGTAAGTTGTCAACGCGGGGCGTCGGTTGGGATGCCAAAAACCCAGCACCTCGAGGAGCGAGTCACTACGATCCCTGGATACTGACATGGCCATGCGAACCCGCCTGACAACCCTGCTTCGAACCAGCCTCGGTGTCCTTCTCCTCGCCTTTCTTTCCGGCTGCGCCTATTTCAACACCTTCTATCACGCCAAGCAGTATTACGGGCAAGCCGAGAAGGCCCGCGCCACCGAACGCGGCCAGGCAAGTGCCGCAAGCACCTCCAGCGGCTACTACAAACAAGCCATTCAAAAATGCGAGAAGATCATCGAGAAGTATCCCGGCAGCAAATGGGCGGACGATGCATACCTTCTCATGGCGCAATCCCATTATTGGCGTGGAGACTATCTCGCCGCTCAAGAAGCAGTGCAAAGCTTGTTGGGGATGAAGAAATCATCCCTCAGAGATCAAGCGCTCTACTGGCAGGGTCGCACATCGCTCGCGGAAGAAAACTATTCCGACGCGCAAGCGACCTGGCGAACCCTTCTCAAAGAGTTTCCAAAGTACAAGAACCGTGAAGAGGTCGAGTACTACATGGCTCAAGCCTCCTGGCTGGGAGGCAGTCCCGATGCTGCGATCAGTGAGTATCAAACGCTGTTGAAGCGTTATCCCAACGGCGAGCATGCCGCGGCAGCCCGCCTGGATCTCGGAGATCTGCTCGTTGAGCAAAAGCATTATAACGAGGCCGAGAAGGTCTTCGCCTATGTCGCGCAAAAGGGAAAGCTGGAGGACGACCGCATCCAGGCTCGCATCAGCCTGGGCGACGTGCTGGAGAAGCAGGATCGCAATCAAGATGCGCTCAAGCTCTATACGGATCTCGAAGTGGCGCTCGATGCCAGCGCTCGCAAAGGCCGGCTGAGCTGGCAGGCACGCCAGCAACTGGAGCTCGAAGAACAGCAGCGTCTCGAGCAGGCGATGCAGGATTCGCTGCACTTGGCGACTCTCGATCCATCGCAGGGACAGAACGGCGGCATTCAGTACGATGCGAACGGCAATCCCGTGGATCCGAGCGGCAACCCAATAGATCCGAACACGCTGGACCCGAACGCTGTTTTTTCGCAGAACCGCAATTCAACTACCAAGACATCGCTTACCAAAACCAACACGCTGCAGCGGGATGCCAACGATCCACGTCAGAAAGATCTCGCCCAAGTGCTCATTCGTGAGGGGTGCGTGCTGGCCAATCTCGAGCGCACCGACGATGCCATCACCGCGTTCCAGCAAGTGGTCGCCGAATACCCTGGGTCACCGTTCGCGGCCGAGGCGCAATACCGGATTGGCTACACCTACGAGGTGCACAAAGAGGACTTCAGCCGCGCCCAGACGGCCTATGACGCGGTCTCTCGCCAGGGAAACTCATCCTTCCGTGACGATGCAGTCCGCCGATCCAAGAACCTTGTCACCCTGAAAACACTGATGGCCACCGCTTCCAAAGATTCGGCCAGCACGGCAACCTCAGCCGCCGCCGAAACACGGTTCATGAAGGCCGAGCTCTATTTGTTCCAGCAGGAGAACGTGGACAAGGCCATCGATGAGTACGCGAGCATCGAGAAGGAATTCAAAGGCACCGAGCACGCGGCCAAAGCAGGCCTCGCCCTTGCCTGGATCATGGAGAATTCGCAAGGCGATTCGGCGAAGGCCAAAGCAAAATACACCGAGGTCGCGGATACCTACCCGGAGACTGAATACGGTCGGCGTGCGCACGAAGTTGTGTACGGACCCGAACCGGATCCACAGCCGCACGACTTCGATGGGCCGTCTCTAGCCGACTTGATTACGCCGGAAAATCAGGAAGCAGCCCGGCTGCAGGTTCTGGGTGACAGCACTCAGTCCGCACAGCCGGGCGTGAACCTCGCGGGAGGAGGCGCGTCACCCAGTATCCCAGGCAGCAACATGCCAGGAGTTGCGATAGGCGCGGGAGCCTTGGCGGCCGGGGCAGTTGGATACAGTCTGTCTCCCGATGAAACCGGGCCCCCCGTGGTGGCCCCGGTTGCCGAAGATTCGGTTCTGTTCGCCGGTCAGGGACCTGGGGATCCCAACACCGTTGCCGGTCTCACTTCACCGACGACGACGCCTACCGGTGTAACGGCAAATCAGCCGATTACTCCGCCTTCGCCTCAGCCGATTCAACCTGGCCCAGGTCCTGCGGTAAGCACCGCGTCCACGACCGGGACGGGTTTAGTCGGCGGCGCCGCAGGTGCGGGCGGGGGAGCTGCGGGGGCTACAGCAGGCACAGCGGCAGCGGGTGCGTCTTTGGGTGCTACCGTCAAGGCTACGCGTGAACATCACGATCTCGCAGCCGATTCGACCCAAGCCGCACCTCACGACAGCACGAAGGCCGCAACTCCAGTGAACACCGCGGTGGCTCCGGTGAGCACGCGGCCGACCGGGTTGTCTCTAGATCCTCTTGCCGTCCCCATGGATGGTCCGAGCCCGGTCACGAAGCCGGACACGACAAGGGCTGAGAAAAAAGCCGTTCAAACGCCTCCGGCTCCGCCCAAGACCCAAGAGCACAAATCAACTCAGAAGCCCAAGGGCTCGAAATCTTCCGCGTCTTCAGGTAAGAATTCTTCCAAGAAGTCCGGCACTTCAGAGAAGAATGCCAAGAAAGGAGCAGCTCCGGATTCCACTTCCGGAAAGGGATCACCTTGAACGATACCGAGCCGCGTCTTGATCGTGCCCGCGTGCGAGCTCAGCGGGAAACGCATCCCGGATTTTTTTGGCTCACCCTCGAATTTCCCCCCGATTATCCAGCCATTCTGCCCGGCCAGTATTTGAACCTCCGAACCGGATCGTTAGTGGATCCCCTCTTTCGCCGACCCTTCGGTGTGGTCGAATTCCGCCGTGAGCCCAACGCATCACTGGTCGAGCTCTACTATGGGGTTGTCGGCCCTGGCACGGCTCGCATGGCAACCTGGAGAGGCGGGGATGAAGTGGACTGCCTCGGGCCATTGGGACATTCCTATTCGATCGTTCACGACCGGCCCGCATTGCTGGTCGCAGGGGGGCGCGGCGCCGCGCCGTTGCTGTACCTCTACCGGCTCATGCGTGAACGAGACATGCGTCGCATTCAGTTTGCGTTCGGTGCGCGGAGCAAGGGAATGCTGTTCGGCCTCGACCGCATCCAGGAATCGGATTTATTCATCGCCACGGAAGACGGATCTGCGGGGAAGACAGGAACCATCGTGGAGGCATTAAAAACCCGCTCCGAATGGTTTCACGACAATCCTGTTCTCTACGCATGCGGGCCCGAACGATTCCTCGCTGCTACCGCCCAACTCGCCGCCGAACACAAACTGGACTGTCAGGTGAGTCTCGAGGCTGTTTACGGTTGCGGGCTTGGCCTGTGTCGTGGCTGCGCGGTTCCGCTCCGCGGTGAATCGAGGTTTCTCATGCAGTGCACCGAAGGTCCGGTCGTGGATGCTTCGCGGATCGATTGGGAGCGTATGCATGTCTGACCGGGATCTCTCCGTCGTGGCGGGTCGGTTGCCCCTCAAGAATCCCGTGCTGGTGGCGTCGGGAACGGGAGGCTATGGCGCGGAGCTCACCCCTATTCTCGATCTGACCGCAATCGGCGGCGTGGTCACGAAGACGATCTTTCTGGACGTACGACCGGGTAACCCACCCCAGCGGATCGCCGAGACACCGGCGGGGATGTTGAACTCGATAGGTCTTGAAGGAGTGGGCGTCGAGCGGTTTCTTGCCGAAAAACTGCCGAAGCTGAACGGCGTCGATACGAAGGTCGTGGTCTCGATCGGCGGTTACGGCCCGGAAGATTTCGCGCGCCTGGCGTCGCGTCTTCAAAACGTAGATCGCTGCGATGCCATCGAGCTCAATATCTCCTGCCCCAACGTGAAGGAAGGCGGGCTGGACATGAGCACCCATCCGCGGCTGGCCGCGGACGTCGTGCGAACGGTTCGTCCCTGCACGCAAAAACCGCTTTGGGCCAAGCTCACCCCCAACGTGACGCGGATCAGCGACGTGGGTAAAGCGTGTCTGGACTGTGGAGCGGACGGTCTCTCCGCGATCAACACCCTGCTTGGCATGCAAATCGACGTCGCGCGACGCACGCCCACGCTACGTCGGGGCGTGGGCGGGCTTTCCGGTCCGGCAATTCGCCCCATTGCGCTGGTGAAATGCTGGGAGCTGCTTCAGGTGCTGCGCTGTGACGTGATCGGGATGGGCGGCATCGCCACCGCCAACGATGCGCTGGAGTTTCTGATCGCGGGCTGCAAGGCCGTGCAAGTGGGAACGGCGGTATATGCGGATCCGGATTGTCCGGCCCGCATCGCCATCGGGATCAAAGATTATTTGGAACGTACGGGCGTGAAGCGCATGACGGACTTGATTGGAGCGATCAGCGTGGACAAGGAATGGCTGTTGGGCCCGAAAGCGGTGGATGAGGAAGGCGGAAAGTAAGAACATGAACCTCGACGATGCTCGCCAGAAACTCATCGTTGCCTTCGATGTGCCGGATCTGTCGTCCGCGCTCGAGCTCGATCATCGGCTCGGAGACGAGATCGGGTGGGTAAAGATTGGCCTCGAGCTCTTTATTGCCGAAGGTCCTCCGGTTGTGACCGCGTTTCGCGAGCGGGGGCGCCGCGTGTTCTTGGATCTCAAGCTCCATGACATTCCGAACACGGTAGCTGGAGCCGTGAGGAGCGCCTCGCGACTGGGTGTGGACCTGCTCACCGTGCATGCAGAGGGCGGGCCGTCCATGATGCGCGCGGCCGCCGAAGCCCGCGCGAACACGCGCCTCAACCTTCTGGCGGTCACCGTGCTCACGAGTCTCGACGGAAATGAGTATCCCGGCGTTTATGGCTCTGGGGTCGAGGACCGTGTCCTCGCGTTCGCCGAAGCGGCCGTCGAAGCGGGCATGGACGGGATCGTGGCATCACCGCGCGAACTGCCCAAGCTGGTTGCGTTCGTGCCTTCGGATTTTGCTCGGGTCATTCCGGGGATCCGTCCGGCGGGTGCCTCGACGGATGATCAGGCCCGTGTCGCAACACCTCGCGCGGCTTTGATCGCCGGGGCAACACATCTCGTTGTCGGCCGCCCAATCACTCAGGCCAAAGATCCCGCGCAAGCTGCGCGAGCAATTCTCGAAGAGATGGCGGGAAACTGATCTTTAGGCCTCATCAGGGCAAGAGCAGAAACGAAGTGGACGCCTGCCCGGATCCCGACACCTTCACCAGAACGTAATACATTCCCGCCGGCGCGCGGCGGCCATTTGCAGCCCTCCCGGGCCAGAAGTACGAGCCGACCGTCGCATCGGATTCCAGATGCGTTTGATGGATTACCCGGCCCTGCACGTCATAGATACGAATGTCCGCCTGTCTCGACTTCTCCCATGCTGGTCCGCTCACTTTGACTTCGAGAGTATGTGAGTCATGGTTCCAAGATGCGTGTGTCCTCAAGATGATTTCGGGCAACGGTTGAAGTCCAGTTCCGGTGAGTTTAACGAGCGGACAAGAGGCGCCCAGCTCCAAGTGAGTCGATTGCGCCTCGGGGAATTCGGGATGGAAACGTACCCGAAGATCGTGCACGGTCCCCGGGGTCAGGGTGATTTGTCCGGTCTCTTCGGGTAGTGAAAATGCCGCGGACCCAAACAGCGGGACTCCGCGGAGCTCGCGAGATGAAGTGTTGATGACATGAATAACCGTATCCACGGATGTGCCCACCATGACCGGCCCGAAATCCACCACGTTGGGAAGAACCGAGCACCAGACGCCCTGGTCAGGACAAGGGCCCAGACATGGGTTGCAACCGGGCAAGGAGCCTTGCGGCGTAAACACCGCCGATCCACAGCCGGTGGGACCGATGTATGTCGAAGCTAGGGAGCAGTCCACGAAGTGCGGCCCTGGGTCCAATGCCACGTACCTCGGGGTAACTCGAAGCACGTCGGCAGAGTAAGCGTACACGTAAAACATCCCGAGCACGGATCGGAAGTCATCGCCAACGGCTAGCGAGTCGTTCGCACAGATGGTCGTGTAATCCCAAGTGAGAAGGTTGCCGGACCCGGCGTTGGGCCATCCATCGGTCGCATATTGCAGCTCGGCGCACGACGTCCATCCGAAGATGTCGATCCCGTGCTGGGGGGCGCCATCGTAAGCCAGGCCAAAATCCACTCCCACCACGGTAGGCCGGTCGAGATTCGCCGCAAGCAGATATACGTCGTACCCGGTCTGGATTTGTCCGCGATTTACGAGCCCGGAACACGGAATGGAGCGAGGATCCGGTCTCCCTCGTGTGTACGGCGGACATGCGATGCTGGACGCGTGCGGAACCACGTGAAAGGGCAAGCGGGCGTTCGATAGAGGAAGCTCCTCTCCCTCGTTCGCGCTCAGCGATATTTGCGAACCCGGAAGTCCGATGTCGAGAAGGCCCACCGCGTGATTCGAAGACGTGGATCGAAATACGACCCGCCCCGCCAGAACGTCTCCGGGCTGGAGAATAAAGGGGCCTTGACCTTGAGTCACGGAGAATCGGTAATCGATCTCTCCGGTCAACGTGCCGATCAACCTCACATTGCCTTGCAATGCGTGATCGCTTTCATTGTAAACCTGAAACGGCAAAGAAGCGGACCCCCCGGCGGGAACCCGCCCGAAATTCAGGGCGGCCGGTTCAATGCGGCTTGCGTTCAACACGTTGGCTTTACAATGCAATGACGCACAATCCAAGAAGGTGAGCTCCGCTTCTTTCATCCCCAATTGCGTGGAATGAAAACGCAACCCAACCAATGTGGAGTCACCGGGGGATAAGGTGTAAGTCGGGGCGGCGAGGAGCTCAAAACCAGCAGTTGAACCCGTGAAGTACCCGTACAGTGTCGAAGGACCTGAATTGAAGAGTGTGAACGTGGTATCCACGGTCTGATCCGTCCAGACCGTCCCGAAATCGATATCGGTAGGCTCGATGCCGCAGGCGGTCACGATCTCCGCTTTCAGACTAAGTCCAATGTCCATCGATCCGAAGTAGGCCGAGCATTCATGCACGCCGGCAACGGAGGATTTGAAGCGGGCTAGGCCATAGACGGATGCTCCCGGCTCCAGATCGAACACTCCTCCTGGCAACATGAAATAAGGACAATCGAGAGGCATGTCCTCATAGGAGGTCAATCGCTCGAACGTGAGATGCACCGGACTGACGTTGATCACTTGAAACGAATCAAGGACCGCCGAGTCCGGCGGAATGATTCCGAAATCGATCGAGCTGGGGACGATGTTGATGCCTTTGATGCCATTCCCAATCAGGTCCACCGGTGGGCATTGGTCGCCCAAACGAAGAACGGCATGGCTGGCTCGGGTGGTGGGTATGTACGCGATTCTGAGGTCCAGGTGCGCGCCTGGATCCAAGTGAAAACCGCTCACTCCGGTTCGCAAATAGAATTCATGTTGCTGCTGGTAATAAGGAACCGACTGAATGCTGACCGCGCCGGTGATGGAAACGCTGCCCGGATTCCAAATCGTGATAGTAGTGTCCCGCGTGTCGGGGATATACACCGTTCCGAAATCCACCGCTTGCGGCGAGGCGAGGCAGGTTGGGTCGGACGCAGGCGAACACGGGTTGTATCCAGGTTCGGTGCCTGAACTGGAGAAGCGAACCTTGCCGGCGCTTGCCGATGACAGGAGAGTTTCCGTCCCCGTGCAATCGAATACGCGTAGCCCCGGTCCGGCAGGGTCGAGTGCATTCTCAACGATCTCCGCCCAACCCTCGCCTTCCGGGTAGATGGCAATGGCCCCTATCACCGCGAATGCGCCTTCTTGCGAAAACCCCGGGGGCGGGGCGATCTGACAAACGTTCCAATCGATGCGTGCGCCCGAGCCTTCACTGGGCCAGGGACCGTCGGGTCCGTCGAAGGATGTCGTCGTTGCACATCCGTACCAGTGCACGTCGCCAGCCAACCCTAGGAGAGTCGATGAATAATGAATGCCGGCCGAGACCCCCGAGAACCCTTGGCCTGAATCTGCCTGAGCAGCGATTACATAGAGAATGGCCGGGGTATCCGCTCGGGCCGCGGCACCCAGATTCGAACAAGGTCCAACCGGCGCTTGGCCTCCCTGTGTAATCGGTACACAAACACCTTTGGCCGTATTGGAATGAACATGAAAGGCGATCCGGGAATGATCAAGCGAGCCCGCGACGGCCAATGAAGCACGGCAAAAAATACATGCAATAAGAATTAAAACCCGTCCACGCACAACACCACCCCCTTCGCCCAAAGGAGGACGTGATTATATCGCTTTAGACAATCTTCACTCTACTCCCGCAAAGCCTCCCTCAAATCAAACCGACGCTTTTTTGTCGGTTTTTGTCCAAGAAACGTCGGCCAGCAGCCTCGATGCAAGGCCCAGTGCTTGCGAATCAACATCTCAGCTTTGGCTTCCTTCTTGCGTGTGAATTCACAAAACCCCTGCAACCCGATTGTCTCCACATTCGTAATGCTTCGAAAACAAGAGGAGTCACACTCATGGCCGGAATTTCAGACGCGCTCTTGCTCTGTCTTTATGGGTTCACGGGCATGCTGCTTATTCTCGGGGGCACGGTCGTGAGCCTTCAGGTGCTTCGCACCCCGTCGCCATTCCCATTTCTAACCCGCCGGCAGATCGATCCTCATCTTTGGGGATTCCACGTGCTCGGCGCCGGGTTCTTGCTCTCTCTGATTCTGATGACGCTTCGGCAAACACCTTGGAGTCAGGAAGGATTGGCGACTCGTCTGGTGGTGATGGCCGCCGTCGTATGGATGCTAATCGCGCTCGCGATGTCTGCCGCGGCTTTGCTCACCAAACCTAAAACCGACGCGCCGGTTTCGCTTTTCCCCCCGCCGAATGCCAGGCTCGCCACGTGGTCGAGTGCGTATCGCGCCTTCATTTTTTTGGGATTTGCGGCCCTTTGCGCTCTCGGCATCATGGTGTTTTGAAATGTCCCTGAGTTAAACCCGGCCAAACATCCCCGTCGCCACGACCCGTCTTCTTTGGAGGACATTCCGTGGCTCGTTGGAGTTGTTTGCTTATCGTGCTCTTGCCGCTTCTCGCTGGATGCAACCATCGCAGTACGACCTCCGAGCCGCTTCCGCGGCCGGGTTTATTTACCGTCTACACGGATCTGGGACCGGTAGACGTTCTGGCATTCGATCAGGAGGGGAGTCGTAGATCCATTCGAGTTCACGCCGTCTATCCTGACGGGCATCATGCCGTTCGCACGTTCAAGATCGAGATTGGGGCCGACCCATCGAACGTGGACAACACCCAAGTCACCGAATCTGTCTGGGATGAAGGAAAGGAAGAGATCCGCGTCACCCGCAATCTAGTCGAGGACGATGGTGGTCTGGACGCGACTTATGCCTCGGGTAGCGAAACGCTCCGCCTCACCGCCACAACCCAAGGCAGCCAAATCCGTTTCAAAGCGGAGCTGAATCGAAACAACACTGTGCAAACCTGGGATCAAATATTGGAC
>Ga0068861_100003314_pt1 | contig 10662 bp, 13 predicted proteins | sample KBSSwiS42_FD_66593 | JGI IMG/M metagenome (GOLD analysis project Ga0068861, IMG submission 66593) | Switchgrass rhizosphere microbial communities from Kellogg Biological Station, Michigan, USA - KBS Switchgrass S4-2 | ecosystem: Host-associated > Plants > Roots > Rhizosphere > Soil ...
AGATTTTCGCGGCGCCGCCGCCAGAATCGCTCAATTCGTGACAGCTACCGAGCGCAAAGGCGGTCAGCCGCCGGAAGCATCGCTGCAACTACTGCTGAACTCCTATTATCAGCTGAAGGATCGGCAGCAGATCGCGCAGACCTGGGAGCTGCTGCTGCGACACTATCCAAAGCCGGAGTACTGGCGGAATGTCCTGCAGCTCAAGACCGCCCAACGACACTCCAAGCAGGTCGATTACTACTACCTCGCTTTAAAGTTTGATGTCGGCATGCTGGACAACCCTGCTGACTACGAGACGCTCGCGCTGGGAGCCATCGATCTCGGAATGCCTGAGGATGGCGTTCGCGTGCTCGAAACAGGCTTGAGCAAAGGTGTTCTTGCAGGTGAGCACGAGCCGAGCTTTCGACGCATGCTCGCTCATGCACAGGCAGAGACTGCCAAGAGCGCGGACGACGTGAAGGATCTCGCTCAGCAGGCGCAACGCGCCAGCAGCGGACAGCTCGATGTCGACATCGGCCGCATCTACCTCAGTCAGAGAATGTACGACCGGGCGATCGCGGCGCTGCGCAAAGGCATCGAGAAAGGGGCCCTCGAGAATGCCGACCAGACGCGCATCGATCTTGGAGTTGCCTATCTGAAGAGTGGCGAGAAGAAGCAAGCTCGCGCTAGCTTCGCCGCCGTGCAGTCGGGCTCCGAGTGGCGTGGCCTCGCGGAACTGTGGTCAGTGCGCGCAAGCGAAGCTGCACAGGACACGAGGCAGCCGAGCGAGCGACAACCCAAGAAGTGAGTTTCGACGTTTTCGACTCGCGACCTCAAGATGGCGTGACTACATCCAGACCCGCCCGCCCTCGCGTCAACCCTTCGGCCCTGTGCAGATAAGTCGTGAACCCGTCACTCGCCGGAGAGACGGAATTGAGCAGCATGACTGCGCTGACTTGTCCTCGGTGACCCACACCGTGCGTGATCACATGCATGAGCATCTCCTCACGCGACATGCAGCCCGGCGCGCCGTCCGTAAAGGTGAAGTCGATTCGCTCGGTCAATTGGTCGCGGTCGAGCGCCGCTACGTAGTCGACATACCCCCGATCGCTCGCTCTGATGTCGGCAGATAAACTCTCCAGCGTCGGCATCTGGCTCAAGTTGGCCGACGTGTATGCGTGATCCTGCCCTCTCAGGTGCGCAGCAAAGATCCGGTCGACGACCAAGGTATGGCTCAAGGCCTTGATCGCCAATTTCGTGATGGGAGCTTCTCCGCCGAGCCTGGCCAATGCCGTCAGCAGCTCGTCGTTCGCCCAGGCCTTGTATCGAAACAAGCGTTGCAGCGTGTTGTCCATGTCGGACAGAATACGAGCGATCATTCGCTTTTCGCTACTCGCATTTCTGTCACGGCAAACCGATGCGCCGACCGCTCACAAGTCCCAGGAAAGAAGCCTCTCAAGACCGATCGCGCGCAACCGTCGACGCGCTGATCGCGGCCACCGCTCGCATTCTCGTGCGGGAAGGGTTCGACAAAGCCAGCACCAACCGGATCGCCGAAGTGGCAGGTGTCAGCGTCGGCTCGCTCTATCAATACTTCCCCGGCAAGGAGGCACTGGTCGCGGCGGTCATCGAGCGCCACCAACAGGAAATCATCCAACTGGTGCGGGGCGAATTGGCGAAAGTTGCGGACCGACCGATCGAGCAAGGCCTGCGCACGCTCGTCGCTGCCGGCGTCAAGGCGCATCGCCTCGATCCGAAGCTGCACCGGGTGCTCGCGGAGCAGATTCCGCGCGTGGGTAAGCTCGAGAAGGTGGAGACCTTCAACCGCGCAAACTATGCGCTCTTCCGCACATATCTCGAGAGCCATCGCAAGGAGATTCGCGCTACCGATCTCGAGCTGGCAGCATTTGTATGCGTGACATCGATAGAAGCTCTGACGCACACGGCGGTATTGCACCATGACGTCGTCTCGGACAAAGCAACGGCAGCACTCGTCGACGAAGCAACGCGCCTCGTGGTCGGATATCTGACGGGCTGACCTCGGGAACTTTCGAGCGTCGGACCGGATTCAGGGGCGCATGAAACCCAGAATCAGTGTTCTTACCATCGGTGTCGACGACTTGGAGCGGGCGCTGCGGTTCTACCGCGATGGACTGGGCCTCGCCACCGCTGGAATCGTCGGCAAGGAGATCGAATTCGGCGCCGTTGCGTTCTTTCGTTTGCAGGGAGGTCTGCAGCTCGCCCTGTGGCCGCGTAAGAGCATCGCGCACGATGCCGGTCTGGCCGTTTCCAATCCTTCACCGACGGCGGTGACGATCGGTCACAACGTATCCTCCAAAGCCGAAGTGGACGATGTGATGAAACAAGCAAGGGCCGCCGGAGCGACGATCGTAAAGCCCGCGCAAGACACTGCTTGGGGAGGCTATGCCGGCTACTTCCTGGATCCCGATCAGCATCTCTGGGAAGTGGTCTGGAATCCGCAGCTGCTCCCGTCGGAGCAGTGAGTTTCTTATCGCGATCTCGACCTGTTTCTCCGTCGCTTCCGCTTAGAGAGCTGCGTAGCTCTCTCGTCTCGCCGATTCCCGCTGACCTTGCAGCAGAATCCGAAACGCCAGTGCATGCGTAATCAGCATCAACGGCACGAGAAAAGTCGGAATGAAATAGGCGGCGCCCAACTGACCCGGCATGAGCCCGGAGGTGCCGCCGTGATAGAACGCGATCAATAGATCGAACGAGCCCCACAGGTTGAAGATCCACGCGATCGCAACACCTACCCTGCTCTGCAGTGTCGCAAGCGCAAGCAACGCCAGTGTCGCAGCGGCGATGTCGCCGTAAGCGGCGGGATTCGCGAAGGCCGGCGGCAAGTCAGCCGACACGACACCTGTGACCACGAATGCCAGCCCGACGAAGCGAAAGCTGTGCAGGATGAGAATCGGCCGCAGCGCTTCGGCCCGCGGCAGCGCGCGCAGTCTCGGCCAGATGTAGCGCGTCGCGACGATCCCCCAGGCGACGAATGCAAATACGATGCTGACGAAAAAGTAGAGTTGGGGAGGCATGGGTCGGTCCTCTGATCGAATCCGCTTCGGTACCCCGTGGTACCAAGTGCGAGGCAGTGTGGTACCCTGCGGTACCGACCGTCAATAGGCAGAATGATGACCAAGCGCGAGCGCATCCTCGATGCAGCCTTCGCATCGTTCATGAAGAGCGGTTACGCAACAACCAGCACGCTCGAGATAGCAACGCGTGCTCGCGTTTCGAAGCGAGAGCTGTACGCAGTGGTTGGCAACAAACAGGAAATACTCATCGCATGCATCAGCGCGCGCGCCGCGCGACTGAAGGTGCCCGCTGACCTGCCCGTGCCGCACGATCGCGAAACGCTCGCGCAGGTCCTTACTGCCTTCGGATCGCAACTCGTCCGTGAGGTCACCGATCCGGCGGTCATCACTGTTTTCCGACTGGCGATCGCCGACGCCGTCCGTGCGCCCGAGGTGGCGCAAGCCCTCGACAGCATCGGACGCGAAGCAAGCCGCGCTGCCTTACGCCAGATCATGACGCAGGCTCAGGCGGCGGGTCTCCTGAACGGCCGTCCCGTCGCACTTGCGGAGCGGTTCGGCGGGTTGCTGTGGGGTAATTTGATGATCAGTCTGCTGCTCGGCGTCGCCGAGCAGCCGAGCTCACGCGAAGTCGCAGTACGTGCTCGCGAAGCGACAGCTGCGTTTCTGCAACTTCATGCGACTGGGTGAGCTGCGAAGGGCCAAAACCTGCCGGCGTGTCTTCAAAGACGACGCCGGCAGGGGGCGTGGGGAACTCACTGAATCTGCGTGATCGTGACCGAATACCCGTCGTGGTGGGCGGCGTGTTCGGCAGCGAAGGCGCCGAGCGACAGGCCAACGCTCACGATGACAGCCGACAGGATCATGCAGACTGCGGTCTGGGTTTTGCGGCTGGTGGAGGTAATCATGACGGTCTCCTCTATCTCTCTCTGCGATGTCCGCGTTATTGCGGTGCTTGGCGTTAAGACACGGGAACCTGCTCCGCGGTTACACCGCAAGGGCCGATACCGGCCAACAGCACCTGGCTACCGGCGAAGCTCACTATCGGCCGGCCGGAGCCGTCACTTTCAGGGGTTTGTGGCGTAGCAAGGATGGCGGCACTATGCGCGGGCCAACCTAAGGAACACATCTGATGTGCGGAATCTTCGCCGCAATGACCCGTCGCGGGCTCGCGCCGGAACGTCGGGACGCGGCTCTCAGGACCTTGCAGCACCGCGGACCCGACGGTTCGGGCAGCTGGACCTCGCGCGACGGGCGCTGGACGCTCGGTCACACGCGCTTGTCCATCATCGGACTGAATAACGGCGAGCAACCGATGACCAGTCCGGATGGGACCGTCCATCTGGTCGTCAACGGCGAGTTCTACGGCTATCGCGAGATTCGCGATCGACTGCGCGCCGGTGGTTACAAGTTCGCCACCGAGAGCGACAGCGAGATCGCCCTTCATCTATATGACGAGCGCGGCATGCAGGCTGCCGCCGAACTGCGCGGCGAGTTCGCGGTGATCATCGCCGATGAACGCCAGCAGGCGATGATCGCGATCCGCGACCGTTTCGGCATCAAGCCGCTCTACTACTCCGTCGTGAATGGCGAAGTGTTCTTCGCCTCCGAGATCAAGGCGCTGCTCGCGATGGGTGTGCCCGCCGTTTGGGATCCGGAAGGCGCAACCGGAGGTATCGGCAGATCTCACGAGAAGACCGAGTTCGCCGGCATCAGCACCGTCCCGCCCGGCTGCTACGCGATCGCGAGGCACGGCAACGTTCGCATCTATCCATATTGGGATTGGGAGATCCCGACCGCCGAACAGATGCGACGCGATACGCGCAGCGAAGCCGAGGTAGTCGCGGACTTCCGCAAGGCGCTGCTCGACTCCGTGCGCCAGCGCTTGGTCGCCGACGTCGAGGTCGCGTCTTATCTCAGCGGCGGCATCGACTCGTGCGCAGTCCTGGGACTCGCGCAGCAAAGCACCGATCGACCGATTCGCGCGTTTACGCTGACGTTCGAGAATCCGTTGTACGACGAAGCGCGCATTGCCGAAGCGCAAGCCAAGCACGTCGGTGCAACGTATCACCCGATCCCGATCACTGGCCGCGAGATTGCCGACGCCTACGCGGACGCTGTGTGGCACGCCGAGACACAGATGTTCAACGGTCACGGCGTCGCGAAGTATCTGCTCAGCCGTGCCGTGCGCGATGCCGGCATCAAAGTAGTCTTCACCGGCGAAGGCGCCGACGAAATGTTGGGCGGCTATCCGTACTACCGCGTCGATGCGCTTAACGCCAATCCCTCGCTGAGCGCTAGCGAGCGCGCCGCGCTGCTGGATCAAATGCTGGGCGCGAATCCTGCAACCCGCGCTTTCATGATGCCGGCACAGGTCGGCAATCCGGAAATGAAAGCGATCGAACGCAGGCTCGGCTGGTTACCCGCCACGCTCAACGCGAGCGCTGCGATGATCGCCGGCATGGCACCAATCCTGCGCGAAGACCTGGTGGCACGGATTCGGGGATATCAGCCGCTGATGTCAGCACTCGATCGCTTGCCGCTCGCCCAGCGCGTGACCGGCCGCGATCGCCTGAATCAAGTGCTCTATCTCAACTCCAAGACCGTGCTGCCGAACTTCATCCTCAACTATCTTGCTGACCGCATGGAGATGGCGCATTCCATCGAGGGACGCGTGCCGTTCCTCGATCATCTCGTTGCCGAAGCTGCCGCGCGAGTTCCCGTGAACATAAAGGTGAAAGGCATTCGCGAGAAGCACGTGCTGCGCGAAGCGACCAGAGATGTGTTGATACCGGAAGTCTACGATCGCCAGAAGCATCCGTTCACCACGCCGCCGACTCGCAACCCGAACGACCCGATGCTGACTTTCTATCGCGACACGTTTGCTTCGCAGGCAGCGCAGGATCAACCGATCTACGACATGACGAAGGTTCGCGCAGCGCTGGATCAGCTGCTCGAATGTCCCGCAGATCAACGCATCGCGTGGGAGGCTGGTCTGCAGCGGGCCGCGAGTGTGGTCATCCTGCAGGACAAGTTCGCAATGGCAGCGGGCTAGCTCAGAGACCGATGCGTGCCAGGATCGCCGGGCCCCAGCTGTAGCGCGTGAAGTAGTAAGTCCCGAGTAGCAGAAACAGCGTCGCGCCGCTGAAAGTCACCGTTGCCACCCACTTCGCGGTGTTGGACAGCGCAGCGCGCGGCGCACGGATCAATGCTTCGACGACGAGCAGATTCGGCACGTAGAAGAAGAACACCATCACCTTGTCGAACGGGCCACTGAAATCTTTCATGTGGCCCGCGCCGTCGGCCAGTAGAAACCAGAAGCCGTATTCCATCCGATAGAGCCACGAGCCGATCGCGAGAGCGAACAAACGCATCGCCCACGCGCGATGGATGTCCAGGCGGCGCGCACGAGCGTGACGATAGGTCTGAATCGCCGCCAGGACCGTCAGCGCGCCGTAGATCCCAAATCCAACGTCCATCGTGGCACCGCCAATCGTGCCCTTCGCAATGATGAACGTGATTCCGCCGACGCCGGCGCAGAACGCTGCGGTGACATACACGCGACCGATCCAGCGATGCGCGGCGGGATAACGAGATCGAATCGCTTGCACGAACTGAATGCAGCCCAGTGCGAGAATGATGCCGCCGGCCGCGAAGTGCAGACCGATTCCTGCTGTCGCAGTCGGCGTATCGCTCTCGTACAGACGCGGCAGGCCTTCATTCCATTGCGCGATGTTCCCGTCGACGAGCGCGGCCGCGTAGAACGCGAGAATGTACAGGCCGAAGAGCCCGGCGCTGATCCAGCAAGTCACCGTCAGTGCACGTGCAGTCCAGTGAAGAGCTCGCGCGCTCGTGCCGAGCGCAGTAGCAGAGGACGTATCGAGTGCAGTGGTGACCATGCGGACGGAAGTATGCCTTAGCACACCGGTTCGATTCATCCCGCGCCGAGCTGCGTGAGACTGCAACCCTGCAAAGGAGGAACGCAACATGGCTATCCTGGGAATTGTCGTCGACCTCAAGACTTTCAATTCGGAAGATGCGGGGACGGACGACGAGATCTATCTCGGCATGTGGGGCGCCGCCGGCGGCCGCGAGTTCCCCTTGTCGTCGCCGAATCACGATGACTTCGAGCGCAACGCCGAAGACTTCTATCTCCTCGGCCACGACCCGGGCTTCGGCTTCTCGATGCATCACCCCTCGCGCTCGGAACCCGGCCAGCCGAACGATCCGGCGCTGCTGCCGATCGACCTCAACAGCATTCAATATGTATACCTGCGCAAGCAGGCGTACGGGCAGGATGAGGACGATGACGCCTGGAAGCTGGATCACGTGAACGTGCTGCTCTATGACGACCCGACGGTGCCGCTGAGCGCATCACGCCTCTTTTCGCTCTATGTGCGCCCGGGCCTGTGGATGGGCAACGAGCACGGTCACCAGGTGTGGCTGACGGAAACCAAGATGCCGGGCGTGCTCAACTTCTTCAAGCGGGTCGATGCGAGGCAGGCCGCAGCGAAGTCGATCATCACGCCTCGGCCGAGATCGACGCCGAGGCGACGGAAGAAGTAGAACTTCCCGGTCGATTCCGCGTATGACATCTGTGCGCGCAGCTCATGCACTGTAAAGATTCTCGACCGTTGTTCTCCCGCGTGGCATCTGCTGAAATCTCTCTCGACCTGACGCGAGTTCTCGTCAGGCGCGTTCCGGAGAGCTGTCGAAATGCAATCGCTCGCTGGTCCTGAGGCCGGCGTCCCCGCTATTGACGACCCCGCGTTCGGCGAAATCCTCCAGGTTCTGCGCGAGCGAACCGGAACGGATTTCGCCTCGTATCGTCTGCCCACTGTCGCGCGCCGCACCGTGAACCGGATGATCTCGGTCGGAGCTGCGACCTACGCCGACTACCTGCAGTTCCTGCGTCAGCGCGAAGGCGAAGCGGCGCGGTTGCTCGAGCACGTCACGATCAAGGTGAGTCGGTTCTATCGACACGCACCGACGTTCGATACGTTGCGCCGGGAAGTGCTGCCGGAGCTCGCGCGGCACGCGGAAGGCGGACCGATCACGGTCTGGAGCATCGGCTGCGGCTGCGGCGAAGAGCCGTACACGCTGGCGATGTTGTTCGCCGAAGCGGGCCTGAGCTGCATCATCGAAGCCACCGACATCGATCCCGCGGCGTTACAGCGAGCCGCGCACGGCTACTACACGGACGCTGCGTTCTTCGAGCTGCCCAAGGATCTGCGTGAGCGCTACATCGTCCGCAGCGATGGCTTCTACGAAGTGAGTGCGGAGCTGCGCGAGCGAGTTCGATTCAGCCGGCACGACGTTCTGGCGTCGCAGCCGCCGCCCGGAGAGGGTCGGTTCGATCTGGTGTGCTTCCGCAACCTGCTTATCTATCTTGGGTTGGAGATCCAGGACCTGGCGCTGCACGCGGTGCGCCGAGCCGTGCGACCCGGCGGTTATCTGTGCCTGGGTGAGGCCGAGTGGCCCTCCGACGCCATCGCGACAACGTTGCAGCCGCTGGCGAGCGACACGCGGATCTTCGCTACGTCTTCTTGCGAGCAGACCGCAGAGCCATGAGCTGCCGGATCCGGTCCGCAGCCATTTGCGGCTCGTAAGGTTTCGGTACCGGCCCGGACTCGCACAAGTCCCCTGCCGCGTCGGCGGCGCGCGCCACGCTGCCGGCCAGAATCACCTCGACTCCCGGACGATTGGCGCGCAGCCACTTGGACAGCGCGAAGCCGTCCATCGAGCCCGGCATCTCGATGTCGCTGAAGACGACGTCTACTTGGAACTCCGTGTGCTGGAGGATGACCAGCGCCTCGTCGGCGCTCGCCGCTTCGATCACGCGATAGCCGCAGGTGCGCAGGTAGTCGGCGATGACCATCCGGATGAGGACCTCGTCTTCGACGACCAGAACGACATCGGTCACGACGCCGCCTTGGCGAGACGAGTGGGAGCCAAGGTCAGCAGATAGCTGGCCAGGTGACCCGGCGTGACCGGTTTGGCCAGGTAGCCATCGAGCATGCCGTGAGCATCAGTCTCCGGGACCTGCCCCGAGACCATCACGATCTTCACGAACGGCAGCACCGAGCGAACATGTCGAGCGAGACCGCAGCCATCCATGGCGCCCGGCATTCGCATGTCGGTCAAGAGCAGATCGACTCGCGTGGGTGCCTGCAGCACGTGGATCGCTTCGTCTGCAGTTGCAGCTTCGATGACCGCGTAGCCGTGGTCCCGCAGTTCGTCGCTCACCGCCATACGAGTGAGCACGTCGTCCTCGACGACGAGGATAGTCGTTTTGCCGTCGCAGACCGATGCGCCCTCGGTTAGCGCGTTGCTACTCATTGCGTGTGGACTACTGTTACTCCTCCGGTCGAGTGCTAACTCCGCATGGCGACGCAAGTTCCGAAGGTTTCAGTTCGTTCACTTCCGCGTGTCAGAGGCGTCTCACAGCCGTATTTAGTCGGCAACGCGAGCTGTTACCCCGGAACGCTTGAAGTAGAACCGCACGAGCTTGACCCGTTGCTCGTCGGAAGTGCTCGGCGCGAAGATCCATTGCTTGGCCGCCTCCGTGGCCAGTCGCGCGAAGTAGCGGCTCGGACCGGGCTCGTCCGCGGTGGCGGCGAGCACGGTACCGTCCTTGGCGACGATCACGCGAATGGACACTCGAATCGTGCCGCTGATCGTGTTCAGTGCGTTGCGCGAGGCGTCCGGGATGACTTCCTTGGTCGTCGGCGGCGGGCCCGGCAACGGTTGGTCGCTGACGATGGGTGCGACTTCGCTCGGCGTCGGCGGCTGAGACTTCGCGACCGGCTGCGCTTCGATCGCAGCCGGCGCCGCGGCCGGCTCTGCTCTGAACATCCGAATGCCCAACCAGGCCAGCAGAGCAGCGACCACGACTGCAGTCAGCAGCAGCACAGTTTTATTCAAAGGGGGTCGGGCGGGCGCTGGCGGCGGCCCCTCGACGGGTATCTTTACGCGGACCACCAACCGCCGCAGCGGCAGCGATTCTGACTGTGACTCCACTGTTTTCACCACGGACCCTTTATCCTTGATCTCATGCGCGCACGCAATCAGAGACTGGCGGACCGTTCTGCATGAACGATGCTCAGGTCCGGGCGCGCTGGGCGCTGCTGTTCGGCAACTTCGTGATCGGTACCGGCGTGCTCGCTCCGGCCGGTCTCATCAACGAGCTCAGCAGTGCCTTCTCCGTCGATGTTCCGAAGGCTGGATCGCTGATCGGCTATGGCGCTGCCGTGTTGTGCATCGAAGCGCCGCTGCTCGCGTTCCTGACGAATCGCGTCGATCGGCGTCTGCTGCTGACGAGCGCCCTGCTCCTCTACGTGATCGGTCACCTGGCGTCGGCGTTTGCACCGAGCTTCGGCGTGCTGCTCGCAGTTCGTCTCGCCATGGTTGGTGGCGCAGCCGTGTTCACGCCGCAAGCAGCGAGCGCGATCGGTCTGTTCATCGCGCCCGAGCATCGCGCGGGATCAGTCGCTTTCATCTTCCTGGGCTGGTCGGTCGCACTGGCGGTCGGCGTTCCGCTGGCCAGCTTGTCCGGTGCGCACTTCGGGTGGTCGGCGACGTATTTGGTGCTCGCCCTCGCCAGCGCGGTTGCGGCGACTGCGGTGCTCGC
>Ga0068861_100003315_pt1 | contig 10661 bp, 5 predicted proteins | sample KBSSwiS42_FD_66593 | JGI IMG/M metagenome (GOLD analysis project Ga0068861, IMG submission 66593) | Switchgrass rhizosphere microbial communities from Kellogg Biological Station, Michigan, USA - KBS Switchgrass S4-2 | ecosystem: Host-associated > Plants > Roots > Rhizosphere > Soil ...
TTCTCCCTGGCAATAATTTGTTCTTCCAAATTCTCCGCCCCATATTACTAATGTCTCATCCAACAATCCTCTTTGTTTAAGATCCATCACCAATGCAGCAGAGGACCTGTCTGTATCTCTTGCTTGTCCAGGCATTTCTCCAACCAGGTTTCCATGTTGATCCCATCCCTGGTGGTACAACTGAACAAACCTTACTCCTGATTCAGAAAGCTTTCTTGCCAGCAAACAATTTGCAGCATATGTACCCGGCACTAAACATTCCGGACCATACATTTTGATTGTGCTGTCTGTTTCTTTTGTCAGATCGGTTAATTCCGGTACTGCAGTTTGCATGCGATAAGCCATTTCATATTGCTCGACTTTTGTTTTGATCTCAGGATCACCAAATTCTTTAAATGATAATGCATTCAGTTTTGACAGCTCATCCAACATTCTTCTCCTGTCTAGCTTATCTGCACCTTCGGGATTGTTCAAATACAAAACTCTTTCATCGCTATTGCTGAATTGAACTCCCTGGTGAATGCTATCTAAAAATCCATTGGTCCAAAGTTTTGAATACACGCCTTGTCCATTTCCTTTTCCTCTTGATAATAACACACAAAATGCAGGCAAATTTTTATTCTCGCTTCCCAATCCATAACTCAACCAAGATCCCATACTTGGTCTATTGCCTTGCTGTGCTCCTGTTTGAATAAATGTCAGTGCGGGATCATGATTGATCGCTTCGGTGTGCATTGTTTTTATCACGCATATGTCATCGGCGATCTTTGCAATGTTTGGGAATATCTCGCTGATCCATGTTCCCGATTCGCCATATTGTTTGAATGCGAATTTTGATCCTACCATTGGAAATTTTTCCTGGTTCGCTGTCATTCCCGTCAATCGTTGTCCCATTCGTACCGATGCGGGAAGATCTTCTCCCATTCTTTGGATCAGTGTTGGTTTGTAGTCGAAGCTTTCTAATTGTGATGGTGCCCCATTTTGAAAAAGATAGATGATCCGTTTTGCTTTGGGTGCAAAATGAGGGAGACCTACGGGTAATGACATTTCAGATGATCCGCCGCTGAATAGGTCTTTTATTAATAAGGAACCCAGCGCAACACTTCCCAGGCCAAGACTCAGCTTGCCAAGAAAATGTTTTCTTGTAATGTTTAACCGGTTTTCGAAAAATTCGTTTGCCATCTTTTTTATTTTTATGATGTCAACATCATCACTACTATTATCTTTCGTTGCGTCGCACTCTTGTACGTTCTGTAATTCTATTCATCAAGACTTAGTAATCGCTTCTTCCATGTTATAGATCGTATGCACAACCTGCATTAATGCCGCTGCATTTATCTTATCTATATTTTCTTCGTGTTTATATTCCCCTGCTTTTAAAAAGCTTTCCGCCTTTGCTGGCTGCTTTGAAAATTCTTCCTTTTCTTTTTTAAAATAATCAGAAAGAATTTGTTTTTCCTTTTCGGTTTCTTTTCTGCAAATGATCAATCGAAAGGCTTTTTGAATTTTCTCTTCATCAGAAGTTTTTTCTGTTGATAATCTTTCTGCCAATACTCTTGCTGCTTCCAGCACTTGCGGATCGTTTAATAATACCAATGCCTGTAATGGCGTATTTGTTCTTACTCTTCTTACTTCACACTGATCTCTGTTCGATGCATCAAACGTGAGCATAGATGGCGGTGGAACTGTTCTTTTAATAAATGTATACATACCGCGACGATACAGTTTATCATCGTGATCTTGTATATATCTTGCGAGCTGTCCACGACCTGACGTTGATGATTCCCAAATTCCTTTTGGCTGGTATGTTTTTACGCTTGGTCCACCGATCTCATAATTCATTATCCCACTACTCGATAAAACAAGGTCTTTTATAAACTCAGCAGCATACCTTGTTCTTGGTGATCTTGACAAATAAATATTCTCGGGATCTTTTGAAAGCTTTTCTTTTGTTGCCGCTGCCGATTGCTGGTAAGTCGCCGACATCACAATTTGTTTTACCAGTCTTTTTATGTTCCATCCATTGTTCATAAAATCCAATGCCAGCCAATCCAATAACTCAGGATGTGATGGTGGTTCTCCCTGCATTCCAAAATCACCGGAAGTTTTTACAATGCCTCGTCCAAAAAATTCCTGCCAGATGCGGTTGACAAATACTCTTGCTGTTAATGGATGTTTTTTATCAAATAACCATTTTGCTAATCCCAGCCGATTCTTTTCGAGTTTTACAGAATCAAATGGAAAAATTTTGGGTGGCAAATTAAAAGAAACCGAATCACCTAATTGATCATAAACTCCTCTCTTCAAAATATGTGTCGTTCTTACTTTGCTGCTATCCTTCATGATCATCACCATTACAGCAGCAGTATCTTTTTTATTGATGAAATCCAGAACCTTGCTCACATCATCACTTGTTATTTTCATATTTGGTGGATCGGCTAATGAAGCAAGAGTGATATCTCCCTGCAATCCTTTTTCATTTAATTGATTGAAAAAAGCAAATGTGCTGTAATAAGATCTTTGAGGGATCGGGTCAAACTTATGATCATGACAATGGGCACATTCAAATGTCATTGCCAAAAACGTTTTTCCAAATGTATTGGTGCGGTCCGTTACATATTCCAATCTATACTCTTCGTCGATCACACCGCCTTCCTGTGTTATTTTATGATTGCGGTTAAAGCCAGTTGCCAGCAACATTTCTTTTGTAGGATCAGGAAGAAGATCACCTGCCAATTGCCAGGTAACAAATTTCTCATAAGAATAATTTTCATTAAAAGCATGAATCACCCAGTCTCTCCAGGGCCACATAGTTCTTAAGCCATCATCCTGGTAGCCGTGACTGTCAGCATACCTTGCTGCATCTAACCATTGCAGGGCCATCTTTTCTCCATAATGTTTATTTGCCAACAACTCATCAACGATCTTTTCATAAGCATTTGCAGAATTATCATTCAAAAATTTTTCCTGCATTTCAATCGTTGGTGGCAAACCGGTAAGATCAAAACAAACTCTTTTCAATAATCTTTCTTTATCAGCTTGTTCATTAGGAGAAAGACTCATTGATTCCATTTTAGCCAAAATAAAATTATCGATCTCGTTCTTCACCCATTTCTTATTTTCTGTTTCAGGAATTTGCTGTGGTTGCGGTGCAATGAATGCCCAATGTGGTTTGTATTCTGCTCCTTGCTTTATCCATTTTTCAATAAGCATCTTTTCATATTCAGATAAAACAAGATTTGATGATGGCGGGGGCATCAACTCTGACGTATCTTCCGAAAAGATCCGATGATACACTTGCGACTCTTCTGGTTTGCCCCGAACGATTGCAAACATGCCGGGGCTATCTTTTAATGCAGCAAATGCACTATCTGCAATATCAAGCCGGAGATCAGCTTTGCGTTGCTTTGCATCCGGACCGTGGCACTTAAAACAGCGATCAGAAAGAATAGGTCTTATATGAATATTGAAGTCGACGTGAGCAGGAAGCTTGTCTTTGGGCTTATTTTTTCCATAAATAAAAAAGGATGCTACAGCAGCAACAGCAATAACAACCAGCAGAACCCACCATGTTTTTTTCACAAGCAAACTTTAGCCTGTTAAGGTAAAAATTTTTGTGTTACAGATGTAGAGTTATTTCTTTTTAAAAACAGGAACCGTACTGCATGGCTCACCGTACATAATGCTTTTTGCAACAGGTAATAAAACCCTGGTCGCTTCAGCATACGCAAAATCATCGATCGGTGTTTCACCGCAGCCTTTTAATACTATGCGGCTGCCGTTGAACTCAGAGGTGTTGATGGAAGAAATATTCTTTAAAAAGATGTTTTTATAGATCTCTTTTTCATTGCCAACTATTGTCTCTTTCGCTACAGGTTGCAGGTAAGTTGTTACTAACATATAAGCCCAAACCGGGATGATCGCATCTGCCGAACAAGTTATAGCCACAGATTTATTCCTGTATTTTTCCCAGTCATGTTGCTTTAGCGCCTCACGAAAATCTTTTTCTTTTAATATCATTCCCATGAAAAGAAAATCTTTCAGATCGAAAACAGCAATGCTTTCTTTTTGAGGAAGATATTTTTCAAGGTCAATTGTTACCAACCCGCTTTCTGCAACTTTATTGATGATCTCATCACTCATTATACAAAATTAGCCCGCCTTTTTTGTTCTTGTTTACGAAAAGCGGCGCAAAAAAAGCCCGTCCTCCTGGGGCGAACGGGCTTTATAGTATTAATAACGTTATTAATAAAAATTCTTTCGGTTATCCCTGATCGTGGCCGTCTTTTTTACAACCATGGCCGGGTTATTACGAGCCTGCATTTGTTTGCCAACATTTGACAAGGCTGCTCTTTGGCTTTGTATATCCGTGTTTAACAATGAGGTTGTCGTTAGGTCGTCAATACGCAGAACATAAACGGCATCTGTTCCTGCAATTGGCTCGGTAACTTTTCCTTTGTTTGAGCTATTGAAGATGGCTCCTAAAATTTTGGGATCGGTGAGACCTTTTGCCCCGGTATACCGAACACTATCGATTGTAATAATTGAATCTTTTAGCGCTTCCAGGGTTGTTACTTTTCCAAGTTCTTGTTTGATCTTTTCCGCTTTCTTTTGATTTCTCAATATGTTTTCAACGCTGGGTGATTGTTGGGAAGTGCCCACTCGTGCAATATGTGCTGGTTGAGTTCCTTCTTTCAGAACATCGGTGACAATAGCAACGATCTGCTTGTTGCCAATTTTTGGATCCCCGATCTTCTCTTGCTTCAACACATCTCCTTTATCTGCTTTGTAAATTTCTTTTATCAATGTTCTGCAAGAAATCACTTTTCCATAGCCAATAACCGGCATATAAGCCCTGTCGATCTCCTGGAGAGAAATATCGTTGGGTTTTATATTAGTTGCTGTAAGCTTTTTATACTTGCCGTTTGACTTTGCTATTGCGGCATCAAATGATTTCTGATCTTTTGCTTCGTTAGAAAATTTACTTGCTTCCTCTGATGCCTTTCTTTCTGTTTCTTTAGAAGCATTGATGTTCTTTGAGAAGAATGCGATCTTATAATAAGGCTGAGGATTTTTCTGATCAAGTATTTCGATCAGGTGATAACCGAAAACTGTTTTTACGATCTTCTTTTCTCCTTTCTTTCCCTGGAAAGAAAAATCATTGAACTCCGGCACCATTTGCCCTTGTGTAAAATATTCTGTTGCCGGGTTTTGAGGATTTGTTAATACTCCTCCTTTTACAGCGCTGCCTCCATCTGCAGAATATTTTTTAGCTAATGAATCGAACGGGACTCCGTTCTTAATAGCAACATCGATGCTGTCAATTCTTTTCTTGGCTGTTGAATCGTCAAGAAGAATTTTCTGTGCCTGAGGGTCGGCTGTTTGTATAAGGATATGCCTTGCTCTAACAGAATCAGGCATTATTTTGCTATCGATCATTTTTGCCAATATGAAATAATGATCCTGGAGAAATGGACCATATACAGATCCTTTGGCGACTTTAATTATGCTATCAACATCGGCAGATTGTATTTGTGCTTTGTTCAGGTATTGATCTGCATAAGAAGTAGCACTTCCCCGACCAGAAAGAAATCTTGCTGCTAAAGTATCCTTAGCAAAGTCTGGTTTTATTTTTTCAAGATCTTGTTTTATTGCCGCAGAATCTTCCGCTGTAGCTGCTGCATCAAACAAAACATATTCGATGCTCCTGCTTTCGTCTTGTTTATATTGTTCTTTGTGTTTGCTTACATAATCTTCGATCTCTTTGTCTGTTACAGTTACTGTGCTATCAGAAATAGATTTATACGGACGAGAAACATAAGAAACCTTTGCCATCAATGCTGATTCACCATTTTGTTTTTCTATATACCATTTTGGATAATAAACAGAATTTGTAAGAATGGAATTATACTTTTCCATCTTTCTCTGGTATTCAAGATCTGCGAGGTACATATTCAGTTGATCTCTTTCTTCCTGCTTGGTGCTTCTTTTCATTTGATTGATCATATTCTGCAAACCAGCTACATTGAAGTTTCCCTGTTCGTCAGTAAAATTTTGCCTGAGATCTTGCGGAGGATTTGTATAGAGATAATCGGTCAATTCTTTTCCGCCAACTTCAATACCTGCTTTATCAAATTCAGAACTCATAATGATCTTTTCAACGTCACGATTCCACAAAGCTTCATTTGCACCATGCCTGTCTGACTCGCCATATTCCTGGCCCATTTGTTCAGCTCTTGCTTTTGCCTGTGCTTCGCTTGCATCCAATCTTGTTTGGAAGTCTCTGTAATCGATGCTTTTTCCATTGATGACTCCAATTGTTGTTGGGCCACCTCCCATTCTGCTCTTTGCCTGGAAATAATCGGTAAGAATGAATCCTAACAATGCTAATGCAATTGCGACAACTGCCCACTTTGCATATCTTTCTCGAATGCTCTGAATGACTGACATAATAATATTATAGGGTTATAAAAAGGATGGCAAAAATAGGGGAAAAACTGTGGAAAAACGACCTCTCTTTGATGGGTTTTATTCTATAACTGAAAGGCTGCCGGATGGAAGCGGATACCCTGCTGAAGCTTTGTGGTCGGGATTTGCGGCGGAGTAGCAGCGAACAGCCGGATCTGCGGCTGGCTACTGATTTAAAGTTGACAGCCCCAATCAAATCTTTGGAGCATTTGCCAGGTTCATTTCCTTAATAAGATGCTTAGCACCAGCGAACTTATCAATGATGAACAAAACATAGCGGATGTCAACCATTATGTTGCGGCAAATTGTAGGATCATAATTAATGTCGCTCATTGTTCCTTCCCAAACCCGGTCGAAATTGAGGCCGATAAGGTAGCCATTAGCATCAAGAGCGGGGCTTCCGCTATTGCCGCCGGTTGTATGATTGGCGGCAATAAAACAAACAGGGAGCTTGCCGTTTTGAGCATAAGGGCCATAATCTTTGGTTTTGTAAAGTGTTCTCAGTTTTTCAGGAACATCAAACTCGTAATCTCCGGGTTTATATTTTTCCATCACGCCATCCAGATATGTGTAAAAATCATACTTAACAGCATCTCTCGCATCATATCCTTTTACATTTCCGTAAGTAACCCGTAAAGTACTGTTGGCATCAGGATAAAATTTCTTTTCTTTAAAAACATCTATCTGCGCCTGCATATATGTTCGTTGCAGTTTGTTTATTCTTGTTTGAATTTCATTCAGCTTGCCTTGTATATTGTTCTGGTATGTTCTTAATATATCATTGTATAGTTTTATCGCATTGTCGTTACGGATAAAATTTATCGCTTCAGAAGTTGAAAGCTTCAACTTATCATCAACAGACTTTTGATTTAACAAAAATGTTTCTGAATAAACCCTTTCCGCCAGCTTATCAAAGTCTCCATTCGTTATCTTTTCTTTTATCATCGGCGAAACATTCTCGGCCTGCTGATCATTTACATACATCTTCATCAATGCAGCGAATAATTTTTTATCAACCCCTGTATTATGCTCAGGAAAAAACCCTGTTATGAAATCCTGAACTTCTTTTTTCTTTTTCTGATAGGGGGTTTCACCGCCCTGGTCATATGCGTTTACCAAAGAGCTGAGTTGCCCTGCCATTGTAAACAATTCTATTTTACTTACGATCTCTAAGAAATAATCCCTGGCGAAACCGAATGGCTTCAATTCGGCATATGCATTATTCAATTCCTGTAAAACAGTTCCATAACTTGTTTTCCATTGTGGATTTCCGGCAACTCTTTTTTGAAACTCTTCTTCATACGATCTCTTTTTATCAACTGCATTACTTCTTGTAAGCCCCAGCACTTCGCCCTGCCATTTTTTATAAGAGTTTTCAATGCCGGCATACTTTGATGCATATTGAATTTTTATTTGTTCATCCTTTCTCATAAAAGCATCCATTATTCCTAATGCTGTTGCACGAATTCCAATTTTTGCCGGATCATTTACTTTCATTATTTGTTCAACCGCAGAGGCAGGAAGATATTCTGTTGTTCTTCCGGGAAAACCAAATACCATTGTAAAGTCGCCTTCTTTTACTCCGCTCATTGAAATTGTCAATGATTTTTTGGGAACATAAGGAACATTGTCTGGTGAATAATCTGCCGGCTTATTATCCTTGCCAGCATAAATGCGGAACATAGAGAAGTCTCCTGTATGTCTTGGCCACATCCAGTTATCACTATCCTTTCCAAAGTTTCCAATTGCCGATGGTGGTGCTCCAACAAGACGAACATCATTATATGTTTCAGTAATAAACATATAGTATTGATTGTTTTCAAAGAACCCGCGGATCAATATTTTTTGATACTCTTCTTTCTTAAGAGTCTTACGTAAGGATTCCATATTCTTATCTACCTGAGATTGTCTTTCACTTTCATTCATCTTTGCTGTAACTCCTTCAAGCACTTGTTTTGTCACATCTTCAATTCTTACAATAAATGTCACAAACAAACCAGGATTTGGAAGTTCTTCGGAGTTACTCATTGCCCAAAAGCCATCTCTTATATAATTGTGCTCAAGCGTAGAATGATTTTGCACTGCATCAAATCCGCAGTGATGATTAGTAAGAACAAGTCCCTTATTGGAGATCACTTCTCCTGTACAAAAACCACCAAAGCTTACGATCGCATCTTTTAAACTTCCACTGTTAATATTATAGATATCTTTTGCGCTGATCTTCATTCCAAGGCTCTTCATTTCTCTTTCATTCAATTTTTCTAATAGCAACGGCAGCCACATACCTTCATTGGCAAGAGAAAAGATCGAGATGAAGATCAAGGAAGAGAGAATAATAAGTGAGCGGAGGTTCTTTAGCTGCTTCATATCATACGTTTGAAAGTTTATAAAGTTAATTCATTAATCCGTATCAAGTTTTTGATGTGATGTTTGATGACCTGGTCAAACTTTTTGCTCACAAGTTGATGTTAGGAAAGAGTGATGACTGTTAATAACATTGAATGGAACGTTGATATGAAACAGCATGAATTGAAATAGGAAAGTTGAAAACCTAACACTAAGACCTGTTAGTGTCAGTTGTTCTTATTTAATTAATACTGTATTCACACTGCTTTAATAATTCTTTTATGCCAATCTTATAACATTTGCCATATCCACAATTATGTGAATATGCCGTGAAACAAGCGGCAGATGCATACTAATGATGTGGAATACATATGAATTCAATGTGAATAAAACTAACAGCGTAAATTTGTGTAGAATCTTTTCCACGAATCCACAGCTGTAATAATAATAAACTCTTTTTTATAAATATTATATTATTAATACTATTTAAAGAAAAGAGAATGTTGAAAAACTTGATTTGAAAATTCGGATTGTGAAGTTGAACATTGCAGTCCCATAAATCGAAAGACATGATGACCGATACACTCACCGCCGCAAAGAACGAAGTTGAACTTAAAGGTTTTCTCGATATAGACTTAGATCCCACTCTTGATCTGTTTGCGGAAATTGAAAAATTGAAGAAAGAAAAGAATGCGATCTTGCTGGCACATTACTACCAGGAACCCGACATTCAGGATGTGGCGGATTATATCGGTGATAGTTTGGGATTAGCACAGCAAGCAGAAAAAACGAGTGCCGACATGATCGTGTTTGCTGGTGTACATTTCATGGCCGAAACAGCAAAAATTTTAAACCCAACAAAAAAAGTTGTTATCCCTGATCTGAAAGCTGGTTGTTCACTCAGCGATAGTTGTCCTCCGCCATTGTTCAAAAAATTCAAAGAGCAACATCCGGATCATGTTGTGGTGAGTTATATTAACTGCAGTGCAGGGATAAAAGCCCTGAGTGATGTGATCTGTACAAGCAGCAATGCCAAAGTGATCGTTGAAAGTTTTCCAAAAGATCAACCGATAATTTTTGCTCCGGATAAAAATCTGGGTGCTTACATCAACAAGGTGACAGGAAGAAACATGCTGCTGTGGAATGGCGCCTGCATGGTGCATGAAATATTTAGCCTGGAAAAAATTACTAAGCTCAAGGTAAGACATCCGAACGCAAAGATCATTGCACATCCGGAATGTGAAGAACCGGTTTTACGTATTGCAGATTTTATTGGCAGCACAACAGGATTATTAAAGTTCACTCAGAAAGATGATGCAAAAGAATACATCGTAGTTACTGAAACAGGCATCCTTCATCAAATGGAAAAGGGTTCACCTAATAAAACATTTATTCCTGCTCCTCCAAACAATGCATGTGCATGCAATGATTGTCCGCATATGAAACGTAATACACTGGAAAAACTTTATCTCTGCATGAAATATGAAGTACCCGATATCAACATGGACGAAGAATTAAGATTAGCTGCAAAGAAACCAATTGAAAGAATGTTGGAGATAAGTAAGCAGGCGGGATTGTGATTTAAAATGATTAACAATTAACCAAGGCAACTTTTTAATTTCAATACAACAACATAAAAGAAACGCCATGAAAGTCTTTTGCTTCTTAGTCCTGAGTTTATTATTTTATTCATCACAGGTTTATTCACAGGATAGCACAAAAAGTATTAATAAAACCATTTTTGTAACCGGGGGATCCTTTGGTAAACCATATATTTTATACGTAGCCTCATTGACCAATAAGACAAATCCAAAAATTTGTTTTATTCCAACTGCATCTGCGGATAA
>Ga0068861_100003317_pt1 | contig 10659 bp, 7 predicted proteins | sample KBSSwiS42_FD_66593 | JGI IMG/M metagenome (GOLD analysis project Ga0068861, IMG submission 66593) | Switchgrass rhizosphere microbial communities from Kellogg Biological Station, Michigan, USA - KBS Switchgrass S4-2 | ecosystem: Host-associated > Plants > Roots > Rhizosphere > Soil ...
CTGGTGAAATCAAACGTATCGACCTTGATTTGCACTTCATCGCCGGTATGGACGAAACCGATGTCGTGGTTGTTCACCATGGCTTCGATCTCGAGCTGACTGTCGCTCGGCACGATCACCATCAGGGATTGCGCCGGCGTAACCACGCCGCCGACCGTGTTTACGGCCAGTTGCTGCACCATGCCAGACACCGGCGCGGTCAGTTGCTGAAGCTTGGTGCGCTGTTCGGCCTTCGACAGATCGGCCGACAGGCCAGCGGCTTTCCGCTTTGCCTCGGCCAATTCGCCGAACAGTGTTCGACGATATTCGGCCCTGGTCTGGGCACGTGTTTCGATGATCGCGGCAACCGCTGCCTGCGCTTCTTTCAGGCGGCTTTTCTGCACCAGCCGTTCCTGCTGGCTCTCCGTCAATTGCTGCAGCACCTCGAAATATTGCAACCTGGAGCCGTATTGATCGAGGCTCTTGCGGATATTGACGCGCTCCTCAATGGTCGGAATGACAGCCTCAAGCTTGTTCACCGCCGCCGTGATGGTGGCGAGTTCAGCCTCCTTTTGCGCCTTTTGTCCGTCCAGGGCGGCGATCTTTGCCTTGTGCTCCGTCAGCTGCGCCAACAGAAAACTTCGTTGCGTCGCGACCAGCGCCCGGTCCACTCCCTCCGGGGGCCGGAATGCCGCGAGCGGATCGTCAGAGTCGGCAAGTGCCGCAGTCAAGCGCGCGATATCGAGCAGAGCGGACTGCAAGTCGCTCCGGATATGGTTTATCTCGCCTTCGTTGATGGTCGGGTCAAGTTCAAGCAGAGTATCGCCGGCGTTGACGATTTGGCCGTTTGCCACCCTTATGGCGCGCACGACGCCGGTCTCGAAGGGTTGAATTACCTTGCTGCGGCCGGTCGGAATAATTTTCCCGCTTGCAGTCGCCACAATATCCACGTGGCCCAAGGTGGCCCAAGTCAAAGCCACCACGAACAATGCGATAATGGTCGCACCGATGGCTCGGCCGATGGGGGAGGGCGGGGTTTCGACGATCTCAAGCGCAGCCGGCAGGAACGCCAGTTCCTCCCGCTCGCGCGGCTTGGGCGGTGCTGGAAAGCGAACAACTTTCGCTTCCGATTTCATGAATTTTGCCTAAAATACAAGCAGTCGCCCTTTTTGTAAGCAAATCTGATTAAGTCAAGACTGAGCGCATCGCCGCAACGCTGACCCAAGTTTCAACTATAGCGGTCTACGGGTGAATTTTCTGTCCTAATTGCGATTAAATTTTGAAAACTGTGGCCCGGAGGCGATCTCCCTTAATTCAGTCTAATAAATTTAGAAGTGTAGAATAGAATGCATTGATCCACCGGCGCGCGATAGCGGCAAAACTACAGGAATGTGAGAGATATGACGACACATTCGGAAATACCCGGTCCGAGTGATCCAGGTCTTACTGCACTGGTTATGCTGCTGCGTTTTCATGGTGCCGGGGCGGATCCCGCCCAGATTCGTCATCAGTGCGGGACTGCAGCTATCGGCACCGCGGAGATGATCCGGTGCGCAAAGGAATTCGGCCTCAAGGCCCGTGAACTGAAGACAAGCTGGGCGCGCCTGGCGACCACCCCCTTACCGGCCATTGCAACGCTCAAGGACGGCGGCTTTCTTCTCCTCGGCAAAGTCGGAGACGATAAGATCGTCGTGCAATCGACGAAGACGCCACGCCCGGAATTGATGAACAGGGCTGACCTGGAGGCGATTTGGGACGGACGTATCGTTCTGATGACCCGGCGCGCCAGCCTGACGGAATTGTCACGTCGCTTCGATATCACCTGGTTCCTGGGCGCGATTCACAAGTATCGTCAGCAATTGGCCGAGGTGCTCCTCGGATCCTTTTTCCTTCAGCTGTTTGCGCTCGCCTCGCCGCTGTTCTTTCAGGTGGTCATCGACAAGGTCCTGGTCCACCGCAGCATAGGCACTCTGGATGTAATGGTGATCGGGCTGCTGGGGATTGCCCTGTTCGAAACCATTCTCGGGATCCTGCGGACCTATCTTTTTTCACACGCCACCAACCGGATCGATGTGGAGCTGGGCGCGCGGTTGTTCCAGCATTTGCTGGCGTTGCCGACAGCGTACTTTCAGGCCCGTCGGGTCGGTGATTCCGTCGCACGCGTGCGTGAGCTCGAAAATATCCGGACCTTCTTGACCAGTTCGGCCCTGACCCTCGTGATCGATCTGTTCTTCACCTTCGTCTTTCTAGCGGTCATGTTTTTTTACTCGCCGCTGCTGACCGGCATCGTCCTTGCGGGATTTCCTTTTTACGTGGCTATTTCGGCCGGCGTGACGCCGCAGTTTCGCAGGTTGCTCGACGAGAAGTTCAAGCGCGGCGCTGAGAACCAAGCCTTTCTGGTGGAAAGCGTCACGGGCGTAGAGACCCTCAAGGCGATGGCGGTCGAGCCGCAGATGCAGCGACGCTGGGAAGAGCAGCTTGCGGGTTATGTAGCGTCGAGCTTTCGGGTCTTGCGGCTCGGCAACACCGCCAGCAACAGCGTGCAGTTCGTCAACAAGGTGATGATGGCCGGCATCCTGTATTTCGGAGCGCGACAGGTCATCTCCGGCGATCTGACCGTAGGTGAACTGGTCGCATTCAACATGCTTGCGGGACGGGTAAGCCAGCCGGTGCTGCGGTTGGCCCAGATGTGGCAGGAGTTCCACCAGGCAAAGCTCTCGGTGGAGCGGCTCGGCGACATCCTCAATACGCCTCCGGAACCCAAGTTCAATCCGGCCCGTGCCGCGCTGCCCGCGATTCGCGGCGACGTCACGTTCGACCACGTAGTGTTTCGTTACCGTATCGACGGGCCCGAGGTGCTGCACGACGTCAGCTTCAGCGTATCCGCCGGACAAGTCATCGGCATAGTGGGGCCTTCCGGCTCCGGCAAGAGCACCGTGGCAAAGCTCGTTCAACGCCTCTACATTCCCGAGCGGGGCCGGGTGCTGGTCGACGGGGTCGACCTGGCCATGGTGGATACGTCGTGGCTGCGACGACAGGTCGGCTCCGTGCTGCAGGAAAACGTGCTCTTCAATCAGTCGATCCGGGACAACATCGCGCTGCCGGATCCTGCCATGCCGATCGAACAGGTCGTCGAAGCAGCGAAGCTCGCCGGCGCTCACGATTTCATATTGGAGCTGCCGGAGGGGTATGACACGGTCGTGGGTGAACGCGGTGCAAGCCTTTCAGGTGGACAGCGTCAACGCATCGCCATCGCCCGGGCATTGGTAACCAATCCCCGCATTCTGATTTTCGATGAAGCCACCAGCGCGCTGGACTACGAGAGCGAGCGAATAATTCAGGATAACATGCAGCGCATTGCCCAAGGGCGCACCGTGTTTATTATCGCCCACCGCCTCTCGACCGTACGCCGAAGCCATAGGATCATAACCATTGATCGCGGCCGACTGGTAGAGGATGGAACTCACGACGAGCTTATCAAAAAGGGCGGCCGCTATGCCACGCTTCATCGAGTGCAGTCAGACATTCATGAAGTGCGGTAAAGTCTGTTCGGAAAGTCGGCGGCGGATTGCAGAGCTGGGCAGAGGCGGCCTGATACGAGGGTCTTCAGGATTTCGACAGCCGGACGGAACTCGATGCGCTCGATTCTGCTAGCTGCGTCCTGCGCTTGTTCACAAACTGTTAGCGCGCAGTATGCCGAGCCGAGCTTGAGGGGGCCGACCTTGATGATGCACCCGCCGCCAGGACATCACGAATGCTGAGCCCGATGAGATAGCCAATTTGCATGCTTGTCGCGGTTGCGGCAGCCATTGCAACGATTGACCAAGCACTGGGCGGATTCGCGACGTCGATTCCCACAGCAAGTGTCAGGACGATTGCGACGGCAGGTATCAAGACGATGAAGTTAAAGCGCCGGGCAAGCGCCGCCCCGATCAGGAAACTGACCGTTGAAAGCATCAGCACGCTTGGGACCTCTCTCGCTTCAACGGCTTCGCTGCGGAAAGTTGACCCAAATACGTTGATTCTTCGTGAACGGGATAGACCGCTAAACTACCGGAAATCCGGTATGTAAATACCAAGGTCATCTTGAAGATGAGGCTGGTCACCGCATTTGGGCGGAACCCAGGGCCTCGAGGGCTGTCCGGTTCTCGTGGAGGATGATCAAGGTTGGAGGCAGTTCGGGCTGAATGTCTCCAATCGGCCGCTAGGTGACGTTCAGCAAGTGCCGCATGCCTTGGTCGATAACTCGGCGATGGGCCGCCACTGCTCTCCGTATACCATACTTGCTACCGTCGGCCTCTACATCAGCGAGTGCTTTGCGGTACCGGACATCTGGTTCTCCGGTCAAGTAACTTAGCCGGATCGGGAGGCGGGGACCATCAGCCGTTCGATGCCTAAGTCGGAACGCCGTGCCAACGCGACACGTTGCGTACAGCCAAACGACGCCTGCGCCGATTTCGTGGTCAGTGGTGTACCGGGGGGTAGCCGGGCCTCCGCGCGCCGGTCGCCGACCAGTCGGCCGCCGTTCGGTGATTATGCAGCAACCATTCCTGGCCGGTGGTTTTTCCGCATTCGGCTATTCTCACCTCCTTGCGAAGGCGTTGGAGATCGAAGTATTGCCGGGCGAGATTCTTGAAAGAGGGGGCCGAGCGGGCCTCCTTCTTATGCTTTACTTTTTGAGCGGCCGTATGGATTTGCTGGCTCATTTTGAACCTCAATAACTTAACTGACCAAAGCGAAGCAACCGCCGTGCCACTTGCAGCATTTTTCTCAGCCATGGGACGGTCGGTGGTTCGCTAAAGTTCAAACAACAACAGATCATCACCGGATTGTGTCTGACTGCGACTTTTCGTGACTATTTCAATTTGATTTCATGCCAACTTCGATCGTATGGCCGCAGTTAGCACGAGTCGGCTGCCGCAATACATGGAGCCAACGCGGCTAAGCCACCGCCAAAGAAGCGGCAAGCTATTTTACAATTCTAAGCTTGGCCCGTCGGCTCGCAGGCGATTCTTGCGGTGACTTCTCGAAGGTGACTCCCGCAACGTTGTCTTCACGCCAGATCGTTTTGCAGACGTGAACGGTGCGGAAATTGTCGAAGCTAAAATCGAACTTGTCCGGCAACTGCTCCGCTTCAAAAGTAAGCTCGATGCAAAGGCCGAGACCCGTAAGATTGTGAACCAGACAAGGATGTACGCCCTCATCTTGAACCATGACCTTTGCGGGATTGTACGCCCGGGTACGCGTTACTCGTCGGTTTTCCATCTAACAATCCATTTATTAAGGTCGTAGCTCCTGCAATCCGAATCCAATCCCCGACAGGATTCATGAACTCCGCCAGGCCTGTTGAAGCGGGCGCAATTGCGTATTGAAGCAGCAGGGTAGCAGTGCATCGTTGGCGATTTGCTACTTTGCCTACGGCTTTTGACCGCATCATTTCGAATTGATGACCAGGATCGATAAAATTGCCCCCTTCAACATGGGGCGCTTCGGACGCCGCTATCCCGCGGGTCCAAAATCCCGCTGCACCCCAATCGGGCTGCTTGGGAGCGAACCAACTGGCGCAGGCATGCGGTTGCGGGAGCGATTTATGGCGCTTGGATGCTCCGCGGGCTGGGCGAGAAAATAATCATCGAGGCCAGCCCCGGATCGAGGCCTGCAAAACCTGTCTAAGGCCGCTTACGCCCTTTGCCGGCGAGAACTGCTCTTGTTCGATTCTGCATTCCTGATCACGAATTCGTCGATCGTGTGACCCGTCTTCAGAGCTGCAGTCAGCCACCGCGGCTGCTTTCCACGCCCCGACCAAGTCTCCGAAGGCTCGTTCGGATTCCTGTATTTCGGGAATACTCTCGGATATGCGCGTCGCTCCCGAGGCGCATTTTTCGCCTGACTGTCCGTCGACTCCGATTGGCGCATTTGTTTCTCGCGACGAAGTTGCGCCAACCTCTTTTCGAGTTCGCGCTTCTCCGACGTCAACCTGATCGAAAGGACCGCGCTGATTTCCTCGTGCAACTGCCACATTTCGTCAATCGACATGGCATCGAGATTGAATTTCTTGCTCATCCGGCGGCTTTCAGAGTGGTCGATTCGGGTAAACTATATAAACGCTATGCTATGCCTTTCCAGTGCAAATATCGACGCGGCGATTTCAAATTTGGCCTCCGTGCCGCGGAACTAGCATGGACCCAAGACATTCAACTAGCAGTTGACCCCAAATAGCAGTTGACCCCAAACCCAAGCGATCAAGCAACAGAGAAATTTCGGTATCGCAACGCGGCAATCGACCGCCCGCTCAGTAGGCATTCCGTTTCCGCAGAATCTCGAAAAACGTCTTGATCAAAATCTGGATGTCGAGCCAAAGGCTCCAATTGTTGATGTACCACAGATCAAGCTTGACGCGCTCCGCAATATGTTCGACCGACGGCGTCGCGCCTCTCGCTCCGTTGCATTGCGCCCAACCGGTGATGCCGGGCTTGACGTGATGCCGAAAGGCGTAGTCGCTCAAAATACCTTCGAAATAGTTGTCGTGTGCCAGCGCATGGGGGCGCGGTCCGATCAAGGACATGTCACCCTTCAACACATTCAAAAGCTGGGGCAGCTCGTCGATGCTTGCCGATCGCAACAGCCTTCCAATCGGTGTCACTCGCGCATCGTCACGGGTCGCCTGTACAACGGCCGACCCATTCTCCTGGACCGTCATCGTTCGAAATTTAAATATGACGAATTCCTTACCGTTAAATCCCTTTCGGTTCTGCCGAAAAATCACCGGTCCCGGACCGTCAAGTCTGATTGCCATGGCGGTAAGAGCCATGAGAGGCAGGAAAAAGACCAATGCCAGGGCACCCACGACGAGGTCCATGACGCGCTTTACGAAACACTGGGCGCCACTGAGAGGGGCTCGCTGAATTTCAATGGCCAGGACACGCTGACGCGCCGACGACTTGAAATTCGTCAGCGACCGAACCTGCGTATCCGGCAACAACCGCGCAGCGACCGGCAGAAGCTTGATCTGATCGCGGATGAACTCGATGCGAGTGCTATCGTCCCAAGGCAACGCAAGCAAGATCTCTCTGCAATTGTGGCGGCGCACAAACTTGGCGACAGAATCGATAATCCGAATGTCTGACGATAAACGTTTTAAAGGATCGACTTCTTGGCTCAACGTAAAGCGGTTGACCTCTCCTGCACCAAACAGGGCCAGCAAATCTCGGGATTCCAGGTTCGCAATTTCATTAGAATCGCCGATAATGACGATGTCGCGACGCCCGATCGCTCCTTTTGATATCGCAGCACCCAAAGCAATCTTCGTGAGCTTGCGCACCCCGAGCAGACTCACGGGAGCCAGGAAGTAAAAGACCACGAAAGCGCCGCGAGAATAGTCGATGCCAACTTTGAGAAGAAATGCGAAGAAAGCCAGCATCAGCCCTGTCGTGAACCAGCAGACCAGTATTTCGCTGATCTCGACCCGCGGCTTGGCACTATCGGGGAAGTCGTAGTAACCGCTTCCGCTCATCCGCAAAGTGTAGATGAAGCTTGCGAGCAAGCCGACAGCGCAATGCGGCAGGATGGCGGGCATTGGATTGCCGACGGATAACTGGTAGGCGACCCCGCCGGCGATGCACGACAACAGAATCGTCAATGCATCGGCCAAGGTCAACAAATAGGGAATTGCGTAGGTGGGAAAAGTCGCCCGCGGCTCGCTCGAGGAGCCCTCAAACCGAACCAATTTATCGCGTATATCCGACCCTATCGACATAATCACGCCGCCAATTTATTGAATTATTTAATTACAAAACTAAATAAGAAAAACTAACCTGCCCCGACTAGCCCGTTAACTTATCCTAATGTAAACTTAAAAGCCGTGCAATGCAATATCAATCTATTCACCAGTCCACTGGCACGCATTTTGCCGCGGGCCGCGCTTTAATTCCCGGTCTCGATGCCTTTAATGTTCGAGGCGTGGGTATTTATTATCGTTATGGTGTCAGGCGGGCGTAGTCGACAGCGCCGGTACTGCGAGCCAATCCAGCGCTGCGAGGCGCAGGCGCCTTTGCCGGTTTGCCTCCGGGGCAAGCACTTGCACGAGAAAACGCACGTGGTGCTCGTGGACTGGCGTCGTTTTGCAACCCCGGAGCAGAACTGCCTTTCAATGACGACGGATGAACAGGTACGAATTGGATACGAACGGGTGTGAATAGCTAAGGCACAGGGCAGATTTGTAGCACCCGTTTAGGACTTGTTAAGTAAGGTAGGGTGGGTTGAAGTATTGCGCCCGTCGACCGCTGCTTCCAACCGGACTGACAAGAATGTTTCAGCTTTTCATGCGGACAATCGCGCCCAACTTTCTCAAGCGTCGCCAGGCCGATCGGGAATTCAAGGCGCGTTCAGCCGAGCGCGATGCTGAAACCGATCGATCGCGTGTGAGCTCCATCCTAGCGGCAATCGAAAGTGCATTGCGCGCGGCAGAGCAGGAGCAATCTGGCCTCAATGAGCGGGTTGAAGATGTGCTGGCGCGCGCGGCGGTGACGTTCGGAAATGGCACCGACGAATATCTGGAACGCGATTCCCGCGACAGCTACCATCAGGACTTGTTTTCGGCCGAGATTTCAAACGGGCAGCGCCGCCTCAAGGAACTGGCCGCCGAAATCACGCATTTTAAGTTTCTGAAAACGGCCACGTTGAGCCGGTTTCCAGATTTCAAGCCGCCCCGCTCGAATTGAGTGGGGGCGCGCCTCGGTTTACGTGTTATTCCTAAACGTCACCGCCATGCGTGTTCCGCCCGATGCTTTCGTAGCGAAATCCATGTGCGATGACGTCCTCGGGTTGATAGATATTGCGAAGGTCAACGATGACCGGGCACGCCATTGTGCGCTTCAGGCGGTCCAGATCCAGCGCGCGGAACTGTTCCCACTCGGTCACGATTACCAATGCGTCGCCGTTTTCTGCGCAACTGTAAGGACCGTCGCAATAGCAGACTTCCGATAACTCGGCCTTCGACTGTTCCATTCCTTCCGGATCGTACGCCCGTATTTTGGCTCCAAGGTCTTGAAGCGCGGTGATCAGGGGAATCGAGGGCGATTCTCGCATATCGTCGGTATTCGGCTTGAAGGTCAGGCCGAGGACGCTAATCGTTTTCCCCCGCAGCGTTCCGCCGAACACAGATGCGACTTTGCGCGCCATGGCGCGCTTACGGTTCTCATTGACCGCAAGAACTGCTTCGACGATGCGCATCGGGGCTTCGTGGTCCTGCGCGGTTTTGATCAACGCGCGGGTATCCTTCGGAAAGCACGATCCACCAAACCCCGGCCCGGCATGAAGAAATTTCGTGCCGATGCGGTTGTCCAGTCCGATGCCGCGTGCAATCTCCTGCACATCCGCGCCGACCTTCTCGGCCAGATCCGCGATTTCATTTATAAAAGTGATTTTGGTGGCGAGAAATGCATTTGCCGCGTATTTGATGAGTTCTGCAGTACGGCGACTCGTAAATATGAGAGGGGCCTTGTTGAGGTAAAGCGGCCGGTAGATTTCCGAAATAACTTTGCGGGCACGTTCGTCCTGCGTACCGACGACGATTCGGTCGGGAATCTTGAAGTCGCGGATCGCCGCTCCCTCGCGCAGGAACTCGGGGTTGGAGGCAACGGCGACATCAGCCGATGGATTCATTTCGTGGATGAGTCTTTCCACTTCGTCTCCTGTTCCAACCGGCACAGTCGACTTCGTTATCACCACTGTGAAGCCTTCGATCGCAGCCGCGATCTCCCGCGTCGCCGCGTAAACATAGCTCAGATCGGCATGACCATCGCCGCGGCGGGACGGGGTTCCGACAGCGATAAACACGGCGTCGGCCTCGCGCACCGGCCCTGCAAGATCGGTGTCAAAATTCAGCCGGCCATTTTTGACGTTGTTCTGTACAAGCCGATCGAGATCCGGTTCGAAAATCGGGATCTTGCCACGTTGAAGCATCGAGATCTTCGAAGCGTCCTTATCGACGCAGGTGACCTGGTGACCGAAGTCAGCGAAACAAGCCCCGGACACCAGACCCACGTATCCGGCTCCGACAATCGCTATGCGCATAAAGGGGACGTTCCTTCGACGTTATATCCGCCCGACTTGTCACCTCGCTTTGTGACTTTCAGGTAGCGGCCGAGCTATCGCTCGCAAACTCTCGGTTAATATTTTTAAACCCTAGCCTGTCCGCTGCAAACTGGCAATACGCCGATAAGGAGTGGACTTATTTGACGAGAATCGCGGTTACCGTCGAAATCTTCAACCTCGAACGATTGAGGAATCTACGCATTTGGACTGCGAACTGTTGGACAGAACTTAACCCTTAACCTTAAGGGTATGGGCGGGTGAACGCCGACATAACACAACCTCGGAAACACCTCTACTCATCGCTTTAAATTGCCGTCAAGTTTCCGTTGCCGGTCGCCGACGCATTTACTTTGTATTGAACTTCGGCAGCGATTCGGATTTAAACCGTTGCAATCGGCTTCAGCGAACGGCACGCTTTAAGAGCGAAATGGAGATGATCATGGTTCGGCCCGGCAAACTACTGACCAAGATTGCGGCTTTCACGGTTGCTTCGCTGGCATATGGCTCAGCCATGGCGTCGACTTTCCTCGGCGAGATTCCGGTCGGCTACTCGGACAATGTATTTCAGATCGGCCAAGGTACCTC
>Ga0068861_100003327_pt1 | contig 10636 bp, 8 predicted proteins | sample KBSSwiS42_FD_66593 | JGI IMG/M metagenome (GOLD analysis project Ga0068861, IMG submission 66593) | Switchgrass rhizosphere microbial communities from Kellogg Biological Station, Michigan, USA - KBS Switchgrass S4-2 | ecosystem: Host-associated > Plants > Roots > Rhizosphere > Soil ...
AATTATTGATCGATATTCCAGTTTGCTACGACAAAGAATATGGGATCGATCTTGGTTTTATTTCTTCACAGAATAACATTTCGGTGGAAGAAATAATTCATTTGCATTCATCAGTCACTTATCGTGTTTACATGCTGGGTTTTCTTCCTGGTTTTGCATACATGGGTTTGGTTGATGAAAAAATTTCTTCGCCACGAAAACAACAACCAGCAGCTGTTGAGCCCGGCAGTGTGGGAATTGCAGGCAGGCAGACAGGAGTCTATCCATTTAAATCCCCCGGTGGGTGGCAGATCATTGGAAGAACTCCATTGAAATTATTTGATAAAGAAAAAGTGAATCCTGTATTATTTAAACCGGGTGATAATGTAAAATTTCATTCTATAACCAAAGATGAGTTTGAAGATACTAAAAGCAGGAATGCTTGACAGCATACAGGACATGGGCCGTTTCGGCTATCAGCAATTTGGAATTAATCCAACCGGTTGCATGGACAGATATGCTGCTGCCATAGCAAATTGTTTGGTTTGTAATGATCTGAATGAAGCTGTGATCGAGATACATTTTCCCGGCCCGGCAATTTTATTTGAGCAAAAAACTATTATTGCGATCACCGGCGCTGATTTTAATGCGACTATTAATGGAAATAATGTTCCGATCTATCATCCTTTGATCATTAATAAGAACGAGACGCTTCAATTTCAATCTCCGAAAAATAAAAGCCGGTGCTATCTGGCAATTAATGGTGGAATAAAATTGGATCGCTGGTTGAGTAGTTACAGTACAAACTTGAAAGCGGAAGCTGGCGGATTCAATGGAAGGAAATTAATAAAAGATGATGTGATCGAGCTAAATAATATGATTGAGAGCTTTGATCTAAAAGAAGAACCATTTAAAATACTACCCTGGCAGGCAAACGAAAATTTTGAACCTACTTCTTCAGAAGAATTTTTAGTTATCGAAGGAAGCGAGTGGCGTTGGATCGATAAACAATCACAGGAAAAATTTTTAAAGAATCCTTTTTATATTTCTCATAATTCTGATCGCATGGGATATCGGCTTGCCAGCGAGCCATTAAATCTGATCGAAAAAATGGAATTGGTTTCTTCGGGTGTAAGTTTTGGGACCATTCAATTATTACCGGATGGACAGCTTATTGTTTTAATGGCAGATCATCAAACAACAGGTGGTTATCCCCGCCTGGGAAATATTATTTCAACTCATTTACCTAAACTGGCACAGATGAAAGCTGGTGACAACATAAATTTTAAATTCACAGATCATCAAACTGCAGAAGCTGTATTAATAAAACAACAACAGCATTTGCAGCAACTGCAAATTGCCTGTAAATTGAGGTTTGAAAACTATACCCATGAATTCAGGAAAGAAAATCATTGATATCAATTGCGACATGGGAGAGGGAGTTGGTAACGATGAATTGATAATGCCCTATATTTCTTCAGCCAATATTGCTTGTGGCTACCATGCTGGTGATGAAAACACAATGCGGGAAACAATTCTGCTTTGTAAAAAATATAATGTTGCAGTTGGTGCACACCCATCTTATCCAGATAAAATAAATTTTGGAAGAACAGATATGTTGCTTCACCCCGGTGAAATATATGAGATGATCGTGAAACAGATCAATTGTCTTGAAAAGCTTGCTGAAGAAAATGATGTAGCTATTCATCATGTAAAACCACATGGGGCATTATATAATATGGCAGCCCGGGATAAGGCATTAGCTCCATTTGTCGCTTTGGCAATTTTAGATACAGACAGTAAATATTATTTATACGGTTTGAGTGGAAGCTATCTGATAAAAGAAGGAAAGAATCTTGGTGTAAAAACAGTAAATGAAGTTTTTGCAGATAGAACTTACAAAGATGATGGCAGTCTTACTTCACGTTCCAAACCCGGTGCATTGATAGAAGATGCAGATAAAGCTGTTGCCCAGGTATTGCAAATGATCAAGGAAGGAACAGTAACTTCAATAACAGGAAAAAAAATTCCGATAGTTGCTGAAACAGTTTGCATACATGGTGATGGTGAACATGCAGTTGAATTTGCAAAAGCGATTCGTGATGCATTAATCAAAGAAGGAATCGAAATTCGGGCAAAATAAGATCGTCAATGGGCAATGGTGAGTGGTCAATTGACAACATTAAATAGTCGTCCTGTTTCTCATTCACCATTTACTCCCGACAGCCATCGGGATCACCATTCATCATGAAAAAAAACTCCGCTATACTCGGTGCCGCTTTCCTTATGGCCACTTCAGCAATTGGTCCCGGTTTTTTAACTCAAACATCTTTATTCACCGAGCAGCTACTTACAAGTTTTGGGTTTGTAATACTCATTTCGATTTTACTGGATATTGGCACACAAATAAATATCTGGCGAATTGTAAGTGTAAGCGAGAACAGGGCACAGGATATAGCCAATAAAATTTTTCCCGGGCTTGGTTTTTTTCTTGCTTTCTTAATCGCTTTTGGAGGATTGATATTTAATATTGGTAATATAGCTGGTTGTGGTTTAGGTGTAAATGTATTGACAGGAGTGAAGGTTGAATATGGCGCTATTATAAGTTGTGTGATTGCTCTCGGAATTTTTTGGTATAAAGAAGCAGGCAAGTTGATCGATGGTTTTGCCAAATGGTTGGGAATAATAATGATCGGTCTAACTATTTATGTTGCTATTGTATCTCATCCGCCAGTTGGGCAAGCTTTATACAGAACCATTTGGCCGGAAAAAATAGATACAATGAAAATTGTTACGTTGGTTGGTGGCACAGTTGGCGGTTATATTTCATTTGCCGGAGCACATCGTTTGTTAGATGCAGGTATAAAAGGAAAAGAAAATATTAACTCAGTTACAAGAAGTGCTGTAAGCGGTATACTTATTACTTCCTTTATGCGATTCATTTTATTTCTTGCAGCATTAGGTGTTGTTTGGGGCGGTGTAAAATTATCGATTGATAATCCAGCTGCATCTGTATTTCAGTCAGCCGCTGGCGAGTTAGGTTATAAATTTTTTGGTGTCGTTATTTGGATCGCTGCAATTACTTCTGTTGTTGGCGCATCATTTACTTCGATTTCATTCTGGAAAACATTGCATCCATTTATTGCAAAAAATGAGAAAGTCATTATTAGTTTATTCATCATTGCATCAACCATTATTTTTTTGATCAATCCGAGGCCAAAAGATATTCTTGTTTTTGCAGGAGCAGCTAATGGAATTATTTTACCAATTGCATTAGCAGTAGTTTTGATCGCAGCTACAAAATCATCAATTATGAAGGAATACAAGCATCCAATATGGATGCAGATCCTTGGATGGACCGTAGTAATTGTTATGGGGTGGATGAGTGTTTATAGTATTCAACAGTTGGTCCAAAATCTTTAATAATAAAAAAGCCTCACTAGATGTGAGGCTTTCTATCAAATATTAAAGTTTTATTCTACCACTTTCACTCCTTTGATCATCATGATCACTTCTTTCTTGGGATCTTTTATTTTATCTACTTCTTCTTTGCTTTTGCCAGCATCTTCAGCGTAATGCTTCAACATGGCCACTGAAGTTTCTTTTAATTCTGCCTTGCCTTCTACTACAATAGTTTTGCCAACAATATCCTTTGGCATTGCAAATTCATGATCCTTTACTTTTATCATAACAGTAGTGCCGTCATCTTTTTGCACTTTTGCCCAACAACCCATTGCCTGGCAAACTTCAACCACTTTACCCTGGATCTTTCCATCAAATTTGTTGTCGGTCATTTTCTTTTCTACATCATTTACGCTAATTGGCTTCACACCCTCTTCAGAATATTTACCATAAGTAACACCCGGCTTTGCAGATTCAGGATCCTGCGCATTTACAATGATCATTGCAGATAAAGCAAGCAATAGAGAAAATATATACTTCATAGTTCAAAAGTTTTGGACACCAAATATCGGAATTAATTTTCGAGATTTTTAAACGGATTTTTATAAATGTTTAATACCACGTTCGTGGTATTTTTAAAAAAACATCCAAATTAATTAGTTTCTATTTGCTAAAATGATTAGTTTCGCTTTCTGAATAACTTTTTAACCCCCGCACCACTGAAAACTTACCTTTGAATCATGGCAAAAGCAAAAGAAAAATCTACAGATATGTCAACCAACAATGAAAAATTAAAGGCGCTAAAGCTTACGATCGATAAGATCGAGAAAGATTTTGGTAAAGGCAGTGTAATGATGATGAATGAAAGGGGCGAACATGAACAAGAGGTTGTTTCAACCGGTTCTATCGGGCTGGACATAGCACTTGGAATCGGCGGTTTACCTCGTGGTCGTGTAGTAGAAATATATGGCCCTGAATCTTCTGGTAAAACAACCATTGCAACACATGTGATCGCTGAGGCACAAAAGAAAGGTGGTATGTGTGCTATCATTGATGCTGAACATGCATTTGATAGCAGCTATGCGCAAAAATTGGGTGTTGACGTTGACAATCTTTTAATATCTCAACCAGATTATGGCGAGCAGGGTCTTGAGATCGCTGACCGTTTAATACTTTCCGGTGCTTTGGATGTTGTTGTGATCGATTCTGTTGCTGCATTAGTTCCAAAAGGTGAGCTCGAAGGTGAAATGGGTGATAGTAAAATGGGATTACAAGCAAGATTGATGAGCCAGGCTTTGCGTAAGCTTACAGCAACTATTTCAAAGACAAATACTATTTGCATTTTCATTAACCAGTTAAGAGAAAAGATAGGGGTGATGTTTGGGAATCCTGAAACAACAACTGGTGGTAACGCATTAAAGTTCTATTCTTCAGTTCGTTTGGATATTCGCCGTATATCTCAAATTAAAGATGGTGAAGAAGCAGTTGGTAATCGTGTTAAGGTAAAAGTGGTAAAGAATAAAGTAGCTCCTCCATTCCGTGCGGCTGAGTTCGATATCATTTTCGGACATGGAATTTCAAAAACAGGGGAGATCATTGATATGGGAGTTGAATTAGGTATCGTTCAAAAAAGCGGAAGCTGGTTCAGCTATAATAGTGATAAGCTTGGCCAGGGTCGTGAGGCTGTAAAACAATTGCTTACCGATAATCCTGAGCTATCAAATGAGATTGAGACCAAGATCAGGGAAAAGATAAAAGAAATGCAAACTGCATAAACTCTGTTTAACACTAAACAAGCATGGGTTAGTAGGCCCCGACTGAAAACGTCGGGGTTTTTTATTGATGAACTTACTATATGACTTTACTAATTGTAACTTTAGAAATGCTTTGCCTTAATGGTAGAGCATTTCTATTTAAATTAATTATATGACCAACCGAATAATGGAAGGCCGCAAACGCATTGCGTTGGTGGCTCATGATAATAAAAAGAGAGAATTGATAGAATGGGCAATATTCAATAGAACAACTTTATCTAAACATAAACTTTATGCAACTGGAACTACAGGGACAATGCTTGAAGAAGAATTGGATCAATCAGTAACAAAATTACAAAGCGGTCCATTAGGCGGCGACCTGCAAATAGGAGCCATGATCGCTGAAGGGAAACTTGATGTGTTGATCTTTTTCTGGGATCCAATGGAGGCTCAACCACATGACCCCGATATAAAAGCATTATTAAGAATTGCAGTAACCTGGAATATTCTAATTGCATGCGATAGAGCGACTGCAGATTTTATTCTTACATCACCATTGATGCTGGATGCTTATGCGCCGATTATTGAAGATTATTCTATATATCTGAAAAGGAAAATAAAGTAATCGGTAAATTTGCTGTTCTTTATTTATGCCGTTCAATCTCCATACACCATATCCTCCCGCAGGTGATCAGCCCGAAGCGATTCAGCAATTAACTGAAGGCATATTGACTGGGGAAAAATATCAAACACTTCTTGGGGTAACAGGAAGTGGTAAAACTTTTACTGTCGCTAATGTTATTCAAAATGTACAAAAGCCAACCCTGGTTCTTACACATAACAAAACACTGGTGGCACAATTGTATGGGGAGTTCAAACAGTTCTTTCCCGAAAATGCTGTTGGATATTTTGTTTCCTATTATGACTACTATCAACCTGAGGCTTATTTACCAGTAAGTGATGTATATATCGAAAAAGATCTTTCGATCAATGACGAGTTGGATAAACTTCGCTTGCAAGCAACATCCGAATTATTGAGTGGCCGCCGTGATATTATTGTTGTGGCATCTGTTAGTTGTATTTATGGTATTGGTAATCCTGATGAATTTGCAAATGGCATTATTCGAATTCATAGAAAACAAACTCTTTCACGACAAGGTTTTCTTCATTCACTGGTAAACATTCTTTATTCAAGAACAACCATTGAATTTAAAAGAGGGACATTCCGTGTAAAAGGCGATACAGTTGATATCAATCTTCCCTATCTCGATCATGGTTATCGTATTACATTCTTTGGAGATGAGATCGAAGAAATAGAAAGCTTTGATGTAGTGACCGGAAAAAGAATGAGCACAATGGATAATGCTGCGATCTTTCCAGCTAATCTTTATTTAGCCCCAAAGGATATGATCCAGCAGATACTACATGAGATACAGGATGAGATGAATTCGCAGGTCGAGTATTTTAAAAATGGAGGAAAATATATCGAAGCTCAGCGTTTAAGTGAAAGAGTGAATTATGATATTGAAATGATCCGTGAGCTGGGTTATTGTAATGGTGTTGAGAATTATTCAAGATTCTTTGACAGAAGAAAACCGGGAACAAGACCTTTCTGTTTACTTGATTATTTTCCCAACGACTTTTTATGTGTTATCGATGAAAGTCATCAAACTATTCCCCAAGTAAGTGGAATGTATGGTGGGGACAGAAGCAGAAAGTTGATTTTAGTTGATTATGGTTTTCGTTTACCATCAGCACTGGATAATCGTCCTTTAAATTTTCATGAGTTCGAATCTATGTTGAGCCAGGTTATTTATGTTTCCGCAACTCCTGATGATTTCGAATTAGAAAAATCGGGAGGTGTTGTTGTTGAACAGGTTGTTCGTCCGACAGGTCTGCTTGACCCGCCAATCGAGATTCGGCCATCAGTAAATCAAATTGATGACCTGCTGGATGAAATTGATAAACGAGTTACAAAAGGTGATCGTGTTTTGGTAACAACTCTTACCAAACGTATGGCTGAAGAGATGGACAAATACCTTCATCGTATCAATATCAAATCAAAATATATACACAGTGAAGTTGATACTCTGGAACGAGTAGAGATACTTCGTCAATTAAGATTAGGTGAGATAGATGTATTAGTTGGTGTGAATCTATTGCGTGAAGGATTGGATCTTCCTGAAGTTTCATTAGTAGCGATACTTGATGCAGACAAGGAAGGTTTTTTGCGTAATGAAAAAAGTTTAACCCAAACAGCAGGTCGTGCAGCAAGAAATGTAGATGGTCTTGTTATTTTCTATGCAGATAAGATGACCGAAAGCATGCAGAAAACAATTGATGAAACAATTCGTCGCCGCGAAAAACAAATTGCTTACAATATTGAACATGGTATAACTCCAAGAACAATTATAAAAACAACGAAAGATGTTTTTGCACAAACATCAGTTTTAGATATCAAAGGGTATGATCCAAAGAATCCTTATGCATTGGCACCAGATGAAGAGTTAGTAAATGTGGCTGCAGAAGAACAAGCTGAATACAAAACCATTCCCCAAATGGAAAAAGCTATTTCAAAAATTAAGAAAGAAATGGAGAAAGCAGCTCGTGATCTTGATTTTATGGAAGCGGCAAGATTAAGAGATGAGATGTTCAGAATGCAGAAACAGCTTGATGAAATGAAAAAATGAGTACTTCCCGAAATTTGTTTTCGTAGTTATACGCTATCCTCTTCGGTACATTTTCTCAATTTTATTTTTAGCTTTTATAAAATTTTGACTCGCATTTTTCGTTTTATAGTTTAGTCGAACGAATCAAAATCCAAATTTTATGAAAAGACGTATCCGTAAGATTGTAAATTTCTTTGCTTTTAACCTGCTGTTCTTTGCTCTTTACCTGAACTTTATCCATAAAGACAGAAGCAACATTGATGTAACCCCTGCCGTTGTAAATACATCAGTTAATAATGCTGCTGCTTATACAGGTACAGTTCTTGTTCAAACTCCTGTGAAATACATAAGGAAGGAAGAAGAAGAAAAGAATCAGAATAACCAGCAGCAATAATTGCTTAAAAAGATTTCAGATGCCTTAGCCGGAAATGCGGTTAAGGCATTTTTTATTGGCTCGCTATGATTTTTCTACCTTAGCGGGATGTCAAAAAAACTTTTTCTACTCGATGCGCTGGCACTGGTGTTCAGGGCCTATTATGCACTCATCCGCAATCCGCGAATTACTTCCAAAGGAAGGAATACAAATGCACAGTTTGGTTTTACAAACACATTAGTTGAACTGATCAATAATCAAAAGCCCACCCACCTTGCTGTATGTTTTGATACCGAAGCTCCTACCGAAAGACATACCGATTATGAAGATTACAAAGCCAATCGACAGGAAGCTCCTGAAGATCTCCTTGCCGCTTTGCCTGATATAAAAAAGATCATTAAAGGATTCAATCTTCCAGTTGTTGAATTGGACGGATATGAAGCAGATGATGTTATTGGCACATTAAGTAAACAAGCGGCAAAAGCTGGCTATGAAGTTTACATGGTTACATCAGATAAGGATTATGGGCAGTTGGTAAATGATAAAGTAAAAATTTATAAACCAGGTTACCAGGGTGGTGATGTTGAAATAATGGGGCCAAAAGAAGTTTGTGAAAAATGGAATATTAAAAATGTAAACCAGGTAATTGATGTTTTAGGATTAATGGGCGATGCTGTTGATAATATCCCGGGTATTCCGGGTGTTGGCGAAAAAACAGCTGCAAAACTTTTAGCTGAATTTGAAACATTAGAAAATGTAGTGAACAATGCAGCTAACATAAAAGGTAAACTGGGTGAAAAAGTTGCTGCCGGGAAAGATCTTGCAATACTCAGTAAAAAATTAGCCACTATTATTACAAATGCGCCTGTTGAATTTCATGAAGAAAATTTTCGTGTAAAAGAAATGAATAAAGAAGCTCTGCGGGATGTTTTTGCAGAATTAGAATTTAAAACACTTGGTAAAAGGATTTTAGGAGAAGAATTTGCAATTACTTTAGCCGCCAATAAAGATTTTATCAAGAAAGAACAGCCGGTTGGTGTACAAACTGATTTGTTTGGGAATGTTATTGAAACAGCACCTGAACCTATAGTAACAGTTACTCCAACCAATGGAAGCGATACAGGAGAAGTTATGACAGTAAGCCGGAATGCACAAAACACTCCTCATGAATACGAAGCAGTAACTGATGATGTAGCGATCAAGAAACTGGTAGCTGAATTAAAAAAATGTGATGAAATATGTTTTGATACAGAAACAACAGGTATTGATGCCAATGAAGCAGAGCTTGTTGGTTTGAGTTTCTCTATTAAACCAACTGAAGCATGGTATATTCCTTGTCCTCCCGATCAGAAAAGAACAAGAGACATTCTTAAATTATTTGAACCTTTATTTAATGATAAAAATAAAACATGGATCGGGCAGAATACAAAATATGATCTGTTAATGCTAAAATGGTATGACGTAGAATTGAAGGGAAAGATATTTGACACCATGCTTGCTCATTATGTGATAGAGCCTGATGGCAAAAGAGGAATGGATCAACTAAGTGCAAAATATCTTGGATATGAGCCGATACATATTGAAGAACTGATCGGTAAGAAAGGAAGAACTCCTCAAGGAAGTATGCGTGATGTTGAATTAGAGAAGATAAAAGAATATGCAGCTGAAGATGCTGACATTACTTTACAACTGAAACATATATTTCTTCCCCAGTTAAAAGAAAAAGAAGTTGAAAAGGTTTTTTATGAAGTTGAAAATCCATTGGTAAAAGTTTTAACTGATATGGAGTATGAAGGAGTAAGAATTGACGAAGAGTTCCTGAAAGATTATTCAAAAGAATTGGAGAAAGATGCAAAGAAAGCAGAAGAAAGTGTTTACAAACAGGCTGGTGTTCGATTTAATCTTGCTTCACCGAAACAATTAGGCGAAGTTTTATTTGATAAACTTAAACTTGATCCTTCTGCAAGAAAAACCAAAACCGGTCAATACCAAACCGGTGAAGATGTTCTCCTAAAACTTGCGGCCAAAGGACAAAAGATCGCAGATGATATTCTTGTCTTTCGGGAAATGACAAAGCTGAAATCAACATATGTTGATTCATTGCCTGAACTTATCAATAAAAAAACGGGAAGGGTTCATACAACATACGGACAAGCGGTTGCTGTAACAGGTCGTTTAGCAAGTAATAATCCAAATCTTCAGAATATTCCGGTAAGAACAGATAGGGGGAAAGAAATTCGTAAGGCGTTTATTCCAAGGGACAACAAACATATTTTATTATCTGCTGACTATTCGCAAATTGAATTGAGGATCGTTGCCGCAATTAGTGGTGATAAGAATATGTGTAAAGCATTCATTGATGGCACAGATATTCATACCGCAACTGCGGCAAGAGTTTATAGTGTTGCAGAGAAAGATGTGACAAAGGAAATGCGTTACAAAGCAAAGAGTGTAAACTT
>Ga0068861_100003329_pt1 | contig 10633 bp, 7 predicted proteins | sample KBSSwiS42_FD_66593 | JGI IMG/M metagenome (GOLD analysis project Ga0068861, IMG submission 66593) | Switchgrass rhizosphere microbial communities from Kellogg Biological Station, Michigan, USA - KBS Switchgrass S4-2 | ecosystem: Host-associated > Plants > Roots > Rhizosphere > Soil ...
CGAAAGCATTGCGTCGCGCACCCACGCAACGAGACCCGGCCACATCTTCCCCACCAGAATCAGAGGCGTGCGCTCGAGATGATTTACCTGGAGCAATTGCCAAATCATCATTGTCTCCAGCACAGTGCCAATCCCACCCGGAGCAACGATGAATGCATCAGACGCAAGCACAAAATGATGAAGACGGGTGAAGAACGTGCGATGCTCGAACGCCAGCTCGACAAAAGGATTCACCTCCTGCTCAAACGGTAGGTCCACTCGAATACCCATAGACTTCGACTCACCTGCGAGATCCACGCCTTCGTTCGCAGCCTGCATCAATCCCGGCCCGCCGCCGGTGATTATGTCGCACCCCATTTGGGCCAACGCCCGCGCCGCTCTCTTGGTTTCGTCGTAAGCAACGGTTCCCGGCTTGGCTCTCGCGGAACCAAAGATCGTGACGCGATAGCGATCGCGGCGTGAAGGCTTCAACCGTGTCAGGTTGTTGACGACATCCCAAAGCCCAAGCACGGAATCGACCAGTACTTTTTTGACTTCTTCCTCGTTGCCAAGGCTCACGGCGGCGGTTCTTTGTAATGTTTCAGTTGTGCTCATAGTCAAATCTCGACCACGTCATCAAGAGTAGGACACTCTGTTTTCACTCCAAATCGTTGCTGAATCTGCTCACTAAAGGCTTTCCGCGCGCGGTCCTCACCGTGGGTGATGATGGTCCGTGGTCGCGAAGGCGCCATAACCTCATACCAGTCGAGTAGGCCGCTCTGATCGGCATGCGCGCTAAAGCCACCCATCGTGTGAATTGAGGCGCGCACCGGCACTTCCTCGCCGAACATCATTAGCGACTTCGCACCATCAACCAGTTTCCGCCCGAGTGTTCCCTGGGATTGAAAGCCGACAATGAGAACCGCTGTTTCAGGTATCGGCAAGTTATGACGCAGGTGATGCATGATCCTGCCGCCGGTGCACATCCCGCTGCCGGCCATAATCAAACATGGACCAGTAACACTATTCAGCGCTCGCGATTCTCCGGGTTTCACAGAGGTGCGCGCGCTGGCCAGGCTACGTCTCAAATCGCCTGATTGGACCATCGACAACGCTTCGGAATCGAATAATTCCGTGTTTCGACGATAAATGTTGGTTGCTTCGACTGCCATCGGGCTATCAAGGTAAATCGGAAACGGCGGCAGCGTTTTTTTCTTAAACGCGCCGCCAAGTAAGTAGAGCAGTAGTTGCGTTCGGCCGATTGCAAAAATAGGTACGAGGATCTTCGCTTTGCTCTGGATCGCCTTGGCGATGATTTCCCTTCCCTCAATCGCAGTGTCGTGCAAGGACCGATGATGGCGATCTCCATAAGTCGATTCCATGATCACCGCATCAGCTTCGGTGAACGGCACTGGATCGTTGAGCAGAGGCGCGCCACGTGGGCCGAGATCTCCCGAGAATACGACGACCTTTTTGTGTCCATTCTCGGAAACCGTCAGTTCAATACTGGACGAGCCAATCACATGACCGGCATCGACGAGGCGCGCTTCGATTCCAGGCGCCACTTGAAAAGGCTGGTTGTATTTGACGGGCGTCGCCAGCGGTTTAAGCTTGCGGACGTCTGCTTCTTCGAATAACGGTTCGAGCGGCGGTAATTTTTTGCGCGCTCGTTTCTGGTTCTCACGTTTCAGATCCTGCTTCTGAATCGAGACTGAGTCTTTCAGAACCAGCGTCGCCAGTTCGAGAGTCGGCCGCGTCGCATACACGGGCCCCTTGTACCCTGCACGTGTAAGTAGCGGTAAACGCCCAACGTGATCCAGATGTCCGTGAGTGAGCACCACGGCATCTAACTTGCCGTTTTCGATTTGCGCTTTACGCCTGTTCTTTGCGCTTTCTTCCTTGCGGCCCTGAAAGAAACCGCAATCAACGAGAATGCCGGCGTCCTTAGTCATCACGTGATAGGCCGACCCAGTTACGTCTCCGGCAGCGCCAAGAAAACGGATCTTCATAGTTTCTCCTCAGAACGGCCAGCGCCACTCAACCACATCCGGCCTATCCACTCCATATTCGTGGGCATAGTGACGACAAGCGATCTGCATGTTCTTGAACTTTTCTTTCGCGTGTGCGCCTGTTGCTTGCAACTTCGGAACACGATCGATCACATCGATCGCGAGGGTGTAACGATCGATCTCGTTGTCGATCGCCAATTCCATCGGCGTGTTGATGTTGCCGCGCTCCTTGTAACCTCGAACGTGAAAATTCCCGTGGTTGGTCCTGTTGTAGGCGAGTCGATGAATCAACCAGGGATAGCCGTGAAAGTTGAAAACGATGGGCTTATCGACGGTAAACAGGCTATCGAAGTCGCGATCGCTCAAGCCGTGCGGATGGTCGCGACAGGTTTGCAGCTTGAACAGATCTATTACGTTGATAAAACGAATCTTCAGATCGGGAAACTCGGTCCTCAGCAACGCAGTCGCAGCCAATGCTTCCTGTGTTGGAATGTCACCGGCGCACCCGATCACAACGTCAGGCTCCTGTCCCTGGTCGTTGCTTGCTTGCGCCCAAATACTTATGCCTTTCGTACAATGCGTGATTGCCGTGTCCATATCGAGATACTGCAAATGCATCTGTTTGTCGCTCACGATTACGTTGATGTAGTTCTCGCTGCGCAGGCAATGATCGACTACCGACAGTAGACTGTTGACGTCGGGCGGCAGATAGATGCGAGTTACTTCGGCACGTTTGTTTACAACTACATCAAGAAAACCCGGATCCTGGTGAGTAAAGCCGTTGTGGTCCTGCCGCCAAACAGTTGAGGTGATCAGGATATTCAACGAGGCGATCTTTCGCCGCCATGAGAGTTCATTACAGATCGACAACCATTTCGCGTGCTGGTTGAACATTGAATCGATGACGTGTGCAAATGCTTCGTACGTAGAAAAGAATCCGTGGCGGCCGGTTAGCAAGTAACCTTCAAGCATTCCTTCCAGCGTGTGTTCGCTGAGCATCTCGATGACGCGGCCATCAGTCGCTAACTCACCACCATCGCTGTCTTCAGGAAAGAATTCTGCAATCCAGAACTTCTTGCTGGCCTCGTAAACTGCGTCGAGCTTGTTAGACGTGTTTTCATCCGGACTGAAAACTCTAAACGTGTGAGGGTTGAGTTTCAGCACATCGCGCAGGAACTTGCCGAGAGGTTTCGTGTTCTCCGCTTCCAGTCGACCAGGCGTTTCAAACCTGGCTGCGTACGCTCGGAAGTCAGGTAAACGAAGGTTCGTCTTCACGGCGCCACCGTTAGCGTGCGGGTTAGAGCCCATGCGCCGGTTGCCTACCGGCGTCAACTCACGTAGCTCGGTAACAAGCCGGCCCTCCTCGTCGAAAAGTTCTTCAGGCTTATAACTGCGCATCCACTCTTCGAGCATTTTCAGATGCGCGGGATTCTTCTTGACGCCCGCGAGCGGTACCTGATGGGAGCGCCAGAAGCCCTCAACCTTTCGCCCATCGACATCCTGAGGCGCCGTCCAACCTTTTGGCGAACGAAGCACGATCATGGGCCAACGCGGACGCGTCGCTTTACCGGAAGTTCGTGCTTCGTCCTGAAAACCGCGAATCAGTTTGACGCCATGATCCATAGTCGCAGCCATCGCCTGGTGCATCGTGGCCGCATCGGATCCTTCAACAAACAGCGGTGTGTAACCGTAGCCTTTAAATAGATCTTCCAGCTCTTGGTGACTGATCCGCGCGAGCAGGGTGGGGTTGTTGATCTTGTATCCGTTGAGATTGAGGATCGGCAGAACAGCACCGTCTCGAATCGGATTTAGAAACTTATTGATGTGCCACGAAGTTGCGAGTGGACCAGTTTCCGCCTCACCGTCGCCAACCACGGCCGCAACGATTAGATCCGGACTATCGAATGCCGCGCCACAAGCATGCGAAAGAACATAACCGAGTTCGCCACCTTCGTGAATTGATCCAGGCGTCTCCGGTGTGCAATGGCTGCCGATTCCACCCGGAAATGAGAAGTCCTTGAAAAATCGTAGCAGGCCGTCCTGGTCCAAACTCTTTTCCGGGTAGACTTCAGAATAAGAACCTTCAAGATAGACCGGTGCGAGAACGCCCGGCGCTCCGTGTCCAGGCCCGGCCATGTAAATCATATCCAGGTCAAACGACCTGATGACGCGGTTCAGGTGGGTATATATAAAGGACAGCGCCGGGCTGGCGCCCCAGTGTCCTAACATCCGATTCTTGATGTGTTCAGCTTTCAGCGGTTCGCGGAGCAGAGGGTTTTCCTGCAAGTAGATCATGCCCAGCGCGAGGTAATTGCACGCGCGCCAAAAGGCGTGAGTTTTCTGGGCCTCAGCGTCACTCAGCGGCGCGCCTGTGATCGTGGATCGCGCAACTCCATAGGCGCTAAGGTCGCTCAGCGTAGCTTTGGTGGCAACCATATTTCCCCTGAAAAACAGAAGTATTGTTGAGCAATTATTCTCTTTTGCGGGACGTGAGATACCTGTCAGAAGTTACAGGGGGAACAAGGGGTGAGGCCTTGACTTGAACGATCGTTCAATGAATGACGATACCGATGCCCAACCGCAGATTGTCTTGCCGCGTGCCGGGAATCACGAACGGCGTTCCTACTACTTGATTGGGAGTCGGAGCGAGCACTATGCCCGTCTGCTGATCGCCCCGATTGATGATGTTCCAATCGATTTGGACCACCCGGAGATCGAACCTTTCATTAAGCTTTATGTCCAACCCGCCGCCAAACGCCATCGCGAAGCTGGTCTCGTTGGTGTGAAAGTCGCTAATACCGAACAGCGCCGGCAATTGTGGACTGTCGACATCAACTTTCTGAACGGCGACGCCAAACAGAGCATGCCCAAAAGGCTTAAATGTTGGGCCATCCTCTTTATTGTTTTTTACTTGTATGCCGCCGAGGATGTTCTGGATAGTGCTGTCTACGGTTCCGCTGCCCAGGGGACGGCTGAAATTGTCTTCCCGCAAATGCAGCGAATAGTCAAATTTGGCGCCGACGTACTTGTGAAAGTTCCAACCGGCCGCCACGTTAAAGCCCCGCAGTGTTTGCTTTTCCCCAAGCACGTCATTGACTGCCGCGTTCGATGTATCGCCGGCAAGATTGTCAACGAATAGCGCGGAATACCCGCCGAAGAATTCGTATCGCTTGTAATCGTCCTGCGCCAAAGCAGCAGTGGTGGAAAGCAGAATCAGAGTTGCCACTGTCACCAATCGCTTCATAAATATCTCCCTCCTGAGTCTATAGCTTGAGTTCAATTTATTGGCGGACCGGCAGGCACATAACTGTCAGTATTGACAGGGTGGTCCAATGTAACGGGATTGCAACAGTTGTCGTGATCAGTTCGTCAGCTGCGGCATGAGGTAGAACATCATCGCGATGATCGCGTAGACCGTGATGAGTTGCACTCCCTTATACCAGTTCGACTCTCCGTCGCCGCTTACGAAAGCGCCAATCACCACAGCGATGAACAACGATCCAATTTCCGCACGACCAAAAGCAAGTTCCAACGGTTGCGGCGCCACGAAATAACTCGCGAGAACAAGGAGCGGCGCCACAAACAGGGCGATCTGAATACAACTGCCCGCAGCAATCCCGACGGATAAGTCCATCTTGTTTTTTCGTGCCATTGCTATTGCAGATCCGCTTTCAGCAGCGCCTCCGACAATCGCCACGAATACGATGCCGATGAACAACTGCGACATGCCGAGCGCCTTGCCTGTTTCTTCGGCAGCACCGACGAGAATCTCGCTCATCCATGCCGCAAGCACCGATGCCGCGAGCAAAGTGATCACCGCGCGCGCTACCGACCAGAGTTGTTCGTGATGAGCGTGGCCTTCGGATTCGACGCTGGCAAAAGCTGCGGTGTGCGTTCGTAGTGAAAACAAGATGTAGAGCCCGTAAGTGATCAATAACAGTACCGCAATTCCGATATTGAGCAGCTGCTCCTCCCTAATTACCTGGTTTGGTCCAAACACACGGCTAAAGGCGCTGGGTACAGTCATGCTCACAGCGGCCAAAAACATCATGCTGCTGTAAGCGCGCGCGGCCGTCGGATTAAAACGTTGCTGGTGAAAACGAAGACCGCCAACCAGAAATGAAACACCGAGCGCGAGCATCAAGTTCGCTAGTATCGCGCCGATAAGCGACGCCCGGACCATCTCGAGGTAACCTGCCCTCAAAGCAACAAACGCAATGATCAGTTCAGGAGCATTGCCAAACGTCGCATTCAACAATCCGCCCACCGCATCGCCGGTCCGAACTGCTAGTTGTTCTGTTGCATTTACGATCTGTGCCGCAACCGGAACAATCGCCACTGCGGCCATAAAAAAGAGCACCGGAGCCGATACATGCGCCAAATGTTCGAGCGCGACGGTGAGCGGAATGAACAACAACATCCAGTTCATCGGACTCCGCAGGAAACTACTGAGCGGAGTTCGCGGTGAACCAACGTCAGTCAATTCGGAAACGGCCTGGCCAACTGTAGACATAACATTTCCCTTTCACCTAAAAACCGTAAACAATCGGCGCCAGCAACAGCGCCACGGCTCCAACGATCAGTGTCAGCGGAGTGCCGACCTTTGCGTAATCAGAAAAGACGTAGCCGCCGGGTTTTTGGACCATCATGTTGGTTTGAAATCCCGTTGGACTCATGAAGGCGCATGAGGCCCCGAACATGAGAATGATCGCAAATGGAAGAAAACTGACGTTGAGAGTGTTTGCCAGGGATACCGCTACGGAAAACATGAGCACGGCCGCCGCAACGTTCGTGATTACATTTGTGAGCAAAACTGTTCCGACGAATACAGCAGCGAGCGCCATCATCGGATCTCCACCACCCACAGCCGCAAACAGATTCGCCGCTGCTTTGGCTAAACCGCTTCCGGTGATCGCCGACTCGAGTCCGACGGCCGAACCAAGGACCACGATCGTTTGCCAGTCGATGCTTTCCCACATCCGCTGGATGGTCAAACACCCGCTTACTAACATCGCCATCGCCGCCAACAACGCGGCGTTAAGCATGCCTGTCAGTCCGGTCGCCACGAGGAACACCATTCCGGCGGTGATCAGAAGCGCAATCACTGCGCGATCAATTCGCTGCACGCGAAAGCCATCGAGAGTTTTAGTAAGGATGAAGTCCGACTCACGGCGATTTTCATAAAAAAATGCGTCATCGACTTCGACCACGCCCGCATCACCCGCTTCAAGGCGTAAGTCTGAAAGCGGTTCATTCGGGGCACGACCATGACGCGATACACCAACCAGCATCAATCGATACGGACTGTCGGGAATCGGTAGATCCTGAACGCGGTGGCCAATCGCGGGAGAGCGTGGAGATAGGACCACCTCTACAAGCTGGTGTTCGTGTCGCCGGTTCCCTGCGAGAGTCGCATAAGCAGGAACAAGCCCAATCGTGGTCCATAAAGTTGGCACCACATCGGCAGCGGCGGAAAACGCGAGTAGGTCCCCGGACAGTAGCTTTGTATCGCCTGAGGGTTTTATCGTCGCGCCATTACGCGTCAGCGATTCAAGCGTGAAACCGATTGAGTGTGCGAGTCCGGCTTGCTCGAGTGTCTTTCCCGTAAGTTTCGAATCATTGACCAGAAACTCAGTGCGATAACTGCGCTTTTCGAAACCTGCTTGGCTGCTCGTTCGATCGCGGAGCAAACGGGCTCCGATCAAGATCATGTATGTCAGGCCGGCGACCGTTGCAGGTATCCCGATCCACGCGGGATCGAACAGAGTAATCGGCCGGACTGCGGCTAATTCGCCTTTACTCACCGCGTCTGAAACCATTCCGGCAATGATCAAATTCACCGACGTTCCAATGAGAGTAATGGTTCCGCCGAGCAGCGCGATGTAACTAAGACCCATGAAGAGTTTTGCGCCGCTCAAACCAGTTCGACGCGTAAGGTCCCGTATCGCCGGAATCATCATCGCTACCAACGGCGTGTTGTAGAGAAACGCGCTCACGATTCCGACCGGAACAAAGATCTTGAGTTGAGCCGCGGTAATCGATCTCGGGCGTCCAATCACACGCTCAGACAGCAGCGAGATCGCCCCGGTCGCGTACATACCGGCAGCGACGGGATAGAGTGCTGCAACAGTGATTACGCCTGTGTTGCTAAACCCTTTGAGGAGCGCTGCGGGAGCCGCGAGTTGTAGCGTCATCGCGACCGTTAACGTGCCGATGAAGACCAGCCAGATCGGAAGCTTGTTCCAGATCAGCAACACAAACATCGCGACCAGAAGTCCGAGTGTTGCCCACGCCGCAATGGTCACTTAACACCTCCAAAGCATGTGGTTTCTTTTCATGGTCCGGATCCAGTGGCGGAGTCTGCGATTGCCGTGTGGCAGAGTTCACAGTCATTACTGATCACTTTGCCGGTGTTACTGATGTGTTCGCCGTCGTGACAACGAAAGCAGCCGGTGAAGTAGAAGTGCCCGATGTTGTTCGGATGAGTTTGCCAATCGGTTTTCATTTCCGGAAAGGTGTAGGTTTGGAAGATCCGCTGGACTTCTCCGATTGCGGCCTTGATCGCTGAGTTTTTGCCTGCGTACACCTCTGCGTAGTTGGTCCGGTAAAACTGATCGAGTTGCGAAGCGATCGCATTAACCGCTTCACCCGTAGTGTTGTATTGCTTGCTGAGTACCTCGACCGCCTGCCGCTTCAAATATGGTAGTGAGGGATCGAGCCGCCCGGCTGCCAGAGACTGATCGACTGCGAAATCCGGTGGCTGGTAGATGTGTGTTGGTCGATTGTGACAATCAACACAATCCATGCGGCGCCTGGTAGAGCTTTGGATCTGTTCTGCTGTGAGAGGACGAGTGCGATCGTAGTATTCGGTGACGTTTCCCTGATGGTCCTTAACGCGAATCCAGGGAATAAGCTGGCGCTGTTCGTCGGTGGAAATGAAGGTGACCTCGTTGGCAAGGTTCATGTGCCAGTGAATACCATCCACAACGCCGACCTCAGGATTTCCACCACCGACTCTGAGCAGCATTTTTTGTTGTCGAAGGGAGTTCTTCTCGTCGTAGCCGTAGTGGTTGAAACTTTTGAGCCTGCTGCCGTGAGACTTATCCGCCCAGTGACATTGGCCGCAGGTTTGATCGGCAGGGCGCAGATTGTGGACCGGAGTCGGAATCGGCCTGGAGAAGTTACCGAGAACGAGCGCGACCAGCTGACGTGTGCCCGCGAGTTTTGAACGCGCGTACCATGCTGCTCCGGAACCTACGTGACAATTGACGCACTTTAGCCGCGCGTGCGGCGCGACGTTAAAGGCGACGAATTCCGGTTTCATCACGGTGTGACATGTCTGTCCGCAAAACGCGACGGATTCCGTGTATTCGTACGCCTTGTAACTTCCAAACCCGCTTGCAAAGACAAAGAGAAGAGTGAGTCCAATAAGAGTTGCCGCGATACGCCTTTGCCGCGGCTGATTGAAATCTATTTGAGGGAACTCGGGAATTTTTGAATCAGGATCACGGCGACGTCTGCGACGCTCGCGGATCATTCCGAACCCCACGATGATCAGGCCCAGAATCAGAAATGACGGGAGAATTATGTAAGTAACAACGCCAAAGTAAGGGTTTTCCGCTTCCCGTGTGAGGTCGACAAGAAACAGCAGCAGTATGCAGACGAGGCTGATCAGCGCGATAGTAGCGCCGGCGAGACTGATGTAACTGCGGATCACGGTTATTACGGCGTCGCTTTCAATTGCTTCATGTAATCGACCAGCGCCTTTGCTTGTTCAGCCGTCACGCCCTTTTCCCCGTAAGCGGGCATGTGCGGTGGCTTTTCGACTTTCTTACCTTTCAGCACGGCTTCAACAAGCTGGTCGTCTGAGAGAGACGTATCAAACTTCTTTTCAGCTTTCTTACCGTGGCAGGCCACGCATTTCGACTTATAGACGGCAGCGGGTTCGGCAGGCGGAACTTCGCTTCGCGCAGTTACTACAATCAGCGCTCCGAGGAGCAGCGCGACAGCAGTCACGCCAATTCCGACAGTTTTTAGTTCTCTCATGTATGCACCTCTTTCATTCCTGACGTCCGAAGTAGAAACGCAATGATGTATAAGGCAAGTGCGCGTGGTAGTTTTGTGGTCTTGGACCAACGAGCGTACTTTCGTTGTAGTTGTAGTACTGATAACCGACGTTCCAATCCAATCGCCGGTGTAGCTTGATCGCGAGGCGGCCTTCCGGTGACTGGTAAGTCATCGGGTAAGACGTTACGAGAAAGCCTGGATTGGCGGTCGGATCTGACAAGCGGGTCCCCTGCCCGTTGTCTTTGTTTATTCGATAGCCAATGTAGAGTGTCGCGCGCGGGACAAGCTGGCCGACGGCGGAAACGTAGAAGAAATTATTTCTCATGTAATACAGGCTGCGGCCTTGCGGATGATTGACGCCATTGAAGAAGTAATTCACCACGGCGTTGCTGTTTACCCAGTTGTAGTTGTAACTCGCATTGATGGAGAACCTGGGAGTTGCGATCCAATCGACCGCGGAAGTGAACACTCTTGATTTGATACTGACGCCAAAGTCCTCGAGCGACACGCCCGCAATTTCCGAAGGATTCGCGTTGTCTCTGGTGATTACGGCGAGGTTGAAAATCAGGTTGTTGCTG
>Ga0068861_100003330_pt1 | contig 10633 bp, 7 predicted proteins | sample KBSSwiS42_FD_66593 | JGI IMG/M metagenome (GOLD analysis project Ga0068861, IMG submission 66593) | Switchgrass rhizosphere microbial communities from Kellogg Biological Station, Michigan, USA - KBS Switchgrass S4-2 | ecosystem: Host-associated > Plants > Roots > Rhizosphere > Soil ...
CCATGTCCTTCTCTGCCTGCTTGTCCTTGATGAATTGAAGGGCCCCAGCGAGCAGCTTGTTCGATACGATGGTGCCTTGCGTGATCTCCGCATCGTCCTTGCCGAAGCGAGTCAGCGGCAGCAGCTTGCCGGCGTGCCGGGCCTGCACGGTGCCATCGCTCAGCTCGACGACAGTGAGGCGCTGCCCGGCGAGGACGCGGATCTCCTCGGTGTCAGGGATCAAGAAAAGCTGACGCTGGTAGTTGAAGCTCAGCGACTGGCTCAGCTTGCGCGTTTCCTGCCAGGTGAAGATCTCGTCGAGCACCTCCGTCGGTAGCAGCGCCCGGTGAGCGTTGAATGGGTTGTGAGGGGCCTTGGCGAAGCGCCCGTTGCAGTCGGCGACAAACGCCGGGGCGAATGCGTTCGCTGCCTCGATGCTCGAGATCCCCTGGAGTCGGAGCTCCTTGACGAGTCGGTCTTGCAAGGTCGAGTTGGCTCGCTCGACGCGCCCTTTGGCGGGGGCAGAGTTGGCGCAGATGATGTCGATATTGAGTTCGCTCAGCGCACGCCCGAATTGCGTGACACCATCGCCACCCTGGGGTTCAGGGCGATTGCTGCGAAATCGTGGGCGGCAGCGGCGCGGACGCCTTCCGCATCGACGCGGCGAGCGGGCAGCTGGCGCCGACGAGCAGTCTGCGCTGGGACAGCGGCGAACAGACGCTGCTGGTCACGGCCAGTGACGGGCGGCTCACCAGCGAGCCCGAGCTCATCACTCTACGACTGCCGCAGCAAGCCGCGCCGTGCTTCGGCGGAAAGACGCTGCTCACCCCGCGTCCTGGGTGCCGGTCGGCTTGCACCTCGGTGCGGAACTCGGTCGCTGCAACCCCCCCCTCCTCGCGAGCCAGCGCCATGACGGCGAGTGTTGTCTTGCTCGCCGGCGCGTCGTTTCCCGTCCCCTAGCTTCCGAGCACGGACTGCATGGCTGCCATGCCTTGATCCATCATGCCCTCGACGCGCGGAGCAGCGTCGTCCGGCAAGAGGTCGACGGCCCAAACCACGCGGCTTCCAGACCGCTTGGGAAAGACTTGAATCGAAGCGTTATAGTGCTCAAGTGTGCCCTGCGCCGTCCATACCAACCGGCGCTCTTCCTCGTCGATGGTTACGATGGGCTCTTTGACGACCATACCGTTCGCGAACGTGACCCAGCGCGCGCTCCCTTCGAGGCGCGTGTCGACCACGAAGCCAGGGACCAAGCGGGTGTGAAGCGCGCCGATGTCGCGAATTCGGTCCCAGACGTCGGCGGGCGCGGCGGACGTGGAAATCTCCTTTTTGATCGATGCCATGATGTGCCTCCGTTGTCCGCGATGCAATTCGCAAGCCAACGGAAGCGTTTGCGACTGGCTGCGGCGCATCGGGCTTGCAGCTCATACATGAAGAGGGCTCATACTGATGCCGCCGGGAGATGTGGGGTGCCGAGCCCTGTCGCTGTTGCCGTCTCGTCGGCAAATTTTACCTGACCCGCGCGGCTGTACACCCGAAATGCAGACAACGGCGGTGCGGCGACTCGCGAGCTGGTTCATCCTTGGTTCAATGGGGCGCAAGAGCCCACGATCGTTGAGCCGGGTACCCAGTGTCATGAACGCAGTCATCACTCATCCGGACGAGGCGACCGCCGAGTGGCTCACTGCGGCCCTTTGCGAGGACGGGGCGCTGAGTAGAGGTAGCGTTTCGGAGGTGACGACGCTCGAAACCATCAGGCGGGAGTGGTCGTGCAGCCGCCGCCTGAAGGTTTCCTATTCGCCGGGATCGGTCGGTAGGCGCCCCGAGCAGCTCTTCCTGAAGATCGTCAACACTCTCGTTGATGACGAGATCATACTGCCTTCCGAGGTCGACTATTATCGCCGGGACTATGTCGGAGTAGTCGGTGTGCCTCTGGTTCCGTGCTACGGCGCCCGGTACTGTGGTAATTCCGGCTACTACTACGTGCTGCTGGATGATGTCTCGGCGACGCACGTCACCTACAGCGAAGCCGCTCCGATTCCGATCGACGAGGCGCGGGGCTTTGCCTTGATGGAGGGGCTGGCCATCATGCACGCCCACCTCTGGGGCTCGGCGCGCATGGCGGCTGCCGGATACCAACGGCAGGATCCCAGCATCATCGATCGCTTCGTGGGTTTGGCTCGTCCAGGGGTAAAGCACATCGTGGGCACCTGGGGAGACGAGCTACTCTCAGGCTGGCCGCAAGCCATGCGCGACATCTTCGTCCACCTGCCAGGTTTGCTGCATGCCCGCAGTCGACATGCGGGAGGCTTCACTGTCATTCACGGTGATGTTGGTCCAGAAAACATCTTCTTCCCCCGCCAGGGCGGCTACCCAACTTTCGTCATCGATCGCCAGCCATTCGATTGGAGCCTCAGCACGTGGCTCGGTGTGTACGACGCGGCGTTTGCCATGGTCCTGTACTGGACTCCCCAAGACCGGCGACAGCTGGAGGAGAGGATGTTGCGGCGCTACCACGAGGTTCTCGTCGCGCGCGGTGTCGCCGACTATTCCTTGCAGAAGCTGACAGAAGACTACCGGCTGAGCATCTTGACCTGCCTGTGCGTCGCTGCCGAGTGGTGTCGCGGGGGACCGAACGCCGACACGAAGCGAATCTGGATGCCCATGCTCCAGAGGACCATGACGGCATTCGACGACCTGGACTGCCAAGCCTTGCTTCGCAGCTCTCGGTGATCGCTCTCCAGGGTCGGCCTGGCGCGCGACGCGCCCAACAGCCGTGGCCCCGTCCGAAGCTTCGGACCAGGCTGTCCCAGTTTTGGGACAACGTGCCCGCGGAGCTACGTGAAACCAGCGAAAATCCCCGGCTACCTCGCTTGGCATGAGATTCGCGAGAGGCGCGCCCATGGACATCCCCCGAGCCCAGCCCCGGCGCCGACTCCGGCTGCACGCGGCCGTGGCGATGACGCTGGCGGGGGCGTTCGGAGTGCTCGCGATGACGCGCAGCCTCCGCTCGGCGGCGCCGTCGTTTTCGCGCGACGGCTTGATCGTCGCCACGGTCAAGCGCGGTCCGTTCGAACGCGAGGTCCGCGCTGCCGGAAGGTTGGTTCCGCGAGAGACGCGCTGGGTGACCGCCGTCACGCCCGGCCGCGTCGACGAGATCCTCCAGAAGCCCGGCGCGACGGTCACGAGCGACACGGTCATTCTCAGACTGCAGAACCCCGACGTTCTCTTGGCGTCTCTCGAAGCCGACCGCGACGTGACGACGGCAGAGGCTTCGGCGCTCGAGCTCGAGACGCGCCTCGGGTCGCAAGCCATCAACGAAGAAGCCACGGTGGCCACTCTCGAAGCCGAGCTCTCGGACGCCGCGCGCCGCGCGGATGTGTACGGCGTAGACCTGGGTCTCGTCGTATCGAAGCTCGACCAGACGCAGATGGACGGTCGCGCTCGAGCGTTGTCGCGCAGCCTCGAGCTGGCACGACAGCGGGTGAAGCTCGTGAGCTCCAAGGGGCAGGGGGCGATCGCTGCTTGGCGCGAGCAGCTGGTGCGACGCAGGAAGGTTGCCGAGTTCCGGCGCGTGCAAGTGGAGGCGCTCAACGTACGGGCCGGGGCCGAAGGTATCTTGATCGATATCGCGGTGGAGCCCGGGCAGTGGGCGCCGCCGGGCGCCGTGCTGGCCAGCGTGGTGCAGCCCGACCGTCTCAAGGCCGAGCTGCGCGTTCCGGAGCTGCAAGCCAAGGATGTGACGCTGGGAATGACGGCACAAATCGATACGCACAACGGCGTCATTGCGGGTCAGGTGTCGCGCGTCGCCGCAGCGGCGCGCGAGGGGGTGGTACTCGTGGAAGTCGCGCTCGAGGGGGCCCTGCCCGCGGGTGCGCGACCTCAGCTCAACATCGACGGCAACATCCGCGTCGAGACGATCGTCGACGCCCTGTACGTGGACCGGCCCGCGTCGGTGTTCGAAGCCGGTACTGCCCGCCTGTATCGCCTTTCGCCCGATGGCGAGCACGCCGAACGCGTCGTCGTCACCCTGGGCCGTGCCTCCGTCCTGTGCATGGAGGTCAAGAGCGGACTCTCCGAGGGGGATCGCATCATTGTTTCCGAGACGAGCGCAGCTGCCGGCGATCGCATCGCGCTCCAATGAACGCTACCATCTCTCGAAACCCCAAACGATACACCTCACGAACCTCACGAGCCCATGATGACCAGCGAACCCCTCCTAGAGCTCACTGATGTGGCCAAGGTCTACTTGACCGAAACCGTGGAGACGCGCGCGCTGCGCGAGGTCCACTTCGAGGTGAAGCGCGGCGAATGGGTCGCCATCGTGGGCCCGTCCGGCTCCGGCAAGAGCACGCTGCTTTCGATCCTCGGCCTGCTCGATACCCCGACTCGGGGGTCGTATCTGCTCGCCGGTGTCTCGACGGAAACCCTCACCTCACGCGAGCGCGCGCGCCTGCGCAACCGCTCGATCGGCTTCATTTTCCAGACGTTCAACTTGATCGGTGAGCTCACGGTCGAGGACAACGTCGGGCTGCCGCTCGGCTACCGCGGCATGCCGGCGAACGAACGCAAGGAACGCGTACGCGAAGCGCTCGCCGCGGTCGAGATGAGCCATCGCCTCGCGCACTATCCGGCGCAGCTCTCCGGCGGGCAGCAGCAGCGCGTCGCGGTGGCGCGCGCCATCGTCGGCAAGCCGGAGCTCTTGCTCGCTGACGAGCCCACCGGCAACCTCGACTCCGCCAATGGAGCCGCCGTGATGGATTTGCTCGAGCAGCTGCACGCCGCCGGTTGCACGGTGTGCATGGTCACGCATGACACGTCCTTTGCAAAACGTGCCACGCGGGTCACCAGCGTGTTCGACGGACGGGTCGTGGAAGATCGGCGAGCGTCGTGACGGCACCCGCCGAGAGGCTTCGTGAGTGGGGGCCCCCACGAACCATCGATAAACTGTGGCTCGCGATCCGTGAGGACGCCCAGTTCGCCTACCGGAGCCTGGTGCGCGTTCCGACGTATACCACGACCCTGGTGCTGACCCTGGCGCTCGCCATCGGCGGCATCACCGCGGTGTTCAGCGTGCTGTACGCCGCGGTGCTGCGTCCGTTGCCGTTTCCGGATGCTCACGAGCTCGTCGCGATCTACGAGCACTATGACAACTCGGGACTGTCGCGCGGATCGTGTTCGCCCAGCGAATTTCGTGACATCCAGCAGCAAAACCAGAGCTTCTCGAAGGTCGCTGCCATCGATACGGCGAGCTTCAATCTCACCGCGCGAAGCGAAGCCGTCCACGTCGGCGGGGCCCGAGTCAGCGCAGATTTCTTCCGTGTGTTCGGCCTGGCACCGGCTTTGGGGCGCGATTTTGCGCCAGGTGAGGACCAGGCGGGGGCAGCGGCGGTCGTGATGCTGAGCTCGAGCTTTCATCGCCGCGCCTTTGACGGCGCACCAGACGTCATCGGACAGTCGATCGACATCGACGGCACGCCGCACACCATCATCGGCGTGCTCGCACCTGCATACGATCGTCCTCCTTTGGGCGAGGTGACGGGCGCGTATGACGTTTGGACGCCGCTCGTGTTCAACGAAAGGTTCCTCGGCCCGCGGCAGCGTAACACCCGCTTCATCCAGGTGATCGCACGCTTGCGGCCCGATGTCACGCTCGCGACGGCGAGCGCCGACATCGACCACCTCGTCGAGTCATTCTATTGGCAGTTCCCGGAGAGCTACAAGCGCGAGACCGGTTTCAGCCTGTTCCTCGAGCCGCTCCACGACTACGGCGTCGGCGAGACGGGCCGCGTCCTCTGGCTCATGCTCGGCGCCGTCACGCTGGTGCTGCTCGCCGCGTGCGCTAATGCCGCCAGTCTCAGCCTCGCTCGCCTCGCCTCGCGCCGCCGGGAGATCGCCGTGCGCGCCGCGCTCGGAGCGACGGCGGGCCGCATTCTGTTACAGTTCCTGGTCGAAAGTGTGGTCGTCGCCGTAGCCGCTGGGTTGCTCGGCATCGTGATCGGACGCGCGGGGATGGATGGCCTGCTCGCCCTGAGCCCCGCGCGTCTGAGCAACGTCGAAGCGTCGTTCCAGTTGCCGGTCCTCGCATTCGCGCTCGGCGTCAGCGTCATCACGGGTGTCGTCGCTGGCGCCGCCCCGGCGTGGCACGCCGCGGGCCTTTCTCCGACGAGCGGCCTCTACCAGGGCGGGCGGGCGACGAGCTCCGGAGCGGTGCGGCTGCGCAGCGCCCTGGTCGTCGCGCAAGTCACGGTGGCGCTCGTGCTGCTGGTCTGTGCGGCGATGATGTTGCGCAGCATCGTGCAGCTGACGACGGTCTCGCCTGGCTTCGCGGCCAAGGATGTTTACGTCGGACAGGTCTCGCTCGCCCAGCCACGCTACAAGGACGATGCGGACCGTCGGCGCTTTGCCCATGCCCTTCTGGAACGCCTGCGTAGCACCGCCGGCGTGGAATCGGCGGGGCTCACCAGCATCTTGCCCTTCGCCGATTGGTGGTCCGCCAGACTGCAGATCGAAGGAGACCCGGTCGCCTCCGTACTCAGTCAGACACAAGTGCGAATGGTGGGTCCCGACTACTTCACCACGCTCGGTTTCCAGCTCGTGGCTGGTCGTTTCCTCGGAGTCGGCGACACACGCGACGCGCCGAGAGCTGCCGTGATCAGCGAGCTGACCGCCAGGAAGTATTTCAATGGCCGAAATCCCCTCGGCATGCGGCTCATGTATCGGTACCGGATGGACGAGCCCGTTCCTTTCACGATCGTGGGCATCGTCGCCGATACCCGCGACATGGGGATGGACAGGCCGATCGAACCGTTCGTCTTCGTTCCCTTCGACCAGTGGACGCCAGCCTCGATCGGCCTCGCAATCCGTGCGCCGAAGCTCGGCGCGTCGGCATTGCCCGCCATGACCGCAGCAGTCGCCGCCGTCGACCCCACGCAACCGCTCTATGGCACGAAAGCGCTCCAAGAGCTCGTCGACAGTTCGCTCGGCTCGCGGCGCTTCACGCTCCTGTTGCTGTCAGTATTCGCTGCGCTCGGGCTGTCGCTCGCCATGCTCGGTATCTACGGAATCACGTCGTATTCCGTCGCGCAGCGGACTCAGGAGCTCGCGCTGCGCATGGCGATGGGCGCGGACGATGGCGCCATCGTTCGCCTCGTCCTGGCCCGGGCGGTCGCGCTGGTCGGAATCGGGGCCCTGTTCGGTGCCATCCTGTCGGCGATTGCCGGCAAATACCTGGCGTCGCTGATCTACGGGCTTTCGGCCTGGGATCCCGAGGCCCTGGCAATCATCGCGGCCCTTTTGGTCCTGGTGGCGGTCGTCGCCGGTTGGGTCCCCGCACGGCGCGCGGCTGCGCTACCATTGGCGAGCGCCCTGCGCACGGAGTGACACTGATGAAAGCGCTCTCGGAGTTGTGGCTCGCGCTCCGGGAGGACGCCCAGTTTGCCTACCGGAGCTTGGTGCGCGTTCCGACGTATACCACGACGCTCGTCCTGACCCTGGCGCTCGCCATCGGCGGCATCACCGCGGTGTTCAGTGTGCTGTACGCCGTGATGTTGCGGCCTTTACCGTTTCCCGAGGCTCACGAGATCTTCGCGGTGCACACGCACTACGACAACTTCGCGACCAAGCGCATTGCGTCTTCGGCGAACGAATTTCTCGACATTCAGGCGCGCAACCAGAGTTTCTCGAAGGTCGGCGCCTGGGCGACGGACAGTGTCAATCTCATCGGACGAGGTGAATCTGTTCGCGTCCCTGCGGCCCGGGTCAGCGCAGAGCTCATCCGTCTGCTTGGCTTGCCCCCGGCTCTCGGGCGCGATTTTGCGCCCGGTGAGGACAAGGCAGGGGCAGCGCCGGTCGCCATGCTGAGCTCGAGCTTTCATCGCCGTGTCTTCGGCGGCTCTCGCGACGCCATCGGACAAGTGATCGACATCGACGGCACGCCGCACACCATCATTGGCGTACTGCCCCCTGCGTACGATCATTACCCCCGTCTCGGCGACGTGACCGGCGAAGCTGCCGAACCTCGCGACGTCTGGTTACCGCTCGTGTTCGACGAGCAGGAGCTCGATCCGCGTTCGCGCGGCAAGCGTTACGTCAAAGTGTTCGGTCGCCTGCTGCCTGGGTTGACGCTCGCGAGCGCGAGCGCCGACATGGAGCGCATCACCGAGTCCTTCTACCGGGATTTTCCCGGTCACTACCAGCGCGAGAGCGGCTTCCGGTTGTTCTTGGAGTCGATGAAGGACTACGGCGCCAGCAAGGTGGAGCGCGTGCTCGTGCTCTTGCTCGGCGCCGTCACGCTCGTGCTGCTTGCCGCGTGTGCTAACGTCGTCAGCCTCACCCTCGCGCGCCTCGCCTCCCGCCGCCAGGAAATCGCCGTGCGCGTCGCGATCGGAGCCACGGCGGGGCGCATCGCGAGCCAGTTCCTCGTCGAAAACGTGATCATTGCCGTTGCCGCCGGCATGCTCGGTATCGTCATCGGGCGCGCGGGAATGGATGGCCTCCTGGCCGTGAGCTCCGAGAGCCTGAAGAACGTCGAAGTGTCGTTCCATTTGCCGGTTCTCGCCTTCGCGCTCGCTGTCAGCGTTGCCACGGGTCTCATCGCGGGAGCTGCCCCGGCGTGGCACGCCGCGCGTCTCTCTCCGACCAGCGGCCTGCGCGAGGGGGGCCGCTCGACGAGCGCCAGCGCGATTCGGCTACGCAGCGGGCTGGTCGTCGCACAGGTCACGGTGGCGCTCGTGCTGCTCGTCGGCACGACGATGATGTTGCGCAGCATCGTACAGCTGACGACAGTGTCACCTGGCTTCGACGCCAAGGACGTCTACGTCGGGCGAGTCGCGCTGGCCGAGCCGCGCTATCGAGATGACGAAGACCGCCGGCGATTTGCCGCCGGCGTTCTCGAGCGACTGCGCGCCATTGGGGGCATCGAATCGGTGGGGCTCAGCAATGTCTTGCCCCTCACGGGTTGGTCCGAATATTCGCTCCGTATCGAAGGAGACCCGATGACGGCCGTTGCCAGCTATGCACAGGTGCGCATGGTGGCCGGCGACTACTTCCAGACAATGAGCGTCAAGCTCAGGGCTGGGCGCTTCTTCGAAGTCGGTGACACGCGCGACACGCCGAAGGTTGCCGTCATCAGTGAGCTCACGGCCAAGAAGTACTTCAGTGGCCGCAACCCTCTCGGGATGCGGCTCACGTACCGGACGAGCTCGCTCGCAGCGTCCTCTTCCTTCACGATAGTGGGCATCGCAGCCGATACGCACCAGATGGGGATCGACGAGAAGATCGAACCGCTCGTCCTCGTGCCCTTCGATCAGTGGCCGCAGACGTCGCTCGGAATTGCCGTGCGCTCGCCGGAGCTCGGGGCGTCGGCATTGGCTGCCATGCGCACGGCGGTCGCGGCGGTCGACCCCACGCAGCCGCTCTATGGCGCTGTGCCGCTGCAAGCGCTCGTCGATGCGTCGCTCGGCTCGCGGCGGTTCACGCTCCTGCTCTTGTCGGTGTTCGCCGCGCTCGGGCTGGCGCTGGCCGTGCTCGGCATTTACGGGATCACGTCGTACTCGGTCGTGCAGCGGACTCAGGAGCTCGCGCTGCGCATGGCGATGGGCGCGGACGATGGCGCCATCGTTCGCCTCGTCCTGGCCCAGTCGCTGACCCTGGTCGGGCTCGGGCTCTTCTTTGGAGCGGTGCTCGCGGCAATTCTCGGCAAGTACCTGGCTGCGATCATCTACGGACTTTCGCCCTGGGATTCCGAGGCCGTGGGGATCATCGCGGCGCTGCTGGTCCTGGCGACCCTGATCGCCGGTTGGGTACCCGCCCGGCGCGCCGCTCGGTTACCATTGCAGAGCGCCCTGCGCACGGAGTGATGCTCGACGATGCGTGTTCTCGTTGCTGACGACCAGCCCGATATCCTGCGCGGCCTGCGGCTGCTCTTTCGCGCCGAGGGAATCGATGGCGTGTTTGCGTCGTCGCCTGCCGAGGTGCTCAGCGCCGTTCAGAATGAGGACCTCGACATCGCCCTGCTCGATCTGAACTACACGCGCGACACGACGTCCGGCGTCGAAGGCCTCGACCTCTTGGCGCGCGTGCGCCGACAGCAACCGGACCTGCCAGTGCTGGTGATGACGGCCTGGGCGAGCGTCCCGACCGCCGTCGAAGCGATGCGCCGCGGAGCACGCGATTACGTCGAAAAGCCGTGGAGCAACGCCGATCTCCTGGCGCGACTCGAAAAGCACGCCGCGAGCGTCGCGGCCGAGCGCAAGGGGCCGATCTCGATCGGCGATCACTCGGATCTGCCACCGCTCTTTGCCAATTCGCCGGCCATGACCAAGCTCACGCGGGTCCTGGATCGCGTCGCGCCCTCCGACGCGAGCGTGCTCGTCACCGGCGAGCACGGCGCCGGCAAGGACGTCATCGCGCGCTGGATCCATGCTCGCTCGCGGCGCCGCGCCGGCCCCTTCGTGCCCGTGAACGTCGGAGCGCTCGCGGCAGGCGTCTTCGAGAGCGAGCTGTTCGGACATGTCCGGGGCGCTTTCACCGGCGCGGCCGGCGATCGCGCGGGCTGTTTCGAGCTGGCCGAGGGCGGCACGCTGTTTCTCGATGAGATCGGGACGCTATCGCTCGAGCATCAGGCCAAGCTGCTGCGCGTGTTGCAGAGCGG
>Ga0068861_100003332_pt1 | contig 10632 bp, 11 predicted proteins | sample KBSSwiS42_FD_66593 | JGI IMG/M metagenome (GOLD analysis project Ga0068861, IMG submission 66593) | Switchgrass rhizosphere microbial communities from Kellogg Biological Station, Michigan, USA - KBS Switchgrass S4-2 | ecosystem: Host-associated > Plants > Roots > Rhizosphere > Soil ...
TGATGTCTATCTGTGGCACAGACTCCGGGTTCAAGTACCTGCCATTGCCCGCGGACGATCCGCGGCAGCGGCAACCCGACATCTCTCGCGCGCAGCAACTGCTGAATTGGAACCCAACGATTCCGTTGCACGAGGGCTTGGAAAAAACGGTAGAAGATTTTCGTAAACGCGTGACCGAACCGCACGTTTGAAGATCCTGCTCCTCAACCAGTGTTTTTACCCCGATGTGGTTTCTACAGCACAACACCTCACAGACCTCGCTACAGAGCTGTCTGCGCGCGGTCACGACGTAACTGTGATCGCGAGCGATCGTGGTTACGACAACGCTGATCTTCGCTTCCCGCGACGTGAGTCGTGGAACAACGTGCAAATCATTCGCATTCCGTCGTTGTCGTTAGGCAAGAGCAGCCGCTGGCGGCGAGCGCTGAATTTTGGAAGCTTCGCGATTGTGTGTGCGCTGCGGCTGTTGTTGCTGCCGCGTTTCGATGTTGTGGTCGCACTCACATCACCGCCGCTCATCTCATTTCTCGCGTCGCTGCTGGTGAAGGTGAAAGCTGGTCGTTTTTGTTTTTGGGTAATGGATCTCAACCCGGATGAAGCGATTGCGGCCGGTTGGTTGAACGAGCGAGCGACCATAGCTCGCCTGCTGCTATGGATGTTGCGCTACAGCCTCAAACACGCGGCGCACACGATTGTGCTCGACCGTTTCATGCGGGAGCGAGTGTTGGCGAAAGGCGCTCAGCCGGAATGCGTCAGCATCATTCCACCGTGGTCGCATGATGATGCGGTCTGTTTTTCAGTCGAGGGCAGGGAAGCGTTTCGTTCGCAACACGGACTCGCCGATCGATTTGTGGTGATGTACTCCGGAAACCACAGTCCGTGTCACCCGCTGGATACGTTGCTCGACGCGGCACTCAGCCTGAAAGATCGGCACGACATCGTCTTTTGTTTTGTTGGTGGTGGCAGCGAACACGCGAAAGTGAAGAACTTTGCTCAGAGTCACGAACTGCACAACGTGAAGTGTCTTCCGTATCAGCTACTGAACGAACTTTCGCACTCGCTTTCCGCGGCTGATCTGCACGTCGTGGTGATGGGCGATGAGTTCGTAGGCATCGTTCATCCCTGCAAGATCTACAACATCATGTCACTCGGCACGCCTGCGCTCTACATTGGACCAACGGAGAGTCACGTCACCGACATCGCCTCGGATAATCACACCGGACAGTTTTTTCTCTGCCGTCACGACGACGTAGACGGGGTTGTCAAGAACATACTCTTTGCCCGTGAGTACAGCTCGCGTACGACGAACCAACAGGTGATTTACTCAAAGCAGAAACTCTTGCCGCAACTTATCAGTGTAATCATCGGAGGAAATTCGGTTGAAAACCTATTTCGCCCTGTTCCTGATAGCGACAATTGCCTCGCTGATTACCACGCCGCTCATTAGGCGGCTCTGCCAGAGATTCAAACTACTCGATGTTCCCGCTGACGGCCGGCGCGTGCACAGCACGGCCATTCCGCGCCTCGGTGGAATTGCAATTTACTTCTCGTGTTTGACTGCGCTCTCGTTGTTACCGTTTGTCGATAACCTGCTCACACAAACTCTGGGCGGTCTGCAAACTGAGTTTCTCACGATTTTTATTCCCGCCACGCTCGTGTTGATTCTCGGTGTTTACGACGACCTGCGCGGCGCGAATGCAGTTTTCAAGTTTGTGGGACTGGGACTCATCTCGACTCTGTTCTACGCGATGGGCGGCCGTATCGACGCGCTTTCGATTCCTTTGCTTGGCTCGATAGAACTGCCGCCGCTCTTCTCGTTTGTGCTCACACTCGTTTGGCTGGTTGGCATCACGAACGCGTTTAATCTAATCGACGGACTCGATGGACTGGCGTCGGGCGCCGCGCTGTTTTCATCGCTGGTGATATTGGGCGCTGCCATTTCGCAGGAACGCACGCTGACGATCGTTGTGGCGCTGGTCTTGTGCGGCGCCGTCGCCGGTTTTCTGCGTTACAACTTCAATCCCGCCTCGATCTTTCTCGGCGACTCCGGCGCATTGTTCATTGGCTTTCTTCTCGCCTCGCTCTCTGTTGTTGGAACGCAGAAGGCCACAACCGCAGTTGCGATCGTGGTTCCCATTCTCGCGTTTGGGTTTCCCGTAGTCGACACGGCGATGACGATGGGGCGGAGACTAGTCAGCCGCAAGCCGGTGTTTGAAGGTGACAACGAACACATCCATCACATGCTGTTGGCGCGCGGTTGGTCGCAACGTCGAGTTGCACTCGTGCTTTATGGTGTGTGTGCGGTCTTTGGGTTGATAGCGCTGATTTTTCCAGCCAGCGGTTCGAAACTGACGGGCTTCATGCTGTTTGTGATCTCGGTGGCCGTGGTTATCGCGGTAGGCAACCTGCGTTATCACGAGGTTGATGAGATTAGAGCCGGCGTGAAACGCACGGTGGGCGATCGGCGTTTGCGCGTGGCGAATAACATTCGCGTGCGGCGTGCCGCGCTTGCGCTTTCGAAAGCTTCGGACCTGCACGATATGTTTGAAGCCGTGCGCCACATGCTCGACTTTGGGGAGTTTACTTTTGCGAACGCTCAGATTGGTCAAGCCGGACGCGCCGAGCTTAACGAGCGCACGTTCAAGGCGAGTCTGCAACGACACCCGAAGCAGACGGTGGAGTTTCGTAATGGACGGGTATCGTGGTGTTGGTCCAAAAATGGGGATGAAACGGAGCATGAGTTTCTGTCGCGAGCGGAGTGGTCGTTTCGCTTACCGCTGGTGAAGGATGGAGTTGAGTGGGGTTGGCTGAACTTCTACCACAGTCTGAATAGCGAGGCGCTATTGGTCGACACGAATTACTTGAGCGACCTCTTCCGGCGGGAGTTCACTGACGCGGCAGCGCGCATCTTCAGCGTTCACGAAGTCGAAGAGAGTGCGCCGGCGATGGCCATGCAGATGGCGGCGAAGGGATAGTTTGTTTGCTGAGTAAGATAGTCTTTGCGGCACTAGTGTGTGTCGTCTTAGTAACACCAGTACCGTACGGAACGATCGAGCCGTGGTGGAAGGCGGTTTTTATATGTGCGGTTTTCGCGGTGTGCGTAGTCGCAGTTATCGAGAGGGCAGTCCGAGGTTCGATCGGTGTAAATCCCCGCTCGCCAGTAGTCCCATTGCTGGCGCTGACCGCGCTTGCGTACCTCCAAACCTGGAGCGGAATTTCTGCGGATGGTTTTCAAACGAAATTTTTCGCGCTGCAACTGCTCGCGCTCACGGCGTTTCTCGCGCTGCTCTATCGTTACGCCGCAACAGAAACGCGCGTGCGCATACTTGTCTACGTTGTGATTAGCATTGCGATCGTTAGCGCAGTCTTTGGAATACTTCGCCAAACCAGCCAGCACGAGATCGGCTTTCTGCTGCCACTCCTGAGACCTAACGAGGGTTTCGCCCAGTTCATCAACAAAAACCATTTCGCTTACCTGATGGAAATGGCGTTTGGCCTGGCAGTCGGGCTCATTGTTGCCGAAAGCTCAAGGCAAAGACTCGTCTACTCAGCGTTCTTGTTACCACTGTGGGTCGCTCTGGGATTATCAAACTCACGCGGCGGGATACTCGCGATGTTCACGCAAGTCGTCATCGCGACACTGTTTTTGCTAAAGGCGAAGACTCTAAGAATAGTGCTGGTGCCCGTGCTGATCCTGGGAGTCGCGATCGGCACGTTGTGGCTTGGCGGCGATCGCCTCGTCAGCAACTTCGAAGCAGCGCGCCATGAGCTAACAACCAACACAAACGATTCGAGCGAGGGCGCCAGCCGGAACGAGATCTGGCGCGCCACGCTAAAAATGTTTGCGGCCCATCCGATACTCGGCGTCGGACTCGGTGCTTACTGGATTGGTGTCACTGCCTATCACGATGCGTCCGGTGAGTTGGTTCCGCAGGAAGCGCACAACGATTACCTGGAGTTGCTCGCGAGCGGCGGCGTGATCGCGTTCGCACTGGGTGTGTGGTTTGTGTTTAGCGTGATCGATCTCGCTCGCAAAAATCTCTGGTCCAGCAGCGGGTTCGTTCGTGCGGCGCGTTTCGGCGCTGTACTTGGTATCGCAGGTGTAGCAGTTCACAGTCTCGTTGATTTTGGGCTTCACCTGATGAGCAATGCAGTCGTGTTTTTAGTCTTGATTACGATCGCGACAGCGAAGATCGAGTCGAGAAAAGTCGTTGACCGGAACTTACAGGAACAGTAGACTTCCGCCCAACAGAAGGGTGCGTGGTCACTGAGTTTTTTCTTTTGACGAAGGAGACTTTGATGAACCTAAAACGACGTAAAGCTTCGAGAGCAATTGCGGCGTTACTACTCTTCTCAGTTTTACAAGTTGGTCTTCAGATCAGTTTCGCAGAGCCAAGCTCTACGAACACTGCGCCCGTCGTTCAGCAGCAGATCGTTGCACGATTGACGACGAGGAACAATCAATCGATCACGATCAATGGTCAAAGCGCCAGTAGCGGCGCCTCAGTTCTAACTGGAGCAACAATCGAAACCGGCGCGGATCAATTCGCGACGGTCAATGTTGGACCACTTGGCTCAGTCGACATCTATCCGAACACGAAAGTGGTCATCAGCTTCGAACAGGGCAGCCTCAAAGCAACGGTTCTCAATGGTTGCGTGAAGCTAACTGCCAAAAAGAACACGACGGGCGAAATCGCCACTGAACAGGCTTCGTTAGGAAAGACGGATCCGGCAACGGGTGGCGTCCTCGAGATGTGCAACAGGCCAGGCGCGCCTCCGGAGGTTGGCCCAGGCGTCGCAGGCGCTGGTGCTCCGGCGGCGGCCGCCGCAGGGACTGCCGGCGGACTGTTTGGCATCGGCTGGCCGGCGACGATCGCAATCATCGCCGCAGGCACAGGAGCAGGACTGACGCCACTGTTCTTCCCGGCGGACGTTACCAACCCGAGTCCTGCTACTCCATAATTCAATTCACGCCTGTTTGTGAATTTGCGCCACACACCTGTGGCCAGAGTTGCGTTCGCGCTGCTGGCAATCGCTGTTTGCTTGTTGCTTATGCGCGAAGCAGCGCGGATCGGTTTTTCCCGTCTGCTCACACGCTACGCTCTCGTCAGTAATTCGCTTCCGGCCGCCGACCAGGCCCTTCAACTCACACCTACAGATCCGGATGCGCATCGGGCGCGTGCGACCGTTCTGAAGCGGTTGGGCCGCACTGCCGAAGCGCAAACGTCGCTTCAATTCGCGACCGGCCTGCGCCCCCATGACAACCGCTTGTGGCTTGAACTGGGCGACACGCGCGATGAGTTGGGAGACAACGAAGGCGCACTCGCAGCCATGAATCAGGCTGTGCGTTGGGCGCCGTATTATGCGAAACCTCGTTGGCAACGCGGCAATCTACTCCTTCGAATCGGACGTTATAACGAAGCCTTTGCTGATTTGCGCTACGCGGCGACCAGGAACCGAAAGCTTATACCCACTCTGATTGACCTCGCCTGGGGACTAACCGGTGACGCGCAAGCGACTGAGGGTCTTCTTCAGATCAGCAACGACAATGATCGACTAACTTTCGCCCGTTTTCTTGCGGCGAAAGGAAAAGGAGTCGACGTAGACAACCAGGTTCGTTTGCTCACCACTCCGCTTTCCGACGAGAATAAGCAGGAGTTGAGCCGGCTACTGATGGCGAAGAGAGACTTCAGCACGGCGTACAGGCTGTGGGCAGGCGTTCAAAGCGTCGAACGGGTTGTTAATGGTGGATTCGAGCAGCCGCTCTTGCTTAACGGCTCGCCGTTAGGATGGGTGGTTGCTCATCCGCAAACTGAGCCGAAGTTTGCGATTGACGTTTCAGAGAAGGTCGGTGGTGAGAAGAGTTTGCAAGTTACTTTTGATGGTGAATGGGACGCGAGTTCGCCGTCGCTATCTCAGACAGTCGTCGTTAGGCCCGGACAACGGTATCGCTTGAACTTCGCTGTTGAGACAAAAGATCTCGTGACTGGCGGACCGCCTCGTATCGTACTGACTGACGCAACAAATGATCAGATACTGGCGAGGTCAGATACGTTTCCGCGCGACACGAACTCGTGGCGACAGATGGCTGTTGAGTTTACAGCTCCCGCGGACGCACTGGTCATTCGTCTGACAAGAGAGAATTGCACGTCCGCGCCTTGTCCTATCTTCGGTTTGCTGTGGCTCGATGAGTTCTCGCTCGAAAAGTTGTGAAGATGTCTTCTGAACCTACGATTCTTGCGATAGAGACGGCCGGCCTCGCGGGAAGCATCGCGATTATGCGCGGCGCGGAAGTGATTGGTGGTCTAAACGGTGATCCGCAAGTGTCGCACTCCAACACACTGCTCGCGGATCTGGACACGCTGTTGGCCCAAACTGAAGTTCAGCTTTCCGACGTCGATCTCTTTGCGGTCGCTGCCGGCCCCGGAAGCTTTACGGGTTTGCGAATCGGATTGGCAACAGTCAAGGCATTAGCTGCGACTCTCGACCGGCCTTGCGCCGCAATACCAACACTCCAGGCGGTGGCTCTTGCCGGCGGCGCGTCGAATACGTCAGTGGCGCTGTTGCCTGCGGGGCGTGGCGAGGTTTTTGCACAATCGTTCTCAGTCGCGGCAAATGGCGCCGTGGCTGCATTGGACGACGCATCACACATCTCGCCGCGAAAATTGATTGAGAGATACGGTTCGCTTGAGAATGTTTTATGGTGCGGCGAAGGAGCGCATGCGCAGCGTGAATTGATTGAGAGTGCTGCGGCCGGCAAATCCTGGCGTATTGCGCCGCGCGAAGAGAACCTCGCGAAGTACGTTGCCGCACTTGCTCGCGCGAGTTTCACTGCGAACCAAACGGTTGCGCCTGACGCGCTGCGCGCGATCTACGTTCGTCCGTCTGATGCCGAATTGAAAGTTTAATGGGTACCGCGGAACCACAAGGTGTGGCGAGAGAGATTTCCATTACCCGCATGTCCGAACACGATCTGCTGGAGGTAGTGGAAATCGAGGAGAAGTCAGGCCTGAGTCGCTGGGGTTGGCACGCCTACTACGCGGAATTGCAGGGTGGCAATCGTGACCTGATGCTCGTTGCTAAACCCGTTCGGGTGCGCAGCCTCGCTGCGCACCAGATCGTGGGTTACATCGTGGCGCGGGAAACAGCAGGAGAACTGCACATCAACAACGTCGCCGTCAGGGACCAGTATCGGCGGCGCGGTTACGGCGCGGCGCTACTGGGAAGGGTGCTCGGGGAAGCCAGAAAAAGACAGGCTACAGCCGCTTTTCTTGAGGTGCGCGCTGGAAATTCCGCGGCTCAGGCCCTTTATGAAAGGTGTGGGTTTAAGGCCATTGCAAAACGCTCGAACTACTATTCGGAGCCGCTTGAAGATGCGGTCGTAATGAGCCTGGATTTAAGATGAAATTAAGCAAACTACCAGCTTGCGTTGGCAAAGTTGTTGGGCTAACATTTTTGCGTGCGAGATAATTCAATGGAGGTCCCAGAGCTCGTTTTAACCTCCGCCACCCATCCTGCCCACTCCATCCGTCTGAAAGGAGACATGCACGAAATGGACATCGTAACCACGGATAGTCTGAAAGAAGAGTTGATAAGCCGCGACCCGGAGTTTAGAGAATTAGCGAGAGAACATCACAAATACGAAGAACGTCTTAGCGAGTTATCAGCTCTCACCTATCCGAGCGACGAAGAACAACTGGAGGAGATTACTCTTAAGAAGAAGAAGCTCGCAATTAAGGATCAAATGTACTCGATAATGTTGCAATACCAGAAGACGCAGAGTCTGAGTCACTGAAACTGCCGAGTCAGTTTCTCCGCAAAAAGTTTTGAAGGGGACGTGGAAACAAGAGTACACGTCCCTTTTTGATATAGGTAATTAAAACTGCTTGAGTATTGTTCGAGAAAGTATTCCGTACATCGTAGTGCCGCTTTTGCTGAGTGTAGCGGCGACCGTTGTTGGTCTATGGTACGTCGGCCTGCTTCTATTCTTAGTCGCTCTTTTCATGGCCTTCTTCTTCCGCGATCCGAAACGCACTCCACCAACCGATCCGGACGTAGTCGTCTCGCCGGCCGATGGACGCGTAACGCGCATCCAATCCACCGCTCCGGAAAAAGATGCGCCGACGGTAATCAGCATTTTTCTTTCGCCATTTGACGTCCACATCAATCGCTCGCCAATACCCGGCAAGATTGTTGATGTTGTTTACTCTCCCGGAAAGTTCCTGATGGCCACCAAGGACAAGGCCAGTTTGGTCAACGAACAGAATGCGTTGACGATTCAAGGTGAAAAGATCACAGTTGTGTGCAAACAGATCGCCGGCATTCTGGCGCGGCGTATCGTTTGCTGGAAAGCGACAGGGGATCGACTGAAACTAGGTGAGCGCTTCGGTATGATCAAGTTTAGTTCTCGCACTGACGTGTTACTGCCGTCCAACGTGAAGGTCACTGTCGCTGAGGGTGATCGCGTGCGTGGCGGCATCACCGTGATTGGGAGGATTTCCTGACTATGGCTAACGAAGATCAAGATCGTCCAAATCCTCCCCGGCGTGGTGTGCGCAAAGGACTGTACTTGATCCCGTCGTTCTTCACCGCCGCGAACATTGGCATGGGCTTCTTTTCCGTGATGGCTTCGCTGCGCGGTTTTCAATTACTTGGTAGCGCCACGCCTGATCTCGCCGGAGCTGCGGCACATTTCGACAGTGCCGCGGTTGCAATCGGTTGGGCCTTGTTGTTTGACATGCTTGACGGACGCATTGCGCGCATGACCAAAACGACGACTGAGATCGGAATTCAACTGGATTCGATCGCTGACGTGGTTACGTTTGGTCTGGCGCCCGCTGTATTGGCCTACACCTGGGGCTACGGAGCGAGCCTGATCGAAGGAAGCGATCTGCACCGGTTAGCGTGGTTTCTCTCGTTCATGTATCTAATCTGCGGCGCATTTCGTCTCGCGCGCTTTAATGTGCAAGCGTCGCGGCCTCGAATCCTCGCTGAAGGCACACCTAAGGTCGATAAGAAGAACTACGTTGGTCTTCCGATCCCTGTCGCGGGTGGTCTAGTCGCGGCGCTCGTCCATTTCTCACCGATGCCGCTGAGCTATTTCGGTCCTGAACGCGCCCGCATATACTCAGTTCTGTTGATGGTGCTGGTTGGGTTGCTGAGCGTGATGATGGTCAGCACGCTGCGGTTTTCGAGTTTCAAAACTGTGGGCACGCGGGTCCGCAGCATGCGGACGATCATTCTCGCGTTGTCAGTGGGAATGCTGATCTTTCTCTACTCGCAGTATGTGCTGCTGGGGATCGTGATCAGTTACATCTTGTATGGGCTACTCTCGCGCGTTGCGGCTGTTTTCTGGCGGCCGCGAAGTGAATCAACCGAAGTAAAGATCGAACCGAATCCTGTGAGCCGCTCGTCAGGAAGTTAGGAAGTTAGGATGGCGGCTAAGGCTTTGGCCTGGCTGTCGCCTCAGCAGGACGCGCAAACGCTAACAATCCGTGCTCTGTCGTGACGATTACTGCATCCGCTACCAGAATGGGAGATGCTGAACTCGTCAACTCCTCACCGGTCGGCAGTGTATTAACTTGTTTTCCGTCTCGTAGCGCCAACACCACTGCGGCGGAACTCGAAAGCGGTGTGAACAATGCGGTTTCCTCAACCGTCAACGGTTGAGCGGAGATCCTTCCCGGCAACTGTTTCTTCCAGAGCATCGTGCCTTTTAAATCCAGCAGATAGGCAAAGTTATCGAGCGACGCCGCTAGCAGTGTGTCGCCGGAAAGTGAAACTGCTTCAACGCCGGCTCCCGTTCGTTTGCGCCACTTCAAATGTCCTTTGTCGGCACTAATCGCGTAAACGTAACTATCGCCGGAACCGAAGAACACAGTGTTCTCAGCAACCGCAACTGGTCCTCGCACTGCGCCTTTTGTTCGATAGCGCCAGAGCACGCGACCCGTGGTTTCTTCAAGCGCGAGCAACGTTCCATCTTCGCTGCCGAAGTAAACACGTCCATTACTGAGCACTGGTTGGCCGTTGAACGGTGACGTGAAAGGAATCGACCACAAGACGCCGCCCGTGTTTTTGTCGAACGCGTATGCACGCCCGTCGCTGCCTCCAGCCAATAGTTTGCGGCCACTGACTGTCAACGCACCGCGCAGTGGACGAACGAGCGGTGTCATCCACTGCGTAACGCCACCTTCGCGGCCGAGCGCGCGCAAGGCGCCGGACGCGCCGCGAGAATCGCCGTTAGTCGGTGTAGTTTCTGAAGCGACGTAGATTGCTGATTCATCTGCGGCAGGCGAGGCGGAAAGTTCTCCACCCATATCGGAGCGCCAGTAAAGTTGCCCGTCGCGGGCTTTCAGCGCCACGATCGTTCCGCCCGCAAGCGGTAGATAAATACGTTCGTTGTCGAAAGCCGGCGTGAGATTGAGCGTAATGTTTGATTCGTAACGCCAGCGCACTGTGAGTGGTTGAGACAAGAGTGGTTCTTTATCGGTCTTGTCAGCAATAAAAACCGTTCCGAACGCAAGACTGTAAAGACAAAGTAGATGTATAATTTGCAACTTCATATCAATCAATGAACCAAGTCACGCAGCATGAAACCGTAATCATACTTGACTTCGGATCACAGTACACACA
>Ga0068861_100003335_pt1 | contig 10629 bp, 9 predicted proteins | sample KBSSwiS42_FD_66593 | JGI IMG/M metagenome (GOLD analysis project Ga0068861, IMG submission 66593) | Switchgrass rhizosphere microbial communities from Kellogg Biological Station, Michigan, USA - KBS Switchgrass S4-2 | ecosystem: Host-associated > Plants > Roots > Rhizosphere > Soil ...
ACGCCGGTCGCCACTTCGACGGAGACCACCCGTTCGGCGGGTACCCGTATCCAGTTCGAAACCGACGGCTGCGAAATGCCGATCTGACGCGCGAGTTCACTCACGCCGCCTGCAGCACGAATAGCTTCGGAAAGTCCCGGATCCCTCATCCGACGCCACTTCTTTCGAATGGTTACAATGAAAGCCTATCGACCGTTCGGCTGAAGGGTCAATAGCTTGAGGCTATGGAACCGCATCAATATTTCGCCATTCCACTATTCTGGATTTTCATTGTGGCATTGCGCCGCCGTGACGACGCGCAAATTTTTTCTCGGGCACAGGCTTTGTCAGGTCTGCTTGTTCTGTCATTTCTGCCCGCTCTGCCACCTCTGTTTGCGGCGCAGCATTTTCGTTGCGTTGCAGTATATTCCCGACGGGCGCCGATTCCGGCTGCTCTAAGGTCGTCGCTTGAGCTTGATTTGTGGCTGGCGCCGTTGAGGAATCTACGACACGCCCTCGATCCGACTCAGATGAAGCGTCCTCGCGCGGACTTTCTCCGAAAAGCTCGGAGACCATGCGCCGGACATCGAGATTGGGGCCGATGTCCCCGAAGCCCGCAATCCCATCAGGCCCGGCTACATCCCAATAGTTCTCGTTCAGGCCCACAAAGTCCCGGATAACCGGGTCGGACGACCAGGCGCGACGAAGCGCCGCATGCTTCAGCCCCTCCGGCACGCCGGACCGCATGAAGGCTGAGATGTCGGTCCCTGCACTGATCGATTCGATCGATGGCAGGCTTTCCACGTCGAATTCCGGAATCGGCGCCGCGCTGGGGGCAGCGGGTTTGCCCTGCTGGGTTTCAGGCGCGGGTGCCGCAACCGCTTCGCCTGTTTCATTCTTCTCTTTGTCTTCGCCGGCCCCCTGCTTGCGGCGCGACCAGCGGCTGAGAAAATTATCAGGATCGTTCATTTGCGATCCTCCCGTGTCGACGGACCGCGCCGCGCCAAGGCATCGGGATTTGCGCGATCGCGCTTGCGCTTCACGAAGGCGCGCTCGACATGGTGCTCCGTCACGAATGCCGCAATAGCATCCTGCAAGTGTTCCGGCATCGGCAGAGACTCGACAATCTGTTCGCCCGCTTCCGTCATGCCCTCGCCTTCGGCGGGGTCCGCAGTGACGATGGCAAGCTCGTAAGGTGGATCGCGCTCGACCGGACGCAAGACGACCCACAATTGCGGCGGTTCCATCTGCAGGTTGTCGCGATAGTGCGCGGTTTCCGTGCGGTATAGTTCCACGGCTGCGGCGCCAGCGTAAAAAGTCGCGCGCTCGCCATCATCGGTCAGTTTCGTCCAGGGCGGCGTGTCAGGTACGCCGACGAGGATCGTGACGGGGCGCCAGTGAAAGTCGACCCATTGGCTCACGCCTTTGCTGCGCTCGACGACGACGCCGACCTCGTAACGCGCGAGCGGTGGTATGCTGCTCAACTGACCGCCTCCAGATGCTGCACCGGCAACCCGGTCAACAGGTTTTGCGGCTTCATGCGGATCGTCTTGTCGCCCGTCATCGCCAAGATCAGATAGACCGGATCGCCCCTGACCTTCTCGACCATCAACGACGGATCGGAGAATGTCAGGCGGAACAGACCGACCACGCTCGCCAAAGCCGCTTCGTCGATTTCTTCACCGTTCCAGAGCATATCACCGATCCTGGTCGCGTCGGCATCGAGGCCGACATACCAGGTAAGATCGACATTCTGCAGCTCGGGCAGCGCTTCAATGCTGACGTTTATGCCGAGCAAATGGGCGATCCAGCGCTGCATCGCCTGGGCCAGCGCATCAAGCCCCTCACGTCCGGCCGTCAGATCGAGCGCCATGTCGAACTGATCACTTCGATCCCAGTAGCTGTCCGCGTTCTCTTTGTTGATGACGTCGATTTCAGACTCGGCGGGAATTCCCAGCATGGAAACCAAAGGCGTAACCGGCGTGGTGTTGACACCACCTATCGTTTCTTCGTCCGCCACGATCAACGATCCCTCGTGCAAGGTGACACGTTGCGTGCGGAAGAAAAGCTCGGCGGCGCGCAACACCTGCACATCCTCGCTCCCGTCGAGCGCGTTGCGCAAGATCACGTGCACAAGCTGGTTGATGAAAATCGGCGGAACGTTGCCAAAACCGCCACGCACCAATTCCCTGAACGCCGCTTCTAGCGTCGCGTGACGCATCAGGCAATCGCGGAATGCGACCATCAGCTTCCAGTTTTCGCGCGCATCGTCATCGGCGATCGCGTCGATATCCGATGCCGACACCAGCATGCGCGGGTCGGCCAGCAGAGCAGCATGCAGCGTGCGCTCGACCGCACATGCTTCGGCCGGTGGAATTAATTCCGGACGCGCCAGGTATAACTTTAGAAATTCGTCGGTGACATGCAGGCCGCCATCCGAGCCGCGGTCGAGCAAATGATGGCCGCTGGAGATCCAGAAGTCCTTCATTTGCGCTCCCGATCCGCCATCGCAATCAGGTTGACGTCTTCGGCAGGCTGCTCGTCCTCGCCTTCGACCTCGAGGAATGAGAACGCGCGTGCAGGCTTTGCCCCGCTACGCGGACGCAATGTGCGAAACGATTCCCGCACGGCGCCGTCTTCAAATGTGCGATGCACCGCGATCAGCGTATCGGACGGCTGGTTGCAGAGGGATTCAACGAAAGTGATCTCTTCGTCTGCCGCAGCGATTGCGTCGTCTCTGGTCGGCGCGCCGAACTTTGACATCAGCTGCTCGGCCAGTCTGTCGACCAGCGCCAGCCGGTCGCTCTCGGTTGCATCCACGATTTGCACGAGCGTCGACCATCCAAGTGTCGACACGCCGAGAAAACCGCTGCGGAAGGCCGTGCGCGCCTTGCCCTCGAGCATCGCGGGGTCGCTGTTCCAGAACGCGAACGCTCCGGACACGGCCCACTCGCCCGGCTCCGCCGCCTGTTCGAACACAAAAGTATCGGACGGATCGAGCTGTATGGTGCGCAGGAGCTTCACGAGCGCGGGCCTCTCGCTTGCGGATCGAACCAGGCCGGCTCGGCGAGCTTGGGCAGAAATTTCTTGCGTGCGACCTCCGCCTTGCCCACGCGGCGGATCAGGAGATCGCCGTTGTCGTCGATGTCGCGCCGCATGCCCTGCTCGCGCGGCAACCGCTCGATATAGCTTCGCGCGACCGCTCCAAATCCACTTTCCTGCCAGGCATCGACCGCGACCATGAAATGGCGCGCAAAGCTTTCGACGATGTGACCCGACATCAAGTCGGTGAAGCCTTCTTCTTCGAGTGCCGTCACAAGCGGATTCAATCCGGGCTCGGTGCCGGTCATCGAAACGGTCCGGATCATGCCGGCAAAGACGAGCCACGGCGGCGTGTCGATTTCGCGCGTGTCTTCCGGCCAAGCGAGCCGGCCGCCGCCGACAAGCCCGCCGTTGACAAAAATCGAATCCGGCCAATCGATCACGATTGAGGTTTCCGGCTGTGCATGCGTGGCGAGCGCATCAGCGAGCGCTGCCATGCCGGCATAGAATGTCCGGCGCGCCTTCAGCAGCGGCTCGTCAGGCTCAAGCACCACGGCAAATTCGGCGAGGTCGAAGCGCCCGACATAGACCAGCGTGCCGGCGCCTTTTTCCGGAGCAATCGCCACCGCGTGGGCAAAAGCGTCGCCGACTTCGCGCAGACGGATGGCGGTGAATGGCGGCGGTAATGCCAGTTCCGGCGCGAGGCGCGTTTGCGGACGGGCCGTCTCAAGTGGCATTGTTCCTCACTCTACTATTCACTTTAGAATATCTATAATTATAACGTGGGAAGGTCCCGAGGCCAGACCCGCGGCCACCGGGAATAATGTGAAGGTAGTGCCAAACCGCACTCAGCCTTGAACGCGCGGGACAAGCGAAAAGGTTAACGAGCCCGATGGCCGAAGGGCCGCGAAATATCCTGATCTGCTCGTGCGAAGACACCATGCCGCTCGACGGCGAAAAGGTGCGCCGCGCCTGCCGTGATTCCGTCGTCATTGAAGGCCGGCAATTCTGCCGCGCGGAGCTCGATCGGGTCCGCAAAGTCACAGCTGGCGGCGAGGCGGTCGTCATCGCCTGCACCCAGGAAGCGCCTCTGTTCAACGAAGTCGCGGAAGAGAGCGGCGCGGAAGCTCCGACATTCATCAATATTCGCGAAACCGGCGGATGGGCCAAAGACGCAGCGAAGGCCGGACCAAAAATGGCGGCCTTGATTGCGGCAACTGCCTCGCCCGCGTCGGACGTTTCGTTCGTGTCGCTGTCGAGCGATGGCGTGACGCTTCTCTATGGCAAAGACGAGCGAGTCATCGAGGCAGCCGAACTGCTCAAGGATCATCTCGACGTGACAGTGCTGATCAAGGCCGGTTCCGAGCTCACCCCGCGGCGGGTGACCGAATTTCCGGTCGTGCGGGGCGTCATCCGCGCCGCGAAAGGCTATCTCGGCGCATTCGAAGTCACGGTCGATGACTATGCAGCGCCTGCGCCGTCCTCGCGCGGCGCTTTTGCATTCGGGACGGCGAAAAACGGCGCCGTATCGCGATGTGACATCCTGATCGACCTTTCCGGCGGTCCGTCACTATTCCCTGCCGCCGATCTGCGCGACGGTTATTTGCGCGCGGATCCCGGCGATCCGGCCGCCATTCTTCGGGCCGTGCTCAAAGCGCGCGACCTGACCGGCACGTTCGACAAGCCGCGCTACATTAATTTTACCGAGGACCTATGCGCGCATTCGCGCTCGAAGATCGTCGGCTGCCGGCGCTGTCTCGATCTCTGCCCGGCCGGCGCCATTGCGCCCGCCGGCGATCACGTCGCCATCGACCCACATATCTGCGCGGGTTGCGGGCAATGCGCCGCCGCCTGCCCGACGGGCGCGGCTGCCTATGCGCTGCCGTCATCGGATGCGCTTTTAGGGAAATTGCGGACTCTGCTTGCGGCCTATCGTGAGACCGGGGGCGCGCAGCCCATCGTCATGTTTCATGACGCCGAGCACGGAAGCATGTTGATCGATGCGCTTGCGCGACATGGCGACGGACTGCCGGCAAACGTGCTGCCCGTCGAGGTCAACGAGGTCACACAGGTCGGACTGGAATCCGTCGCGGGCGCCATCGCCTTTGGCGCAACCGCGGTGCGAATGCTGGTCCGCGCCAAGCCGCGCCATGATATTGCCGGCCTGCAAAAAACGATCGCGTTGGCCGAACCGATCCTTGCCGGCCTCGGCTTCAATGGCGCCCGTGTTGCAACGATTGAGACCGACGATCCCGATGCGCTAGGCAATACCCTGCGTGCGACACCGTCTCTTCCTGCGACGGCGAAGCCCGCGTCTTTTGCGGCAACCGGTCGCAAACGCGAGGTCATGCGACTCGCATTACGCGAACTGCACGCGGCCGCGCCAGCGCCCATCGACATCGTACCGCTGCCTGCCGGCGCGCCGTTTGGCACCGTCGAGGTGAATGTCGAAGGCTGCACACTGTGCCTCTCCTGCGTGTCGGCTTGCCCGACCGGTGCGCTTTCGGACGATCCTGAACGGCCGACGCTGCGCTTCGCCGAGGACGCCTGTGTGCAGTGCGGGCTTTGCAAGGCAACGTGCCCGGAAAAGGTGATCAGCCTGAAGCCGCAGATCGATTTCCGCGCCGCGACTGCCATGAGCCGCGTCATTAAGCAGGAAGACCCTGCCGAGTGCATCCGCTGCGGCAAGCCTTTCGGCGTGAAGAGCTCCGTCGAGCGCGTCGTTGCCAAGCTCGAAGGCAAGCACTGGATGTATAAAGACTCGAAGAAGCGGCTCGACGTCATCCGCATGTGCGATAATTGCCGCGTCGAAGCAATGGCGGAGGAACAATTCGACCCGTTCGGCGCACCGCGGCGCGCACCCGTGCGCACCACCGAAGACTATTTCCGCGAGCGTGAGGAAAAGGGCGACAGCTAGCTACTTTTTCGTGGTCTTCGCCAGAAAATCCACCAGCGCCTTGCGATCTTCCGCGGATCCGATCGTCTGCTCCGGCATCTTGGTGCCGGGCGTGTAGGCCGCCGGCCCGACCTCGAACAGCTTCGACACGGTTTCCGGCGTCCACACGATGTCGAGCTTTTTAAGCGCCGGCGAGAAATTGTAGCCGGACAGTGTCGCGATGCGACGCCCGAATATCCCTGACAAAGTGGGTCCGGCCTTGTTGCCTTCGTCGGGAGATAATGTGTGGCAGGCGACACAGGCGCGGAAGATTTCGGCGCCATGGTCGCCAGCGTAGGCCGCAAGCGGATCGTCCGGCGTGCCTACCACTGCCGCCCCAATCGGTTCGCCGTTCGACGCATCCCAGCGGCGGATCATCCGGTCGGCGCCGCCGGTGAGCAAAGTACGGCTGTCCGGGAAGAACGCCACCGACCAAACCGGCAGACCGGGACCGACGAGCGTGTGCGCGAGCGTGCGCGTCTTTCGATCGATGACAGCGACGGAGCCGCGAATGCCGGCAGCCGCCACACGACTGCCATCGGGCGAAATGGCAAGGGCGATGACAGGATTGGGCGAGGCCTCAACCTCGCCAAGTGTTTCGCCGGCGGTTGACAGGAAGTAGACCTTGCCGTTCGCACCCGCCGTCGCGATTTCGCCGTCGGGTGCGACGGCGACAGCATTAAGTGGCGTCGGCAATGTGTGAACGGCGGCACTGCCGCCCGCGAGCGGCCAGATGCGCAGCATCGCGTCGTAGCCCGCGCTCACCACACTTTTTCCATCGGGCGTGAACGCAACGCCGTTGACGTTCTGCCCGTGACCCTCGAGCACCCGCACCGCCCCGCCATTCACTGGCCACAAACGAACGCTGCGGTCCCATGACGCCGACGCGATCACGCTGCCGTCCGGCGACGCCGCGAGATTGGAAACCGGGCCGGAATGGCCATCAAAAACTTTTTCCGGCTGCGTCTGCCCCGCGGACCAGACCGCGATGTGCGCATCCGCGCCGGCTGTTACGACACGTCCGTCCTTGAGGTAGACGACGGCATTCACCGCTCCATCGTGAAAGCGAAGAACCTGCTCGGCAGCATTGCGGGATAGCGACCAGCGAATCGCAGACGTGTCGAAACTACCCGAGACCGCGTGCGTGCCGTCGGGCGAAATAGCCAGCGCCTTCACCGGACCACCGTGACCGCGCAATTGAGCCTGCGCAGGGGCGAGCGCGAGCGGGCACAGGAGCAAGCCGAGGCAGAGATGCTTCGTCCAAAAGGTCATAACGATCCAATACAAAATATTGGCCTGAGTTTAGAACATTTTGAGGCAGTCCGGTGCCGTTTCCGCCTCACTTTCGCGTTGTCGTAAATGAAGCTTGGATCGATGCGGCCGCATGACGGTTAACGGATACGATACGATCGTCCGCTACGACGGCTTCCACCCAGCAGGGAAATCGGCGGCTCACGCTCCGCGATGCGTCTTCTTTCATACAACCTTCGCAATGCGGGCATCCGTGAGGAGGCTGTCTCGAACAGCTGGGGCTACCGGCGCGATGCGGTTGTCGACCTGATCACAAAAGAAAATCCCGACGTGCTCGCTTTGCAGGAAGATAGCAGCGAGCAACTGGACTACCTCCGGAATGCTTTGAAGGAATCGCACAGCGTTTGTCTCGATCCAGCATTCTACGAAGCCGACAAGGCCTACAACGCGATTCTGGTCCGAAAGACATTGGAGGTCGCCGGTGCCGGAGCATTCTGGATATGCGGCAACGGGCAAACGCAATCAAAAATCGACGGATCGATCTGTTTCCGTCACGCGACCTTTATCCGATTGCAGAAGGCACATGTGTCACTGCTGGTCGTCAACGTGCACCTCGATCACTCCGAGGATGCGGCGGTGAAGAAAATGGAGATGAATGCATTCATCGACTTGCTGAGCGGCATCGCCGGAGTGCCGCCGACGAAAACGATCGTGATGGGCGATTTCAACACCGTTCCAAAAATGGAGTCTCATTTCCTGCTCGAGAAATTCGGCATGCGCGACGCCGCGCAGCTGCAAGGCAGCGAAGACGGAACATTCTCGTGCTGGACGAAGGGCTCGCCGTCGGATCGAATCGACTACATCTGGCTATCGAACGATCTGACGAGCGCACTGGAGACTTATCGAGTCATCCTCGGCGCTTACCCGCGGCAAGGCGGCACGCTCTGCTACGCGTCAGATCATGCGGCCGTGCTGGCGCAATTCGATATCTAGCGGATTTCAATCAGCCGGCTGCATGCCGAGCGCACGAATACGTTCGCGCGTCGACCTGGCATGCAACACATCGATAAAGGCCTGCACCGCCGGACGGCTTCGCCGAGCATCGGCGACCAGAAAATCATAGTGCTCCGGCGCCACCGGGAGAAATCCCAGGCCGTAAAGTTTCGCAACCGGCTCGATCGCAAGACCCCAGTCGGCGCGACCCTGCGCGATCGCCGCCGCAACCGCGTTGTGCGATTTGGGCTGGTTGGCGTAACCCGCCGGGCGCGCACCGTCGAGCAAGCGCTCCATCAGCACGCGGGTGCCGGCCCCCACATTCCGGTTGACCATCAATGCGGTGGCATCGGCGAGGACAATCTTCAGCGCTTCCTCGGCGCCACGGCCTTCGAAGCGTTTATCGCCGGGCCGGAACACAACGCCCTGCATGCGCCGCCACCCCGGAACCAGCGCAAGGCCCGGACCGATGAGATGCTTATTATATTGTCCGGTCGCGGAGTCGATCAGGTGAACCGGCGCGACGTCGCACTCACCGCGATTGATGGCTGCAACTCCGCCCTGGCTGCCGACCGCCAGGGTCCGCGCGGTGAAACCACGGTCGGCAAGCGCGCCGACGACGACATCGAGCGCGATATCGTGGCTGCCCATGATGACGAGGTCGAGCGCCGACTTGCCGCTATCGAGCAGCGTCACCTGCACTTCGCTGTCGGCGTCCAGCGTCGCTGAGAGCGCATCGATTTCGATAAAGCCATCGGCCTGCGAGAAACTGGTTACCGCGCCTGACCCCTTGCCGATCGGAAAGGCGAATGTCGCATCCCCACCGTCAATGATCGAAACCAGCACGAATTCCTTGCGTCCGAGCTCGGAAACGATGCGAACCGGCACGCGCGCGGTCATGACTTTCTCGACTTCCGGCGGCAGCCCGGCCCAGGCGCGGATGACGGGCGCCACAAAGGCATGGAACGTGAAAATCGCCGAGGTCGGAAAGCCGGGCAGCACAACGATCGGCTTGTTGCCGACGACACCCAGGCACAAGGGCTTACCCGGCTTGAGCGCCACGCCGTGCACCAGAATTCCCGGCTTGCCGAGTTGCGAGACCACGCGGTGCGACAAATCTCCCGCGCCTTTCGACGTGCCTCCTGACAGCACCACCATGTCGCTTGCGTTAAGTGCCTCGCGTACGGCTTTTTCGAGCGTCATCGCATCGTCGCGAAACGCGCCGAATGCGATCGGCTCGCCGCCCGCTTCGGCGACCGCGGCAGCGACGATGGCGCCGTTACTGTCATAGACGCCAGCGGGCCTGAGCCGCTTGCCTGGCTCGACAAGCTCATCGCCGGTCGAAAGCACGGCCACCTTCGGCCGCCTAACCACTTCAATGCGGTCAAGCCCGCACGCCGCCAGCATACCGATTTCCCGCGCACCGATTTCCGTGCCGCGCCTCAGCAATGTTTCGCCGCGCGCGATGTCCGAGCCCGCGAAGGAAATGAATTGTCCCGGCAGCAGGGCACGACGCACCTCAAGGCGGGGCTTGCCTTCCTCGACCAGCTCGGTCTGCTCGATCATGACCACGGCATCGGCGCCGCGTGGGATGACACCGCCGGTAGCAATTGCCGTGCACGTCCCTGCTGCTACTGTTTCAACGGGCATATGACCGCAGGCAATCACTTCCGGATTGAGCGTCAGCACGTTGGGATTGCCGTCGCTCGCGCCCGAGGTGTCGACCGCACGCACGGCAAAACCGTCGACATTCGAACGGTCGAAAGGCGGCGCATCGACTGCTGCAATTACATCGTTCGCGAGCACACGGCCGCGCGAATCGGCGAGCTTCGCGTTTTCTGCTGCAAATGGCTTGAGCTCGAGATGCTTTTCGAAGCGTGAACGCGCTTCTTCTGCCGACACAACCTCGAGGAACTGCTCCTGGCGAGCCGCGGCGCGCACGCGCGCTATCAGATCACTGTCGCCGCCCAACCGCGGCTTGCGGGTCTCGCTCATGATGATTGACTCACGGCCACGATCTTACCTGGACGGGCGCGCCGGCAGGATATCCTTCGCTGTCGGCCGGCACCAAAATCCAGCCATCGGAACGCGCCAGTGACGAGAGCGGAAGATATTTGCTCGCCAACGGTTCCGCCTGGGCCGCATTGCGGCGCACCGGGACGACCTCGGCCAGTCCGACGGTTGAAGCGATCTTACGCGCGAGCGGCAATGCTTCCGCCATCTCACCATCGTTGTTCTTTGCTGCCGCCAGCCGGTCGAGAATGCGTCGGCCGACGACGAGCCAAACCGCCAGCGCCGCATCGAGCCGTCCCGGCAGCAAAAGAACCGGTGTTACGCCGACAAATCCAACCGCAGCGGTCTCGCCCGGAGTGATCGCAACACCGTGCACCGCGAGCCGGCCTTCGCGCGCAAGAACCTGCACCGCGTTG
>Ga0068861_100003349_pt1 | contig 10617 bp, 7 predicted proteins | sample KBSSwiS42_FD_66593 | JGI IMG/M metagenome (GOLD analysis project Ga0068861, IMG submission 66593) | Switchgrass rhizosphere microbial communities from Kellogg Biological Station, Michigan, USA - KBS Switchgrass S4-2 | ecosystem: Host-associated > Plants > Roots > Rhizosphere > Soil ...
GTGCTCACCGGCAACGACGATTTCGAGCGCACGCGCATCACGCTGGGCGTGCGGGTCGAGCTCTGAAACTAACTTCCGGGCACCAGGAAGAACTCGCCGGCCTCGTGTCCGGCGAAACGAATCGGTGCGTATTCGGGCATCTGGTCGAACTGCAGGTTCGCGGCGGCGTAAGCCACGCGCGCGGCCACCTCGCGATGCAGGCTCTGGCCGTCGAGCAGCTCTTCGTTGACTTCCAGCACTTCGAGCAGCGCCTGGGCAAACACCGAGTGACGGCCACCGCCCGCGTCCATGACCGGAGCCAGTCCTCCGGAAGCCAGCACGGTGCGTGAGCGGCGTTGCGCCATGGTGCGCAACCAGTGCGCACGTTCCGCGGCGGTCATGCCGGTGCCGAGGCGCGCCATCGACGAGCGCGTCAGCGCGCCGGCGTAGCAGGAGTCGGCGATCAGCAGCACCTGGCGCGCCTTCATGATGTTGAGGATGTCGGTGACCTGGGTGCTCGGAATCCAGTTCGCCGTGCTGCCGCGTTCGGCATCCACCGGCAGCCAGTAACCTCGCTGGTTCACCTCGTCGAGCTCGCCATGTCCGGCGTAATAGATGAGCAGGTTGTCCTGCGTGGTCAGCGTTTCGCGCAGTGTGTTGAGCGCGGAGAGGATCTGGTAACGCGTGGCGTTCGTCAGCACGGTGGCCTTGAAGCCGTAGCGGTGCTGGAGCAGTTGCGCGAGATCGTTGGCGTCGTTCACCGGCGAGACCAGGTCCGGCAGCGTCTGGTAGTCGTTGTTGCCGATGATGAGCGCGTGGTAGCTGCCGAATTGCACTCCTGCGGGCAGCAGGCGCGATGTATTTTCCTGTACCACCAGCGCCGGCGCCGCGTCGGCCGGCGGTCGCAGGATGAAGCTGAGCTCGCTGCGTTTTCCCTGGCGGTCGACAGCGACGACTTTCACCGGCAGATCCGCCGCACCGAGTGACAGCCGCGAGGTGAACACGCCGAGCTCGTTGGGTTCGACGCGCAGGTCGTTCACGGTGAGCGCGGTGAGTCCGGCGGGCGAGGCCACGCGTCCGACGATTTCACGCTCACGGCTGCGCGAGGCCGCCACCGGCACGATGTCGCGGGTGCGCGCGAGTTGTGGTTCCACGAGGGTGAGTTCGGGCGCCGCCAGGAGTTTCTGCGCCGCCGACTGTTCGAGACTGGCGAGCCGCGTGCGTTGCTCGGCGATCGCGGCCTGCGCCTGGGCGGCGGCGGATTGTGCGGCAGATCGTGCCTCGGCCAGCGCACGCGTCTGCGCGGCAGCGGCTTCGTCCGCGTCCTTCTGGCGACGATCGGATGCGGCGCGCAGGCCGTCGATTTCGGCCTCCCGGGTCACGAGCTGTGCGGTCAGCGCCTCTTCATTGCCGCGGCGCCGCGCGATTTCGTCCCGCAGGGCCTGCAGTTCCGCTTCGCGCTGGGTGGCTGCGGCCCGGAGGTTGTTGGCTTCGCGCTGCGATATCTCGGCCGCCTGTCGCAGGCGATCGAGCTCGGCGGGATCGGGCGCAACGACCGCAACGGGTGCCGCAGGTGCGGGCGGACGAATGTCGAATTCGATGCCGGAGGGCATTCCGGCCGCGCGTGCGTACCAGTCGACCGCGGCACGCGGATCGGCAGGCATGCCGAGACCGGCTTCATACAAGTGACCGAGATTGATTTGCGCGCGCGTGTTGCCCGAGTCGGCGGCCAGCCGGTACCACTTTGCGGCCGCGCCGTAGTCGGCCGCGACTCCGAGGCCGCGCTCGTAAATCTCGCCGACGATGCCCTGTGCCTCGACATCGCCCGCTTCCGCCTGGGGCAGCCACGCGCCGAGCGCGCTCTTCAGGTCCGCGCGGTCGTACTCCACGTACTCGCCGCCGCGGATGCGGCAGTCGTGCGCAGCGGCGCGCACCGGGCGGCGCGCGGACAGGTAGGTGCTGCGCGTGCCGAGCCGGCGCAACTGCCCGGGCAGCAGGCAATCGACCACCATGAAATCCGCCGCGCGCGGATCGGATGCGGACGGCGCCTGGGCGCCGCCCGGGGTGCAGGTGATAGACAGAGCGGCGGTGAGTCCGGTGACGGCACGGCGCACCGGCGAAGACGACGGCATGCCACAAGGACGATCCAGGCGCCGCCATTGGTCTCCCTAAGCCAGATCCAGGGGCCGGCTCGTTACTGCCTCACAGGAGACCCGTCATGCCCTTTTTTTCCTGCCGCTTCGTGACTTTGTTGGCCTGTGCGGCCTGCCTGCCGCTCAGCGCGAGGGGCCAGGACGCGCCGGCTTATCCGCCACCACAGTATCCGGCGCCGCAGTATCCGTCCCAGCAATATCCGGCGCAGTCATACCCGCAGCAGGCGGGATACCCAGCCCCGACCTACGCCCCTGTCTATGACAACACGGGGCGCAAGGGCCGCATGCGCCAGTTCTTCGCCGGCACGCTGGCCGCGGTCCTGCAGGGCAGCGGCGTCAGCAGTGCCGCGGGTCTTTCCGACATGGTGGTCGGCGGCATCTCCGAATGGTTTGACCACAAGCAACGCCGCCGCGAGGAGCGTCGCCAGGCCAAGGCGCTGGCAGCCGCACAGCCTAACTACCAGGGCGGGCAGGTCCCGCCGCCCCAGGCAGGGTCGCCGGCCTACTCACCCCCGGCAGACGTCCCGGCGCCCGCCTATACGCCCGATCCGCAATACCCGCAGCCGCAGTACAACCCGCAGCCGCAGTACGAGGCGAACGCGGCGCCGGCCTACTCGCCCGATGCCGCGCAGCAATACACACCGGTGCAGTTCTACGACTCGCAGACCGGCGATGCCAGCGCAGCGCCCACGTACGCACCGGCGTACTCCCCCGCGTATGCATCCACCGATGCGCCCGTGTATTCGGCTGCGGCCCCCGAGCAGATGGCGCAGCCGTACTCACCGCCCGCGGACGACACGCTCTACGCCGGCATGGCGTACGAGATCCACGCGTTGCGCCCCGACGGTTCGGCGCTGCCGGTGAATCCTGCGACATATGAGTTCCACACCGGCGATCAGTTCATGGTGCTGTATCGCCCCTCTCTCCCGGGACGCATGCGCGTGGTGAACGTGAACCCCGCCGGCCGCGAGACCGAGATCGACAACGTCGATGTCGCGGCCGGTCAGCTCATGCGGCTCGGGCCTTATCGTTTCGAAGCGACGCGTGGCGACGAGGCACTGCGCTTTCTCATCACGCCGTGTTCCAGCCCGGCCCTGTACGTCGCGACGCGCGACATCGTGAAAGTGGATGGAGCCGCTGCAACCGGGGGGCTGGATCTCGGCAGCTGCAATGCCGCCGCGACGCGTTCGATCCGCGGGCCGGCCACGCGCGACATCCGCAAGGTCGCCGTCGAAGGCAACACGGGCTTCGCATTCGATCCGGTGTCGTCGCAGGAATTGCAGAGCGGCCAGCTCGCGCCGCGCGAATTCACCGTCATGTTCCGTCATCGTTGACGCGGACATTCGTCTCAATCTCAAGTCCCTGGCCGCCCAGGCAACTCGCCGGGCTGCCAGCACCGGGGCTAGACTCGTCCACCTTCGGGGGCTGACAGGGTGGACCATGGAGGCCGCGGCGGCGCCAAAGCGCTTTCGCCTGGGCGAATGGCAGGTCGACTCGACGCTGGACGAAATCCGCACCGGGGAGCGGGTGGTCAAGCTCGAGCCGCGCACCATGCGCCTGTTGTGCGTGCTCGCCGAAAGGCCCGGGGAGGTCTGGTCCGCCGATGAACTGTTGGCCCGCGTGTGGCCGGGCGTCATGGTCACGCAGAGCTCGGTGTACCAGGCCATCGCGCAGCTGCGCCGCGAGCTCGGCGACGACGGCGATGAGGCGCGTTACATCGCCACCGTGCCGCGCCGCGGTTACCGCCTGATCGGCAACGTCGAGCCGTTGACGGCGCCCGTGCCGTCACCTGAACCGGTACCCGATCCCACTCCCGCGCCCGCTGCCGTCGAAACGCCGGGCGCCGGCATTCCACCACGACGGCGCGCCAGCGACCTGCGTCCGCGTTGGCGTCTCGCGGCGCTGGTTGCCATCGTGGTGTTGGTGCCGACCGCCTTCCACTGGTTGTCGCCGTCCACGACGCCGCCGGCGGCGGCCGGGCCGACTCCGCTCACTGCGGTCGCTGTGCTGCCGTTCGCCGATGTGAGCGACGGCGGCAACTTTCAGCCGTTTTGCGATGGGCTCAGCGAAGAGCTGTTGAACGCGCTGGCGCGGGTCCCGGGTCTGCGCGTCACCGGGCGCAATTCGAGCTTTCAGTTCCGCGGCGTCAACGATGCGCGCGACGTCGGCCGGCAACTCGGTGTCACACATGTCATCGAAGGGTCGGTGCGGCACAGCGGCGACCGGGTTCGCGTGATGGCGCAGCTGGTCGACACCAGCACCGGCTTCCAGGTGTGGTCCAACACCTTCGACCGGCCGCGCAGCGACGCGCTGGCGGTGCAGACCGAGATATCCCGCGCCGTGGTGTCCGCGCTCGAGCTGCAGCTCTCGCCACAGGCCGAACACGCGCTGCAACGCCCGGCGGCGATGCAGGTCAACGCCTACGATCTGTACCTGCTGGGGCGGCACCAGCACCTGCAGCGCACCGCGGAGAGCATGGCGCGCGCCATCGCCTACCACAAACAGGCGATCGCGGCGGACCCGAAGTTCGCGCTGGCTCACGCCGGCCTCGCCGATGCCTACATTGCTAACTACTTCTACAGCAACCAGCCGCTGTCCGAGGTGACCGCGCTGGCGCAACCGGAGATCGACACGGCACTCAGGCTCGACCCGGAGCTCGCCGAGGCCTACGCGGCCTGGTCGGTGCTGCTGGTTCACCAGAAGCGCAACGACGAGGCGATCGCCGCGCTCAAACGCGCGATCGCCATCAATTCGAACTACGGCGAAGCGTATCTGCGGCTGGGTTTTGCCTACGAAGCGGCCGGCCAGCTGAACGCCTCGCTCGAGGCCTACGACCAGGTGGCGGTCCTCGATCCGCTCAATACCAGCCTGCACGTGCGCCGCTGCCTCCTGCTGCAGAAATTCCGGCGCTTTGCCGATGCGAAACGTGCCTGCGACCGCGGGTTCGAGCTGCAGCCCGACATTCCGAACGCGGTCTATGCCATGGCGCAGTGGCACGTGGCGCGCGGCGAGCTCGACCAGGCGGTGGAGCGTTACCTGGCGGCGCTGCAGCGTGCGCCGACCCGCACCGATATCCGCGGCGAGCTCGCCATCGTCTATCTCGATCTCGGCATGCCGGATGCCGCGGCGCGCGAGCTCGCGACGGTTCGCAAGTACGCGACCGCGGCGTATTTCGATCTCATCGAGGCGCGCGTGCTGCTGGCGCGCGGCGACCACGCCGGCATGCGCCGGCGCCTCGCGTCCCTGTCCATCAAGCCGGAGTACCTCGCGGAACGCGCGGATGCGGCCTGGTTGTCGCTGGCGGCCGGAGACGAGAAGCAGGCGCGCGTATGGTCACCCCTCATGCCGCCCACGGTCGGTGAAGCCGAGGCCGAGCTCATGCCGAGTATCTTCGACACCTGCTGGTCGCTGTGCGCGATGTGCTCGCGGGCGCTGCTCGAAGCCGTGCAGGGTGACGCCACCGTGGCCGCAAAACATCGCGCGCTGATGCTGAAATGGTTCGATGAGCTGGCGAAACAGGGCGGTGACTGGCACGGTCTGCACTACCTGCGTGGCGTGCTGCATGCCCAGGCAGGCGATCGCGAGGCGGCATTCCGCGAATTGCAGCGCGCCGTGGACCTGGGCTGGCGGCGTCCCTGGCTGTTGCGATCCGATCCGTCACTGCGCGCGCTGCATGACGATGCGCGTTACGCAAAACTCATGGCGGTCATCGAGGCGGACACCGGCAAGATGCGCGACAAGGTCATTGCATCGGGACACGGCTGAGCGCCGCCCGATTTCGCCCGCCTCAGGCCAGTGCGGCGAAGGTGATGGCCAGGCCGGCGATCAATGCCGGGGGTCTCATGAGTTGAACGCCGGGCGCGTGAGATTTTCCGATCCGCCGGCGCGCGCGACCACATCGTCCTCGATACGCACACCGCCGAATTTCTTCAGCTGCTCGACGCGGGGCCACTCGATCATCCGGCCGATGGGCTTGCCGCGCGCCTCGTCGAGCAGCTGGTCGATGAAGTAGAAGCCCGGTTCGACGGTCACCACGAAGCCGTCTTCGAGCTTGCGCGTCAGGCGCAGGAAGGGATGGTTGTACGGCCGTTCGATCGTGCCGCCGCCCGGATCGCGCTGCAGGCCGCCGACATCGTGCACCTGCAGGCCGAGGAGGTGGCCGATGCCGTGCGGATAGAAAACCGAGGTGAGCGCGGTGTCGATGGCCTGGTCGGCGCTCACATTGATGACCCCGATATCGCGCAGGAACTCGCTGATCGCGCGGTACGAGGCCTGGTGAAAGTCGCGCCAATCGAGTCCGGCACGCACCTGGGCACAGAGTTTCAGCTGCAGCACGTCGAAGCGCCGGATGATGTCGGCGAACTCGGTGTCACCGAAAGAATGGGTGCGCGTGATGTCCGAGGCGTAGCCGCCGCATTCTGCGCCCGCGTCGATGAGCAACGAGTGCGACTTCGCGGGCGGCCTGCGCTCCTGGAACTGGTAGTGCAGCACGGCGCCGCCTTCGTTCAACGCAACGATGGGGTTGTAGGGCAGCTCCTGTTCGCGCAGGCCGCAGGCCTTGATGAACTCGAGCGCAATCTCGAATTCGCTGCCGCCGGCCCGAAAAGCACGCTCGGCGGCCACGTGTCCGCGGGCGCCCAGCACGTTGGCCTCACGCAGGCAGGCGATCTCGTAGGGCGTCTTGGCCGCGCGGCCATAGTCGAGCTGGGCGATGAGGTGCTCGGGATTGATGGCGGCGGGGCCCCATTGCATGAGCTCGGCAAACGGTGCGCCGATGAATGCGGTGCGTGACAGGTCCCGCGGCAATGCGGCGCGGGCCGCTTCGCGGGTGGCGCAGCTCACGATGTCGAAGGCGGACGTCCAGTAGGCGTCGGGCAGGGAAGGCGACTTGTGCCAGTAATCGACCGGCTGGTTGATCAGCAGCCGTGGCCGCGCGCCGGGCTTGAAGAACACGAAGGAGTCCGGCGCATCGGTGAGCGGCGCCCACACCTTGAACGGTGCCTGCACCCGAAACGGCAGATGGTGATCGTCCAGGAAGAGCAGTGGGGGCGTACCCGCATGGAGCAGCAGAGAGTCGAAGCCGGCCGTCGCGAGTGCCGCGGCGCTGCGCTTCGAAACTTGCTGGAGGTGATCGGCGAACAGCTGTGGCCAGCCAGCCGCGTTTTGTCTAATGGCGGGAGAATTCATGGACAGATTCTATGCGGCAGCGCGCGTTCGCAGTTCGTTGTTGCGATGCAACAACCCCCTGTTTTCATGGGCTGCGTTGAACATTGGGTGCTGCCTCGATGGCAGGAGCTCTTGCGTTGGCAGCAGCGCTGTCGCCAGACGCGGACAGGATTTTGTAGTTGTTTCAAATGTATTGGGGACTCGATAAAATCCCGCGCCGCGATGCGAATCGCGTAACAAACGTTTGTTTGGTCTCACTCACCACTAGAAATTTTGGGGTACCCGTACATGAAATTGAACGTTGCACTCGCCGCCTCGATCGCGGCCCTCGCGCTGATGACTGCCTGCTCGAAGCAGGAAGCCGCTGCTCCTGAAGCCGCTCCGGCTGCGGATGCTGCTGCTCCGGCCGCTGCTCCGGCTGCTGACGCCGCTGCCGATGCCGCCGCTCCGGCTGCTGACGCCGCTGCTCCGGCCGCTGACGCTGCTGCTCCGGCCGCTGACGCTGCTGCGCCGGCTGCCGCCCCGGCGGAAGCCCCGAAGCAGTAATCGCCTAGCGATTATCGCTTCGAGCCATCAGGCTCAATGACGGCCCGGGCAGAACGCAACAACGTCTGCCCGGGCTTTGTCTTTCTGGGGGAATCGTGACTGTCAGTGTCAGGGATGCACGTGGAGCCGCCCGCGATCGCGAGTGGATCGAAAGTGTCTATCGCGACTACCTGGATGACCTGTCCCCGCTGAACACGGGCGTGTTCAGCGCGACCTCGCTCGGCGAAATCGGCTACAGCGAGTCCGACCAGCTCAATCGCTGGTTTGGCGATTCATCGGTGAACCCGCTGGTCATCCTGCGCGGCAGCGAGCCCGTGGGCTTCGCCATGGTGGCGCGCGGCAGCCCGCTACCCGGACGTCCGGCGGTCGATTACCGCATGGCCGAGTTCTTCGTCGGCCGCACCTGGCGGCGCCGCGGCGTCGGCCGCCTCGCTGTCGAGCTCATCCTCAACCGCTTTGCCGGCCGCTGGGAAATCACCGAATACCTGCGCAATCCGGTCGCGGTGTCTTTCTGGCGCCGCGTGGTGGCTAACTACACGCAGGGCCGTTACCAGGAGCGAGTGACCAATGGCGAAGTGCGGCAGGTGTTCGAGTCCGGCGTTGCGCGCGCACAGAAGCCGGCCTGAGCCGCGTCTTGTCCGCGGTCTTCTGTTCACGGTAGCCCTGTTCATGGCCATGGAAGGGTCGTTCGCCGGTTCGCGCCCCAGTGGCTCACGGGTGCCGACCCGCTCGGAAGTCATCGCCACGCAGGGCATGGCCGCCACCAGCCAGCCGCTCGCCACCCAGGTGGCGCTGGACATCCTCAAGCGCGGCGGCTCGGCGGTGGATGCCGCCATCGCCGCGAACGCCGCCATCGGCCTGATGGAGCCCACGGGCAGTGGGGTCGGCGGCGATCTGTTCGCCATCGTCTGGGACGCGAAAACCGCAAAGCTCCACGGACTCAACGCCAGCGGCCGTTCCCCCGCCTCGCTGACTCTCGAGACGCTGCGCGCCGAATTGCGCAAGCTGGGAGTGAGCCAGATTCCGCGCACCGGCCCGTTGCCGGTGTCGGTGCCGGGAGCGGTCGACGGCTGGTTCGAATTGCACTCGAAGTTCGGCAGGTTGCCGATGAAGGAGCTGCTGCAGCCCGCGATCGCGTACGCCCGCAACGGTTTTCCCGTCACCGAGGTCATCGCGCAGGGCTGGGCCGCCAATGCCCGGGTGCTGTCGAAGTACCCGAATTTCGCCGCCACCTACATGCCCGGAGGTAAACCTCCTGGCAAGGGCGACATCTTTCGCAATCCGGATCTCGCCGCGACCCTGAGTGCGATCGCCGAGGGCGGACGCGACGCATTCTACAAGGGCGAGATCGCACAGCGCATCGAACGCTACCTGCGTGCGAACGGCGGGTATCTCACCGCCGCAGATCTGGGCAGGCACCGCTCGGAATGGGTCGAGCCGGTCTCGACTAACTATCGTGGCTACGACGTGTGGGAGCTGCCGCCGAACACGCAGGGCGTGGCGGCGCTGGAGATGCTGAACATCCTCGAGCCCTACGACCTGAAATCCATGGGTTTCGGCAGTGCCGAATACCTGCACCTGTTCATCGAGGCGAAGAAACTCGCCTTCGAGGACCGCGCACGGTTCTACGCCGATCCTGAATTCTCGAAGATCCCGCTGCAAATGCTCATCTCCAAGGACTTCGCCGCGCGGCGCCGCGCACTGATCGGCAAACAGGCGGCGCTCGCGTACCCGGTCGACAATCCGTCCGTGGACCACGGCGACACGATCTACATGACGGTGGCCGATTCGGCCGGCAACATGGTGTCGCTGATCCAGAGCAACTACCGCGGCATGGGTTCCGGCATGACGCCCGATGGCTGCGGCTTCGGCCTGCAGGATCGCGGCGAGTTGTTTTCACTGCAGGACGGCCATCCGAACGTGTACGCGCCGGGCAAACGGCCGTTCCACACCATCATCCCCGCCTTCGTGACGCGAGATGGCAAGCCGTGGTTGAGCTTCGGCGTCATGGGTGGCGCCATGCAGCCGCAGGGTCACGTGCAGATCCTCGTGAACCTGATCGACTTCGGCATGAACCTGCAGGAAGCGGGCGACGCTCCGCGCGTGCGCCACGACGGTTCGAGCGAGCCGACCGGCGAAGTCATGCGCGACGGCGGACAGGTGGTGCTGGAAGTTGGCGCCTCAGCAGCCACCGTCAAGGCACTCGAAGCACGCGGCCACAAGGTCACGGTCGAGAACGACGGCGACTTTGGCGGCTACCAGGCGATCATGACGAAGCAGGGCGTGTACTTCGGTGCGTCGGAGTCGCGCAAGGACGGGGCCGCGCAAGGTTACTGAACCCGGGCGCCGGGGCATTACACGGGGCTTCCGGCCACCGCCGTCCACTTTCTGAAGCCAGTCGGTGCCGCCCGTTCGTTGATCTACCCGAGATACCTAACCAGTTCGGGAGATCGAATGTCACGCAAGCAACGAGTGCGCCGTGCCCTGCTGAAGGCCGGCGGAGGTGCCGCAACCCTGGCCGCTTTGAACGCGCTGCCTGCCCTGGCGCAGGTGCCGCCGTCGCCGGTGAGGCCGAATATCCAGCCGCGGCAACTCATTGCCATCCGGCAAATCCAGCCCCGGCTGCAGATTCCGCCATTGCCCATCTCGCGCATGACGGGCGCGCTGGGTTCGGTGGGCGCCTGGGGTGAAGTGCAGGTGCGCGAGCTGCCCAGCGGACTCGTTCCGATCTTCGTGCGCACCAACAACCGGCAGGGCGTGATGGACCTCACCA
>Ga0068861_100003350_pt1 | contig 10614 bp, 7 predicted proteins | sample KBSSwiS42_FD_66593 | JGI IMG/M metagenome (GOLD analysis project Ga0068861, IMG submission 66593) | Switchgrass rhizosphere microbial communities from Kellogg Biological Station, Michigan, USA - KBS Switchgrass S4-2 | ecosystem: Host-associated > Plants > Roots > Rhizosphere > Soil ...
CGCGGCCTTCGTCTGTTCAACCCAGAAGCATTCGAATCGTTGACGGGCAAAGGCGTACAGGGAACCGTCGGAGGTCATTCGGTAGAGCTTGGCAATCAAGCGCTGTTTGGGAAACTCGCCGAAGGTTTCAATGACTTGAAAGTTCGTGCGGAAGAATTGCGGGCCGAGGGTCAAACGGTGATGTTTGTTGTTATCGATGGGAAGCCCGAGGGAATTCTCGGCGTTGCCGATCCGATCAAAGAGAGTACACCCGATGCGATCCGCCAACTGCACAAGCAAGGGATCACGATCGTCATGCTTAGTGGTGATAGCCAGACGACCGCAGAAGCAGTCGCACGCAGGTTGAGCATCGATGATGTTGTCGGAGAAATCTTGCCTGGTGAGAAGGCGGAGATTGTAAAGAATTTTCAACGTCATGGCCGTAGAGTGGCGATGGCCGGAGATGGTATCAACGACGCGCCCGCGCTCGCGCAGGCTGACGTTGGTATCGCAATGGGAACAGGAACAGACGTGGCGATGCAGAGTGCCGGGGTCACGCTCGTCAAAGGTGATCTGCGCGGGATCGTGCGTGCGATTCGTCTGAGTCGGGCGACGATGAAGAACATTAAACAGAACCTGTTCTTTGCTTTCCTCTACAACACGCTCGGTGTGCCGATCGCGGCGGGCGTGCTTTATCCGTTCTTCGGTCTGCTGCTCAGCCCCATGATCGCAGCCGCCGCGATGAGCTTCAGCTCCGTTTCGGTGATCGCCAACGCGCTGCGGCTGCGAACCGCAAAAATCGAGTAACAGCGTCGCAGGCGGCCAAGCCGCGGCGAACAGCCCTTACGCATGACCTCGCCGCACATCAGGCGAAGCGGTATCGTGAGATTGGGAAACCGGCGCGAGTCGAAAGCTAAAAAAGCGACAGACGAAACGCGGCCATCTCTTCGCTGTTGCGAACGAGTAGGACGTCGCCGACGAGCACGGGGTGGTTCCAGGTCTTGCCTTGAATCGCAGGCACCTTCGCGATCTCAGTAAACTGATCCGGTGTTGCGCCGACGAGCGCCAGCTCGCCTTCTTCAGAAAGCACCAGTAGCAGATCCTGTTCCGGCAACAACACGAGCTGCCCGTTGCCGTAACGCCCGCCTTTCCACTTCCGTTGACCATCTTTCAGATCGAGGCACGAAAGAATCCGGCCGTCGAATCCAAACGCATAACCTTTGTGAACTACAAAGTCGTTGAAGTAAGGCTTGAGTGCGTTTGAGGTCCAACGCTCTGCGACGGTCCAACCCGCCGCGCCGTGTGCAAGACCAAGCCGCCGCGTTCCGTTCTCCTGACTGGTAATCAGCACGTCGCCATCGGGCGTCAGCGCCGGCTGCACGATTGTGTTGACTGACCAACCGTGATCCCACAGTTGTTTACCGTCAGCAGGCGCAACACTCATCGCGTGTGATCCACTCACGAACAGAATCTGTTGCACACCATCGATCGTCACGAGCTGCGGCGAACTGTAACTGCCACCGCTCGCTGGTCCAAGCCAGCGGCGATTCCCGGTGGCAGCCTCGTAAGCGACGAGTTGGCCGGAAGCTGCGATGACCACGAGATCGCCGATTACCAAAGGTGAACTCGAAAATCCCCAGAAGGGAACCTGCGTATTTGTTTCAGAAGCGACGTTGCGGGACCAGACAACAGCGCCCGTGCGGGCATCGAGCGCATTCAGAATTCCTGTCGCGCCGAATGTATAAACTCGACCGTTGCTGAGCGTCGGTGTCGCGCGTGGTCCAGCACCGGCATTCGATTCGAAGAAGCGCGCGGTGTCACGATGCGACCATACAGGTTCGCCAGTCGCCATCTTGTAGCAAGCGACGACTTCATTTTCGCCGCGTTGCTCCTGTGTGTAGAACAGGTCGCCGCTGACGGCGAACGACGACCAGCCTGGTCCAATCGGCCGTCGCCACAGTTGCACCGGCGGCGATGCGGACCAGTCAGTCTTGATCTTTACTCCGCGAACGATTCCGTCACGTCGCGCGCCACGAAAACCGGGCCACTCACCTCGTTTTTCCGTCGTGGCCACGGCCGTTGCGTGTGCCGCATCTTTCGCAGTGTCCGGTGTGGCGGAAGCGGAAGGTGATGGTGCGACAGTTGGAGTTGTCGGCGCGGTTGCTGTCGAAGTTGAAGCGATGTTTGCGGGCTGTTCGGCAGTTTGCGCAAGGAGTCGTTCTTCAGAACTTGCACGCCAGCGCCAACCGAAAGTCGCCTGGTGATCTCCGTTGATACCGTCCTGTCTAACGAGCAGCCACGCGCCGCAAGCTATCAGGATTGTTGCGACCATCGTCGCGTGCCGGACTCGATCGGGAAGGCGACGTGTGACGACGGCCCACGTTACAAAAGCGAGTGACAGAAGCGGGATAGCGTAGGCGAAGAGCCACGGCAGCCACATTGAGTCGTGCTTGAGCAGCCAGGTTGCGCCCATTGCCGCAAGTATCAACGCAAGAGCGCCGAAGCGTTCGAGCCGGCGCGAGCGGCTGAAGAAAGTCCACCAGACAATGAGCACGAGCGCGAGTGCCAGCGAGCCCAGGACTGCGTAACCAAAACCTGTGATTCCGGGAATGGCGGCCTTCACGCCGAACCGAAAGACCAATAGCAGCACAACAGCTACGATACCGGGCCAGACTCTTAGCGGCTTCCGGGAAGAATCCCCGATCTGAGTACTAGTCATGCGGCACTATACTTCCCGCGCGGCGAGTTTGTTCCATCGTTGTCTCAGTGCCGGTAGCGGGTGGGTTGCTAGAGGTCGTTTGTATTAAAGGTGTCGCCCTGGCGGATATCTCCAGTCTCGTAACCTTTGCGGAACCAGCGCGAGCGTTGTTCAGCAGTTCCGTGAGTAAACGAATCAGGCACGACGTGGCCGGTGGTTTGACGTTGAATCCGATCGTCACCGACAGCACTCGCCGCTTGCAGCGCCTCGTCAATGTCTCCAGCTTCGAGGATGCCCTGGTTCTGTACGTAGCGCGCAAAGACGCCCGCGAAGAAGTCAGCCTGTAGTTCCAACCGCACGGATAGTTGATTCGCTTCCGCTTCACTCAGGCGTTGTTGCGTCGCGTGCACGCGCTCCGAGATCCCGAGAAGGTTCTGAACGTGATGACCAACTTCGTGCGCAATCACGTACGCTTGCGCGAAATCTCCCGGCGCTCGGAACCGGCGGCGCAACTCGTCGTAAAACGAAAGATCGATGTAAACCTTCTCGTCGCCCGGACAATAGAAGGGACCAACAGCAGCACCCGCTAATCCACATGCAGATTGCACCTGGTCCGTAAACAACACGAGCGTTGGTTCACGATACTGGCGGCGGTTTTTCAGAAACACATCGTGCCAAACGTCTTCTGTCTTAGCGAGCACGACGGAAACAAACTGCTTGAGTTCTTCTTCTTCGGGACTGCGAGGTTGTGAGGTTTGGACTTCGGCGGGTTGATTGCTCGGCACGCGTTCGAGCAGTTGCTGAGGATCGGCGCCAAACAGCAGAGCGATGATGATGATCAACATCGTGCCGAGACCGCCGCCAACTGCGATCTTCCCGCCTGTTAGACCACGACGGTCCTCGATGTTCGAGCTCTGACGTTCACCCCGCCAACGCATAGCCTTGTTCTCCTCCGCGCGTGTTTTTGTGTGCGCAGAGTCTCATGACTATGTGTCGGCGGGACGATCCTTTAATGGATTTTTAGTCACCTGTGCGGTTCTGAGATTCTTCGGGAACCACTTCGAGGTCCAACTTTTGTGTGCCTCTGATAACCGCCAGTGTTGACTTATGTCCAATGCGCTCTTCAGTCAGGAGTTTGTGAAGATCGTCGATGCCTGCGATCGGACGATCGTCGAATCCGATGACGATGTCGCCTTCGCGCAGTCCGGCTTTTTTGCCCGGGCTGTTTGCTTCAAACGAGATCACCAGGATTCCGCTCTCGACTCGCAGGTTGTAGAACCGCACGATGCGTCGCGGCAACGGAACATTCTGTCCTGCGAGTCCGATGTAACTGCGACTCACTCTTCCATCGCGAATCAAACGACTCGCGACGAACTTCGCAGTGTCGATCGAGGTTGCAAAACAGATGCCTTGTGCCGGCAGGATCATCGCCGTGTTCACGCCGATCACTTCGCCGCGTGAATTGACGAGTGGTCCACCGGAGTTACCCGGATTCAGCGCCGCATCAGTTTGGATGACAGCGTCCATCAAGCGGCCTGAACGTGCTCGCAGTGATCTGCCCAACGCGCTCACCACACCGGCGGTGACGCTGTACTGAAATCCGTAAGGATTACCGATTGCCAGCACCAGTTGGCCCACGCGCACCTGCTTCGACTCACCGAGGTGAGCGGGCACAAGGTTCGGCGCATTGATCCTGATCACGGCGAGATCCGTGTCCGGATCGTCGCCGATCAGTTCCGCCTGGTACTTGCTTCCATCGGCGATCGTGACTTCGATCTTGTGGGCGCCGTGCACTACGTGGCTGTTGGTGAGAATAAAGCCGTCCGGCGTGAAGATAAAACCTGATCCGCTGCCACGCGCCTCCTGCGGCGCATTTCGTCTGCGGTTTCTGACCGGCTGGTGTACTTCAATATAGACAACCGAAGGGCTGACGCGTTCCGCGGCCGTGATTACCGCCCGCGAATACGCATCAAGGATCTCATCGTCTGTTGTGTTGGGTGTGTGTTCGTTGTCTGTTGTGTTTGGGGTGTGTTTTACGCTCGTTTCTGATATTTCCGCCCGAAACTGTTCGTCTGTTAAAAACTCAATTGCTTCCCGCATGTACGTTAACCTCTGTTCGTTTCTTTAGATGCTATTTTACTTTACCACGTCAAATCCCCGGCGGTTGCGTCACTCTATATCTGCGGTTTCGTCGCCGAGACGCTGAAATTGCGGTGATAAGGATCAGGCGTGAGCGCAAGGCGCGGTGATAAGGATCAGGGCGAGAGCGCCAAAGGCGCGGCGAGATGGTAGCCAGGGGCCAGTGCGGAGCGAAGCGTTAGCACGCGGCCCCTGGGTTAAGGAGTGAGATGAGCCCTGAAAGGGCGGGAGACACGTAGCGCCGCACGTTTCTGTCGGCTCTTCGAGCCTAAAATCTTTTTTCAACGCGATCCGGAGGCTGCGCGCTTGCCACTGGCTAACTTCTGCCGCGCCTCCGGCGCGGCTGGGGTCTCGCGCTAAGGGCAAATTGCGTTGCGTGGTGGCGTTCGGGCGGTGTCGAATGCTACTAAATAGCGAATGCTCCTGACCATCTCTACCACACACACACCCGCCACCGACCTTGGAGTTCGCTGGTGGGAAGAACTCACTGGAAGAGGCGGCGAGGGTACGGTCGTCAAACCGCTGGACTTCATCGCGCGCACCTCGCGCGGATTGGTGCAGCCGGCCGTGAAGTGCCGCGGGCGCGAATACTTGCGCATCATCTATGGTCCAGAGTATCTACTCCCGGAGAATCTCGAACGATTGCGCGCGCGTGGTCTCTCGACGAAACGTTTCTCTCGCTCTGCGCGAGTTCGCGCTCGGGATCGAAGGTCTCGAACGCTTTGCACGCAAGGAGCATCTGCGGCGCGTTCATGAGTGCGTCTTCGGCGTCCTGGCCCTGGAAAGCGAGCCTGTCGATCCGCGGCTGTAAAGACTGAAGTGCTTTGCCTCAAACAGTTGCTGTGCGGCTACGCGGCTATGATGAGCGGCGCAGCCGCAATGCGAGACTCTTGAGGCAAAGCGACTGAAGTTCCGAACAACAAAATAGAAACCGAGGAGCTCAAATGAAGATCGGTCTGCTTATTGTTTTGTTACTTATGGTGGCTTATCCATGTGCCGCGCAAACGGAGTTGAAGGTAACCGCAGTAAACAAATTAAACATGGCGCGTCAGGATGAAACTATTGAACTCAGTCTCAAGGATCTCGCTTCGCTCGCTGAAAAAGATTTGAACAAGCTGCACGTGCGCGACAGCTCCGGCAAAGAGCTCGTGGCCCAATCAGTTGACACCGACTACGACGACTACCACAAACCCGATCTTCTCATTTTCCAGTCAGATTTCGCGCCCGGCGAAACCAAAACGTTTGTCGTCTTTGCCGGAAAGAAGCGGGAATACACGCGTGAAGACTTTCGCGCGTATGGACGTTTCGTGCGCGAACGCTTCGACGACTTCGCGTGGGAAAACGATCGCATTGCGCACCGCACGTATGGCAAAGCGCTCATCACGTGGAAAGGTGAGCCGCTTACCAGCAGCGCTATCGACATCTGGTCAAAGCGCACCTCCAAGCTCGTCATCAACGACTGGTACATGGTCGATAACTATCACACCGACCTCGGCGAGGGCGTCGACGCATATTCAGCCGGGCCGACGCGCGGCTGTGGCGGCAGCGGCATCTGGGCCAACGATCAACTTTTTATTCCGAAGAACTTTGTCGATTCGCGCGTGCTGGCAAACGGTCCGATCCGCGTTATGTTCGAACTCGTTTACGAACCGTTTGAGGTGAATGGTGTCCAAGTCTCGCAGGTTTTACGCGTTTCACTGGATGGAGGCAGCCAGTTGAACCACTTCGAAGCCTTCTATCGTCGCGCCTCAGGTAACGAACCACTGGCGGTGGCCATCGGATTGAAGAAAGTAAAAGACGAGCAGAAGGAATTCAGGGGTGAACGCGGGCGGCTGACGATCTGGGAACCAATGGAGAAGAACCTCGGAATGCAGGGACTGGCTGTTGTTGCGCTTCCCGCGGATGTCGATAAGGTGGCCGAAGACAAACTTAATCATCTCGTAGTGCTGAAACCGTCGATCACGACTCCCGTCTCATATTGGTCAGGTTTCGCATGGGACCGTGCGGGCAAGATCACATCTGCGACCGAGTGGAACAGGTACGTTGATAATTTCGCGGAAGCGCGACGTTCACCGATCGAAGTAGGAGTCAGTACCACCACGCAGTAGCAGGTGGGTGTGGACGCCCAGGGACTAAACTCGTGCGGCCACAACTGATGCTCTCTAACCTAAACGTCCTTGAGCCACGGATGGACACAAATTGATTTCCGACAAACGTAGAATCGACTCTATCGATCTCCTACGCGGCATCGTGATGGTCCTGATGATGCTGGACCACACGCGCGACTTCATACACAACGCCACCCAGCAATTCGATCCCACTGACCTCTCACGAACAAACGTTGCACTGTTTCTCACTCGCTGGGTCACACACTTCTGCGCGCCGGTGTTTGTGTTTCTCGCAGGTACCGGCGCGTATCTTCAACTCGCACGCGGGAAAAGCAAATCAGATCTCTCTCGCTTTCTTGTCACGCGCGGAATCTGGCTGATCGTTCTGGAACTCACGCTCGTGCGAATGGGCATGTGGTTTAGTTTTGACGTGCGGATGTTTGGGTTTTTACAAGTTATCTGGGTGATTGGTGTGTCGATGATTGTGCTCGCTGCGCTGATTTACCTGCCCGCGAAGGTTGTCGGCGCGTTTGGTCTTGCGATGATTGCGTTTCACAATCTGCTCGATCATTTTCGCGTGACGAGTTGGCGCGGCCCAGGAACGCCGGTTCCCAGTTTTCGAGAAAAGCTTTGGATGGTGTTGCACCAGGCGTTTGAGGCGTTTCCGATTGTGGCTTTTCCCAGTCCCGTCGTCATTGTTATCTATCCGCTGGTTCCATGGATCGGTGTGATGGCGGCAGGTTATGCGTTCGGGATTCTTTATCAGTTGGACCCAGAGCGCCGTCGCCGTCTGCTGGTGATCATCGGTACGACAGCAACCGTCCTGTTTGTGTTTGTCCGGCAGCTAGATGTTTATGGCGATCCTGCACCATGGTCCATACAGAAGAGTGCGATCTACACGGCGCTTTCGTTCGTGAACACGACGAAGTATCCGCCGTCGCTGCTTTTTCTTTTGATGACACTCGGACCGGCGATCATCGCACTCGCTTTCTTCGAATTATGGAAGGGCGGAGGCAAAGTGCGCGAGTTCTTTGTCACGTTTGGGCGCGTGCCGCTGTTCTTCTACGTACTTCAGTGGTTTACAGCTCATCTGATTTCGGTGCTGTTGCATCTCGTGTTTCGTAAACCGGTGCAGTGGCTGTTTCAAACTCCGATCGATTGGATGGGCGGTGTGCCAAACATGGGTTTCAATCTCGTCGTGGTCTACGTTTGCTGGATTGCCGGCGTGCTCTTGCTCTATCCGCTTTGCAGGTGGTTTGCGGGTGTGAAGCAGAGAAGAAGCGATTGGTGGCTGTCGTACTTATAATTACCTCGATGCCTCACGAGAACCAAAGTACACGACATTTGGCGCGTCGGATCTAGCCATCGCGATGTCCAGGACTCCATCGCGATCGAGATCGGCAATAGCGAATCCGTAGGCAGTGCCCTTGTTGTCGCCAAAGCTGAGAGGCGTGAAGTTTCGACCCGAACCATCGTTGAAATAGATCATTGGTTGAGCTTCGACGTAACCGGCAACAACGTCGATGTTCGCATCGCCATTCAGATCGGCGACAGCGAGCGCGTAAGGAACGGCATCGTGACCGCCTATTGTTATCCCTGACTCAAAGGATCCATCCGCCTTCGCGAAATAGATCGTCACACTCTTCGCTTCGTCATCAATAACCACGATATCGAGAGATCCATCCTTGTTGAAGTCGGCGGCCTCAGCCATGCGAATATGTGCGTTTGATGGTCCGAACGGTATTCGCCGGTTTTCGAAGTAGGTGGCGTTTGGACCGGCCAGGTAAATGTAGCTCTGGCCGCCGTCGCGATGAGGAACCGCCAAATCGATCTGTCCGTCTCCGTTGAAGTCCGCCGCAGTGATTGTCGTCGCCGGGTACGGTGCGAACGGAATGCACTGAGCATTAAATCGGCCGCGGCCACGATTCAGACAAATATAGTTCAGAGCGTTTTTCGGATTCTCGGCTCGATTCGCGACGATGATGTCCGGACGTCCGTCGCCGTTCAGATCTGCGACGCTTACATTTCGAGTTTCCCATTTCGGGCGCCCAAATGTTGATCCGCGGTGGAACTGACCTTTGCCATTGTTGAGATAGATAACCTTCGGATCTGGTGCGTCATTGCTAAGCACTACGTCCGGATCGCGATCGCTGTCGATGTCAACCAGCCTGCCGGAGTATGAACGATACGCAGCCTTGCCTAGATTGAATGTTGTAGGAAAGTGGCCCTTGCCATCACCAAGGAGTACTCGGCTAATGAGGGGCCAATGTCGTCCCTTGATCAGCACAATGTCGAGGTTGCCGTCTCCATTCAGATCACCGATGCTGACGTTGCCCGAAGTTTCAGAGGTCGATTCGAGTAGCAGCTCGCGGCTAAAGCTGGGAAAGCGTTGAACGGTTTGAGACGGCGAGGAGAGAAAACCAATGATGACGATCACCAGCACGGTCGCGAGTTGTGTTTTCATAGACACGCTTTCTGGTCAGAAAAGTCTTTTAACTCGCGAAACAGGCGCGCCAGATCGGCGGCTTGGTAGTTCGCATTCAGCCCGCTCGGATTTGGTAAGACCCACACGATAGTCTCCCCGATGGTTTCCTGCTGCCGGCCGGTGGACGCCTTTGGTTGACTGAACGCAGTTCGATACGCGCCCACACCAAGCACCGCCAGCACGCGTGGCCGATAACGAAGCACCTTCGCCTTCAACCTCTCTCCACCTGCGATGATCTCTTCCTTCGTAAGTTGGTCTGCCGTCGTCGTGGCTCTCAGCACTACGTTCGTTATCCCATAACCACTTTTCAACAGTTCGCGTTCATCAAACGCCGACAACCGTCGATCGGTAAATCCGGCAGCGTGGAGTGTGGGCCAGAAGCGATTGCCTGGCCGCGCGAAGTGATGGCCCACCGCTGCCGTGTACAGTCCCGGATTGATTCCGCAAAAGAGCACACGCAGGTCTGGCGCGATGACGTCACGAACGGTTTTATCGGTTGCGGCGAGAAGTTGCTCGCGCGTAGGTTTCCACGGTTTCGTCACGACGTGAGGCTAGTAGACATCGAAGTAGGTCTGCCGCTTGGTACTTTGTTTTGCGAGTTTGTCGATAATCGAGACTTGCAACAAATAGCGGCCCGGTAACAACTGGCTGAGCGGGATCTCAGCTGCGTAGGGAAGTCGAATCAGATCCGCCACGCCGTCCGTGCTGATCTTCCGAAGAGCAGTTGTGATTACAGGTTGATCGTCGCGAATCACTTGCACTTGCACTGCGATGTCAGGCTGTTGATTCGCAGGCGAAACCGTTGTGTTGTAGGCAAAGATCAAAAACCGCAGCGTCGACTCACGTTTGAAACGGTGACTCGCGCTCAATGCCACTGGACTCACACCGGGCGCGCTGGAGACGCCGCTCGGGCTAGAAACATTGGTGACAGTCGGTTGCGTTCGCTCACCCAGGAGCACACTGCTCATCGTCAACTGCTTTTTCTCGAGATCGGGTATCTCGATCCACGCGTGCACGCTGCCCGTGCGTCCACTCTTGTCGTCACGCGCAGCAGCCCTCACTTGATAAAGGCCGGGCGGCAACCTTGCCGGGTAAGTGAAGGTGATGTCAGAACGATAAGTCTTGGCTGCCTCGAGTGAAGGAGCAGTAGTAACGATGCGTTCGAGAAAACTGATCTTCGCGACGCCTTTCTCGTCGAAATAAGC
>Ga0068861_100003355_pt1 | contig 10611 bp, 6 predicted proteins | sample KBSSwiS42_FD_66593 | JGI IMG/M metagenome (GOLD analysis project Ga0068861, IMG submission 66593) | Switchgrass rhizosphere microbial communities from Kellogg Biological Station, Michigan, USA - KBS Switchgrass S4-2 | ecosystem: Host-associated > Plants > Roots > Rhizosphere > Soil ...
CCCAGCTCCACCTGGTCGAGTTTGATCCGGTTCAGGATCAGCGAGAACGAGAGGTGCGCGGCCAGGCGCCGCGCGTCCGCTGCCCAGTGCGTGACGTAGCGCCCGGGGATCAGATCGCCGGCTTCGAATGCTTGATCCAGCCGCAGCACGTCTCCGAGCGTGAGGCGCCCCGCGAACAGCCGCGGAATGAGCTCGATGCGCGAATCGAAGATCGCGCGGCGCAGGAACGTGTGTACGCCGATCAAGCCGTGCAGGTAGACGACGTCCTTGGTGAAGGCGACGCGCCCGCGCGGGTCGCCGCCGCGAAACACGCGGGCCGCCGAGCGTACGCTCTCGTCTTCGCTCTGCCCGGCGCGCAGGAAGTAGCGAAACACCTCGACGAAATCGGCGCCCTCGACCACGTGCTTCACGGCGATGATGCGCAAGGCGAGCCGGCGCAGGCGCGAGAGATCCATGCTGCCGGTGATCAGCTCGGCGATGGTCGCGAGGCCCTCCTGGGTCGCCGTGGTGCGAGGTGCAGCCAGGCTGAAGGCCTGGATCGGCTGCAGCCGGCCGTTCAAAGCCGTCGCGGCGTGGATGAAGGCCTCGTGCTCGAGCAGTTGATCGATGTCCGCCTCCGAGTAGGAGCAACGGCCGCGGATGCGGATGCGGCGCGCGGCTGCTGCAGCCTTGGAGGTGAGGCGCGGCTCGATCACCACCGTGATCGGGTGCTCGGTGAAGAAGGGATCGATGCGCGCCTGCAGCTCATCGCGAACGTGCTCGGCGGTGATGCAGGAGAGCTCATCTTCTCCTCGGCACGCCGCGGCCCAGGGCGCGGTGATCTCCAGCAGCTGCTGCGCCGCCTCGAAATGCGTGAGGTAAGTGCCCGGCAGCCGATCGTAGGGATCTCCGTACAGGTTCCGCGACAGCTCCAGGAAATTGGGCTTGCCCGCGTGAGCGAGCAGCTCCACCGCGCGCGCATAGGAGTCGGCAGTGGCTCTCAGATAGCCTTCGATCGGATCGTCAGGATCCGCTTCGTCGCGGATGCGCTCGAGCTCCGCCCCGGCGTCGCTCGACAGGCCCGAGAGGGAGTAGCTCACCTCGGGCAGGTGCGGCTCGCCCCGACGCCAGCCCAGCAAGAAGTCGTTGATCACGGACTCGGGCCAGGAGAGGCGCGACAGGAGCTTGACGCTGGGAGCGATCGCACACAGCGCGACATCCAGCCTTCGCGCACGTTCGGTGATCGGCATGGCTCAGCATATCCCCGTTAGCGAGTCGCTGAATGCCTCCAATGCGCTCACTGCGCTGATGCTGACGCGCGAACGCAGCGCCGAAACACTCCGGATACTGCCCAGCGCCGATGCGGGCGAAGACGCCGACGCGGGCGCAGACGCGGCGGTGTCTCACCGGCGAATGGCCCGCGCCGCCGCGCACGCCAGCGGCAACGGCTGGTCGAGCAGCGTGCCTCGCTCGAGCTTGGCAGCCCTGCAATCCCTGCTCGGGCGAGCCCGCCCGGCTGCTGCCTGCCGAGCCAGGGCACGGGCGAGCGCCGTCCCGCGTCAGCCCTAGGTGCAGCAAAAGCGCATCCGAGCACGGCAGAAGTGGAACTCAGCGATCTGGCGCATCGCGCCTGTTTTGGAACTCTCCAGCCTGGCAGAAAATCTCGCCTGTGGCGAGCCGAATAAACCCCCCGAGAATGCACGGGGTCGGCCTCGTTTCGACGGGTTCTTTGCTAGTGTGTGCGCATGACGATTCTGCCCGCTGCGCGCCGCTCCGTTCACAGGAGTGCCCGCGGTGTTCACCGGAGTGCCCGACCCTCTGCTGCACTCGCCCTGGCCCTGCTGGGGCTGGTGGCGCTCGCTTTCCCCGTGGCCTGCGGCGCGGGCGGTGAAGATACACCGCCCACGAAGGTGAACAACAACAACCTTCCCCCGGATGGAACGCGAGCGCCGGGCGGCGCCAACAACCCGAGCGGCGGGACTTTCGTCATGGACGATTGCACGGGCCCGAGCTGCGACATCACCAGCACCGCCGATCTGCCCGCGCCCCCCGGCTGCGGCAACGGCCAGCGGACGGATGACGAAGCTTGCGACGACGGCAACAAGGTCTCCGGCGACGGCTGCGCGGCGAACTGCCTGGCGACGGAGCCCGGCTTCAGCTGCGCAGCGCCCAATCAACCCTGCGTGGCCATCGCTCGCTGCGGAGATCGCGTGGTCGCCGCGACCGAACAGTGCGACGACGGCAACACGACCTCCGGCGACGGCTGCTCCGACCGCTGCCGCGTCGAGCTCGGCAGCAAGTGCGAGGGCGCGCCCAGCGTGTGCACGCCCACGGTGTGCGGCGACGGCAAACAGGAAGGCGCCGAAGCCTGCGACGACGGCAACACGCTGCCGTTCGACGGCTGTTCTTCCATCTGCCTGAAGGAGCCCAACTGCCAGGGTACCTCCTGCACTTCGGAATGTGGCGACGGTATCGTCATCAACGAGGAGTGCGACGACGGCAACCTGATCGACGGCGATGGTTGTTCGTCGAGGTGCACGATCGAGACCGGCTTCGTCTGCCAGCCGGACGCCTCCTGCGACACGGTCGCCGGGCAGTGCGTGCTGCGCGTCCCGGCGATCTTCCGAGACTTCCCGGACAGCCACAGCGATTTCGGAGGCAATGCCTGCACCAGTCTGGCAACAGGCGCGGTGGCGCAACGCCTGAACGCCCAGGGGCGCCCGGAGCTCGGGCCCAACTCGGCCGCGGCGTGCATGAGCACCGCCGCCAGCTTCGCCGACTGGTACGCGAACAACTCGAGCAACGCGCGGCTCGTCGGGGACGTCGTGCTGTTCGCCGACGGCAACAACGACGGCAGCTACGTCAACCGCTACTACCCCGATGGGCGGCCCTGGACCTTCGTCACTCCCAACACCGAGCGCAACGCCGGCACGAGCCTCGCGACGTGCCAGGCCGAATGCCTGAACTACGCCCAGAACGGCCAAGCGCCCTTTGTCGGGCAGCTGCGCTGCGACAACGACTGCCGCATGTACACGGACATGGTGCAGCGGCTCACTGACCAGCGCAACCAGGCGATGAACCAGAATCCACCCGATCTGGCGGCTGTCGCCACCTTACAGACGCAGATCGATCAGGCACAGCTCGACGGCACTGCCTGCTTGACGACTTGCCAGACCGCGCTCGACGCGCGGGTCGCGACCTGTTCCGCCACCTGCGCTCCGTGCGGCTTCAACCCCGCACAGTTCTGCATCTTCGGCACGCGGCAAACCAAAGATGGCACCCCGACCTTCTTCCCCGTGGACTCCATCACCGGGCCCACGCGCGACCTCTTTCCGGCAAAAATCCCCGAGCAGTACGGCTACCCCTCGTTCCCACTCGAATCGACGGTGGTCCCGGGCGCCCCCAACCACAACTTCTACTTCACCAGCGAGGTGCAGTACTGGTTCAAGTACGAGGCCAACACCCAGGCCAAGTTGACGTTCCTCGGTGACGACGACGTGTGGGTGTTCCTGAACGGCCTGCTGGCGGTGGATCTGGGCGGCATCCACGTGCCGTCGACGGGTTCGGTCACGATCAATGCTGCCGCGGGCACCGTGAACAGCGAGGTTCAAGACGGCCGCGTCGTCGTGCCGCCCAACCCGATCATCCCCACCCGACGCACCCCCACCGACTACGGCCTCGTGCCGGGCAACGTGTACAAGATCACGGTCTTCCAGGCGGAACGCCAGCTGGACGGCTCGTCCTTCCAGCTGACGCTGGCGGGCTTCGAAGCCAAACCGAGCAACTGCATCGCCGACTGCGGCGACGGCGTCCTGAGCTTCGGCGAAGAGTGCGACGACGGCGTCAACAACGGCGACTACGGCGAGTGCGGGCCCAACTGCAAGCTCGGCCCGTTCTGCGGCGACGGCGTCGTGCAGGCGGAGTTTGGCGAGGACTGCGACGTCGGCCCCGGCGGCGACTCCAGCTGCCGCGGCTGCCGCGTGGTCAGGCTCCGCTGATAGCCTGCGACGCTCAGCGAGCTCCGCGGCGTCGCGGCTTGCGCCGCGCATCGCTGCGCGCGCGCTCGGCCATGGCACCGACCAGCTCCTCGAGCATCTGATCGAACGAGTCGCCCAGCGGGTCGCTGGACGCATCCGCTGGGCTGCGGGGGCCCGCCAGGAACTCGAACACGCTGCTGCGACCTTCAAACAGCTCCCGGGCGGCGTCGCGCATCCGCTCCAGATCTTCTAGCTCACGCTCGAGATGTCCGAGAGTCGTGGCGGCGATCTCGTCCGCGCTCGGCGGGCGCTTGCCGCGCCGCGACACGCCGGGGAGCACCTGCTCCAGCTCGCTGAGCCGTATGGTCAGCACGCGCAGCTGGCGGCGCAGCTCGCGGTTGGCCTCGAGCAGCGCCGCCGCGCGGCGCTCGAGGTCAGCAGGCGCATCGCTCTCGGGGCATTGCCCGAGCCAATCGCGATCGAGCTCGACGAGCTTTGCCAGATCCTCTTCCGCATACGCTCGCGTCACCTCCTTCATCACGGCAGTCAAGCGCGCCGCCTCGCTCGGGTCTCGCGCTCGATCCGGATGCAGAGCGACCGCGAGCTTCTTGTACAGCGCGCGCAACAGGCTCGTGTTCTTGTCGCTCGGCTTGTGAGCGGAGGCGTGCTCGCGCGGGTTGCCCGCTCCCCAGCCGTCGTCCTCGAACGGGGGGCTCTCGCTCGCCTCGCCTGCTTCGGCGGGCGGCTCTTCGGGCTGCGCATCGCCCGCATCCGGCGGCGCCCAACCGCCGAGCACGTGCTGATAGAACCGACGCAGCGCCGCACGGTCGCCGCGACCGAGCCGGCTCTTGGGGCTGAGCAGCTCGGCGAACATCTGGTGCAGCTCGCGAAGCGCCGAGCTCAGCCGCGCGCGCAACCCCTCCGTCTCACGGTGCAACGCATCCTGCGCGTCCCGCGACACCTGCTCGGTGGCTTCGCAGCGGACCTTTCTCTTTTCGATCTCTCGCAGCAGCCGGGCGTGTTCCTTCTCCAGCGCTTCGAGCTTCAGGCGCTCGAGGGACTTGTGCAGCACGAGCCCGGAAACCGCCTCGGCTGGCCCGCTCCGACGCTGGCTGGCGGGGAGGGCTGCCTTCGTCGAACGCCGCGCGGCGGGTTTTTGCGGCGGCAGCTCCGGCCGCGGCGAGGCCTCGAACGCTATCTGGCCTCGCGGGCTGGTCGGGCGCGGCATCGTGCCGACTCTGCGCGATTATTCGAGCGGCAACAAGCGCCCCAAGCGACGGCTTGCGGTCCGGTGACGGCCACGGCAGGGTCGGCAGCAGGAACAGCTGCCAGCGCAATGGCTGCCGCTCGGGCGCTCGGCTCGGTCGCTGGGTGTATGGCGTGTTGTGATCGCCGTTGCGGTCCTGAGCGTTTCCGGCATCGAGGCCGTGCTGTTGCTCCCAGGCGTCCATGAGAGGTGCTCTCGTTTCTGGCGCTGCCCAGTGTTTCAGCGGATCAGCGGGTGGAACTCCTCGCAGGCACCGTTGATCACCGAGACGGCAGCGCGGAAGAACGGGGCGTAGTCGCTGGCGCACACGCTGCCGAGCGAGCCGAAGCGAAAGCTCTGCACGAACGCCTGCAAGACGGGCGCCGGCTTGGCCTGCTCGGCGCAGGGCCCGCCCGGCAGGCCGCCAGCCACGTTGCCGTCGCCGAGCAAGCCGAGCAGCACCACGGCGTCCTGATTGCCGCCCTTCGCGTCGAGCAGCGCACGCCGCCAGGCCTCCGCGTCGCCCGGAGAATTCCGATCGTCTTCGTCCGTGATGAGCGTGATCACCGCCACGGCGTCGTCGCGCCAGAACCCCGCGTTGCAGCCGCCGCTGCCGTTCAGCGAGGGGCTCGAGGCGTTCATCAGCGCCGCCATCGGCTGCTCGTCGCCGTCGCCGAACGTGCCCACCTGCGCGGCGCAGGCGAACGTGGCGGACAGCTCGGGCTGTCCATCGATCATGTAGCGGTGCGGCTCGAGCAGCCCGCACGACTCGCCGTCGGGGCGGAGGCGCTTGCCAGCGCCGAGCACGCCTTCGCAATCGCTGCGGGGCTCGCGCAGCACCTCGGCGCACGCCTTGCCGTAACAGCTGTCGATCACGCTGTCCACGAAAGGAATCGCGTCGAGCGCGCAGCCCACGCGGCAGCAAGCGGGCGCGGGCACGCAGCGCAGGTCACCGTCGTTCAAGCCCAATTCGCGCAGCCCCGCAGCGCCCCCGCTCGCGTCGGTGTCGATCACCATGATGTGATAGTCCTGCGCCCGCAGCGAGTGTTCGACCACGTCGATGAAACCCGGAAAGCTACGCGCCAGGTTCTCTTGCTCCTCCTTCATCGAGCCCGAATTGTCGACGATGAACAAGAAGTCCACGCGCTGGCAACCGCGCGCCGGCTCGACGGGCGGCGCAGCTTCGGCGCGCTCATCCACCAAGCCCTGTTCCGGAGCGGGCTCTGGCGGGCCGCTCAGGCCTTTGGTCAGCTCGACGTCTTCCGTCCCGCACGCGCCCAGCGCCAGGCCCCCGAGCACGAGCGCGCCGCCGAGACCGCCGGCAGCGAGTGACCAGGCGCTGCTACCCCGAGAGCGGCGCCCGCGCTCGGCGGGCTGCACATGCCAGTGCTGGGTCATGACTCGAGTCGACAGTAGTGGCTGCTCGCCCCGCAAAGGTTGCAAAAAAAAGGGGTCGAGGGGTTAAGGGGTCGAGGGGTCGGGTGCGCAGGCGCCCATCCGCTCCAGGGCTCGGAGCCGCACGGCGCGGTACTCACCAGGAGTCCCCGCCACACGTCTGCGCGCGAGCTTGGGGTCGCTGCAGAGTTTCGACCGGTCCTGGCGCGAGTCGTGTAGTTTCGGCGCGCATGAACGCGAGCCGCGCCGCAGCGAGGGGCCGCCTGCTCGCCAGCGCCGCCTGCGCGCTCTCGCTCGCGAGCCTGGCGCCGCCGCTCGCTGCACAGGCGGAGTCGCCGCTGCCCTGCCCAGCGACGCTCGAGCCGAGCGCCGCGCCCAGCAGCGCTAGCGAAAGCAGGGCGCACCCGGCAGCTGCACGGGTGCTGCTGCTCGAGCTCGGCCCGACGCTGTCGCGCGCGCTGCTGACGGCGCTCGATCCCTGGGGGCTGCGCGTGGTCGAAGGCCGCGCGAGCAATCCGGGGCCAAGCATGCCGAGCAGCGCCCTCGCGGCGCAGCGCATCGCGCGACAATGCGCTGCGCGCGCCGTGGTCTGGCTGGCGCGCGACGCGGACGGCTTCGCACTCTGGGTGTACGATGCCGAGAGCGATCGCAGCCTGGCGCGGCCCGCGCCAGCGCCGCCCTTTGACGCGAGCGCCGCCGCGGCGCTGGCGCTCTCCGTGAAGACCGTGCTGCGCCTGGTGGGCCTGGCGCCGCAGCCAGCGAGCGCGCCGGCGCCGACGCCGCGCGAGCCCGGGTCCAGCACGCCGCCCAGCGCCAAGCCCCCGGACGGAGCCGCGGCCGAGGCGGATCGCGCTGCCTGGCAGGTCGGTGCCCATGCGGGCGTGCGCTTCGGTCCCTTCGGCGTGCGAGAGCCGGACGCTCGCTACGGTGCACTGGTGCACTGGTCGCCGTGGGCGGCGGCGGGCGGCACTCGACCCTGGGTCGGGCTCGCCTTCGAGGCGGGCTCAGCGCATCGCGTGCACGGCCCGCGCTTCGACGGGCAAGTCTGGGATCCCGCAGCCGAGCTCGATCTGGGCGTGACGCAGGCGCTCACGCCCTGGCTCGCGCTCGGCTCGAGTGTCGCGGCCGCGCTGCACGTCAGCATGCTTTCCGGGGTGGCACGCGAGCTGGCTTCCGTCGAAGATACGCGCTTCAACCCCACGCTGCGAGCGGGAGGCGAGCTGCAGCTCGAGCTCGGACGCCCCGTGCTCGCGCTGCGAACCGGGGCGGAGCTGTGGCTGCGCAGTCAGCGGTACCTCGTGCAAAAGACCTCGGTTCTCGAGTCGCGGCGCGCTTCGGTGCAGCTGTCGCTGGCCGTGCAGTTGCCGCTGGATTGAAAATTTCTCCAGAACCCGCTCTTTCGGTCGCCGCTACACCGACTGTTCATTGCGGTACGCAACCTTTTCCAGGGCTCGAGCCACTATCTCTCGGTGACGAGCCACTCCGGCTGCTTCGAGGCTTCCTTCGTGCCCATGACGCGCTTGGCCGAATCAGCAGTGGACGATACGGCCACACAGCTGGCCCGTCGCGCGGGCGCCGGCGATCGCGTGGCCCAGCGCGAGCTGTTTCACGCCTTGAAGCCCTGCCTGCACGCGACGCTGTATCGGGTGCTCGGTTCCAACGCGCAGATGGAGGACCTGCTGCAAGACACGTTCATCGAGGTCTACCGCGCGCTGCCCTCGTATCGCGGCGACGCCAAGCTCAGCACCTGGGCGGATCGCATCGCGGTGCGCGTGGCCTATCGCTACTTCAAGCGCGAGCGCGCCGCGCGCCGGGTCGCACCCGCCGAGCCCGCGCTGTCGCTCGTCAGTGGCAGTGAAGATGAGATGTTGCACCGCGAAGGCGTGCGGCGCCTGTACGCGGTACTGGCGGCGCTCAAGCCCGAGTCGCGCATCGCGTTCGCGCTGTTCACCGTGGACGGGCGCTCGCTGCGCGAGGTGGCGGACCTCACGGGAGCGACGCTGGTGGCCACGAAGAGCCGGATCTGGCGCGCGCGCCGCGAGCTGAACGCGGCGGCCAAGGCCGACGGCATCCTGGCCCGCTACCTGGACGGGGCGGAGCTTTGAAGATGGACCGGCGAGCTGCCAAACCAGCGATCGAGCCGCTCTCGCAGCGGAGCTGGCAGAGGATCGAGACGCGCGTCTTCGCGGAGCTGGAGCAGCCCGCCAGGCCGCCCGCGCCGAGCACCGGGCGACCGGCACTGGCGCTCGGCGTGGCCGGCTTGGCCCTGGCGGCGAGCCTGTTTGCGCTGCTGCAAAACCTTGCTGGCCTGCCGGCACCGGAGCAGGAGAAGAGCGCTCCCCCTGCGCCGGCTGCGGCTCTGGCTCCAGCGTCGTCGCCGACCGCCGGGCAATCAGCCGTGCCGCCGCAGCTCGAGCGGACGCCGAGCGCGCCCCCGCTGACGCCACATTTCGTGACCACGTCCGGATCCGCGGAAGCGCAGCTCGGTGACTCGCGCGTGCGCATCGCGGCACAGTCGGATGTGCGGATCGAGGGCAGCGACGCCGAGGGCTGGCGCGTGCTGCTCGAGCAGGGCGAAGTGAGCTGTGAGGTGGCGCCCCGCGGCAGCCGCCCGCCGTTCGTCGTCTCTGCGGGGGACGTGGCCGTGCGCGTGGTGGGGACCCGCTTCGCGGTGACCCGCCGGGCCAGTGGCACGCGCGTGCAGGTCGAGACCGGTCACGTGCAGGTCGAGCACGCGGGCGCGTCCGTCCTGGTTGGACCGGGCCAGAGCTGGCCGGCGCATGCCGCGCTCGAGCGCACGAGGCTGCCGCGGCCGCGTCTGGCGGCGCCCGATGCGCAGCGCGAGTTTGAGCGGGCCGCGCAGCTCGAGTCGAGCGACCCGGCTCGATCGCTCGCGATCTACCAGCGGCTGTCGCGAGGCCGAGGTGGTTGGTCCGCCAACGCGCTCTATGCGCGCGCGCGGCTGCTGCTCGACGACGGCCAGAGCGGCGCTGCGCGTACGCTCTTGAATCGTTACCTGAACAAGTACCCCACCGGCGCCAACGCGGCGGATGCTCGTCGCTTGCTCGAGAGCCTGGCGCCGCCTGACCGTACAGCGCAGTGAATCCGAGGAGAAAAGTATGCCCTTGCGTGACGCGTCCAGAATCCTGTGCCCGCTGGCCTGTGCCTTGCTCGCGCTGTCGTGCGGCGATGACGGCGGCTCCGAGCCGTTCGAGGCGCTGCCCAACGTGGCGCCGACGCCCAGCGCTGGGCCAGCGAACGCGCTCCCGAGCACGCCGGGCGCGGCGGACCGGAGCTCCGAGCTGGGCCCGATGCCGCGCTCGCTCACGGGCAACGAGCTGCCGAGCGCGGGCTTACCCTGCGGCGTGCAGAGCATCCTGCAGCAAAACTGCGTGAAATGCCACGCCGCCACGCCACAGTATGGCGCGCCCATGCCGCTCGTCAGCTATGCCGATTTGCTGGCGCCCGCCGTCAGCCAGCCGAGCCGCAAAGTCTACGATCTGGTGCTCGAACGCATCGCCAGCGACACGCGACCGATGCCGCCGGTGCCCAACGACCGACTCTCGGTCGACGACCGGGCGGCCTTGGGCGCCTGGGTGCAGGGCGGCACCCCGAAGCAAGACGAGCTGTGCCGAGCGATCGAGCAAGCCGCACCGCCCGCCACCTTCCTCGGCGTATTTCCGCCCGAGGAGCGGTGCGACGTGCCGATCGAGCTGCACGCCAACGGCGGCGCGGAGCAGCCGTTCGAGGTGCCGCAAGAGGATGACCACTACGAGTGCTTCTATTTTCGGACACCCCAGGAGCGGGTGCAATTGCTCGGTATCGCGCCGCTGATCGACGACAGCCGAGTGGTGCACCACTGGCTCTTGTACACCAACGAAGACGGCGGCCTCGAGGACGGCACGCGCGAGACCTGCAACGGCATCCACCCCACCGCCACGCTGCTCGCGGGCTGGGCGCCGGGCGGTCCCTCCTACGGCTTTCCCGAAGGCGTGGGCATCGAGATTCCGAGCG
>Ga0068861_100003358_pt1 | contig 10607 bp, 7 predicted proteins | sample KBSSwiS42_FD_66593 | JGI IMG/M metagenome (GOLD analysis project Ga0068861, IMG submission 66593) | Switchgrass rhizosphere microbial communities from Kellogg Biological Station, Michigan, USA - KBS Switchgrass S4-2 | ecosystem: Host-associated > Plants > Roots > Rhizosphere > Soil ...
GAACTGGGTCGCCTGATGGAAGGACTCCAACGCATGGACCTGAAACTGGTCGAGATCGTCGGCGGCGTACGCGGCAGCGCGGATGCAGTCGGCTCGGCTGCCCGCCAGCTTTCGCATGGCAATGACGACCTGTCGCAGCGTACGCAGGAACAGGCTGCCGCTCTCGAAGAGACGGCTTCCAGCATGGAAGAGATGACCGCGACGGTGAAGCAGAATGCGGACAACGCGCGCCAGGCGAATCAGCTGGCCGTGGGTGCACGCGAACAGGCGGAGAAGGGCGGTTCAGTGGTCCAGCGTGCCATCGGCGCGATGGGCGAGATCAATGCCTCGAGCCGCAAGATCGCCGACATCATCAGTGTCATCGACGAGATCGCGTTCCAGACCAACCTGCTCGCACTCAACGCAGCTGTCGAAGCCGCACGTGCCGGCGAACAGGGCCGCGGTTTCGCGGTCGTCGCTACCGAAGTCCGCAGCCTCGCTCAGCGCAGCGCCAGCGCGGCGAAGGAGATCAAGGAGCTGATCAACGACTCCGTGGACAAGGTGAAGGTGGGCTCGGAGCTGGTCGACGAATCCGGCCAGACGCTGTCCGAGATCATGGAGAGCGTCAAGAAGGTCACCGACATCGTGGCGGAAATCGCCGCGGCCAGCGAAGAACAGTCGGCTGGCATCGAACAAGTCAACAACGCCGTCGCGCAGATGGACAACGTCACGCAGCAGAACGCGGCGCTGGTCGAAGAAGCCTCCGCAGCCAGCAAGTCGATGGAACAGCAGTCGGCGACGCTGGTCACGCAGATCGGCTACTTCCGCAACGGCAGCGAGGCGCCGATAGCGCAGCAGCCGATACAGCACGTCGTACAGATGGAGCGTCCGAAGGTTGCGAAGCGTCCTGCGGCTCGTCCTGCGGGCCGTGCAGCTGCACGACCTGCTGCGGCGCCCGCTCCGGTGCCGATGCAGCGGGCCAGCGGCGACGACAGTTCGTGGCAGGAGTTTTGATTCCGGTAAAAACCGGGGTGCCGATAGAGTGAATGTCTTATATGGCCGTGGTTGAGGCGGCCGATAGGTAAGTTAAGAAAGCGAAAGGAAGGGGAACGCCCCCTTCCGGCTTCCCCCGGGAGACCAACGGGAATCCCACGGGAGACCGGGGGGAAGGGACAAAGCTGAAACCGTTTCTATTTGGATAGACCATGCAAGCACAAGCTGCCGAATCGAAGAACACCGCGGTCGCCGCCGGTTCCAACCAGGTGCTGACCTTCACGCTCGGTGAGGAAACTTACGGCGTGGACATCCTGCGAGTGCAGGAAATCCGCGGCTTCTCCCCGGTGACGCGCATTCCGCAGTCGCCTGCTCATATTCTCGGCGTACTCAACCTGCGCGGTTCCATCGTTCCGATCGTCGACCTGCGCATGCGGTTCAACCTGGAACGGGCGGAATACACGCCGCTGACGGTCATCATTGTTCTGTCGGTCGAGTCGTCCGTGGGACGCCGCGATTTCGGCGTCGTCGTCGACGGCGTATCGGACGTGATCGATGTGCCGGTCGGCGACGTCAAGCCGGCGCCGGAACTGGGTTCGAACGTCAGCACGGAATTCATCGAAGGTCTGGCCGCGGTATCGGGACGCATGGTGATGCTGCTCGATATCGACCAGCTGATCGGCAGGGACGTCACGGGTGTGACTTTGCCTGTCGCGGCCAACGGTTGATGAGGCGAACGGTCAGCGAACGCAACGGCCCCAGCGGCGAGTCCAGCGAACGGCAACGGCCTGCCGGATGCGATCTGCGTTACGTTCCTGACCGTGTCGTTCCTCCGAATTCCATCCGATGAGTGTCTCCGCCGCCAACTCGAGCTCCGCCAACGCTGCCGCCAATGGGCCGGTGCTGGCCGCTGCAGAGTTCGAATTCATCCGGCATGTCATCGGTGAAAATGCGGGCATCGTCCTGGGTCCCAACAAGCGCCAATTGGTGCAGGGCCGGCTGGCCCGGCGGCTGCGCGAATTGGGACTGAGTTCCTACGAAGCCTACTGCAACCATGTCCGCGACTCGGGACCGGAAGAACTGGTCGGCCTGATCAATGCGTTGACGACCAACGTCACGGCGTTCTTTCGCGAGAACCACCATTTCGAGGCCATGGCCAGCTACATGCTTCCGGAGGCGCTGAAGCGCAACCAGCAGTCGCGCCGCTTGCGTATCTGGTCCGCCGGTTGCTCCTCGGGCGAAGAGCCCTATTGCCTCGCCATGCTCGCCAGCGAATGCCTGCCTCCGCGTGAGCGGTGGGACGTGAAGATCCTGGCGACGGACATAGACAGCGACATCGTCGCGGCCGCGCAGCGCGGCGTTTATCCCATGGATCGAGTAGCTGCGGTTCCCGAAGCGCGGCTACGCCGCTTCTTCCGCCGCGGCTCCGGGGAAAACAGCGGCAATGCCAAAGTTTCCGATGAGATCGCGCGCTTGATCAGCTTCCGCACGCTGAACCTGATGCATCAATGGCCCATGCGCGGTCCTTTCGACATCATTTTCTGTCGCAATGTCATGATCTATTTCGATCAACCGACACGCGAACGACTGGTCAACCGGTTCGGCGAATTACTCACGGATGAGGGTTATTTATGCGTAGGACACTCCGAATCGATACACGCCGGGACGTCGCCGTTTCGTTTGGTCGGCAAAACCATCTACCGCAAAGGCGGGAGTGCCCGACGTGCTCTCTGAAACCACTAGAAAAGAAGGTATTCCGCGCGCACTGCCAGGATTCGAAGGCGTCCGCCGGTATCGCAATGCCAGCGGCCAGCTGATCGCCAAGCTGCTGCCCGGCGACTTCTATGTCACGTGCGAAGACGAAGTGCTCGATACGGTGCTCGGCTCGTGCGTGTCCGCGTGCATCCGCAATCCGCGCCTGCACATCGGAGGAATGAATCATTTCATGCTGCCGCGTCCCAGTGGACATGGCAACGACACTTGGGAAAGCCTCGCGGGCCGCGCCACGCGCTACGGCACGGCTTCCATGGAACAGCTGATCAACCGGGTGCTCAGTGCGGGCGGCACCCGCTCCGACCTCGAAGTGAAGATTTTCGGCGGCGGCAAAGTGCTGTCCAGCCTCAGCGAGGTCGGCAACCACAACGTGACTTTCGTGCGCGAATTCCTCAAGCAGGAGGGCCTGAAGGTCGTGTCGGAAGACGTCGGCGATACGCATCCGAGGCACGTGCAGTACTTTCCCGTCAGTGGACGGGTGCGCGTCAAACATCTCAATTCGCGCCAGGACGTTGCGAATCACGAACAGCAGTACCTGCACGGCCTGGAGAAGGCGCCGGTGGCAGGCGAAATCGACCTGTTCTGACCACACAACGGGAAGCACACACAGTGAGTATCCGGGTGCCCATCAGAGTTCTATGTGTCGACGACTCCGCGCTGGTGCGGAAGCTGCTCACCGAGATGCTGGGCAAGGCCCCCGGCATCGAAGTCATAGGCACCGCCGCGGATCCGTATGCCGCCCGCGAAAAGATCAAGCAGCTCAATCCCGACGTCATTACGCTCGACGTCGAGATGCCGCGCATGGATGGCATCACCTTCCTCGAAAACCTGATGCGCCTGCGGCCCATGCCGGTGGTGATGGTGTCCTCGCTGACCCAGCAGGGCGCGGACGTGACGCTGCGTGCATTGGAACTGGGCGCCATCGATTTCGTCGCCAAGCCGAAGATCGACGTCGCCGGCAGCCTCTCGGATTACGCCGATGAATTGATCGGGAAGGTACAGATGGCAGCGACGGCCCGCGTGAATCCACGGGCAAATCAGCCGGTGCGCACTTCGCATCTGCAGGTCGAGGAACGGCGCTCTGCGGATGCAGTGTTGCCGGCGACGAGCGGCCGCCGCATATTGCGCACGACCGATCGGATCATCGCTATCGGCGCCTCGACGGGCGGTACCGAAGCGATTCGCGAAGTGCTGGAAGCGTTGCCGCCGGACGCACCGGCAGTGGTGATCTCGCAGCACATTCCCGCCGCTTTCAGCAAACCGTTCGCCGAACGCATGAATCGCTGCTCGCCGATGGCCGTGTGCGAAGCGCAGGATGGCCAGTACATCATCCCCGGACATGTCTACATTGCGCCCGGCGACCAGCACCTGCTGGTAGAACGCGATGGCGCCCGCTATCGATGCCGTCTCAGCAGCGGTCCGCACGTGAACCGTCACCGTCCGAGCGTGGACGTGATGTTCCGCTCCGTCGCACAGAACGTCGGACCGAATGCGACGGGCGTGATCCTCACCGGCATGGGCGACGACGGCGCCCGCGGTTTGAAAGAAATGCTCGAAGCCGGCGCCAGCACCATCGCGCAGGACGAAGCCAGCAGTGTCGTCTGGGGCATGCCCGGCGCTGCGTTCAAACTAGGCAGTGCGCAGGTCGTGCTGCCGCTGCATCGAATTCCCCAGGAAGTCCTGCAGCTCGCAGGGGACAAGGCGCCGGCACGCGCCGCGAATTCGTGAACCGCTTCGAAATCGCCGGCGCCGCTGTAAATGTAGGGCTGGCAGGCGAGTCGAAAGAACTGTCGGCATCGAAAAATTGATAACGGCGACGCAGATGGCGGCGTGACATATTGATACGGTGCGCATACACGGGATGAGCGAAACCCGTAGTGACCCTCATTGACGATTGCCGGCGGCCGTATCATGAACAAGATCATGCAACCCAGCGACGAACCGACGCTTCCGTCCTCTTCCGCCGGCGCCTTCGCGTTCGTGGCGGAGCTGGCACAGGAAGTGTCCAAAGGCCGCGTCGAACTACCTTCGTTTCCGGACGTCGCCGTCCGCGTGCGTAAAGTTCTCGCCGACGAGGATGTGTCGAACGAGCAGATCGCTCGCGTCGTCGGTTCGGACGCGGGACTCGTGGCCCGCTTGCTGACGCTTGCGAATTCCGCCGCGTTGAATCGTACGGGCAGGCCGGTTGCCGATCTCAAGACTGCGGTGAATCGCATCGGCCACAACAACGTGCGCACCGCTGCTGTTTCGTTCGCGATCGCACAGCTGCGCCGCGCCGGCGAACTCAAGCACATCTCCAAGGAACTCGAACAGCTCTGGACCGAAGCGACCATGGTCGCTGCCCTGAGCTACGCACTGGCTTCACGCGCGACCAGCATCAACGCGGATGAGTCGATGCTTGCGGGCCTGTTGCACAACGTAGGCAAGATCTACGTGCTCGCCCGCGCTCATCGCCACGACAGCCTGTTCAAGGATCCCGCTGCCATTGCCCAGGTGCTGCGCGACTGGCACGCCAACGTCGGCAAGGCCATCGTGGAGAACTGGGGCTTCCCCGCGCACATTGCGGATGCCATCGCCGAACACGAGAACATCGACCGCACGGTCGGCTCCGCCGATGTCACCGACGTGCTCACCGTCGCCGTGATGATGTCCGGCTTCATGGGCCACGAGACCGACCTCGAACTCAACATGCAAGGCGTCAAAGCCTTCTGGCGCCTCGGCCTCGACAACGCCAAGTGCGTCCACGTCATGCGCGACTGCGCCGACGAAATCACGGCTCTGCGCAGCGCGCTGGGCGATTGAGTCAGAGTCTCGCACGGGGATCACTGGTAATAGAATTCCGAGGGGTGGCCGCCTCCCTCCTGCTTTTTTCTGCCCCGTGTTCTCCGTGTTCTCCGTGCGATATATCTTGATGACGCTGGTCGTTGCTCGCGAACGCTGCGGTAACGGCACGACGCCATAAGGAAATTTCGCACGGAGAACACGGAGAACACGGGGCAGAAAAAGACTGCGGAGATAGCGGGAAATAATTCCCTGATTATTTGATAGGCTTTCTCCGTGCGGACTCTTAATCAGCCGCCACTCCTTCCCCCTTATGTTTACCGCTTTCGCGGTACGCACTTACCGAAACGACTGCAAGCCCGAATTGCATACAGCGAGCCATCCGTCACGGAGCTCGGACATTCCCCTGCACGGCCCGTGGTGGCTTGCGAAGATGACTCATGTCGCTGTCGGTACGGCACCGATCGTCTTCGGCGACGCGCCGGGTTACTTTGTCCGCACTCCGAGACTACAGGGCTGTTCTCAGTGCTACATGCTCGCGCCACTCATGTTGCCGGTCTTGCGACGCTGTTGATCTGCGGATCGGCATACGCCGCTGACGATCGTCCGCACGTGTCGGTCGACCGGGTTGCGATGGACCAGGTTGCAATGAACCGGGCTGGAATGAGCCACGTTGCAATGAGCCACATTGCAATGAGCCAGCCGCAGCCGAAGGCGTCGACGCGATCGAAGGCGACGTCGAAGCAGTCCTCGGTGAAGAAGATCGCGAAGACCGTGGTCGCGTTGCCGGCGGAGATCGCAGGATTGTTTCTCGGTCATGGGCTGGAGAGTCCCACGTTCGCAGGACAGCGCATCACCACGTCGTTCGTGGACTCGCGGGGATGGGACATTCCTTCGAACCTGCTGTTGCCGTCCTCGTCGGCATCGCGGCAGCCCGACATGGTGGAGCTGAACCTGTCGGAAGCCCGCATGGCTCTCTGGCTCAACCATGACGTCAATGTCCACTGCGATCTGGACCGGGATCCGGCCGTCGTTCGCGGCGATCAATTTGCCGTAAAAGTCGCACTGCAGTTCCGTTTTCGCTGAAGCCTGCGCGTTTTCCGGTTTTCTCTTAACGCCCGCCGCGAGCAATCCCCTAGAAACCAGGGTCTACTGGGGTGAGTTACCCATTGAATGCGCGGCCCCGATCGGTCACGTTTGTGGGCTTGCGGGACAGAACATAGCGGAGGTACGCGGGACAGTATGGCGGGCAAGATCCTGGTCGCGGAAGACGACCCCGAAGCACGTGAATTGTTGTTGCTGCTGTTGGGCGGCGCCGATTATTCCCTGTTGCAGGCGGCCGACGGCGTCGAGGCGCTCGACCTGGTCCGCAGCGAACGTCCGGACCTGCTGATCACCGACATCGTCATGCCGCGCATGGACGGTTACGAACTCGTTCGGCGGTTACGCGAAGATTCCAGCACCTCGGCCACGCCGGTGATTTTCTGCAGCGCTTCGTATCACGAGCGCGATGTGCGTGCGATGGCGTCGTCGTTGGGCGTAATGCAGACGCTCGCGAAGCCCTATGACATCACGACGGTACACGCCGTCGTCGAACAGGTGCTGCATGCGTCGAGCGTTGCTGAAACCGCGGCTGAGAAAGCGGCCTTGGCATCGCGCCAGGTGCATGCCGCGCAGGATCGCCTGAATGCACTGGTCGCGTTCAGCCGTCAATTGTTCAGTCACACCCGCGCCGATGCGATTCCAGGCTCCGCTTGCCGCGCCGCTCGTGAAATCCTGATGGCTCAATGCGCCGAACTGGTATTGCGCGACGATGCCGGCAACGAAAGCCGTTGCCGCGAAGGCGGCATGAACGAAGACACGCTACAGCGGCTGCTCTCTGCATCGATGTATCGCGAACTCGCCGGCACCGTCGCCGCCGGCGGCACGGCGATTTATCCGATGGTGCCTCCCGAGCCCGTGACCATGACGCGCACCCTGATGAGCGGCGAATTCATGTCGATGCTCGGCGTGCCGGTGGCGTCCGGCAGCCATGTTCACGGCCATCTCTGCGTGATCAACCGTATCGGGCTGACTGGCTTCACCGAAGAAGAAGTCGCCATCGCCCGGGCGATCGCCGCACAGGTCGCCGTAGCGCACGAGAATGCGCTGCGTCGGCACGCTCTCGAAGAGCAGATTCGTCAACGCGCGGTCGTCGAAGCGGAAGTGCGACGGTTGAATCAGGACCTGGAACGCCGTGTCGCCGAGCGCACCGTCGAGCTCGAGATTGCGAATCGCGAACTCGAAGCGTTTTCATATTCGGTGGCCCACGACCTGCGTGCGCCACTGCGCTTGATCGATGCTCATGCACAGATGCTGCTGGACGAACTCGACGCTACGGCGCCGGCATCGCTCGGCGGCCACGCCGAACACATCCGCCGCGGCACCGCTCACATGAGCGCCCTCATCGACGGCTTGCTCGCGCTGTCACGAGTCAGCCATGTCGAGATGCGTCGCGATGTCGTATCGCTCAATGTGCTCGTCGAGCAGGCGCGTGAGCGCATGGGACAACAACAGCGGGCCAGGGCCGCCGAGTGGCACATTGCACCTTTGCCAGAACTGTCCTGCGATGCTGAACTGATGCGCCAGGCGCTCGTCAACCTGCTCGATAACGCCATCAAATATTCGAGCACCCGCGAACACCCCGTCGTCTCGATCGGCCTGGGCTGCGACGACGGCGAGACGTACATCTTCGTCCGCGACAACGGCGTGGGCTTCGACATGCGCTTCGCCAACCAGCTCTTCGGCGTCTTCCAGCGCCTGCACCATGCCAGCGAATTCGAAGGCACCGGCATCGGCCTGGCGACCGTCAGCCGCATCATCGAACGGCACGCAGGCCGCATCTGGGCCGACGCCGCGCCGGGACAGGGCGCGACCTTCAAGTTCACCCTGGCGGGGCTGAACCCGGCGCCTTAGCGAAATCTCCCACGGAGTACACGGACTGGGCAGAGCTACAGGATTTCTGACTCCGGCCCTGTCCTTTCTGCCCCGTGTTCTCCGTGCGAAATTTCTTCAGGACGTTGCGGGTTGCCACCGGCGTTGAGGCAACGGCACAACGTTCTCAAGATATATCGCACGGAGAACACGGAGAACACGGGGCAGAACGAGAGAAGACTGGATCCGAAGTTCCTGACAGATTCTGGCCTTGCAAGCTCTGTGTGAGAATTCTCGGCGCCCCTAAATCGGCTATCCTTCGCTATCAGTTCACCGAATCGGCAGTTTTCCCGTCCATGCAAGAACGTTACGACCACGCGGCCATCGAGTCGCAGGCCCAGGAGCACTGGAACCGTGAGCGAGCATTCGTGGTCACGGAGGATGCGTCGCGGCCGAAGTATTACTGCCTGTGCATGTTCCCGTATCCGAGCGGGCGGCTGCACATGGGGCATGTGCGCAACTACACCATCGGCGATGTGATTTCGCGGTTCAAGCGCATGCAGGGCTTCAACGTGCTGCAGCCGATGGGCTGGGACGCCTTCGGGTTGCCTGCGGAAAACGCGGCGATGAAGAACGGCGTGCCGCCGGCGCGCTGGACCTACGAGAACATCGCCTATATGAAAGGGCAGTTGCAGTCGCTGGGGTTCGCCATCGATTGGGAACGCGAGCTGGCGACCTGCCAGCCCGACTATTACCGCTGGAACCAGTGGCTGTTCCTGAAAATGCTCGAAGCGGGCATCGCGTACCGCAAGACGGGCATCGTCAACTGGGATCCAATCGACCAGACCGTGCTCGCGAACGAACAGGTGATCGACGGGCGCGGTTGGCGCACCGGTGCGCTCGTCGAGAAGCGTGAGATCCCGATGTACTACCTGCGAATCACCCAGTATTCGCAGGAGCTGCTCGATGCGCTCGACTCCTTGCCCGACTGGCCCGAACGCGTTCGCACCATGCAGGCGAACTGGATCGGCAAGAGCGAAGGCGTGCGCTTCGGTTTTCCTTATCGTCTGCACGGCGAACTCCAAGGCGAACGCAAGCTGCTCAACGTGTTCACCACGCGTGTCGATACGGTGATGGGCGTGACGTTCTGTGCCGTCGCCGCCGAACATCCATTGGCTACGTTCGCCGCTGCGACCAACCCGGAACTCGCTGCTTTCGTCGAAGAGTGCAAGCGCGGCACGGCGATGGAGGCCGAACTCGCCGTCATGGAAAAGAAGGGCATGCCCACCGGCCTGTTCGTCGACCATCCGTTGACCGGCGAGAAGATTCCGGTGTGGGTCGGCAACTATGTGCTGATGACTTACGGCGAAGGCGCGGTGATGGGCGTTCCTGCGCACGACGAACGCGATTTCGAATTCGCCCACAAGTATGGCTTGCCGATCAAGCAGGTCGTCACGGTGGCGGGCGCCGAGCCGTTCACCACCGATCGTTGGCAGGAATGGTACGGTTCGAAAACCGGAGGCGTCTGCGTTCACTCCGGGAAATACGACGGACTCGGCTATCAACAGGCTGTCGACGCGATTGCCGCCGATCTCAAAGCGCTCGATCTCGGCGACAAGCAGGTGCAATGGCGGCTGCGCGACTGGGGCATTTCGCGGCAGCGCTACTGGGGCTGTCCGATTCCCGTGATTCACTGTGCGAACTGTGGCGATACGCCGGTACCCGTGCCCGATGCAGCTCTGCCCGTGGTGTTGCCGGAAGGGCTGGTGCCGGATGGCAGCGGCAATCCGCTCGGCAAAACGCCTTCGTTCTACGAATGCGCTTGTCCCAAGTGCGGCGGACCGGCGCGGCGCGAAACGGACACCATGGATACGTTCGTGGATTCGTCCTGGTATTTCATGCGTTTCGCCAGCGCCGGCAACGATGGTGCGATGGTGGATCAGCGCGCGAACTACTGGATGCCGGTCGATCAGTACATCGGCGGCATCGAACACGCCATCCTGCACCTGCTGTATTCGCGTTTCTGGACGCGCGTCATGCACGACCTCGGATTGGTGAAGGTCAAGGAGCCGTTCGCCAACCTGCTCACGCAAGGCATGGTGCTCAACCATATCTATTCGCGCAAACACGCCGACGGGAACAAGGACTACTTCAATCCCAGCGACGTC
>Ga0068861_100003362_pt1 | contig 10605 bp, 9 predicted proteins | sample KBSSwiS42_FD_66593 | JGI IMG/M metagenome (GOLD analysis project Ga0068861, IMG submission 66593) | Switchgrass rhizosphere microbial communities from Kellogg Biological Station, Michigan, USA - KBS Switchgrass S4-2 | ecosystem: Host-associated > Plants > Roots > Rhizosphere > Soil ...
GCGACCTGGGCGGCCGCGCCCTTTCGCTTGCTGGCGATCGTGAATCGCGTCGATCTGGCCGCGGATGCCTGCGGCCGCGCCGTCGGTGAGCTGCGCTACGTGTACACCGCGACCGACCCGCGCGGCGAGCGAGCCCTGGATCTGAGCGTCATCGTCGAGATCCCGTACCCGAGCACACGCTCGGCGGCGAGCTGGGCCCGCAGCTGGCAAGGCGTGGCGGCGGAGCCGGCAGGGCTTGCGCGTGATCAGGCGCTGCTGGCGCTCACGGGCGAAGTGACCCGCGATGCCGATCCGTTGCGCGCGCGCGTGCGCACCAACGAAGCAGCGCTGAGCGAGGGCAAGGGTCCCTGGCAGATGCGCGAGTTCAATCTGGCATCGAGCAGCACGGGGGCGCTGGAGCTGCGCCAGGTGCCGCTCACCTTGACGCCGCGCGCCGACGCCGATCTCGGCGAGCTCGCCGAGTATCTCTTGAGCAACAGCGCCGACGTGCTCGCGGGCGGCTCCGCGTTGCCCGAGTCGCTGCGCGCCGGCGCTGCCGAGATGTCCGCCGCGGACTTCAGCTGGCGCGTGCCGGGCATCAGCGAGCGCCTGCGCAGCGCCTTCAGCGGCGCGACCTGCAACGGCTGCCACGCCGGCGACACCAAGACCGAGCGCTTCCAGCACATCGCGCCCGGGGCTTCGCTCGGCGCGCCCGCGCGGCTCTCGCGCTTCCTGTACGACGACTCGCCCACGGACGAGCTGCATCGCCGCGAGGCGCTGCTCGTCGAGCTCTCGGGCACGGCCTGCTCCGACGACCCGCCGTCGACGCGCGGCTACCGTTGAAGCCTCCTGACGAGGGGCGAGCTCGCTGAGCGGGCACTCCTGGAGGGCTCGGTGCCGTACGGCTCGAGCCAAACTCCAGGAGTGCCCGGCGTGCGACGGCACGCTCGGGATCGGTTCAGCTCTTCTTCTCGATGCGCTTGCGCAGATCTTCCTGTTGCTTTCTGCTCCACACGTCGACGATCAGGTAGAGATAAAAGAACGCGCCTCGAATCGGCCCGCGCAAGTAGGTGATCTCCCAATGGCCACTGCCCGCAAGCGTCGCCCAAACCAACTCACCCAGGCTCGAGCAGACGCCCCCGCCACGCGCGCGAGCAAGAAGGTCAGCGCGCGTTCTCGATCAGCCGTCCCGCGCCCAGCAACCCGAGCAACAAGGGGCGGCAGCGAGGAAGAGCCAGACCCGGCGGCGGAGGTATTCCGGGTCGAGGAGGTGAGCGCCAAGACCTGGCCGGATTTCGAGGCTCTGTTCGGCGCGCGTGGCTCACCTCACTACTGCTGGTGCACCGTCTATCGGTTCCGCGACGCTCATCTGCTGTCGCGTGAACAGAAGCGGGACGGGATGCTCGGCCTGGTGCGCGCGGGGACGCCGATCGGCGTACTCGCTTATTCCGGCGATACCCCGATCGGCTGGTGTTCGGTCGGACCGCGTGAGAGCTACGTGAGGCTCGCGCGTTCGCGCACCATGCCGCGCGTCTCTGCGGCGCCCACGTGGACGGTCCTGTGCTTCTTCGTGCAACGCGCTCAACGTGGCAAGGCCGTCACCGGCGCGCTGCTCGCCGCTGCGATCGACGCCGCACGGCGTCACGGCGCAGAAGTTGTCGAGGGTTACCCTCATGACACGGCAGGCATCAGCGCCAGCCACCGCGGCTCGTCAAAGGTGTTTCGCGCGCTTGGCTTCGTGCGCGCTGGAACGCGCTGGTCACTCGACGTCCGCGGTCCGAAGAAGTGATTATCTTAGCGAAGCCTTGCCCTGCCCGGATCGGGCTCACCGAGCGCGCTGCGCGCCATGCGATGGTTTTGATGCCCCCCTCGGGCGCGCAGACGCGCCCGGTCCCCCCAAGCCCTCGCTTCGCTCGGGACGGGGGGACAGCAGACGAGCGAGGTAACGTGGCGCCGGCCGCCGGCCCCGGCGAACGCCATCTCACCTCCTCGATCGCTGCGCGAGCAGCGCCGCAGCGACTCGCGCAGCCCAGTAGCGGCCAGGTAGCGCAGCGCTCGAGCTTCCTGGCGATGTGGCCGCCCGGGCTTTATGCTCGGACTCGCCGCGACATCCTCTAACGCCGCGGCTGAACGAGGTGAATGTGAACGAACCGACGAAGGAGGAGCTGGAACGCGCCGCTCCGGGCACCGTGGATTTCGACCGCTTGAAGTTTGTTGGGCTTCGAGGTGACAAGCGACGGCATCTCGATCGAGCGGCGCTAGAAGCCGGCATCGCCGCCGCCCGCGCCCCGCTCGACGAGGGCAGCGTCGACTTGCTCGTCGCGCGCGGCAAGGACGGCGAGCGATACCTCGCGAGCGAAGCCCGCTTGACGGTGGGCGAGGGCATGCCGGGTGATCGCTGGGCGGCGCAAGACGAGTACGGCCCCGACTTTCAGCTGGCGACCACGCGCTCCGATCTTGCGCGCCTGATCGCCAACGGCCAACCTCTCGAGTTGCACGGCGACAATCTCTATCTCCACCTCGACCTCTCCAGGAGCAACTTGCCGGCGCGCAGCCTGATCCGCGCGGGTGAGGCCTTGCTCGAGGTCACGCCGGTGCCTCACGACGGGTGCAAGAAATGGGTGCAGCGCTTCGGGCTCTGCCCGATGCAGCTCAATCGGGATCCGGCGTACCGCGCCCTGCGCTTGCGCGGCATCTACCTGCGCGTGGTCGAGGAGGGCCGCGTCCGCGTCGGCGATCGCGCGATCGTCGTCGCCCGCGGTAGCGAATGAGCTCCGAGACGGCCATGTTCGGACTGATCGGCAAAATAGTCACCGTCCCGGGTCAGCGTGAAGCGCTGCTCCGGATCCTGCTCGAATCGACGGGCGAGATGCCAGGCTGCCGATCGTACATCGTCGCGCGCGACCCTGCCGATCCAGATGGCATCTGGGTCACCGAGGTCTGGGACGACCCGCAGAGTCACCGAGCGTCGCTCGCCTTACCCGCCGTGCAGAGCGCGATCGCTCGTGCCAAGCCGCTCATTCAGGAGTTCGCGCAGCACATCGCGACGGAACCCGTCGGCGGCGTCGGCCTGGCGGCGGTGGGTCGGTCGTAAATTGGGGATCAGACCGCTACCGTCGTTCCAACTCCGCGCTGGTCAGATCTCGATAGAAGGTGAGCGCGTTGCGATCTAGGTCGTAAAGGGCGAACTCGCGGGTCCCCCATGCCGTATCGCGAACGCCTTGGTGAGTGCACTCGATGCCACGTTGCCGGTATTCGGCGAACAGCGCGTCCGGGTCATCCACTAGAAACCGCAGGCGAATCACGCCCATCTCGTGCTCGAACTGAAACTGCATGTGGAGCTCCACCGCATCCCGCCGCATCCCGACGTAGTTCGGTGGTTCGGCCCCGTCTCCCAAAGGCAGTTTGGCACCAAAAGCCAGTTCAAAGCCGAGTTGCTGCGTGTAGAACTCAATCGCGCGCAGGATGTTCCGTGTGCCGAGGATCGGGTGGGTTGCTCTGAACATTTCGAGGCTCGATGGTGGTTGAACGCCGCTCCGGAGAAGCTGCGTGATTCTGCCTGTGTCGCCTTGAACCGGCAACCGATCGTGTCTACGCTGGCTTGCTGGCAGTGCCCCAACGCTCTAGTTGCTCGAGCGTCGGGGGCACCAGGCGACCACCGGGTTGCCAGTGTTCGCCGTTGCGCGTTTCTGCCCAGCTGCATATGTCGCAGGCGCGCACCAGCTGTTGTGTGCCTTCCTCCATCAAGACACGTAGCTCGCTATCTTTGCAACGCGGGCACTCGATGCCGGACTCGATGGTGAGCCCGGGCCAGAAAATGTCTCGGACTCGCATGGCGAGCTGATCGACGGATCCCGGCGGAACGAGCCGCAACTGGCGGGCCCTCTCGGCGGCCTCCAGCGACGAGCTCTCGATCGGGTAGTGTGCGAGGTCGAGAGCGGCGTAGCTCCGCAGCCCGTAGTCTTGCTGGAGCGCCGGGCTGAACACGGCCAGGTGACGCTGCAGCCAACGTTGCAACCCAACGAGCAGCTCGCGCCGATTCACGTTCGGCCCCAGCTCGTCCAGCAGCGCGAGCAGCGCCGCATATGCCTTCTTCCAATTCATGTCGAGCGGGGTCCTTCGCTGACCTATAGTGGAAACGCGGTGATCAGATTGCCGGCCTCATCGGTAAAGATCTTGATGACGCTGGTTGCTTTACCGCCATTCTTGAGTGCGGATTGTCCAATCGTACGCCCAACGTCGACGACACGCACGAATTGGCCTTCGACGAACGAGACCGGGGAGCTCACCACTTGCTTGCTCTGCAGTAGCGTGCGCAGCTCCTGCTGAGAGATGGTAAAGACCGAACGATTGTTGCCGACGGCTTGGTTGAAGTGCCCTTCTACGACGTGGTTCCAGCCTGCGGAGACGGGTTGCCCGCTGCCACTGCGCAGGGGCGTGAAGCGTGTGCGCCCCTCCGCGAGGTTAATCCGCGATGCGACGCGGCCGGTGACCGCCGGGGGCGGAGGCGGGGGCGGGCCTATGGGAGTTGCGTTCGGCGGAGGCTTGGCGCCGCCAGGCGGTGGACGCGCCGTCGGCGGCGGAGGACTCGGTGGCTGCGCTCCGGATGCCGGCCGGGGCGTGGGCGTCGTCGCGGGAGGACTCGGAGCAGACATGGTGGCGGCACGCCAAATCGAAACCGCACCGGCAAGGACGTTGCTCCCGCCCTGGACGATGTTGCGCACCCCATCGGCCGAAACAGCCGCGCCGCCCGCGGTCACCACGAGACTGCCGCCCAGCGTCTCGGGCGCCCCTGCCACGCCCGCCGCCATCATTCCACCGCCCCCGACGGTCTCGGCGCTTCCACCCAGGATCTGCAGCACGCCGGCCGTGAGCTCGCCCACGCCGCGCCCCAGCTCCGACGCACGCGTCGGCATGGGCACCGCGCTCAGGAGCGCGCCGCCCGGCGGCAGCGACTGCAAACCGCCAACCCCGGCACCCGCGATGAAGTCGCGGACTTCGTGGTTTTCGGGCGGCGGCGAGGATTCGCCCGCGCCCGAGCTCGGGCCCGCTCCGCCTGTGGTCGCCGGCGTGCCGCTCTGCGCGGCGCTCGCGGACGCCGAGCCGGAGCTCTGCGGCGTGCCTGCCGCCGCCGAGCCGGTGCCCTGAGGCCGACCTCCCGCCGCTGCTGGCGAACCGGGCGCCGCTGGCGACGATGGGGTGCCGCCGCTGCGCTGCTGCCCGCCGCCTGCCGTTGTTCCAGCCCCGGCGGCCGCGGCGGCGCGCGGCGGGGCGCCGCCGCCCTGTGCCGCTGGAGGGCCAGCGCCCGTGCCGCCGGCGCGCGGTTGGGCGCCGCCGCCTGCGAGCGCTGCCGTGGCTCGATCAGGGCCGTTTCCGCTGCGATCGGCACCGCTCGCCGCACTCGAAGCACCACTCGTGCGCGCGTCGATTGAGTCCCCGCCGGGGCCGCCGGTAGCTCCGGGGCGGCCCGAGCTCGCGCCCGTGCGCCCGAGAGACATTCCGTCCGGCGTGCCGTCGCCATCGGTCAACGCAGAGCTGTGCAGATCCGCGAGCCTGGAATCGGCACCGCGCAGCGCCTGGGTCGCGCTCTGCCCAAACGCTCTCCACATGCCGATCGCGACCGCTGCGACGAGCACCATGATCACGACGTATTCGACCGTCGATAGACCTCGCTCGCGCCGGCGCCGCCGGATCCGCTGAGCTGGAATCAACGAGTGGCTCTTCACCGGCAGCTCTCCGAAGAAATCTCGAAACGCATATCGGTCCCGGTGAGCCCTCGGTTGCTTGAAAAACACCGGATGACGATGATGCCACCGTTACCACGGCGCGGGCCGTGGCGCGGCGCGACTCCGCTGCGGCTTCCCGGGTGACGAACGCCACGTCGCTATTTGTGATTGCTCCTTGCTCGTCAACGGGGCCATTTACGTGGCAGGAGAAGGTTCTCATGCTCGTGTGGCGCCACACTTCATGGCTTTGCCTCGTACTCGTGGCGCTCGCCCTCGGTACGCGTTCGGGCGCAGCAGAGCCGCTTCAGCGCGTTCTCGCCGCGGACGTGGAGCTCGCGATCCCGGGCGGCCTGCGCGAGGTCGCGGCACCCACGTTACCGGCGGGCTCACGGGGCACGCTGATTCACGTGTTCACGGACGGTGCCGTCCCGCCGCTGCAGGTCTTCGTGCAAACGGCGCCGCCTCAGGCGAATGTGCTGCCGGCGCGTTCGGAGGCCGCTGCCGCGCAGTTCACGCTCGGGTTCGCTTCTGCCGTGCCCGGAGCATTCGATGTGCAGACGCTGCGCTACGAGCCGGAGCAGGGCACGGTGCGCTCTCGCTTCAAGGTGCGTGCGGCGCCTCCGGCAGAGCGGCCCGGCGAGCCACCGATCCTCGCCATCGAATCGGTCGCGTTCCTGACCAAGACCGCGACCGTGCTCGTGCTCACCTCGGCGCCGCTGGCGCGCGCGGGCGACGCGGCCGCTACCGCCGCCGCGATCTTGGCGGGGAGCCGCATCGAGTCCCAGGTGAGGCTGCCCGCCGAGAGCCCCGACACGCACGCTGCCCGGCTCGGCCGCCACATTGCCGCTGGGCTGGGCGGCATCCTGGGCGCAGTGCTCTGGGGATTTCTGGCGTCCTGGGCCCTGGTCTGGGCGGGCCTCGGCAGTCGCGCCGCCGTCGCTGCCTCCGGCATCTTCCTGGTGCTGCTCGCTGGCATCGCCGTGTTTCGAACGGGCGGTTCGCTCGACGCTCTGATCGTCCTCGGCTGTTACGTCTCGAGCAGCGCGCTACTCTACGTGCCGCTCACTCGCTGGCTCGCGTCGCGTCGCGGCCGTGCTCCAAAGCCCAGTCGAGCCCACTGAAGCTGCCAAACGCCTGCTTTGCGCAGCAAACTTTCGCTCCGCGCACCGCCCCAGCGTGGGCTCAGCGGCTGTCGTACTCGTCATGACGACGCCACCAGAGTCCCTTCTCGTTGCGTCCCTTGGGTGCGCGATCGAGCCATTGGTACATGCCCCACAGGCCGTCCAGCCCACGCGCATAGCTGGAGTAGGTGTGGTAGACGACACCACCCTCGAGCGCGAATGCGCTCATCCCCGGCCGCTCGCGGAAGAACGTCGGCCAATCGACGCCGACGCCGGCGGCGATCGCTCCCCCAATTGCTCCGTAGTCTGGCCCCAGCATGAAGTGGTAGACGAGGAGCTGCGACCGCCCGTGAAAGAGGTCCGCAAGGGACGCGCTGCCCGCATCGGTGTCGAATCGGTACTCCTTGTCGACCCGCACCCAGGGAAGCGCCTGCCGCCGCCGCGCCAGCTCGTCGCCTTGGCGCGTGTGCTCCTTCTCCGCCTCGAGCAGCTGGACCCGCGCGACGCGCCACTCTGCCCCTGCGTGCGTTCCTGAGCGGGCGATCAACGATCGCTGACCCGTCTCCCTACTGCAGGTTGAACGATTCGTCGGTCTCCTCGAAGAGCGTTGTTCCATTCTTCTGGGCTCGCAGGACCAGGTAGCATTTCGTTCCCGAGGCCGGAGCCGTTATGTCGATCGACTTGGTCACCATGGTGGCGAACGGCACATCTACGGTCAGTGTTCCCGTAGCGCCGAGTGTCCCGGTCGCACTGTCCGCATGAACCTCCCAGGTGATGTCGATGGACGTTCCCGAAAAGGTGTCGTTGAAGATGAGGAGAGTCGTCGCGCGAGCCGCGCCTTTCGCGAGATTCGGCACCGTCGCCGGCCAATCCCCGTTGGCGTTGGACATCTTGTTGGACTCCCAGTAGTCCCTGTCCGCGACGAGCACGGGACTGAAGCCGTGTTGGACACGTCGGATGATTTGGCTCGACCACGGATCGGGCAAATTGTCTTCGCCGAACACCGGATTTCCGCCTTGCTCGATGGTCATCGTGGTCCGCATGGTTCCCGGGACGAAGCTGGACCAGCCTGAAAGCAACGTGTAGGGGCGTACGTCCGAGGCATCCTGCCTTCGCATCGCCATCGCCGACGTTCCAAACCACGTCAATCCTTGGCGAGAACTGTCCTTCGACCAGATGTACTCGCCCTGGCCGTAGGGATTGCTGTTGTTGGCGTTCACGTTTTCGGTATACGCGCCGATGCCGCCGATATAGTGGCCGACGACTGCGAAGTCCGGGCTTGGCAATCCATAGTTCGTGCCGGTGCCGAAGGGATCCGTGCTGATTGGCCGCGTACCGTCCAGTTCGGTGATGGCATTGAAGAGGTCGGTCTCGAATTGAGCCGAATCCGTGCTGGCACTGCCCGCCTCGTTGCTTTGGCTCCAGCGGACAATCGACGGGTGGTTGCGATCGCGAAGCACCATTGCCTGGGCATGCCCGACCATATTGTCGTGTCCGGCGACAAAATCCTGTGTGTTGTTGCTACCCCGAATGGCCGTTTCGCCTATGAGCATGAGCCCGAGCTCGTCGGCGACATCGATCATATAGGGCGCGGCGAGCTCCTGATGGACGCGAACGACGTTGTAATTCAATCTTTGATAGTTCCGCACCGCCTGCGGCCAACCCGGGTTTTGCGCGCTGGGCGGCAGGAAGCCTGGAAGCATGTCGTAGGCATCGCTCCTGCCGTTGTTGTCGATGCTGTCGTAGTTCGCGCCTTGTAGATTGTCGCCCCGGTAGTTCACGCGAATGCCGTTCAAGTAGTAGTAGATGTGCTGAGCATCGGCTCGCTTCCGTTCGCTTTGGCGGAAGCCGAAACGGACGACCTTGCTCTGGGTCACCTTGCCGCCGCTTTTCACCTGAAGGGTCAAGTTGTGCAGACGGGCCTCGTAGTCGGGCTGGTACGGAACGTTTGGCCACCAATACGAGGTCGTGCCGAGCCCCCACGTGATCGGGCCGATGGTCTTCTTCGTGGTGGTGCCGGGTGCGGCTGTGACCGTCGTGTCGGGAATCGACGGGTACGCGAAGGTATCGCAGTTCCAGGAGCTGAGGGCGCCGGACAGCGTCACGTCCTGGCTCGTGGTCCCCGTATTCGCAACCGAAACTTCGTAGCTCAGCGTGTCATCGGTGACGCTCGTCTTCACGAATGCGTCGCTGATGTAGACATCGGGATACACGTGCAACAGTGCGGAGCGGAAGATCCCCTGCGGGACGTTCGACGACCAGTCGGCCGCGACAGGAACGATGAACTTGCCGTTCGTCTTCAGCGCCTGACCGCCGTTGACCAGCACGGAAATGGCATGCTGCTTGCCCGGAGTCACGAATCTGGTGACGTCGAAGACCGATGGGGTGAACGAGGTCGTATTGGTACCGACCTCTTGACCGTCAACCGACAGGGTCGACTGAAAATTGGCCGCGCCGAATTCAATCAGCGTGCTTTGCCCGGCGCCAGAATCTGGGACCGTAATCTGAGTAGCGTAGGTGCCGCTCGATGCAGTGATGCCTTGCTTGAGCCAGCCACCGCCTGGGACCGTGATGGTCCGCTTGGCTCCGCCCGAAGGGGTGAAGTCCCAGGTTCCTGCGATCGACGTCGTGGTCGGATCCGCCGGCGTCGAGGCCGCGCACGAACCACCCGCCGGGGCGTCGATACTCCCTTCGGGACCGGACCCTGCCGCTCCAGCCAGGCCGATCGGCGCGACGTTTTCGGGGCTACTCGCAGGGCTGTCTGTGCTCGCGGGGCCTTCCGTCGTGTCAGTCGCGGTCGCCGGCGTGTCTCTCACCTGCGAACCGCTGCCATTTACCCCGCCCGCTGGCGGCGATTCACTCCCCACACCGTTCGACGGAGTGCCATTGTCATCGTGCGATCCGCAAGCTGCGACCTGAAAGGTTGCGACCACGAGCGTGATGCGACGCGCTGCCGATAGGTATCGTTCGAGATATTTCATGTCAGTGATTCTCCGTCGCTCGATCAGCAGGAGTCTCGGTGGGCCTGAGAGGCTCACTCGGGTCCACCCCCTATCGGACGTCGCTAACCTCGACTCGGCGAGGCCGACTGCGTTCGCCCCGCATCACGGGGACATCAGGTGATTGGTGCACTGCAGCCGCTGACCATGACCGAGCCCTGCTCAGTAGCGGCGCCGGGGCACTGGAACGTCGGCAAAATATCCCGCGCCTGCCCCTGTACGCAACCCCACCGAGTCATTAGACGCAACGAGCGACGCAAAGCCGAAGTCCCGAACCGGCTTTTTCCGACGTGAGACCGAATTGGCTGGCTACTCTCGGGCATGGCGGCTGCTCACGGGAGTGCTCGTGTGCCAGCGTTCCTCCACGCCGCGGAGTACTGCGTCTTTGGGGCGTTTGCGTCAATTTATGGGAGCGCAGACACCGTAAGCTTGCAGCGATTTCCTCAGGCGGCGACCGCCACTCGTCGGAACATTCTTCGGTCCCGAGAGAGGGCTGGCCAGTTCGACCGTGTAGCTGCTCCGAGTTCTGACGCTGAGGTCCTCGGCAGCGAAGGCTCTCGATGCCGCCGGGCGCACCGGAGTGCGCGTCCGGGGGCTACGAGCGGCCGCTGCGAACGGCGTAGGCAATCGCGCCAAGACCGAGGACAGCAGCGCCGCTGACGACCGCCTTCGGCGTCCTGCTGGGCTCGGCGCCGCGCGGCTCCGAGCCCATTAGCATGTGCCCAGCGAGCGGCGAGACGCTGCTTCCGACTCTCCTGCGCAGCACGACGTCGCCCACGG
>Ga0068861_100003370_pt1 | contig 10589 bp, 8 predicted proteins | sample KBSSwiS42_FD_66593 | JGI IMG/M metagenome (GOLD analysis project Ga0068861, IMG submission 66593) | Switchgrass rhizosphere microbial communities from Kellogg Biological Station, Michigan, USA - KBS Switchgrass S4-2 | ecosystem: Host-associated > Plants > Roots > Rhizosphere > Soil ...
GATTGTCGCCGCCATTGGCGATGGTCACCGCCGCGACCGCAAGCGCCTGGGCTCCCGCGGAGGCGGGTTGCCCGGCGCGCTGCGCATCGACCACCTCGACGTCATCGCCATTTCCGCGACGCCACAGCTCCGGTAACTTCCACAAACCGATACCCAGCGGCAGCACGCCCAACAGGGCCGGCCAGTGTGGCGGCACGGCAAGCGATGCCGCGGCGGCCAGGACACTGGCACCGAGCAGCGAACCGATACCCAGGAACTGGCCGGCGACGATCGAGCCGCGCCTCACGCGCGCGTCGGCGAAGAACGCCGTGAGCAGTACCAGGTCGTCGATGTCGGTCGACGCGAACACCACGGCGGCGGTCCAACCGTCGTGCATGCCTATTGGACCTGCATGACTATTGGCAAAGAGTGCCCAGCTTGTCGCGCGGTTTGTCCGCGATGTTCTTCGGCCAGGGGATGCCCTTCGAAGCCATCATCAATTCGGTGAGCGTGCCGCCGTTCGGCTCGCCGATGTCCGGATCGGACTGGTAGATGGGATCGCTCTGCGCCTCTTCGAGGGTGACGATGTCGAAACCCTCGCGGTCGAGCAACGCGAACAGATCGGGGAGGATGGTCGAACTGAACGATCCCAGGTGCAGCAGCAGCACGTGGTTGATGTCGCGGCCCCACACCTGTTTCGAGAAGCTGCGCTGCAGGCGGATCCAGCGCTCGGCCTCGGCCAGATAGCTGCTGCGCAGCCACTCGATCGAAGCCTTGTCGCCCTTGTCCAGGCAGCGCGCGTGCGCGCTGTTCCACAGGTAGTCTTCCCAGTCGAGCGTGGTCTGCGCCACCCGGTAGCCATTCGTACGCAGGAACTCCCGCACCGCGCGGCGTTTTTCCACGGTGTCGCCCTCGTGCAGGAAGGGATAGCGCAACCAGTGCCAGTCGCTTTTCGCGTTTGCCGGCGTCAGGAGCTCCAGCACGGGCTCGTTGCGCAGGATCTCCTGCTCGAAGTCCTCTGCAGGGTTCTTCGTGAGACTCATGTGCGAATAGGTGTGATTGCCCAGCGGATTGCCGCCTGCGATCCAGACTTGCAGCGCACGCGCGCCGTCGGAGCTGCGCTCAAGCTTCCGGGCATTGATGAAGCCGAACGAGGGCGGGATGCGGTGTTTCTTCAACACCGCGACGGTCTCACGCGTGATCTGCTCCTGGCTCTTGCCCGCGGGCTGCGTGCCATTCAGCGGCAGGTCGTCGAAGGTGAGCGCGACCTTGAGCCGCGGCTCCTTCGCGAACGCGGCGCCTGCGAGCAACAGCAACCCGGCGATGATGGCCGCGCGCGCGATCGGGTTTTTCAAGGAATCACTTCAGCGTCATTGCGACGTGTTTGCGCAGCAGGTCGCCGCCGAAATCGCGGTCGAGATCGCGATACACGGTGTGGATGTGGTTGGCGTCGTTCTGCGTGTCGTCGTATTCGATGAGCAGCGTCGGCCCGTGCACGCGGTAGTAGTGTTTCTCGCCGCTTTCGATGCCGCCTGCCCACGCGAAGTGCACCTTGCCGAAACCCGCACGCTCGAGGCGCGCCATCGCCTCCTTGCCGGCGTCGGGCGCGAGGCGACCCACGTACAGCTCGATCAGCCGCCGCAACTGCCGCTGTTCGGCCTCGTTCATGTCCGAGGCCGCGAGGCCCTCGATCTCGAGCGGCCGGACTTTCGGATCGTTGCCCGTGACGATCTCGGAGAAGGCCGTGTCGGCGATTGTTGCCGTCTTGCGGCGAGCCGCAGGCAACATGGTCACGAGCTCGCGGCCCATGTCCTCTTCGGCGGCCAGCAACCGGAATCCCGTCTGTGGCCCGCTCAACACCCGCGCCGGGTTGGCGCCGATGAATACCGGTGCGACCACCGGCGGCTCGCCGGGCAGCTCGGTCACGTTGATCGACAGGTGATGACCCTCGAAGCGCCATGCCCACGGCGCCCCGGCGCCCGGATTGCCGAACACGCTGGTGTAGTAGAGGCCGGGGTCGCGGCGCGACGCGTTGGCCACGCCAGCCTCGGTTTCCACGCGCCGCAGGATGTTTTCGTGCTTCATCACGCCGCGCGCCTCGAGCAGGCCCTCGGGGCTGAGCGCCGATGCCAGCAGCGGTCCTAACAATTCGCTCTGCTGGTCATCGAGCTTCAGCAGCGAGACGCCGCTGCGGTCGCGCGGCACGAAATACCAGGTGGTGCGTTCGGAAGAGTCGAACGGAAAGCTCGCTGACTTGCGCAGCTCCGCAGGAAGAGATGCCAGGAAGGCATTCGCGGCATGCGCCGCCGCGCCGTCCTTGCCGGCCGTGCGCGCCGCGCCCGCCTTCGGGGAAACGGCCAGCGCGCCCAGCACGCCCGCCGCCACTGACAAGACAATCGCCGCTGTCCGTGCGAATTGCATCGACGCTCCTCCTCGTGAGAGGACGCGATTATGGGGGCAGCCCCCATTTCCTAGCAAAAGGGGTCAGCCTCGGTAAGCTGACGATGCACGCGGACTTGCTCGCGGCATCTTCGATTCTGGTGGGTCGGAGCGAGGCAGCCGGGGGCGTAACGCGGCGGCAACCTTTGGGTGATTGCTCGACGATCAGATAGCCCGTGAGGCCGCCGCGTTAGCTGCACCGGCTGCGTACGGCGAAGCCGGCGAGCGACCACACCAGAATCGAAGATGCCAGAGCACGCCCATGTGCAGCCTCCGCGGATGAAGGCTGACCCCTTTTGCTGGGAAAAGGGGGCTGCCCCCGTCAGCTGCGATCGGCGACCCCGCCGATGACCTTCTCGGCCTCGATGCGATTCTTCTTGAACGCCTCTTCGAGGCCGGCCTCGCGCAGGAAGGACACGTCGATGCGCGCCGAGCTGTCGCTGCTCAGGCCGCCCGGATTCGACTTGGCCTCAGGGTCGGTCATCTCCTCGACCAGGCCGCTGGCGATGTGCACGGCCGCGACCAGCGGGCGGGATTCCGGCGCCACCTCGTTCGGCCGGTGGTGGAAGGCCACGGCTTCGACGATCGGGAACGGGATTCCCCACAGGCCGAGTAGATAGGCGCCGACCTCGGCGTGCGTGACGCCGAAGATCTCACGCTCGGCCGCGGCGCTGTCGCCGCCGAGCTCTTTCTTGCGCGCCAGCGCGCGCACGTAATCGGGCGGTGCCGCGTGGCACAACACCAGCGCGCCAATGTCGTGCAGCAGGCCGGCGGTGAACGCGGCGTCGGCGAGCGCGGGATTCGAGACGATCTTCTTCGCGAGCACTGCCGTGAGCATCGAATGCTGCTGCAGGCGGTCGGGCGAGAAACCCTTGACCTCGCTGATGGCCTTGTCCGAGAACGAGCTCGAGCCGAGCACCAGCGACTTGATGATCTCCACGCCGAGATAGGTGACCGCGGGGCGGATGCTGACGATCTTCTGTCCGAGGCCGAAGTACGCGCTGTTCACCAGCTGCAGCACCTTGGCGCACACCGCGGCGTCCTTCTCGATGACTTTGGCGAACCCGGCGGCATCGGACTTGGGGTCGCCGGCCAGGCGCGACAGCTCGGTGTAAGTGGTCGGCACGGCGGGGATGCGCTCGAGTTTGCCGACCAACGCAGTCAATGCCGGGTTCTGCATCAGCTTGTGCAACGCGTGGGTCTGCTCGATGACGGCGCGCAGTGTCTCGCCGTCGCACGGCTTGTGCAGGAACTGATGGGTTACGGGCAACGCTCGCATGATGGCTTCACGTTCGGCCTGGCCCGACAGCACGATGCGTGCCGCCGCCGGGAAGTCGCGCTGGATGTGGCGCAGAAGCTCTGCGCCGTCCATGCCCGGCATGCGCATGTCGGTGATGACCACGTCCGCGGGAGTCTTCTTCATTTCCTCGAGCGCCTGCTGGCCGCCGAGGGCGAAGGTCATTTCCCAGCGCTTGCGCTCCTTGCGCAGCGAGTTCCGCAGGCCATCGAGGATGGCCTGTTCGTCATCGACAAATAACACGTGAAGAGAAGTCATGCTGCAGCCTGTTTATTGGTGGCCGGAAGGGCCGGGTCAGTGGCGGGCAACCGGACAAAGAACGTCGTTCCTTTCCCCGTTTCCGTTTCGAAATGTAGTGAACCGTTGAGCTTGTCGACCACGATGCCGCGCGACAGCGCGAGACCCTGGCCCGTGCCGCGTCCGACCTCCTTGGTCGTGACGAACGGCTCGAAGATGCGCGCGCGCACCGATTCGGCGATGCCATCGCCCGTGTCGGTGATCGAAATCTCCACGTAGTCGCCGATCGCGCGGGTGCGCACCGTGATGCGTCCCTTCCGACCGGTGCTGGCCACCACGTCGGCGATCGCATGGGCGGCGTTGAGCAGCAGGTTGAGGAACACCTGGTTGATGTCGCCCGCATGACCGTGCACCGGCGGAACGTCGGCCAGATCGGTCTCGATGTCGGCGACCGACTTGAATTCGTTGCGCGCCATGTTGAGCGTCGACTTGATGGCGCGGTTGACGTCGAGATCGGTCTTGGCGCGTGAATCGGGATGCGCGAACTCGGTCATCGAGCGCACGATCGAGCCCACACGGCCGATGCCCTCGAGCGCGCGGTCCAGCGCGTCGGGTGCGTTCTTGAGGAAGTAGTCGACGTCTGCCGCCTCGTCCGTATCGCTGGCGCGCTTCGCCTGCACGGCGACATCCTTGCCGGAGAGCACGCCGGCGGCGAGCGCGCGGTAGTCGGCCATGGCGCGCGGCAGATCCTTGATCGCATGCCGTACGAACCGCACGCTGTCGGAGATGAACTGCACCGAGGTGTTGATCTCGTGCGCCACGCCCGCGGCGACGCGCCCGACCGACTCGAGTTTCTGGTTCTGCGCGGATTCGCGCACCAGGCGGCGCGCCTCGGTGACGTCGATCATCAGTCCGCGCAGGAAGCGCATGTCGTCGCGCAGATCGCAGCTCACCGTCCAGCGCAGTTCGACGACGCGATCATCCGCGGTGACGACCGAGCACAGGGTCTCGAAGGTGCCGGGGGTGGACTCGTCGAGCTGGCGTCGCGCGATCGACTCGCGATCCCGCGGAAGCAGCACGTCGAGGAAGCCCGACTCCTTCCAGCGCGCCAGGGGAATGCCGAGGATCTGCTCGGCCTGCGGGCCGATGTAGGTGAACCGGCCGTGCGCGAGATCCAGCTCGAAGGGAATGGCGCGCGTGGTCTCGGCGATCAGGCGGTACTGCTCGCGGCTGCGGCGCAGCTCGGCGGTGCGTTCGTGCACGTCCCTGCCGATCGCCTCGTTGGTGAGCTGCAGCGATGCGGCGTAGTCGCCGAACTTGCGCGTGGTGCGATGGGTCTGCTGGATGGCGAACAGCAGCACCAGGAGTTCCGCCACCACCCAGATCCCCTGGTCATACAGGCGCCACCAGGCCGTGCGGCCGACCTGGAAGGATTCCGGCAGCGAGAGGATGTGCACGGCCGGATATACGAGCGCCGCCACCGTCGCCGTCAGCAACACCGGCCAGTCGCGATAGAAGGCGAGGAAGGCGAGCGAAACGAACACGTGAAACTGCGCCTCGAGGCGACCGTCGAACAGCCACACGAACAGCATCGACCAGCTCATCTGGCAGATGGCGACGAAGTGCCGTACCCAGCCGGCGAGCGGCGCGGCGTGTATGAACAGGAACGCCGGCACGCACAACATGCCGCCGAGGATCAGCGTGAACAGCAGGCGCGAATCGGCACCCGTGCCATTCTTCCAGGCGACCAGCAGCGCGATCGCCCATTGCGCCGCGAAAAGTATCCGGAATGTGCGATGCGCGCCCACGGTGAGCTGCGCCACGACTTCGTGACGCACTTCACGGGCACGAGCCTCGCGCAGCGTTGGATCCAGTTCGACCACGGTACTCCTGACTTTTCCTGGTGCGTAACTCCGGTTGTCCCCGGTGTTATCGGCCCAGAACAGGGCACGCTTTAGGTCATTTCCGGGGCCTCGCCGGGAAAAACACGTTCGTTTTCAAGACGTAGTCGGCATATTGCGGCCGACGATTGCCGATGCCCCGTTCCAGCAGGGGGCCCCCGGGTACCCGCAAGAGCAGCCAGGTCAGCAGCACAGGGCCGGGCACCGCCCACCAGGCGCCGGCCGACAGCGCCATAAGGTAGAACCCCCACCAGACGCAACATTCGCCGAAGTAGTTAGGATGGCGCGTGTAGCGCCAGAAACCGCGGTCCAGGACGGCCGCATCGCCCCCGGGTCCTGCCCGGAACCGCGCCAGCTGCCAGTCGGAGACGGTTTCGAACACCAGGCCCAGGCAACACAGTAACGCCCCGAGCCAGTCGAGGGCGCCGAGCGGCCGGTTGCTCGCGAATGCCCCTTGCAGCGGCAGCGCCACCACCCAGCAGAGCAGCGCCTGGCGGAGGAAAACCAAGTAGAAACTCTTGAGACCGAAATGTGGCCCATGTCGGTCGCGGCTCGCGCGGTGCCGTCGCGCCTCTTCCTTGCCCGCGAATCGTTTCGTCAGGTGGATCGCCAGGCGGATGGCCCAGGCGGCCAGCGGCCACAGCACCAGCGACAGGCGCGGAGCACGCGGATCGGCGTGCAGCGCAAGGGTCACGCCGGCGACGAACAACATGAGCGGCCACAACGGCTCGCTCAGACCCACGTTGCGCAGCGCCATCGACAGCAGCCAGGTGATCGTCGCGAGGACCACCAGCAGCGGCAGCACCGAGACCCACAGGCCGAATTCGAACGGTGCGTTCACGCCGGCCTCACAACAGGTCCAGGATGCGGAACCAGAGCATGGCCAGCACCAGCGCGGGCCGGCGGAAATACGTGCCGCCCGGGAAGTCGCGGTGCGGAATCCGCGCGAACACGTCGAAGCGCTCGGCGGTGCCGCCGATGACCTCGCTGGCGAGCCGGCCCGCCATGCCGGCGATGACCATGCCGTGGCCGGAGAGGCCCTGCACGAAATAGGCATTGGGTCCGAGCCGTCCGAAATGCGGCGCGCGATTCATGGTGATGTCGAGATAACCGCCCCAGGCGTATTCGATGCGCGCCTCGGTCAGCTGCGGAAAGACCTGGGCCATGCGCGCGCGCAGCACGCGCCCCGAATCGAACGGGTCGATGCCCGAATAACTCACGCGGCCGCCGAACAGCAGGCGGTGATCGGGCGAGCGGCGGAAATAGTCGAGAATCCAGTTCATGTCGGCCGCCGCGGCGTTGTTGGCGATCAGCGCACGCGCGCGTTCCTCGCCCAGTGGCTGGGTGGCGGCGACGTAGGTGCCGATGTCGATGAGCTTCCTCGCCAGCGACGGCACCAGCCGGCCTAACAAGGCGCCGCCGGCGATGAGCAGGTGCCGCGCGCGAAGCGCACCGCCCGTCGTACCGATGATGTTGTCGGTGCCCGGGTGCCGGGCCACCTCGAGCCGCGTCACCCAGGAGTTCTCGAACAGCGTCGCGCCCGCCCGCGCCGCGGCGCGTCCCAGCCCGAGCGTGTAGCGGTACGGATTCAGGTGACCGCCGTTCGTGTCGTACAGCGCGCTGGTATATCGCTCGCTGGCCACGATGCCGCGCAGCTCCTCGCGCCCGATGAGGCGCAGCGAGTGGTAGTCGTAACGATCGGACAATTGCGCGAGCTCCGCGCGCAGCGCCACATCGTGCCGGCGCTTGAGGCCGAGGATCATGTGTCCGGGTGTGTAGTCGCAATCGATCGCGTGTCGCGCGATGAGCTCACGTTGCAGGCGCATGCCCTCGACGGCCACGTCCCAGAGGCGGCGCGCATCCGCGGCACCGACCGCCTTTTCGAGCGTCGACATCTCGCAGGCATAGCCGAGGATCGACTGCCCGCCGCTGCGACCCGAACCGCCATATCCCAGGTGTTTTGCCTCGAGCAGCGCCACGCGCATGCCGCGTTCCGCGAGGTGCAGCGCGGCGGAAAGCCCCGAGATGCCGCCACCGACGATGCACGCGTCGAACACCTGTTCGCCGGACAGCGGCGCGTGCGGCACGGGCCGCGGCGTGGTCGCGTAGTAGAAGTTCGGTTCGCGGGCCGGATCCATGCCGCGATTCTAGAGAGGCCCGAGGTAACGCTGGATTTCGAGCGGCGTGATGTGCGAGGCGAATTCCTGGCATTCACCGCGTTTCACGGTGGTGTACAGGTGCACGAATCGCTCGCCGAAGTAACGCGCGGCGGTTTCGCTGCGCGCGAATCGTTCGATCGCCTCACCCCAATGGATGGGGAGCGGTTCACCCGGCTTGTCATAGGCATTGCCGCTGACGGGTGGTGGCGACTCGAGTTTGCGCGTGAGCCCCAGGTGAATGCCGGCGAGCACCCACGCGACCACGAGATACGGGTTGGCATCGGCCCCCGCCAGGCGGTGTTCGATGCGCAGGTTCGCGGCGTCCGATGCCGGCACGCGGATCGCGGAGCCGCGGTTGTTGATCGACCAGTCGGCGTGCACCGGAACGTACGCTTCGCTGCGAAAGCGCCGGTAAGAATTCGGGCCCGGCGCGCACAGCGCCATTCCGTCCGCGAGCGTGACCAGTGTGCCGGCGATGGCCTGGCGCAGCGGCGTGCTGTCCCCGGGATCGGCGGCGGCGAAGATGTTGCGACCTGGTTTGTCGAGCAAGCTGACGTGTACGTGCAGGCCGCTGCCCGCCATGTCGCGGTACGGCTTGGGCAGGAACGTGGCATCGCAGCCGTGCGCGCGCGCCACGCTCTTCACGACCCGCTTGAAGCGCAGCGCCTCATCGCAGACGCGCAGGGCGTCGGGCGCGTGCGCAAGATTCACCTCGTATTGCCCGGGACCGTATTCGGCGAGCGAGGAGGTCGCGGGCACGTTCTGCTGCCGGCACACCTGGTCAATCCCGGCCAGCAGCTCCGAGTACTCATTGAGGTCGGTCATCGAATTGATCTGTGTGCGGAACTCGCGTCGGCCGGTGAGCGGCCCGGCTGGCGGTTGCGGCTGGCCGTCGGACGTGCGCGCCCGGTCGACCAGGTAGAACTCGTATTCGATCGCGACCACCGGCGTGAGCTCGAGCGCCGCGAAGGTCGCGAGCTGCTCTTCGAGCACGCGCCGCGGATCGCCGAAGAATCGCGAGCCGTCGTGATCGAACATGCGCAGCTGAACCTGCGCGACATCGGCCTGCCACGGCACCGGTACCAGCGTTCCGGGGATCGGCAGGCAGGGGCGATCCGCGTCGCCGTCGTCGAAGCCCAGGCCGGTGGCTTCGACCGTGCCGCCTTCGATGTCCAGCGCGAACATCGAGCCTGGCAGTGGCATGCCCCGGCTGAACACGCGCGCCATGCCATCGCGATCGATGCGCTTGCCGCGCTCGACGGTGTTCAGGTCATTGACGAATGCGTCGAAGAACCGCGTCGAGGGATGGGCGGCCAGGAAGCGTTCGAGCTCGTTCTCCGCCACGTCATTCATGGGTCTCTGCTCATGGACTATCGTTTAATATTTTCGACACCTCAGCGGTATCGCGCGCGGCAGCATATGCCGGTGGCGCAGCCCTCGGCAAACGGCCCGAACAGCCAATTTCCTGCCAGCGAAGGCCTGCTGCTGGCCCACAAGGGCCACAGCCAGAGGTCACCGAGGTGTGGTCTAATGGCCGCCTTCGGGCCATTCGCTGACCCGACTCCGTGAAAGATAATAGACAGCGCCGGGACATTCGTCCGGGTGAAAGCGTGTCGTCCATGAGTTCAAGACCGGTCATTGGTATTCCTTCAGATCGACGCATGATCGGTCCGCATCCATTTCATGCTGTCGGCGAGAAGTACATTGCGGCCGTCGTCCAGGCGGCCGACTGCCTGCCGCTGCTCATACCGGTGCTCGAGACGCCGCTCGACGTCAGCGAAATCCTGGCGCGCGTCGACGGCATCTTCTTTCCCGGCAGTCCGTCGAACGTGGAGCCGGCGCGCTACGCAGGACCGGCGAGCGCGCCCGGCACATTGCACGACCCGCACCGCGACGCCACCACGCTGTCGCTGATCCCGCGGGCCGTCTCCGGCGGCATCCCGGTTCTCGGCGTGTGCCGTGGATTCCAGGAGATGAATGTCGCGATGGGCGGCACGCTGCACCAGCGCGTGCACGAGGTCGAAGGCTTCGACGACCACCGCGAGGACAAGGAAGAGCCGCTCGATGTGCAATACGGGCCGGCGCACGAGGTGACCCTCGAACCCGGCGGGCTGCTGCTCAAGCTCGCAGGCAAGGACCGCATCACGGTCAATTCGCTCCACTGGCAGGGCGTGGACCAGCTGGCGCCCGACCTGGCGGTCGAGGCGCGGGCCACCGATGGCCTGGTGGAAGCGTTCCGCGTGAAGTCCGCGGCGAATTTCGCGCTCGCGGTGCAGTGGCATCCCGAGTGGAAAGTGATGAGCAATCCGTTTTCAGTGGCGCTGTTCGCCGAGTTCGGACGAGCGGCGCGGGCGAAGTCGAAGAATAGTTAGGCCAAGAGCATCGGAATAGACCCATGGCAAACGAAATCCGTCAGTTCCTGCGCGACCACGGCATCTCCGAGGTCGAAGCCATCATCCCGGACATGGCGGGCATCGCGCGCGGCAAGATCATGCCGTCCGAGAAGTTCGGCGAAGACGAGGGCATGCGCCTGCCGGAGAGCATCTTCCTGCAGACGGTGACCGGCGACTATCCACC
>Ga0068861_100003383_pt1 | contig 10578 bp, 9 predicted proteins | sample KBSSwiS42_FD_66593 | JGI IMG/M metagenome (GOLD analysis project Ga0068861, IMG submission 66593) | Switchgrass rhizosphere microbial communities from Kellogg Biological Station, Michigan, USA - KBS Switchgrass S4-2 | ecosystem: Host-associated > Plants > Roots > Rhizosphere > Soil ...
CGGCAGCGCGCGGTAGGGCTCGTTGTAGAGCAAGCGTGCCGCCAGTGCGATCGCTCGACGCGGGACGAGCTCGCGAACGAAGACGACGCCCCGTCGCACCTCACCACCGACGTGACGCCGGACGTAGAACCGGAGGTTCACTTCCTCGAAGGTCCGGTATCCGGGAATCGGCACGCCGAGCAGACGAGTATCGAAGAAACGAAATCCGACGACGCTCGCGTAGAGTCTTCCACCACAGCGATCGATTTCGACGCCCGCGGGTACGAGCGGTTCGAGCAACGCTGGCGACACCTCGAAGTTGAGCATCACCAGATCACGCCATTCGGCGCGCAGGAAGGCGAGGGTTCGGAGCGGTTCGCTCAATGTGGTCGTATCGATTGCGGTTCTGGCCGTCCCACTATCGGACACCGCGAGCGTCGCGGCCGGTCGGTCGATGACCCGTAAACCGTTGTTCGATATTGGTTTGGCTCGCTGGCCGGGCGGGCACGGTACTTCCCTAAGTGGTATGGCGGAAATGCTTCACTCGGCGACCCGTACGACGGTCGCCTTGCCGCAGGAGATGCCTGGAACCATGCCTCGATCAACCGATGAATTCACCCCCTCGGGCTTCGACACCACAGACGAGGAGCCCGTCACCGAAGCACGTGACCTCGACGCCGAGCTGGTGGCGCGGGAGCTCGCGCACGAATTCCAGATCGTTCGGCTGCTCGGGCGCGGGGCCATGGGGTCGGTCTATCTCGCTCGCGATCTCGCCCTGCACCGCGTCGTCGCCATCAAGGTGCTGCGCTGGGACCTCGCGGGAAGCATAGAGGACTGCGAGCGGTTCCGCCGTGAGGCGCGAACCACGGGCCAGCTCGCGCACCCCAGCATCGTTCCGCTGCATGGTTTCGGCGAGTCGCCGAACCTCATGTACATGGTCATGCGGTACGTGCCCGGCGAGTCGCTCGGCGCGCGGATTCGACGTCTTGGGAAGCTTGGCGCCGACGAGACACGCCGCATCCTCGCCGACCTCGCGCTGACGCTCGAGTACGCGCATCGCGAAGGCATCGTGCATCGGGATCTCAAGCCGGAGAACATCCTGCTCGAGATCAGTGGGGACTCGATCCGGCCGATGGTCGCGGATTTCGGTGTGGCGGTCCGTCGGTCGTACGACCCGCCCCCGGGAGAGCTTCGTCGGAGTTTCGGCACACCGCACTTCATGTCGCCTGAGCAGGCGGCCGGTGAATTCGACATCGACGGGCGCAGTGACATCTACTCGCTCGGCGTGCTCGGCTACCTCATGCTCTCGGGTCAGTTGCCGTACACCGGGGACACCGTCGCGCAGATCTCGGCACGTCGGCTCGAGGCGAGCCATCGTCCGCTGCGTGAGGCGGCGCCCGGGGCACCGCGCGATCTGGTCGAGGCGATCGAGCGCTGCCTGATGCCGGACCCGGACGACCGTTTCCGTCACGCGCGCGAGCTGCACGCGGCGTTGACCACACGGCAGACGCCCGGTTCGCGCTTGTGGCGTCGGCTCAAGCGCGTTCGCGCCGCGACCCGGAAGGCCGTGACGTTCCTGCTCGAAGCGACCCGCGTCAATCTTCCCTGGCCCGTCCGCGGTTAGGCAAAACTGGCGCGACGCGCACCGCCGATTCATCATCGTGACCGTTTCCAGCGAGGAGCACGATGGCGCTCGATGAATCGGGGCTGAGCACGGACAAGGCGAGAGGCGCCGGCGGTACGCCGGGCGGACTCGGGGAGTTTTTCGCGGGCCTGGCGATGGCGGCCGGCGGCGGCTATCTGCTGCTCAACCAGGTCACCGTCACGTCGGGCTACTGGCAGCTCTGGGGCTACAACGCGTTCGGGATCTCGCTCATCCCGTTGCTCATCGGGATCGCGATGGTGTTCTTCGATGGGCGCTCGAAGCCGGGATGGCTGCTCACCGCCTTCGGCGCGCTCGTGATCCTGCTCGGCATCATCACGAACCTCACGATCTTTTTCCGCCCGACGTCGCTGTTCAACACGCTGATCATTCTCGCGCTGTTGGCTGGCGGTATCGGTCTGATCGCGAGGAGCGTGAAGGCGAAGCGCTAACCGCGGCGCGGCGGTTTTCGACCGGTCGTACCCTTCCACGCTGCGGCGGCGCCGCGACGCGCGGCCAGCTGCGCAACGCTCACGAGCACACCGGTGATTGCCGTCCACGCGACAGCCTTGCCCCAGCTCGTCGTCGGCGATTCGGGATCGATCGGCGGCTCCTCGTCGCGGAACGCACGCCACCCTCCCTCGATCAAGCCGCTCATCGCCGCGCCCGCCACCATGGCCGATCCGGCGCCGACGAGCATCCACGTCGCGCGCTGCTTTCGTCGTTTGTTCACGCCATCGCTCCGTCTCGGGTCAGCCCGATCCGAGGCAAGGCAGGTGCCGCGTCCGACTAGTCTGGCTTCTCGCCGTCGGAGTCGCTCACTGCAGGCGGTCCCGAGTGGAGCGGTTCCCACGATGGCGGGTCGCTCGCGGGAAAGCTCTCTTCCGACGACTCATCGACCGGGTCAGTCTGGCGTGCGTCAGGTTGCGGCTCGGCGCGCGGCGAATCGGCGGTATCGTGTTCGCGATCCCCATCCATTACGCTGGTCTCCTCGCGACGATCGTTCGCGCACGGCTGGCGTCGCCACCAACCACGGAAGAGGTTGGCATGGGCGGCATACGACGTGCCCCGTTAGGTGAGTCTTCTCTCGGGAGCATACGCCGACTCAGCCATAGCACCGGACCCCCATGGCGCTCCATCTCAGTGACCAGAACGTAGCGCATCAGATCGCGGAACGCATCCGCCACCTCATCGCCAGGCAGGACGACGGCGACGTCACCATTGCCGCGCGGCGGCTCGATCGGCCCATCGCGGACGTCTATTGCTGCGAACGCCTCATTTCATCCGACAATGAGCCGTCAGCAGTCGACTTTCTCGCCACCGTCGTGCGGACGTACGATGCGGACGCGGTCTGGCTGATCACGGGCCACGACGCCCGCGACGACTGCACCGTGACGAGCGAGGCACGCGGTACGATCGTCGAAGTGCTGGCGGAGCTGAGTGACCGCCTGCTCGACCAGGTGCGCAGCGAGCGCGAAGCGCCGAGTCGTGTCAGCCGAGGAGCGCGGGAGCCATCCCCATCGAGTGGTAGCCCTTATCCACGTATATCGTCGCCCCAGTGATCGCGCTCGCGAGCGGGCTCGCGAGGAACGCGGCCGTGACGCCGACCTCCATGGGCGTGAGGTCGCTCGTGAGCGGTGAGTTGGCCTTGCAGTAGTCGACCATCCGCTCGATGATCCCGATCGCGCTCGCGGCGCGCGACGCGAGCGGACCAGCCGAGATGGTGTTGACGCGAGCGCCCCATTTTCGTCCGGCTTCGTACGCGAGGGTTCGCGTGTCGCTCTCGAGCGCCGCCTTCGCCGACGACATCCCGCCGCCGTAGCCGGGGATCACGCGCTCGCTCGCCATGTACGTGAGCGACAGCACGCTCACGTTAGGCCTGAGCAGCGGTCCGAGGCGGCTCACCAGCGAGATGAGCGAGTAGGCGCTCACGCTCACCGCGCCGAGATAGCCGGCCCGCGACGTCTCGAGCAGTGGCTTCTTCACCTCGGCAGCGTTCGCGAGCGAGTGCACGATGATGTCGACGGACGGCGAGCCGAAATCGGCGGCGAGGCGGGCGACGAGACCGTCGATCGAGAAATCGCCGACGTCGCGGTAGCGCTTGTTCGTGCGCGTTTCTTCCGGGGCATCCGCGAGCGTGTCGAACGCGGCGTCGAGCGGGTAGATGCGCTCGAACGACATGGTCGTGCCGTTCGCGAGGCGGCGGGACTCGTCGAGCTTCCCTCGCTCGAGCAGATTCATGAAGATGGTGAGGGCGGGCGGCCACGTGCCGACGCAGACCGACGCTCCCGCCTCGGCCAGTGCTTTCGCGATCGCGAAGCCGTATCCCGCATCGTCGGCGACACCGGCGACGAGCGCGCGGCGGCCAGTGAGATCGATGGGTAGCATGGCGTGATATCGCCACCTGCGGCGCGCCGGGCAAGTGCTTGCACACCCGTGGCGGCAGTTGCATCGACCGTGTGCCGAGCGCACCCGGGGTCGTAGCGTGTTATGCTTTGTCGGCCGGCTGTCAGGTGGAGGAAAGATGCCAACGGTGCTTTATGTCGACGATGACCCCGCCGTCCGCATGGTCGTTCGCCGCCAACTCGAATATCACGGGCTGCAGGTGTACACCGCGGAGGGGGTTCGCGAGGCGAAGGAGCGCATCGAGCAGATGCCTCCTGACGGCCTGTTCATCGACATCTGGCTCGGTGACGGCACGGCGTTCGAGCTGCACGCGTGGCTCCAGGAGCATCATCCGCTGCTGGCGAAGCGTGTCGTGTTCGTGAGCGGCGACGTACCGGGCGATACCAGCGGTCGTACGCCTACCGCGCTCGGGTGCCCTGTCCTCGGCAAGCCGCTCGACGTGCCAGCCATGGTGCGTCTGGCGCAGGACTGGGATGGGTAACGAGCGGGAGTCGGAGCGCGATGCTCCGGGCGTGGTGCCGTCAGCCAGCGAGCCAGCGACGGGCACGCCGATCTTCCGCTCCACCTCGATCATCGAACGGCTGTCCGCTGCCGCGCTCCTGCCGCGGCCGGAGCGGCGCGCAGCCGCAGAGTCGCCAGGTACGCCGTCGTTTGCGCGCGGGCTGTGGCGCATCGCGGCCGCGGATGTGTCGAGTGGCAATCGCGTGGCTCTCCTCCACGATGGCATCGAGACCTTCTCGGCGATGCTCGAGCTCATCGAGCGGGCGGAGCGGTCCGTGAACCTCGAGGGCTACATCTTCCGGGACGACGAGGTCGGCCGGCAGTTCGCGGATGCGCTCACCGCCGCGGCGGCGCGCGGCGTGGAGGTGCGGCTGCTCGTGGACTGGATCGGGCGAATGGGGACGCCGATGCGCTTCTTCAAGGCGATCCGGCGAGGTGGCGTCCAGGTGCGGCTGTTCAATCCGCCGGGCTTTCGCCGCTGGCTCGGTCTCGTCCCGCGCGACCATCGAAAGCTGCTCGTGGTGGACGACCGCGCGGGCGTGACCGGCGGCATCGGGATTGGACGCGAGTGGAAAACGGGCGTGCTCCAGCGACGTCGCGCGCCGTGGCGCGACACGGGCGTGCTGATCGAGGGCGACGCGGCAAACGACATGGTCCAGGCGTTCGACCACATGTGGCGCCGCGCCGGCGGGGGCGAACGCCGCGGGTCGCACCGCCACCTAACGCGGCCGGCGCGGTCGACGCACCTGGATCCGAGCGTGCATCCGCCGGCGCTGGTGGGGATCATCGAGGGCGAGCCGGGTCGGTTCCGGATCTCGCGCGCCCTGCAGATCCAGGCGGTGTCAGCGGAGCGGACGATCTGGATCGCGAGCGCGTACTTCACTCCGAGCCCGTCGGAGGTGGAGGCGCTGACGGGTGCAGCGCGGGACGGCGTGGACGTGCGGGTGCTGGTGCCGAGCCGGTACGATCATCCGTGGATCCGGCTGGCGACGCGGCGTTTCTACCGGCGGCTGTTACTGAACGGGGTGCGGATCTGGGAGTGGCGGGGGGAGATGATGCACGCGAAGACGAGCGTGGTGGACAACAGGTGGACGCGGATCGGGTCGACGGACTACAACCCGTTAGGCATCGCGATCAACTTCGAGCTGGACGCAGTGATCGAGGACCAGGTGTTGGGCGCGCAGGCGGCGGACATGTTTCTCGCGGACCTGGAGCAGTCGAAGGAGATCACGATCCGGTCGGTGGTGGCGCGCTAGGCGCTCGGTGGGGGGTAAAGCGAAAGGAGGGGCTCCGAGCGGAGGCCCCTCCTTTCGTTTCGTCGGAACGTTGGGCGATTACTTGCCCGGCTGCGGAACCTGGATGTTGCCACCTGCCAGAACCACCGTGGTCGCCATGTCCAGCTTGTCCATCGCCTTCACGCGGAACTTGTCGGCTCCGGCGCCCGACGTCGCCCAGTCCTCGCCCACGACGATCAGGTTGATGTTACCCTGACTGATCGTGGTGACGTTGTTCACGACGCAGCTGTAGTTCCCCTTTCCGCCGAGGGTGACGACGTTCCCCACAACTGCCGGCGAGTCCATGCTGTTGCTCTTCGCGCGGCAGACGCCACCGCCTGCGAGGTGGCGCACCACGACGACGCCGCCACGCGGGGCGGTCTTGCCCTTCGTCATGGTGAAGCTGAAGCCGAACGAGACGCGATCACCCTCGAGCATGAACGACCCGCCGCCCGTGGCGAATCCCGCGCCCGGATCCCAGATCGAGAACACGTCCTCGTAGGATCCCGTGTAGTAGTTGCCGCCGACCGTGAACGTCAGCGTGTACACGTCAACCGGAAGCTGAGTCACGCCATCACCGAACGTGCAGCTGAAGCTCTTCACGGCCCCGTAGCCTGAGCCGCTGACGCTGCCGGCCGCGCAACTGCCCGCGACGTTGCCGCCTCCCGAGACCGGGGACGCCACGGCGCTGAGCGACGAGACGTTGGCGATCGAGCCAGGAAGCTGACCATCGTTAGGGTCGGGCTCGTTCCCGTTGCCGAGGCGAGCTTCCCTGATGCCGATGGTGACGGTGAAGTTCTTCGCGCCGATCTGCGCGGCACCGGCGTTCGAGATCGTGGTGCCCTCGGCGTTTTCGCGGTTGACAGCGAACGTCGTGGCGGCGGAGTTCGACGCGTCGTACCCGCCGTCGCCGGCGTACTTCGCCTGAACCGTGCTGCTACCTGCGGCCGACGGGATTGCATAGTCGTACGACGCCTTGCCGTTCGCGTCGGTCGTTCCCGAGCCAACCTTCACGTTGTTGAAGTAGAAGTCGATGGTCTTGCCGACGAGTGGAGCTCCGTTCAAGCCTCCGACACCGTCATCCACCAGCGTCGCGCTGAGCGTGGACTCGTCGCTGTACTGCCCTGACGTCTTTCCATCGTACGTGAGCTTCGTGGGCCGATCCTGCACGGTGATCTGGAACTCCTTTTCGTCGCCCAGGATCGGGCTGCCGTTGTCCTGAACGCGGACGCGCACCGTGTGCGCGCCGACATCCACGGCGGTGATGCTGCCGAACGAGATCGTGCCGTTGGCCGCGACCGTGACCCAGCTCGGTCCGGACACCTTCGAGAACGTGAGCGTGTTGGCGGGCAAATCGGCATCGGTCGCCGTCGCCGTCAGATCGGCGAGCGCGACGCCCCACTGCGTGACGACGTTGGCGGGGACCGTCAGCACCGGTGCCACGTTCACTTCGTTGACCGTGATTTCGATCTCTTCCTCATCGGTGGCCGAGCCGTCGCTGACGACGACCTTCACGCGGTACGTGCCCGGCCCCTGCGCCTCGGTCGGTGTCCAGGTGAACGCCCCACCAGCAGTGATGTTTGCGCCGGTCGGATAGGTGCCGCTCGCGGGATTCGCGAGCGAGAAGGTGAGCGTCTGCGCCGGCAGGTCGGTGTCCGACGCGGTTGCGCTGAACGAGAGCTGCACCTGCTCGTTGATGTTCCTGTTGCCGACGGCCGCGAGCACCGGCGGCACGTTCACTTCGTTCACCGTGATCTCGATCTCCTCCTCGGCCTTGTTGTTGTCCGCGTCGGCGACGACGACCTTGACGCGATACGTGCCCGGACCCTGGGCTTCGTTAGGCGTCCATGTGAATGCACCACCCGCCGTGATCGCAGCACCAGCCGGAAACGTTCCCGTCCCCGGGTTCGCGAGCGAGAAGGTGAGCGTCCCGCCGTCGGGATCCGACGCCGTGGCGGTGAACGCCAGCAGCGCGAGCTCATCGACCGTCTTGTTGCCGATCGCGTCGAGCACGGGGTTGCTCTGCACTTCGTTGACCGTGATCTCGATCTCCTCTTCATCGGTGAGCGCACCGTCGTTCACGACGACTTTCACGCGATACGTCCCGGGTCCCTGCACCTCCGTGGGTGTCCAGGTGAAGTCGCCACCGGCCGTGATCGCGGCGCCAGTGGGGAACGTGCCAGACGCCGGGTTCGCGAGTGAGAACGTGAGCGAGGCCGGCGTGGGCAGGCCGTCGTCGGTGGCCGTCGCCGTGAACGCCAGCTGCGTGAGCTCGTTGATGGACTTGTTACCGATCGCGCCCAGAACGGGCGGGTTGTTGGTCGATCCCGTCGTGGTGAACGTGACAGACTGTGTCGTGGCGTCCGAGGCGACTGCACAGTTATCCGTCGAGTACACGGAAACCGTCAGGGTATACGCTCCAGCCGCGGGCGCGATGAAGTTGAACGATCCCTGGTGTTTGTTCCCGTTGGTCTCATCGGCGTCTTCGAACGTGTGGTCCGGCGTATCGATGCACGGTGCCGGGCTCGTTGCCACAACGACGTTGGAAGAGTTCCTGATCTCCCACTTCGTTCCGTCCCAGTTTTGCGGCCCGCTGCCGTTGTTGAGGATCACGGTCAGCGCCGTCGTCACACTCGTGCCGGCAACCGGGCTGGCCGGTGAGAGGACAATCGCGTTGATATTGCGTCCGTCCGTGAACTGGACGGTCACGTTGCTTCCCGACGTCGCGCCGGTTCCCGTCAGGGTGAACCGAACACCGATATCGCTCTCCTGGACGTCGTAGAAGTGAATGCTGAACGTCCCGTCGCCGTCGGTCTGCACATCGCGAACGACGTCGGCGTGGGTGTCTGGCTCCTCGGTCATGACGAGGTGCACGGTTTCGTTAGGCGCCCACCCGCGTCCCACCAGGTTGACTGCGCCACCGGGCGCGTAGTCGTCCAGGTCGGTCTCGATCGAGGCGCCCGTCGTCGGGTCGGTGCCGATCGCTGTAACGGCGGTCAGCTTCGCCGGTACGTGTGGCTCGGTAATGCCGCCGCCTTCACCGCAGGCCGAAACCATCGCAGCTACGAGGGCGGTTGCGAATACACGTCGTCTCATCGAGAGGTCTCCTTGAGTGCCTGAAAGAGCTGCCGCAGCTGTTAGGCGCTACGTACCCTGCGGCGGCCTGGCGATCTCGTGGAGACCCATGGCTTTGCGGACCGGCCTCGCGACCGGGGTGCCTTTGTCGTCAGGGGCTGACCGACGGTCGGGGGTGATCGTCGCGAAATGCGCTCGGTCACCCTGACATCGTCGTCGAACCCGACTTGTTGTTGTCGCAGCGCTGGTCGGCCGAATCGACTCCTCGCGGCCAGCGTTGCGACGGAGGAAAAGGGCAACCGGCACACCGCTTCCGGAGACACGCGAGTGTGCGGGGAAGTGCGCTCTGTGCTGACGGTTATGGCCTCGCGCCCGTGCGGCGCTGGCCAGGTGGCCGGAGGCACTGCTGACCCGGTTCGGCAGCGCATGTCGACGGATCGCGACAGAAGGGCGATGTCGGACGCCGCAACATTTTCGTTCAGCAGGCGAACGGCGGCCGCGGACAAACCGACCGAACGGGGGTCAGAGTGACGCGTAGCCTGTTCAAGGACACGAAAGAAGCCCCGGGAGACCTGCGGTCTCCCGGGGCTTCTTGTTAGGCGAGTCGTGCGGCGCTACTTCGCCTGGATGTTGATGCTGCCGCCGCCGAGTGATGTCGCCGGGTTGGCGTCGACAACCGCGCCCATCTGGTTGTCGTACACTACTGGTCCTTCGGTGTTGTCGGCGTTGACGATCCAGATCTTCATCCGGAATTTATCGACGCCGCCACCACCACTCACCTGGCCATCGGTGGCGGTGAGAATGAATCCGTACTTGCCTTGGCCGTTGATGGTGCCGGTGCCCTTGAACTGCGCCTTCGGTCCGGACACCACGAGCCACTCGTAAGCGTCGCTCTTGAAGTTCAGGTTTCCGGCGTGGAACTGGAACTCAGTGTTTCCGTCCGGCAGTGTCTGTCCCTTCTTGTACTTCGATACGAAGCCGAAGTTTGCCTTCCCCGTTAACTCCGGGTCTGCGACATAAGCACCCGGGATTGAGTTGATCCAACCGCCACCGGTCACGAAGCCGGCACTGGGATCGTACACGACGATATACGTCGTCGCTGTCTCCGAGTCCGAGCCGCCGTCGTCGTCCGTAACCTTGACGGTGACCGTATAGATCCCGGCGCCCAGGGTCTTCGTGGCGCTGCACGTCTTGGTCGGGTTGGCCGCGAACGTCGGCAGCGACGGCTCCAACGGCATCCCTGTGTCCCAGCTGATCTGGCACGCCCAGGTGTCAGCACCGGGGTCATCGAACTTCCACGACACGGTGACGTTGTTCGTCCCCGCCGCAATCGGAACCACTGGGACGGTCAGCGACGTGATGGTGGGCGGGACGTTGTTCACCGTCACGGTCACCATGTCCGATCCTACGCCGCTATCGTCATCCGTCACCGTGACAGTCACAGTGTACAACCCGTTGTCGGCGTACGTGTGATTGAGCGCGAAATTCTTGCCCGAGAGCGCCAGCGTCTGGACGACCGTTCCGTCGCCATAGTTGACGGTCGCCGTCCACGTGTCGGCGCCAGGATCCGTAAACGAGCCGTTCTGCGAGAACGCGCTTCCCTCGTTGACGGTCGCGTCCGCACCAGCGCTCACGGTCGGAGCAATGTTGTTTACCGTCAGGGTGAAGCTGCCGGGACCAACGCCGCCGTCATCGTCCGTC
>Ga0068861_100003386_pt1 | contig 10577 bp, 10 predicted proteins | sample KBSSwiS42_FD_66593 | JGI IMG/M metagenome (GOLD analysis project Ga0068861, IMG submission 66593) | Switchgrass rhizosphere microbial communities from Kellogg Biological Station, Michigan, USA - KBS Switchgrass S4-2 | ecosystem: Host-associated > Plants > Roots > Rhizosphere > Soil ...
CGATGGAGAACGTGCCGCCGACGAAAAACACTCCGGCAGAAAGGAATAGCACCGCCATGGTGGGGGAGACGTCGGCCATTGCCAATCCGACGACCTCGGGAATGTTCAGTCTGCGTTCAAGCTGCTGCGAATAGCCGAGCTGTTCGAGCCGAGACGTCGGCGGAAGGGGGGATACAGGTTCGGTCATGTGTTTCTCCGGTGATGATGGCGGTTATTGGGTTGCGACGCCGATGGACCCGGCGGGCACACAGCCGGTGCGTCCGCCGTCGGCGATCAGATGTGTGCCGGTTATGTAGCCGGCGCGGTCCGAAAGCAGGAACACCACCGCCTCTGCGATTTCGGCGGGCTCCGCGATGCGCTGCATTGCGACGCTGGCGGCGTTGTCTTCGAGTTCTGCAGCTGGGTCGTCGACACCGTCGAACTCGGCGAGGAACATCGGGGTCTTGGTAGTGCCGGGGCATACCGCGTTCACCCGGATCCTCCACGACGCCAGCTCGGCCGCGGCGCTGCGGGTCATGGCCAGGATCGCGCCCTTGGTCGCGGTATAGGCGACGTACCCCGTCTGGCCGATGATCGCCAGTTCGGAAGCGGTGTTGACGATCGCGCCTGCGCGACGGCTTTGCATGACGCGTGCGGCTTCGCGCAACACGTAGAAGGAGCCGGCGAGGTTGGTGTCGACGAGCCGCCGAAACACCTCGTCGGTGGTCTCGGTGAGCGGGCTGACGATCGAGATTCCGGCGTTGTTGTGCACGGCATCGATGGGCCCCAACTCGGTTTCCACCCGTTCGAACGCGTCCCGCACCGCCGTGGGATCTGCGACATCGGCGGCGACGGTGACGACGCGCCCGCCGTACTGTTTGACCCGGTCTCGCGCGCCGTCCAGGTCGTCGTGGGGACGCGACAGCAGGGCGACGTCGGCGCCTTCGCGGGCCAGCGCTTCGGCAGTGGCCAGACCGATCCCGGATGCGGCGCCCGTCACCAGGGCGATGCGGTTGGTCATCTCGGTCATTTGGCCACTCTCTGCGAACGGAGCCAATCGATTTGGCTGTCGAGACCGCGCTCGAGAGTCCAGGCGGGTGTGTAACCGAGATCCCGCGTCGACGCGGACAGGTCGTAGGGACCTTGCCGGTCCCAGTCGGGCAGGAAACCGGACCCGATGTCGTAATGACTGCCCGGCAGCCGTTCGGCGAGCAGCCGCGCGGTTTCGGCCACCGTGATCTGCCTGCCACCGGAAACGTTGTAGACCGCCTGGGTCAACGTGTCGGCGGTGGCGGCCAGGGTCGCAGCGTTGGCGACGTCGGCGACATACACGAATTGGAACGGGTGCTCACCGCCCGCCTCGAGACGAAATTCGTCGCCGCGCAGTCCGGCGCGGATCATGTCGCCGAGCAGACTCGGCATCCACAGCCCCGGACCGTAGACCTCGGTGACGCGCAGCGACACGATCTCCATGCCGTACAGCGAGTTGTAGACGGCGCCGAACATCTCGCCTGCGACCTTGGTGACCCCGTAGGGCGTGGTCGGTCGGGGAGTCGCGCTTTCGGCGACGGGGGTGGCGGGTTCGAGGTTCCCCAGTGCGCACTCTGACGAGAAGTTGACGATCCGGCGCACACCGGCCGCGCGGGCTGCCTCGTAGACGGCGAGTGTGCCCTCGGCGTTGGCTTTGAAGGTGGTCCACGGCAGGTCGATCGACACACCGGGGTGGCTCTGGCCTGCGGTGTGAATGATGCGTTCGACGCTGTGGTGACGCAGCGTCTCGATCAGCCGCGGCATATCGAACAGCTCGCCCTGGACGACGGTCAAGCCGTCGCGGGTGTCGACCGCGAAGTCGCGGTTGTAGCTGACGACCTTGGCGCCTCCGGCCAGTAGTTGGTCGACCAGCTGGCGCCCGACGAAGCCGCGGCCGCCGGTCACGAGTGTGCTCATGTGACGCTCCTCACCTTGCGTGTCGCACCAGCATGCGACTGGTCGGTGAGTGCATCAACGGACGAAATGTCAAAAGCTCAACTGGCTGAGTGAGACATACTGTCGTATGCCCTTGATCCTTCGGCAGGTTCTCGACCACCCAGTTCTGCAACCGGCCCATCCGGTGCTGCTCAGCGGTGAGGAACACGTCGATCACGCCGTCCGGTGGGTGCACACCGCCGACCTCTACGACATCGCTCCGCTGCTGCGTGGCGACGAGGTCCTGCTGACCAACGGCGTCGGACTGATCGGGGTCGATGAAGCCGGACGGCGGCTCTATGTGCGCCGGCTGGCGGAAAGCGGCGTCGCGGGCCTGTTGTTCGAGGTGGGCAGGACCTTCGCGGAGGTGCCTTCGGACATGGTGGACGAAGCCCGCGATGTCGGCCTGCCGGTCGTCGAGCTGCAGCCGGCGCTGCGCTTCACCGAAGTGGCCGAAGCCGTCAACAGCGAACTCATCGACCGTTCGGTCGCGCGGCTACGGCACGCCGACGAGGTCTCCAGGACTTTGTCGGAGGCGCTGGCCCGTGGCGCGTCGCTGAGCGAACTGATCGAACAGATCGGGTCAACGTTGGGCACGTGGGTCCGACTCAGCGACTACGCGGGCAGAGTCGTCGTCGCTGCCGGCCACGTCGACCCAGACGACACCGAGCTGAGCTCGGAGGCTCCCGTCCTCGTCGAAGGCACCGCATGGGGCAGGCTGACGGTCGGCGCAGGCGGTGTCGCCGAGGTGCTCGTCGACGCGGTCATGGACCGTGCGCCAACGGTATTGGGTCTCTGCCTGATCCGTGAGCAGAAGGATGTTGCGGGCGCGCTTCGTGCCCAGCAATTGCTGCTCGATCAACTCGCCACGAATCAATCCGTCGAGCGCGGACTGCTCGAGGCCAGAATGCGGGCCGCGGGCGTGGCCACCGCCGAGCACGAATACGCCTGTATAGCGGTGGATCCTCGTCGGGTCGAGTCGGCGGCCAAGATTGTCGACGGCCTCATCCGGCAAGTGGGACATGGGATTTACGGTCTTGTCGAGGGAACGCTGTGTGCTTTGGTAGCCGGGCAGACCGACGAGGCGTCGCTGAATCTTGCGCACGTCATCCGTTCGGCGGCGCGCGACGCGTTACCCCGGCAGGCCAGGCTGTGTGCAGCCATCGGGCGTGCGGTGCGCGACCCGTCCGAGCTACCGCGCGCCATGTCCGAGGTGCGTGCCACGCTCGCCCTCGGCGAGGACCTGCATGTGACGCAGCCCGTGGTCAGCGTTCAGGCGTTGGCGCTCGAACGCATGCTGGTCGCGCACGGGAACCAGGACGCCACACGCCAGTTCGTCGATGACCAGATCGGAGTGTTGGAGCGGGCGGATTCCGCCAAGAGCGGCCAACTTTCGCACACCCTCGAGGTGCTCACCGCTTGCGGCGGCAACAAGGCCGAGGCGGCCAAACGCCTGCACATGCGCAGGCAGTCGCTGTACTACCGACTCGACCAGATCGCCAACCTGCTCGACGTCGACCTTGACGACCCGAAACAACTCGTCACCCTGGCCGTGGCCGTCACCGCACGGCGAATGTTGACTGCAGGCCAATGACGTTCGGCCGCTAACCCGCCAGCGCCCGGTGCACTTCGTCGGCCGCCCGTTTACCCGACCGCACCGCGCCGTCGAGAAAGCCGGTCCATTGGTCGGCGGTTTCGGTGCCCGCCCAAAAGATGCCGTCGACCGGTTTGTGCAACCACGGCCCATACGTTGTCCATGAGCCCGGCGGCACCGCGGCCGTCGGCCCGCCCGGTGCGAATTCCTCTGCGCCCCAGCAATGATCGAGATAGTCGATCGGATGCCGAGCGGCGTCACCGAACAGCGTCGCGAATCCTTCCAGCGCGCGCTCGCGGCGCTGCTCGACGGGCAGCGGATCGAACGTGCGCGCGTCGGTGAAGCCCAACAGGATGCCCGGCCCCGAATCACTCGGGCTGACGTCGAATGTGATGAACACCGGCCCCTCGTCAGACAGCGCCTCACCCGAACAGCCGTCCTCGCGCCAGAACGGCGTGTCGTAGGCGGCGTACGCCTTGCTCAAATTGCCTTGCGGCCAGTGCTCCGTGAGCTTTTCGTACTCGGGCGGCAGCGCGGGATCGAACGTGATGCCGGCCCGGTGCGCGGGCGGGACGGCGACGATGACGGCCTTGGCCGCGACGTCGCCGCGATCCGAACCGACGGCCAGCGTGCCATCGACGTGCCGCTCGATGCTGCGCACGACCGCGTTCAGCACCACACGCTCGCCGAGCTCTTCGGCCATCCGCAGCGCAATCTGTTGCGTGCCATCGGGGAAGCGGTCCTGCTGGGCGCCGCCCTCGACGTCGAGCATGCGGCCGAGGCCGCCCGCCGCCTTGACGTAGCGGACCGCATGCAGCATCGAGACGTCCTCCGGTTCACAGCCCCAGGTCACCCGGGCCACGATCGCCATCAGGTTGCGCGTCGAGGCGCCCGCATGCACGTAACGCAGCCACTGCTCGAGCGTCTTGGAGTCAAGGATGTCGGCGATCGGCGACGTCCACGGTTCTTGGACCGGCACTCGCCGGGACACGCGATCGAATCGCCACTGTATCCGGGAGACGTCGAACAACTCGATCAGCGACAGCTTCGGGATGGTGCTGCGATACGCCCGGACCTTGCCGCGCCACCGGATCAGGTTCTTGCCGTGGCTGTATGTCCGCACCGACTCGCAGCCCAACTCTTTCGCCAGCGCGATCACCGCATCCTGCGTTGGCCCGACGAATGTTCCGCCGAGGTCGACCGGTGTGCCTGCGATCGTCGTCGTCGACGAGCGTCCTCCGACGCGATCGCGGCCCTCGAGAACGACGACGTCGTGTCCGAGCCGCACCAGGTCACGGGCCGCCGACAGCCCTGCAAACCCGGCACCCACGACGACGACGTCGGTATTGGCTGGGATAGTCACGCGACTAGGCTCTCACGCCGTGAAGGTCATGACAGCGCTGTTCGGACCGACGGATGCAATCGAACGCGCACATGTCCTGCGCGAAGCGGGCGCCAGCGGGGTCTTCACCTTCGAGGGGCCGCACGACGTGTTCACGCCGCTGGCCTTGGCCGCCTCGGTCGAGGGCCTCGACCTGATGACCAACGTCGCGATCGCGTTTCCCCGCAATCCGATTCATCTCGCGCATCAAGCGAATGACCTGCAACTGCTGACGAAAGGGCGTTTCACGCTCGGCCTTGGCACGCAGGTGCGGACGCAGATCGAGAAGCGGTTCGGCGCGGAGTTCGACCGGCCCGTTGCCCGGATGGCGGAACTGGTGCGCGCGCTGCGGGCCATCTTCGCGGCGTGGAACTCCGGCGAACGGCTCGATTTCCGCGGGGACTACTACCGGCACACGCTGATGACCCCGACCTTCAGCCCCGGCGCCAACCCGTACGGCCCGCCACCGATCTACGTCGGCGCACTGGGCCCGCGGTTGACCAGGGCCACCGCCAGGACCGCCGACGGCCTGCTCGTCATGCCGTTCGGCTCGAAGAGGTTCCTGCACGAGGCGACGATGCCTGCGGTTCGCGAGGGATTGGCCGCGGCTGGCCGCGACGGGGGCGGGTTCGCAGTCGTCCCGGAGATCATCGTGTCTACCAGCAGTCAAGAAAACCAAGATCACGCCGCGACCCGTCGGCTGCTTGCGTTCTACGGATCGACGCCTGCGTATCGGCCCGTGCTCGATGTGCATGGCTGGGGCGATCTGCAACCCGAACTCAACAGGCTGTCCAAACAGGGCCGCTGGGAGGACATGGGTCGGCTCATCGACGACGACATGTTGCACACCATCGCGGCCTGCGGCAGCCCCCGCGATATCGCGGCTCATATCCGCGACCGCGTCGCAGGCGTCTCCGATCGGGTCTGCATCTACCAGCCGGGTCCGATCGCGGTGCAGTCGCTCGCAGCGATCGTTGACGCGCTCAACGGCTGAGCCCCTATCGTGGTACCCAGACGGACCAAAGGAGGTTCTCGATGGGTGCGGACCAGGCTGAGTACTCCGACGTGCTGATCATCGGCGCCGGTATCTCAGGGATCGGCGCCGCATACCGCATCCACGAGAAGAATCCAGGGCTGTCCTACACGGTGCTGGAACGCCGCGAGCGGATCGGCGGCACCTGGGACTTGTTCCGTTATCCGGGCATCCGGTCCGACAGCGACATCTTCACGTTGAGCTACCCCTACGAGCCGTGGACCAGGCCGGAAAACGTGGCCGACGGGCCCGACATCCGGGCGTACCTGACTGAGACGGCCCGCAAGAACGGCATCGACGAGCACATCCGGTTCAACACGAAGGTGCTCTCCGCGGACTGGGATTCGACCACCGACACGTGGACGGTGCAGACCGAGCAGGACGGCGCGGAAAAGGTCTACCGCGGCCGCTTCCTGTTCTTCGGCACCGGCTACTACAACTACGACGAGCCCTACCGGCCAGAGTTTCCTGGCATCGAGAACTTCGCGGGCGAGGTCGTGCACCCGCAGTTCTGGCCCGAGTCGCTGGACTACACCGGCAAGCGTGTCGTCGTGATCGGTAGCGGGGCAACCGCCGTCAGCATGATCCCGTCGCTGACCGAGAAGGCCGGCCACGTGACCATGCTGCAGCGCTCACCGACCTACATGTTGTCGATGCCGCGAATCCACCCGGTGGTGCAGGCGATCCGAAAAGTCCTGCCGCTCACGGCAGGCAACCACGCAGTTCGGCTCTACAACACATGCTTCACCGTGATGACCTACGTGGTAGCGCGCAAAGCCCCCAGGTTCAGCAGACGGCTGATCCGGGCGATGGCGAAAAAGAGCCTGCCGGAAGGCTATCCCGTCGATATCCACTTCAAGCCCCGCTATGACCCCTGGGACCAGCGGTTGTGTCTGATCCTCGACAACGACCTCTACTCCGCGGTCGGCGACGGTCGCGCGGAGGTCATCACCGACACCATCGAGCACATCGACAGCAGTGGGATCGTCCTGAGGTCCGGTCGTCATGTCGACGCGGACGTCATCGTCACCGCAACCGGCCTGCAGCTGCAGGCACTGGGTGGGGTGGCGATCAGCATCGACGGAGCCGAGGTCAAGCCGCAGGACCGGTTCGTCTACAAGGAGCACATGCTCGAGGACATCCCGAACCTGGCGTGGTGCGTCGGCTACATCAACGCATCCTGGACGCTGCGGGCCGATCTGACGGCGCGCGCAGTGGCAAAGCTGCTGTCGTACATGGATTCTCACGGCTACACACACGCGTATCCGCATCTGGGCGACAAGCCGATGCCCGAGAAGCCGGCCTGGAACATCAACGCCGGCTACGTGCAGCGCGCCGCGCATGTGCTGCCGAAGTCCGGCACGCACCGGCCGTGGAACGTGCGGCACAACTACGTCTTGGACGCCATCGACCATCGTTTCGACCGCATCGAGGAGTCGATGGTGTTCGGCCGCGCGGAGGCCGAGGACGCCAAGTCCGCCTAGGAGGCTGAGCCTGTGAGTTCCCACGAACCCGAGTACAGCGACGTCTTGATCATCGGTGCGGGGATTTCCGGCATCGACGCCGCGTACCGCATCCGCGAGAAGAACCCTCGGCTGTCCTACACCATCCTGGAACGACGAGCGCGGCTCGGTGGTACGTGGGATCTGTTCCGGTATCCGGGCATTCGGTCCGACAGCGACATCTACACGCTGTGCTTCCCGTGGGAGCCGTGGACCCGGCCCGAGATGATCGTCGACGGCGAGCACATCTGGGAGTACCTCGATCAGACCGCCCGCAAGCACGGCATCGACAGGCACATACGGTTCAACACGTATGTCCGCTCGGCGGATTGGGATTCGGCGACCGACACCTGGACAGTGCAGACGGAGCAGGACGGGGCGCCCAAGACGTATCGCGCCCGCTTCGTGTTCTTCGGTACCGGCTACTACAACTACGACGAGCCTTACGCACCAACGTTTCCCGGTATCGAGACGTTCGCGGGTGAAGTCGTGCACCCGCAGCATTGGCCCGACGGCTTCGACTACACCGGCAAGCGGCTGGTGGTCATCGGCAGCGGCGCGACCGCGGTCAGCATGATCCCTTCGCTGACCGAAAAGGCAGCGCATGTAACGATGCTGCAGCGCACCCCGTCGTACCTGATCTCCGTGGCAAGGGTGGAACCGACTGCCAACGCGCTCCGGCGCCGGCTGCCGTTACCGGTGGCACACTGGATCCTCCGCTGGCGTAACGCCCTTATCGGCTCGCTGGGTTGGCTGGTGGCACGGAAGGCGCCGGAGTTCAGCAAGGGCATTGCGCGGCGGATCGCCGAGCGCTACCTGCCTGATGGCTATGACATCGACACTCACTTCAAGCCGCCGTACCAACCGTGGGACCAACGGCTGTGCCTGATGGTCGGCGCCGATCTGTACAGGGCGATCAGAGCGGGCGACCTCGACGTTGTCACCGACCACATCGACCACGTGGACGCCACCAGCATCGTGTTGGGCTCCGGCGGGCGGCTGGACGCCGACGTGATCGTCACGGCAACGGGTCTGCGATTGCAGGCGTTGGGCGGCGTCACCATCAGCGTCGACGGTGAGAAGCTCGACCCCCATGACCGTTTCGTGTTCCGCAGGCATCTGCTCGAGGATGTCCCCAACGCCGCGTGGTGCATGGGCTACAGCAACGCGTCGTGGACCCTGGGTGCCGATCTGACGGCGCGATCGGTAGCGAAGCTGTTGGCATACATGGATTCTCACGGCTACACGCACGCCTATCCGCATCTCGGCGGCGTCCACATGCCCGAACAACCCGCATTCAACCTGCAGTCGGGCTACCTGCGGCGCTCGCCTGACGTGCTGCCGAAGTCGGGGACCCGGCGGCCATGGATGTTGTCGCACAACTTCCTACGCGATGTGCTGGGCCGGCCGTTCGAGTCGATCGAGGAGTCGATGGTGTTCGGCCGTGCGGCCACGGCGTCCGCAGGGTCAGGCCCGTCGCGAGCAAGTGCGACGCAGACAACCCGAATGTCATCTTGAGGCCGTGATGCTGGCGGTCGCGGTGATCGGCGTCGTCGCCGTGTTCTTCCTCGGCATGGGCGTCTACGCGCTGGCAGCGCCGGCCGCGCTGGTGCGGCCGTTCGGAATCACGTTGGGGGAGTCTGCGTCGCGGTCGGAGGTGCGGGCCGTCTACGGCGGGTTCGGGCTGGCGATCGCGGGTATGCTGGTCCACGCGGTCGCTGCGGATTCCGATGTTCGGACGGGCATCCTGATCACCGCGGCGTCGCATTGGCGGGGATGGCGTTCGGCCGCCTCGCCGCCGCGGTCCTGGGTGATCGCACGGCGTTCTATCCGAACTGGTTCTACTTCCTGGTCGAACTCGTCGCCGCGGCGGCGTTGTTCGGGGTGTCCTAAAGGCCCGCCGCGCCGGCGTCGCTGCGCGCCTGGATCGCCTTGACGCTGTTGACAAATGCCTTGCGCAGGACCCCCTTGGCGACGGTTCCCAGCAGGCCGGAAAGCACCAGGCCCCTGAAGTTCTTACCCTCGCGAACGATGACGACGTCGACGTCGGTCGTTCCGTCCGGCTGCGGCGTCAGGGTGTATTTGTATCCTGACGCGCCGCCGAACACGTTTGAATCGGTGGTCTTTGCCACCACGTGGTTCGGATCGGACCAGTCGTACTGCAGGCGTTCCCAGACGCCGCCCGAGCCCTCGGTGACGTCGGCCTGACGGGGCCCTTCTCGGTGCACCTTGAGATACGAATCAGCGCTTTTTGCAAAGACCTTCGAGCGGCCTGGCCCGAAGTCGGTGAGACCGGCGACGAATTGTTCAGGCGTCGATGTGGTCGACTGGTGAAAGTGGATGGTCGACATGAGATGTTCCCTTCTGCCGTGGTTTTCGCACTAAGGACGCATGGCACCTATCGGCGATTCCGGCAGACGGGTCCGCAGCCTGGTCCCACTTACCCTGGTGCTGGCAGGGACAGCCTGAGCACTCGTCCGCGGGCCGCAGTTGCTCGCACCTTGGTTGTCCCCAGGGGCGAATTCATCCACAGATTGTGGTTCTGGTGGTGACGGCTGCCTCATGTCAAGATGCGCGCGAAGGCGGATTCGTTGCCTCATGCGAACGTGCGCGCTTAGGAACTTGGGCTTTGGTGGTGGTGGGTGGCCAAGTTCGACCCCACCGGGGTGCGGGAGCCACGCCCGGTGCGCGAGGACCGCTATGTCGAGATCGGCCCGATCAGCCCCGGCATGGCCGGGATCTGGGCCAAGCTCCCGCTGCACGAGGGCGCCGCATTCGACACCCGCCTCGATGACATCGCCGCCACCGTCTGCCACCACGATCCCCGCACCACAGCCCAGCGCCGCGCCGATGCCCAGGGCGCGATCGCCGCCGGCCAGACCCGCCTGGCATGCGGCTGCGGGCACCCCGAGTGCCCCGCCGCAGCGCCGCTACCGCCGTCAGCTCAGGTGGTGATCGAGGTGATCGCCGACCACTCCTCGCTTGAGGGCAGCTCGCAGAATCCGGGGTACCTGCGCGGTGCCCGCGCCGATCCTGCGCGAGTTGGCGGCCGCCGATTCGTTCGGTAAGAACTTGGTATTTGCTCGATGCGAGTTTAGGTATAACACAAGCGTGTTCAGCCCA
>Ga0068861_100003393_pt1 | contig 10570 bp, 11 predicted proteins | sample KBSSwiS42_FD_66593 | JGI IMG/M metagenome (GOLD analysis project Ga0068861, IMG submission 66593) | Switchgrass rhizosphere microbial communities from Kellogg Biological Station, Michigan, USA - KBS Switchgrass S4-2 | ecosystem: Host-associated > Plants > Roots > Rhizosphere > Soil ...
TCCAGCAACACTACATACATTTCTTGCGGTCCGTCTGTTTCATTTTCCTGCCTCGGTCCGGCAATAATAGTATTGTAGGATGTTATTTTTTGTCCTGTACCGAAAGTAGCGAGTAATGGCCAGAACAAAGCAAGATCGGCTATGGATGGGATTACTTTTTCTATGCCTACAACTGCAATATGGGTTTTAGGCCATGCACAGCTAAGACGACCATTACCTTCATTCTCCGTTACCGCAATCGCACCGGCGTCTGCAATAATGAAATTAGCTCCGGTTATTCCTACTTCGGCCTTTATATATTTTTCGCGAAGTATATCCCGTGCTACCAATGTCAGTTCTTCCGGCGTCAGGTTTGGGTCTGTTCCTAATTTTTCAGCAAAGAGTTTTGCAATGTCTTCCTTGCTCTTGTGCATTGCCGGGGTAACAATATGATAGGGTGGCTCATCATCCAATTGCTGGATATATTCACCCAGGTCTGTTTCTATACTTTCAATTCCGCTTTCAGCTAAAAAATCATTCAGATGCAATTCTTCTGTTACCATACTCTTGCTCTTCACCAGCGTATGGCAATTCTTCTCCTTGCATATTTTTAGTATCTCATCATTCGCCTGCTGTGCAGTTTCTGCCCAAATTACTTTTGCGCCGCGTTTTGTAATATTCGCTTCAAAGAGCTCGAGGTAATAATCCAGTTTCTCAATAGCCCGCCATTTTGTATTCTTTGCCCTTTCCCTTGCCTGGCTTAGTTCGGCAAACTGGCTTTTTCCCTGTGGTACTACTGCATTGTACTTACCAATATTGAAATTGATAGTTTGCCTGTGATTTCTATCTGCAGTTTTTTCAGCGCTCTTTGTTGTAAATATGGTTGATTGCTCAGACATAATAATATCCTGGTAAGCTATAACTGTTGTTAAAACGAATCTTTCAGGTAATGAAAGTATGAGATGTTTGACTCCAATTATTTACTGTCAATTATTCACTTATTTCTTTCTTCGCTATCTCATCCAGTACATCGTAAAATTCTTTTCCATACTTCCTGATCAATGGCTCTTTCAGAAATTCATACACAGGTATTTTTAATTTCTTTCCGAGGCCGCATGCCGGATTGCATAACTTTTCACGAGGTTGGTAATTCACTCTTTCATAATTGCCATGCTTTCCTTTTTTTGTAGTCACCGGAAACAGGTGGCAGCTAATGGGTTTCTTCCATTCAATAACGCCATCATAATACGCCTGTTCAAAAGTGCATTTGATAATTCCTTTCTCATCACGGTATCCATATACACATATTTCACTATCACTCCCCAGGGTTGGTGTTACCCAACCAAACTCCTTGTGATAAACATATTTTCCTTTTCGTTCTATTTCTTCTATTGCCGCCTGAGAAAGATAAGGCTTTACTTTTTCATACACAGACAGGATGATATCCAGCTCCTGCTCTTCGAGTGGAGCGCCGGCATCCCCTTCTTCGCAACAGCCACCTTTACATTTAGCGAGGTCACATACAAACTGCTTACTCACTACATCGTCGCTCACAAGTATATTATCAATCACTATCATTATTCAAAGATAAGATACAATCTCTGACAGGGGTTTTGTTCGCTGACAAGACCGGGACACGGAGGCCTGGTCGTTCTTATTATTTCCACTTCAAGGTATTAATCAAATGTTGTAAATCCTTTTTCACAAAATCATTTACAACACTGAGAGAATCTTCATTTGGCGTAGCATTGAAATATAACGCGCCACGAAGAAAATGTTTCGTTGTATCCGTCAGAAAAAACTGGTTAGCGGTAGCTGTGTTACCGGATAAAGAAAAATAAACACCGCTGATATTATTTTCGGTTACAAAGGGCTGCGGTTCTATACCGGAAGCCTTGTAGGTATGTTGCTTGTACGACAATGTGAATGCATCATTCACCAGCGAATCAAATTTATTTTTTCCAATCTCCTTATAGCTTATATAAATCCGGCCGCCAAAAGAAGGCAGATCAATGTTAAGCCACCAGGGGTTTTCAGGTTTATCTTCAAAGAAAGTGGTGTCCTTTTTTACTTCCGCATAGGCTGGATACTCGAATGAGTACGGAAAACCCGGCTGATCAAATTGTTTATAGCTATGAGCAGGAAAATCAATTTTAAAATAGCCCCTTTTCTTAAAAGTATAGGGGCTATTACAGGAAATAAAAATAATTGCAGAAAGAAGAAAAAAGCAAATGAAGGGTATTTTAATTCTATACATTCTATAAATAATCTTTATCAGCTTTTATGATTGATCGTTACTTTCACCTGGCGGATGCGGTTCGTATCGGATTCAATAACCGTAAATTCAAAATCGCCGCAGGGTATTACAGTGTTTTCTGCCGGAAATTCGCCGGCCAGTTCCAATACAAGGCCGGCCAATGATTCACTATCACCTCTTACCTTATCAAATGTATCTGCGGGTATCTGCATCATCCGGCAGGCGTCATGTATCATCGTGCGGCCCTCAAATACATAGTTATTGTCATCTACTTTACGGTTGGGGCTTTCTTCATCATCGAATTCATCCTTTATATCACCGATAATTTCTTCCAGCACATCTTCCAGTGTTACAATACCGCTTGTTCCGCCAAACTCATCTACTACTACTGCGAAATGGATATGTTTAGACTGAAAGTCTTTCAATAAGTCTTCGATCAGTTTCGATTCCGGCACAAAATAAGGCTGCCGCATAACTATACGCCAATCAAAGTCATCTTTCTGATCAAGGTAGGGTAAAAGATCTTTTGTATTGATAATGCCTGTAATTTCATCCAGGTTGGTTTTATAAACCGGTATGCGGGAATAATGTAAATCTTCAATCGACTTTACTATCTGTTGAAATGAATCATTATAATCAATACCGTTTATCTCAAGCCGGCTTCGCATAATTTGCCGCACAGAAATATTTCCAAACTTTACTATTCCCTTCAATATCTTCTTTTCTTCGTCGGATGCGTCACTTCCGGATGTTACATCAATAGCTTCATCAAGTTCTTTCAGGCTTTTTAACTGGGACCGGTTTGCCCCTAATCTCCTCCCGATACTATCGGCTATTGTGACCATTCTTAAACTGATTCGCCGAAGCAGCAGATGCAAGGATTCAATAACAAAAGAAGCGCCATACGCAAAGCGGATATTATTTTGAGTAGCCCACACTTTTGGCATTACCCTTCCAAAAAAGATAAGTCCGAATGCGATGATCAGTACCTTAACGATCAATTCGAGTACGGGGGCAAAGCCATCCAGGCTGCTAAATAATTTTGCAAGAGGAACAAACTCTGTAATCAGGAAGTTGGATAGAATGATAATGCAGATATTAAAGAAAGTATTCGCTATGAGCATCGATGTATATACAGTCTTTCTTTCTTCCAGCAAATTGATTATCCGTTTTGCTGCAGTATGCTGTTTTGTTTTCAGCATATTCACATCTCTTGCTGTAAGCGAAAACAATGCGACCTCCGCGCCGGAAATTGTAAATACAAGCAATAGCAAAGCAACCAGTAGGATAATCAGAAAGGTGGTTCCCTGCAGGTTCACAGCAAGCAAAATTGTAGAAAGATAACTGCTGATAAACAGAATAACCGAATGAAAATCCAACTCAAGGTATTTTAGTGAACAATTCAGTAATCATAAAGGCAGGTCATAAGGCCTGCCTGAATAATAACTTGCGGCAAAGGTATAATTTAAAACGGTAAATTTTCCGAGGGGTCGCCAATTGGCGGTGGTATATCACCTCCGCTAAGGCCTTCAATATGGCTATCGCCATGCACGGATGAAGAACCTGTAACATCCATTCTTTTATCCAGCATAATAAGATTATCTCCAACAACTTCTGTAGCGAATTTGCGGTTGCCCTCTTTATCTTCCCAGCTTCGCGTTCTTAATCTTCCTTCAATATATACAAGGCTCCCCTTGTGTAAATATTTCTGAGCCAGTTCAGCAAGGCCACGCCATAACACAACCGTATGCCATTCTGTTTGTGAAACCAGCTTCCCGGAGCGGTCTTTAAATGTTTCAGTAGTTGCTAATGGAAATTTTGCTACGGCAATATTGCCTTCAAGAAATTGTACATCCGGGTCTTTTCCAAGATTGCCAATGAGCATTACTCTGTTTACGCCTCTCATACGTTTTACTTTTTAAAATCAGTCTAATGGATGCTCTGTTCTCTAAAATTAATTTTTTTTGAACGTAAAACCGAAAAAAATTTCGTTCCCGGCTTTTGCTAAAATGCCATACTATTTCCGGTTTATATGTCTGTAGAATATAATACCCATGTAGAATATAATACAAAAAAATACGCCGGCATTATCCGGCGTATTATAATTTGGTTAAAGAGTATTAAATAAAGACTGATCAGGAATAATTTCCGAATGGAAACGTCAACTGTGCACAGGCAGTTATCCGCCACAGTTACATTACTTTTACGCCATTAGCCGTAACTGTTATCTCTTTTGATGGTCCTTTGATCTTTGCAATCTCTTCCTTGCTTTTTCCCGCATCCTGGGCATAGTGCTTTCTCATTTTTTCTGTCACTTCTTTTACGCTAGCTTCCCCTTCTACCACTACGTCTTTACCCACTATATCCTTCGGCATAGTAAAGGCATGTTCTTTTGCTTTTACCAATACTGTCGAGCCATCTGCCTTCTGTAATTTCACCCAGCAGCCCATTGCCTGGCACACTTCAACTACCTTACCGGTTATTTTGCCTTCATATTTATTTTCTTTCAGGCTCGATTCTAACTTATCTATAGAAACCACTTCGCCTTTATCTTTCACTTCACCATATACTGCCCCGCTTACCGCTGCATCCTGTGCTTTTGCCGTAAATAAAAAGAATATAGCGCTGATAGCTAATAACAATTGCTTCATAGTTAAAAGTTTTTACAAATATCGCAATTAAGTTCACTGCAGGTTACCCATAAAAAAACCATCCCGGGCAGAGATGGCTTTTTACAATTAAATGAAATACTTATGATTTCTTTTCCAAAAGCTGGAAGAACTGGTCTAACTGTGGCAGGATAACTATCCTCGTGCGGCGGTTAGCTGCTTTTCCTTCTTTTGTATCGTTCGATGTTACTGGTTTGTATTCACTGCGGCCCGCTGCAGCTATTTTAGCAGGGTCCAATCCATATTCTTTCTGAAGAACCCGTACAACAGCAGTAGCCCGTTTTACACTAAGGTCCCAGTTGTCAAGCAATATTCCATTACTTTTCAAAGGCACATTGTCTGTATGACCTTCAACCATAAACTCAATGTCCGGTTGGTTCTTTAATACCGCGGCTACTTTACCCAACACATTCTTTGCATCCGGGCTGATATTGTACTTACCGCTGCTGAACAACAATTTATCGGAAATATCAATAAATACAACTCCTTTGTCCACTTTAATATTGATGTCCTGATCATCCAGATTACCAACAGCGCCTTTAAGATTCATTACCAAAGCCATATTTAATGAATCTTTTCTTGCCATTTGTTGCTGCAAAGTCTGAATATAATTATCTTTTGCACCAAGATTCTCCAATGATTTTTTAATATTATCAGCCTGCGTTGAAGATATAACTGATAAATCCTGCAGTTGTTTTAATGCCTGCGTGTTGTTTTCTTTCAGAAAAGCGATTTGCTTGTTCAAACCATCAATTTCGGTTTGAAGCAAATCATTCTTCTTGTTGACGTCAGCTTTGTCGGTGTTACAGTTTGTAAGGTCACCTTGCAACTGAGCGTTCTTTTTGTTTAAGTCTTCAATACTTGCCTGCGCCGCCTTATATTTTTTCTGGCTTACACAGGAAACTAATAAAATGGAAGTGAAAGCTGCCAATACAGTAGTCCGGAATTTCATAAAAAGAGCATTTTTAGTGTATAAAATATCTTTCCTCATCGTTAAAAGTGAAATCTTTAAGTGGCCGCAAATATAATTTAATAATTTTCATTGCACCCACACATCCTTTAAAACACTGTTAATACAACTGCTATTTCTGTAAAATACGATAGTAATAAATGCTGTACTGTGCCGGTTCTTCCGTTTTCTTTCAATTTTGCTAAATAAAGGTTTGTATTCACCGGGATTTTTAATTTACTTGTAACATTGCCAAAAAATTTCACTCTTTCCTCCATGCCCGCTAAAAAGAAAAAAGGGGTTGTTTTTATAAAATGGCTCCGCATTACTATAGTTTTCCTGTTCGTTGGCGCGGCTGGATATTTCGGCTATCAATGGTGGCTTTATCGCAGGGCTATGTTTGTCCGATATCCCCAATTTGGAATTTCCATCCCAGAAAGTTATCCTATACACGGTATCGATGTTTCCAAGTACCAGGAAATGATTGCCTGGGAACAGGTAAAAGCGATGCAGGTAAAAAATATTAAACTTGGGTTTGCATTTATAAAGGCAACGGAAGGCATCGGCAATATGGATCGTCAATTTCCCCGCAATTGGAAAAAAGCAAAAGAAGCAGGTATTGTCCGGGGAGCTTACCATTTTTTCCTGGCCACCAAAGATGGAAGAATGCAGGCGGAGAATTTTATTAAATGTGTTGACCTTAAGCCAGGCGATATGCCGCCTGTGCTTGACATAGAACAGACATACGGAATAAGTGGGGATATTTTGAAAAAGGAGGTTAGGGAATGGCTGGAAATAACAGAAGCTTATTACGGCATCAAGCCCATCATTTACACCAATGTTGATTTTTACAAAAGAAATTTAGGCAACGACTTTGATACCTATCCATTATGGGTAGCGCATTATTACCAACCCAACCAACCACGGATAAAAAGGGATTGGCTTTTCTGGCAGCACAGTGAAGCAGGGAGGGTGAACGGTATATTAAGCCGCGTTGATTTCAATGTTTTCGGCGGAGATTCTGTTGAATTCCGTAGCATTCTTATTCCGTAAGTTTTAATCATTGTAACTTACCTGAATGGAACAGGGCTTCGATCCGGAAATAAAAAGATACTTCAGGAAAATTATCAATTCCTTTTCGTGGGGATTTCTCTGGCTATTTTCCAATGTAATAGCAGGACTTTATTTCAAGCTTGGATTTACCGGGGAAAGACCAGTAATATTCACGATCGCTTTTTATATCCTTTCAATTGGCTCCCTCATTTTACTGATACGGTTTTACTATCGTTTATGGCGTAAATAATATTTTATTGTTTAACTGCTGTGATCAGCAATAATCATCCATTTTCCATTTATCTTCCGGAATAAGAGATCATAATGACCACTAAGATCACCTATGGTTCTTTGCAAATGCCATTTCCCGACGATATAATAATATTCATCGGACAATTTTTTTACAATAAGAATATTAAAATCAAGCTTGCCCATTGACACTGTATCAGGGTACCCCCTTTTATAGTTATCCAACGTCGTTTGCCAGCCCCATTTTATACCATTTTTTCCAATGAACATTAGTGAATCGTTATGCCAGTATGTTTGCATAAATAGTTCAAGATCACCTTTATTCCAGCTTTCAGTTTGGCTGGCAAGTACTGCTCTTATTTCTTTTTCATCTTTTGACTGACAGAATACAGAAAATGAAAAGGCCAGCAGGATGCAAATAAATACAGCTTTCATGTCAATGATTTTGCTGCTTAAATTAAATCAAAAAAATAAAGGGAATAAAAAATAATCAATGGTCGCAATCATCCACATGACAATGATTGGATTGCCTGCAGTAATAATAGTTGAGAAAGTGGGCCGACAGAATAAAGACCACAGCGGGCAGCAGGAACCATAATTCGGAACTATGAAAAAACTGCTTTAACACAAGAAAGATAAATCCGGCTGAAAAAACCATCAATGGCAGTAAACGGTGATGGTGGCGGCGATAGCCATGAATCAATGAAAAGCTGCCAATAAAAAAAGCAGCGACAATCATAATAATTTCAAAAGCGAGGTTATGAATTATATTCACACCGAAAAGAGGAAGGCTGGTAAAGAATAAAGGCAACAATGCACAGTGTATCGCGCAGGCTACGGATGTAGCAATGCCTAATCCATCCAGGTTGATTTTTAGTTTCATGCGTGTGGCAAAGATAATTGTTTTGCATCTGAGTTGCAAAACAATTATCAGGTGTTCAATTTACATATATTTTCTCCGGTGCGGACTAACTTTGCAAAGAATTTTCAGAAATGAATAAGAAGCTTATTTTCTATATACTCTTTTTTGCGATCCTTGTGATTGGTTTTTTTGTTGTGCTTTCTAAACTCATTCCGGGTTTTACCTCCACCAAAGTACCGCCTGTGGGGTATGTTCTGCCATTTCGCTTCATTACACAGGATGGAAAATTTTTTACAGATAAGGATGTAACCAATAAAGTTTACGTGGCGGAATATTTTTTTACTACCTGCAAAGGCATTTGCCCCCGGTTGAATAATAATATGCGGCTTGTATACAACCATTATAAAAATGAAAGCGATTTTTTGATATTATCCCATACCTGCAATCCCGAAACCGACTCAGCATCAAGACTTAAGCACTATGCTGACTCGTTAGGCGTTTCCACGAACAGGTGGATATTTCTTACCGGCAGAAAGGACAGCCTGTATTATCAGGCCAGATTGAGCTACCATATTGACGACCCTAAGAATAATCTTACCTCAATAGAAGATGATTTTTTGCATACCCAGTTTTTTGCGCTTGTAAATAAAAAAGGGGAAGTAAAAAAAATCTACGACGGGCTAAAGCAAAGTGAAGTAGAACAAATGATCACTGATATTGGCAAATTACTGAAGGAGTAAATATAATTTTCCGGCGTCGCAGATTATTCCTAAATTAGATTCAGACTTACCACACACAAACTTTTTTTATGACAACGGATCTTGACGATCTTTTGAAGCGTAATCATTTAAGCATTACCGAAAGCAGAAAAAAAATCCTCAGTCTTTTTGTAAACCATACAGGCGCCTTGGCTCACGGAGATATAGAAAAAAAAGCAGGCGAAAAATTCGACCGGGTTACCGTTTACCGCACGTTGCAGACTTTTGTTGAAAAAGGAATCATCCATACTATCCCTACTTCTGATAATATGGTGCGATATGCATTGTGTAAAGACAACTGTACTGAAGGGCATCACCACGATAATCATATACATTTTGTCTGTAAAGAATGTAATAAAACGGAATGCCTTGATAACGTTACACCGCCTTCAATTGAACTGCCGTATGGTTATATTGCAAATATGGTTGAAGTAGTTGTAAGCGGCGTCTGTAAAGAATGCCGGGAAAAAGGCCAGTAACTGACCCAGCCTGCAAAACCTATCTGCTTAGGATGTTTTTATAAACCGGTTTTCGGTTTATAAAACATGTGCTATACTTCTTTGTTGCCATGCCCACGGCTGCGCTTTATAAGTAAAGGAATATCTGAAAGCAGATGGGTTAAAATTTGTCGGGTTACATTAAAACCCTTATCACCTGGTATGTATAAATATTGCCTGTATAAAACAGTAAGCCCCGATGTGGAAACACCGGGACTTAGGTTAAGGCTCTGATTAGTAGCTATGTTAATAGCTGCTACTGAATAGTTTTAAATGCAGCAGTCTATAATAATGTAATTGCAATCGCTTAACCAAAAATAATGTACCTCCATCACATTTCCGAAAAAACTATATACCACTTTAAGGGTATTTTATTACTTTTTTGTTAATCGCTGAAGCTCGGTGTCCACAAAATTCATAAGGTCTTTTATGTGATCCGGGGAAAAGTCAAACTTCAAACCGGCAGCCTTAAAAAGTTCAGGCAAAGTTTTGGTGCCGCCAAAATGGAGGGCATTAATATAATTATCAAGGGCACCAGTCTGATTTTCCTGATACTGTTTCCACATACCGATCGCTCCTATCTGGGCGATTCCGTATTCGATATAATAAAACGGAACTTCAAACAAATGAAGTTGCCTTTGCCAGCTATATTTTCTGTATTCATCTAAACCGGTAAAATCAATTGCTGAAGAAGTAAACTCATTCTGCAGGTCAACCCATTTTGCAATCCGTTCTTCTGTTGTATGCGTGGGATTTTCGTATACCCAATGCTGGAATTTATCAATTAAAGCGATCCAGGGGAAAATTGTAATTACTCTTTCCAGTTGGTGTATCCTTGCCCTTTTCAGCTCTTCTTCATTTTTAAAAAATACCTGCCAATGATTCATCGTAAACAATTCCATTGACATACTCGCCACTTCAGCTATTTCCATCGGGTATTCTTTAAAGCCTGAAAGTTCGAGCGGATGAGCGAGGAACGAATGAATTGCATGTCCGCCTTCGTGCACCATTGTTGTTACATCACTCATTTGTCCCGCAGCATTCATAAAAATAAATGGCGCACCGCTTTCAGGCAACGGACAATTATATCCTCCCGGGGCTTTTCCTTTACGGCTTTCAAGGTCAAGATGACCGATCGTTTTCATTTTACGAAGGCAATCTCCGAAGAAAGGCCTGAGTTCAGTAAAACATTCAATTGATTTTTCAATCAGTTCATCGGTAGTTTTAAAAGGGTTTAATGGTGCTAATCCCGGGGGTACTGCCTCTGTATCCCACGGCCGTAAAGAATCAAGGCCTA
>Ga0068861_100003398_pt1 | contig 10562 bp, 5 predicted proteins | sample KBSSwiS42_FD_66593 | JGI IMG/M metagenome (GOLD analysis project Ga0068861, IMG submission 66593) | Switchgrass rhizosphere microbial communities from Kellogg Biological Station, Michigan, USA - KBS Switchgrass S4-2 | ecosystem: Host-associated > Plants > Roots > Rhizosphere > Soil ...
CGGGTGAACCTCGACCCCCTCTGCTTTCAAGTCGAGCGCGGCTTCGATGATGGCTCGCGCTTGCATGGCCGTGATCTCGGGAAACGTGATGCCCAACCGGCAGCCGCGGTGCCCGAGCATGGGATTGAACTCATGGAGCCCCTCCACGCGCTCGAGCAGATGACGCTTTTCCTCGAGCTGGGGGCCCGTTTCTCCTTTGGCTTCCATGACCGCGATCTCGACCATGAGCTCCTCACGCTTGGGCAGAAACTCGTGCAGCGGCGGATCGAGGGTGCGGATCGTGACCGGACGTCCGGCCATGGCACGGAACACGCCCTTGAAGTCATCGCGTTGCAGCGGCAAGAGCTTGTTGAGCGCACCGTCGAAACGTTCTTGCGCCTCTTTGAATGCCGCGGCTGCCTTTTGGTGACGCGCTTCGGCGTCGTTGCGTTCTTCGGGAGCGGCTTTCTCCAAAACCGCGCGAGTCATGGCTTCTTCACGTTCGGCACGGCGCGCCTCAGGAGCGGAGAGGATCATCTCCCGCACGATCGGGATGCGACCCTCGCCGAAGAACATGTGCTCGGTGCGGCAGAGGCCGATGCCTTGGGCGCCGAACTCGATGGCCTTCTTGGCGTCTCGCGGAATGTCCGCATTAGCGCGGACCCCCAGGCGGCGAAACCCGTCCGCCCAGCTCATGAACTCGGCGAACTCGCCGCCCACCGTGGGCTCCATGAGCTTGGCCTGGCCGAGCATCACTTCACCCGTGCTCCCGTCTAGTGAGACCCAATCGCCTTCCTTGATCGTCGTATTGCCGGCGCGGGCTTGCCGCTTGGCTTCGTCCACCGACAACGCCGAGCATCCGGCGACGCAGGGCTTCCCCATCCCGCGCGCCACCACCGCGGCATGCGAGGTCATGCCTCCGGTGGCGGTGAGAATCCCTTTCGCCGCGTCCATGCCGTGAATGTCGTCGGGGTTCGTTTCCGCACGGATGAGAATCACCGGCTCCTTGCGCGATGCCCACTCGAGGGCGTCGTCGGCCAGGAAGACCGCGCGACCGACAGCAGCGCCGGGCGATGCGGGCAGCCCCTTAGCCAGCACGTTTGGCTTCTGCGAGGGATCCACGCGCGGGTGCAGCAGTTGATCCAGATCGCGAGCCGGAACGCGTAAGACGGCTGTTTTCTTGTCGATGAGTCCCTCATGAACCATCTCGGTGGCAATCTTGACCGCGGCCGCGCCGGTGCGTTTTCCAGTGCGGGTCTGCAGGAGATAGAGCTTCGAGTGCTCGACGGTGAACTCGAAATCCTGGACGTCTTTGTAATGCTGTTCGAGCCGGGCGGTGATCTCGCGCAGCTCCCGGTACACGGCCGGCATTTCCGTTTCTAGCTCGTGGATGGGTTTGGGAGTCCGAATGCCCGCCACCACGTCCTCGCCCTGGGCGTTGGTGAGGTACTCGCCGTAAAATTCCTTGGTCCCCGTGGCGGGGTTACGAGTGAAGCCCACCCCGGTCGCGGAATCGTCGCCCATGTTGCCGAAGACCATGGCCTGCACGTTGACTGCGGTGCCCAGGTCATCGGAGATCTTGTTCTGCTTGCGGTAGTAGATGGCGCGGGGATTGTTCCAGGACCGGAACACCGCGTCCCGCGCCATGTCGAGCTGCACTTGCGGATCCTGCGGGAAGTCGCTCTTGGACGCTTCGCGCACGATGGCCTTGAAGCGGCCGGCAAGATCCTTGAGGGCCTCGGCGGACAGCTCGGCATCGTTACGCGCTCCGGTCTGGTGCTTGATCCGCTCGAGCTCATCCTCGAAACGACGTTTGGGAATCTCTAATACCACGTTGCCGAACATGGAGATGAAGCGGCGGTAACAGTCCCAGCCGAACCGCGGGTTCCCAGTTTTCTTGATGAGACCCTCGACGCTCTTGTCGTTGAGGCCAAGATTGAGAATCGTGTCCATCATCCCGGGCATGGAAAACTTTGCGCCCGATCGCACGCTGACCAGCAAGGGGTCCTGGGGGTCGCCAAGGCGCTTCTTCATGAGCGTTTCCAGCCGCTCGAGATACGCTTTCTGGGTCTTCACCACGTGCGCGGGGACCTTCCCACCATGCTTCATGTAGTCGATGCAAATCGTAGTGGCGATGGTGAATCCGGGGGGGACCGGCACGCCCGCGTTGGTCATCTCGGCGAGGCCGGCGCCCTTGCCCCCCAGCACCTCGCGCATGCTCCCGTCCCCTTCCGCCTTGCCTCCCCCGAAGAAATACAGATCCTGATTTGTGGCCATGATGGTTCTCCCGAAGAATCAGATAAGACTAGGAGGAAGAAGACTAGAGAATCGCCCTGCTTCCGGCAACCCTGCGGGGATCCAACACCTATACCACACGCGGTGAGCGCCCTAAGGCGCTTCATCCATTACCACACATGGTACTTGGTCCAGAGCCAGTACCGCACGTGGTACTTGGTCCAGAGCCAGTACCGCACGTGGTACTTGGTCCAGAACCAGTACCGCACGTGGCACTTGGTCCAGAACCAGTGCCACACGTGGTACTTGGTCCAGAACCAGTACCGCACGTGGTACTTGGTCCAGAACTACTACCGCACGTGGTACTTGCTCCAGAACCAGTACCGCACGTGGTACCTGGTCCAGAACCAGTACCGCACGTGGCACTTGCTCCAGAACTACTACCGCACGTGGTACTTGCTCCAGAACCAGTACCGCACGTGGTAGTCGTTCCGGGAGCTAGCCGAGCAAGGGGAGCGGAGGCAGGACTCGAGCACTAAACAGGATGATTATCGATTTGTGCGCGCTGGAGCTTACCGCTGTAATCGATGTATACGGTTTTCCATTCGGTGAACACATCGAGCACGGTGTGCGACGCCTCGCGATGACCGTTGCCGGTGTCTTTCACGCCGCCGAACGGCATGTGGACCTCGGCACCAATCGTAGGACCATTGACGTAGGTGATCCCCGCTTCGATGTCGCGAATCGCGCGCATGGCACGGTTCACGTCCTGGGTGTAGATGGAGGACGAAAGACCGTACGGCGTGTCGTTCTGGACGTGAATGGCTTCCTCGAAGGAATCCACGGTCAGTACGGAAAGCACCGGCCCGAAGATTTCCTCCCGAGCCAGGCGCATGTTGGGACGCACCTTCGCAAATACGGTGGGCCGATAGAAAAATCCACGATCGAATCCCTTGCCGGTCACCGGCTCGCCGCCGCAAACGAGCTCCGCCCCTTCCTTCTTGCCGATGTCCACGTAGGTGGCCGTGGTCTCGAGCTGTCCCTTGTTCACCACCGGACCCACTTGGGTTCCGGGATCGAGACCGTCCCCCACCTTGAGCGCGCGCGCCGCTTCGACGAGGCGCTCCAGGAACACGCCGGCGATGGGTCGATGGAGAATGAGCCGGCTGGTGGCCGTGCAGCGCTGTCCGGTGGTGCCGAACGCTCCCCAGAGAACGCCCTCCAGCGCCAGATCCAAGTTTGCGTCTTCCATCACGATCTGAGCGTTCTTCCCGCCCAGCTCCAAGGAAAGCCGCTTGAGCCGGGTGCCGCACTCGCGCGCCAGCACCTTTCCCACTTCCGACGATCCCGTGAACGAGACCACCCGAACGTCCGGGTGCGCGGCCAAAGGGCCGCCCACTTCACGGCCACCACCGGTGAGGAAGTTGACGACCCCATCCGGGATCCCAGCTTCAGCAAGAATCTGAACGAACCTTGCCGCGGAGGCCGGCGTATCGGTGGCAGGCTTGAACACGACCGAGTTCCCGCACACGAGCGCCGGGAAAATTTTCCAGGACGGGATCGCCATTGGAAAATTCCAGGGCGTGATCATGGCGCAGACACCCACGGGCATGCGCACCGAGTAGGTGGCCTTATTGGGCATTTCCGAGGGCGCGGTATCGCCGTACAAGCGACGCCCTTCCCCCGAAGCGAAGAATCCGCAATCGATAGCTTCCTGCACGTCGCCGCGGGTTTCGGCGAGGACCTTGCCCATCTCCCGGGTCATGAGGCGCGCCAGATCTTCCTTCTGCTCTTCGATCAACGTCGCGGCGCGGCGGACGATCTCAGCCCGCTTGGGTGCGGGGACCAGGCGCCAGGATTCGAATCCGCGCCGTGCGGCCGCGACTGCGGCATTCACGTCGGATTCATCGGAATCCGGAAAGACGCCGACCAGATCGTCCTGGTTGGCAGGATTGCGATTCTCGAAGGTCTTCCCCGATCGCGCGGCCACCCATTTACCATCGATGAAATTGTGATACGTCTCGCTCATGGAAAACCTCTAGCGCGCCACGACAAAATGGCCCGTAATTTTTTCGCCTCCGGACTCCACGGTAAACACGTAGATACCTGAAGCCACGTCACGCCCGTTTGCGTTCTTGAGATCCCAGTCCACCGCGTCTACACCGGCATTTTCGGCCTTCTCGATCGCGCGCACCTCGTCCCCGGAGGTAGTGAAAATGCGTATGAGTGCTTTTGGAGGGAGATTCACGAACTGCACGCGCGGAGCGCCGGGAAAAACTTGTTGCCCGAAATTGGCGGCGGGATTGTAAGGATTCGGCACCACGCGAACTTCGGACAAGAGCGGATGGCTCTCTCGCGCCACTTGCGAAGGCCGCACCGGAGGAGAGACCAGCCCCCCTTCCCCCTGCAAGGAATCGAACTGCGTGACGCGGAACGGAAACACCGTCGCGTCCACGACCGCATTGAACCACGTCACGGAGTACAGATACGTGAACCCGTTGAAAGGTCCAGGCACGTCCACTTCGGTGTCGTTTCGCTCGTCCGGCGGGAGCCCTCCGCGGGCGATGATGGAATCGGGATCATCGAAAACGCGCTCGTCGCCGACGAACGTCCATGTGGAATCAAGAAGGTTGTAGGTGCGAAGGAGCACGAAGTCGTCCGGACTCTCGGCCAGTGCCCGCCACACCTGGTAGCCGGCGAAGAGCGTATCCAACGAAACGGTGTAGTAATGCACTTCGTCGGGATCTGCGTTGGCGTCGACCCGGCCCAGGTGTCCCGTGGTCTGAACCAAGGTGCCCGGCAGCACTCCGGTATCCACGTTCTCGAGCGGCAACACGATCGCACCCAAAGGCGGCAGCCCGGAGGCGAGCAACGTGGTGGTGTACCCGGTGATTTCGAGGCCGATCTGCGAGCCCACCACGCCGCGAACCATCACCGCGTTCCCGCGAGAATTCACCGATGAATACACGGGCGCTCCACGCAAGCGGAGGCCACGGCCGGAGCCGTCCTGAATGAACCCGTTGGACTGGGTGATGTCACGACTTCCCGTAGGAATGGTGACTTGGCCGAACACGGCCACCGTGTCTCCCATGAATGCGGACGGATTCGCGTAAATGTCGGAGATGTTGAGCGGCGAGGCGACGTTGGGTGCGTCCATAGGGAACGGACCCGAGGAGACCAGCGGCGCGCCATCGCGATTGGTCACCCCATTTACGGTGGCGGTATACGCGCCGGGATTTAAATTGGCGCTCAGCTGCAGGATCACGGTTTGGCCGTTCGCCTGAATGATGGCCCCGCTCACGTTGACCGAAGGCGAAAAGACGTAGTTGGACGGCACGACCGCGCTCGTGGGATCCACCGGCTGGCTGAACGCAACACCGATCTTGTCGCGTCCGAACTGGAACACGCCGGCCACCGTGAACGTGGGGGGGGGCGGCGTCACGGCCGGAGGAGAGGAAGCTAGGTACAGGTCGGTTGCTGCGCCGATTTCGATATCGGACTCGCCGGAGCCTCCCACCATGACTCCGCGGCCAACCAGCAGGGCGGCGTTCGCGAAGGAATTCGGCAAGAAGCCCTGGCTGCGGAAGGCGAAGAAACCAACCTGCTCGATCTTACGCCGTTCATTCACGCTGAACGTATCGCCGGGCGCCTTGGTCCAGCGCAGCACGACTTCACGATCGAGGCTCTCGATGGGCAGGATGAACTGCTGCGCGAACGCAGGAGTCGAGATCAAGAGGAAAGCCGCGAACGCAGCTAACCGCCTCCACCAATCTGTATCGATACGCAAGCGACACCTCATGTCATGCAACCGTAGATGGGAGCATGGAACTCCAATCGACTTGTTTCATGTTAGCCGCGGTTTCGACGTGCCCGTTTCGTACCCTAGGGGGTCGTAGCCGGAGGCACTTCCTGCCTGAGCCAATCCAAGGACGCTTTGAAGGTTCGTTCTGCCTGATCCGTATGCATGAAGTACATGGCGAACCCGAACCATTGCAGACGCCCGTGCTCGCGGTCGGGATCTGGATCGTGCCAGCGCAGCGCGCAAAGCTTCTTGTCGTACTGGGATGTTTTTCCCTGGAACTCGGGACCGGCGGCGCCATAGGCATAAAGCGTATCGATGTCACCGCGGAAATCCGGCTCGGATTCGGCGAAGATGGGGTCGAATACCGCGTCCGAATGCGAGAACCCGCCTGCGGTCCTCTGGAAGATGTTCAGCTTGTCGAGATCCACCGACATGGTGTCATAGATCGCCGGAACGCCGGCCATCCAGCGCGCGCCGTGGAACAGGTTGGCGTTATTGGTTCCCTTGTCATTGTTGATCTTGCTGGAATGCAGCTTGAGGAAATCCCAGGCCCAATCTCCCGGACCCATCTCGGTCTTCGGATACGTGAGATCGGCTCCAGCGAGGTTGGGATCCGGCGTCGTAGCGGCGACGTTCATGCGTCCGTCGAGCCAGAGCTTGCCCCCCGCGCGCAGGTAGGCGGACAACCGGGGCGACAAGGCCGTGGAACGAATGAGCGCGCTGTCGGAGTTGTACCCGGAGCCAAGATTTTCCCAGATCAGGACTTTGTACTTGGCCAAGTCGCTCAGTAGCGGCGCACTGGGTTGCAGGTTGCCTCGGTCACCGTCACCGTGCACCTGGAACACATTGAACTGCTCGGCCGGGATATCGGAATTCGCCACGTAGAACGACACCATGTCCTGCCAGAAGGCATCATGCTCCGAATCGCGCGGCGCCAGGTTGTCGAAGGAGTCGTCCACCATCAGCACTTCACGATCGAAGGAGAAGTCGATCACGTTGAGAATGAGCTGGGCGAGCGTGATCGAGCCGGCGACGTCTCGCGCGCGCACGTAGAGCACGTGCGTTCCCGCCTTGGGGAAAATGATGGGGTTCAGAGGCGCCGTGACCGGGCCCCATCCGCTCCAGCCCGATTCGGGACCTTCGACGCTGATATCTGGAATGTCGAGTCCCCAACTGTACGCTTCGATTGTCCCGCCGTACCGTTCCGCTGACGCAGACCAGGTGAAGCGAAGCTTGCGATTTGCGGGCACTTCCACTTCCCGTGGAGCACCTTGGCCGCGAAACGCCACCGCTCCGATACTCGCCTCACGAATGGTGAGATCCGGCTTACCGCCTTGAGGAAACGCTTGGAACTTGAACGCGTTGACGCCCAGGGCCAACACCGGCTCGACCGCACCCGCGACGTCCACCGCGCGCACCCCAAAGATGTATTCACCGGGCACACCCAGCTGCAAGATCTTGCTGAGCGTGTCGGAATCCTGATAGATCCACGTCCCATACCGCATGAGCACGGCGGGGGTGGCCTGAAGAATCGGGATGGGCGGCTCGAGCGCATCCAAACGCACCAAATTGTAAATGAAGCCGGCGGGCTTCTTGTCGGCTTCGGGAGAATCCGCATCGAGTCCATCCCACCGCACGGACAACGTAGGACCCAAGTCACCGATTTCCTGTTCGATGTTCGGCTGTTCGATGGTCGAGGTGGGGGTCTGCGTCGTGGCCGTGTAGCCGATGTAATCCGCTTCGAGGGTGTCGCCCTTCGTGGTCAGATCCGCGTCGGAGTAGGCGCCTTCGTTGTCCTGGCACCGCACGTATACCACGTGCGCTCCCGAGAACTGATCCTTGGGCACCACCTGGCCGCCCACGAACTCCGAGTCGGGATTGGGGGTCTGGAAGGCGAACGCACGGCTGAACTCATGCGTCTGCACCCAATTGAAGGTGAAGGTTTGCCCGTTCACGACCTTGGAAACAATGAGCGTGTCTTCCCCGGTCGCCGGTCCGGGCAGAACCGTGATGTGAATGTCGGGAAAGCGTTCCGGATTGGCAATTTCCCAGTTGGAGAATTCGGCGGGCGGATCGATCGCGTACTCGTAGTGCGTGACGATGCCATCTTCGTCCCATCCGCTCCAGAAGATGCGCGCGGTGTAGGACGCGGTGGAGCCGTTCAACGGACCGCCCTTGATCACGACCACGGGATGCTGGTTTTCGACACGATTGCCGGAGTCACCCCCACAGCCGAACGCAATGATCGCGATCGAGATACAAACAATGAATGCAAGCACATGACGAGGGCGCATGGATCACCTCACTCCAAGACCAAACGAAATAGCACCTCGAGAGTCGTGACCCGTCCTGAACCATCTCGAGTCAAAATCTCCAGACGGTTCACCCCGGCAGTTAGAAAGCCAGGGCCGCCCTCGGGATCGACGACAAACGAACGCTCCAAAGGAATGGCAGCCCCCGTGGAATCATGCGGCTGATCAATGAACCCTTCTCGGGAGTTGTTGAGCCGCGCCGAGTAGTCCTGAATGAAGCCGAGTTCGTCTTCGACTACCGGGTTGAAGTCCAGCGGGTGGTTACCCGGAGGGGGGTGATGATCATCCCTGGCGAATATTCGGACCAAGAATTCAGGATAACCACCGCTCTGATCACGGTGGAGGGTCACTGTAACCGTGTCCTGAGGGGCACTCGGAAGCGCAGGAACCCACAAGTTTTGTTCCGTTCCTTGCTCATCCACGTAGTGGACGGATTCAAAATAGGGGTAATAGTTGACGCTCACCTGGATGGTGTCCGGCTTGCCGTTCCGGCCCAGCTCATCGGTGGCTTGCAGCAAGATGTAGTAATCGCCCGACTCGAGCTTGCCGAAAATGTCCGATCTGAAATCGTTCACCTGTGGGAAGGGTCGCGGATTTCCTGGGATGCTCTGATAGGCCACCCCGTTCCCATTATTCAGCACACGATAACGGTAGCCAATGACCCCCGAAGGATTGTTGGGATCGAGGCTCATGTCGCGTTGATCGTCGAACGCGGTGTACTTGAACTCGATGTCGCGCCCGCCACCCGCGTCGGCCAGCCAGGTTCCGCTGGGCCAAATCGTTTGGGACCGGTCGGTGTCCTTGAACACATGCTTTCGAACTGGAGGATCCGTTTGGGCTGGATCGACGATCCACGTCACCGGATCGAAGTTCACCACGAACGATCGCACCGCGTCCGGGCTGGTCTTGGCTTTAGCCACATCGATCCCGCGCACGAGGAACGCTTCTCCCCCGCTGAAATTCGAGGCAATGCTCGAGCCGGGAACCCGCGCAAACGACACCGAGGCCACCGTGTCGGCCAGCGACCCCCCGCTGTAAAGAGGTTGCGTGGAGAGCCGGTATTCGTATCCCACCACGCTGTCCCCAGGATCGACGTCGAACCCCCCCCAGGAGACGCTGACGTTGCCTCCCACGCCAATGGTGTCGGTGGGATTGAATCGATTGGTGGAGCGAATCGGGGTGGTTCGTAAATGACCGGAACGGTCATACCAAGTTCCGACCCCGCTATGAAAGGTTATTCGCGGGGTATTGAAGTCTTCCGCGAGGAAGAACGCCACCGCGGGAGTGGGATCGGCCTTGCCTTCATTGTCCACCGCGCGCACGTAAAAGCGATGGCCAAGGATTTGGGGCAGGTTTGCGGAGAACACGAACACGCTGTCCGTGCGGGTGGTGGAGCGATAGCCCGAAAACCCGGGCGTATCTTCCCCGGGGGCTTTATTGGTGTCGGTGACCGCGTACTCGTAGTGGTCGATGCTCCCATCCGGATCCGACCCATACCACTTGATGTGGACGCGGTAATAGGCTTGGGAGCTTTCGGCGGGAGCGCCTGAGATCACCGTCTCGGGCGGCAGATTGCTGTCAAAGCTCGACGGCGGGGTCTCGCGGCAACTCCAAAAAGCCAGGAGGAGAAGGCAACCCGCCCCCACACATCCACCCCAGCGCAAAACCTGCATTAAACACGAACTCCTTTCGAGCCCGTACCATAGCTTCCCGCTCCTTTGGGTTGCCTCCCGCAAGGGAAAAACCCTAACAAGTCATCCTCCTAGGTGTCAAGGCTCGGACGGTAAAATCAGGAGGAGACGGAGAGGTTGCAACCCATTGTCGTCTCGACAACAACGAGATGGAGCTACATGGCATTTCGAGGGGCGGAATGTAGCACGATTGCGGGATTTGCATAGTTGACGTGTTTCCATGAAGGCCCAACGAAGTCATTGCTGCCACACCAAGCCCATCAACGAAAAAGAAAAGGGGTTGAAGGTTAAGCCCTTCAACCCCTTCTCACATTCAGTAGCCGCTTGCGCGGCTACCTAATTGTTTACTTACCGCCGTTGGAAACGACGACCATCTTCTTGGAGAGGTCATCGCCAAGCGACGTACGGAGGCGATAGAAGAACACGCCACTGGCGACCTGACGGCCGCTCGTGTCGGTCCCGTTCCAGAAGGCGTCATTGACGCCAGCCTTCGCGAGGCCGCTGTAGACGGACTTCACCAAACGACCCTCGATGTCGAAGACA
>Ga0068861_100003401_pt1 | contig 10558 bp, 2 predicted proteins | sample KBSSwiS42_FD_66593 | JGI IMG/M metagenome (GOLD analysis project Ga0068861, IMG submission 66593) | Switchgrass rhizosphere microbial communities from Kellogg Biological Station, Michigan, USA - KBS Switchgrass S4-2 | ecosystem: Host-associated > Plants > Roots > Rhizosphere > Soil ...
TCTTGTCGCTCGAGCAAGAAGAGATCCCTGCGCACCTGCATTGCCAGAACCTCTCGCCGCACGTGCCCTGGGGCGAGATCCCGGTGCGCGTCGTGCGCCAGCGCACGGCCTGGAAGCACGGCGAGAGAGCACGGCTTGCGGGGGTCAGCTCGTTCGGCATGGGGGGAACCAATGCACACGTGCTGCTCGAAGAGGCTCCACGCGCCAGCAGGTCCGCGGAAGGCGCGCGCCCTGCGCAGCACTTGCTCTGCCTTTCGGCGCGCTCCGCGGCGGCGCTGGTCGAGCAGGCGCGCCGCCTGCGCGAGCACCTCTACCAGCATACGGACCTGGACCTCGCCGACGTGGCCTACACCACGCAGGTGGGGCGTACGCACTTTGCGCATCGCGCATGCCTCTGTGCCAGCGATACCGAGCACGCGCTCGAGCTACTGGATGCGCTCGTCACCGGGCGCCCTGCTGACGGAGTGCTGCGTGGCAGCGTGGACGAGCCGCTGCCCCCGCTCGCGTTTTGTTTCCAGGGTCTCGCAACGGCAGCCCCCGTGCCCGGCAGGGAGCTCTACGAGAGCTGGCCGATGTTCCGGGCCACGATGGACGAGTGCCTGCGCAGGGTCGGACCCCTGATGCGCACGGCGCAGCCGCCGTTACCGTGGTCCAGCAATGGTTCGCCCGCGCTACCGTCTCGGCTGGCCGCCTTCTGTACGGCCCATGCCTTCGGGGAGACCTGGCGCAGCTTTGGGCTCTCTCCCCGGGCCGTAGCGGGCGAGGGAGGGGGAGAGCACGTTGCCGCTTGCTTTGCCGGCGCCGTGTCGCTGCAGGCGCTGATCGAGTGGATCGCGGAGGGCCGTGGAGCTCCGCCTGTCGTGTCCGTGCCACCGACCAGCAGCTGCGAGATCGTCGCCGCGTCGGCTCTCGAGCGCGGCTGGCACGTCGTGTCGATCGATGTGACGAGCTGCGATCCGATCGCTTGGGCTCTCGTCGATGCCGAGCTGGCCAAGCTACACGTGACCGGCTTCGTCATTGACTGGGCCTCGGTATCACGCGGTGCGAGATTCCAACGCGTCGGTCTGCCCAGCTATCCGTTCGAACGTCGACCCTGCTGGATCGACGATGCGCTGGCCGACGATGCGCTGGCCGAGGACGCCGCAGCCGACGGGCTCCCCGCGGCCGTGAGCAGGATCGATCAGGGAACGGACACGACCGCCCTGGAGGACGAAGGGACTCTGGAGACCGTCATGGTTCAGCAGCTGCAGCTGGTGTCCCGGATCCTGGACGAGCAGCTGGCATTTCTCGAGCAAGGGCCGTGAGCCAGAGGGGGATCACCCAGAGGGGGGATCACAGAGCGGGGGATCACAGCGGGGGATCACGGAGCGGGATCACAGAGCGGGCAGGATCCACTGCCCGTTCTGCACAAACAGGCGCTCGGCGGCGTCCGACCCCAGGCGCTCGATGCTTCGGCTAAACTCGGCCAGCGGCGCGCTTCCGCCTTCTGGATGGGGGAAGTCGCTGGAGTAGCAGTAGCACTCTGCGAAGCCAGAGCGCTCGATGTAGTCCGCGACAGGCTCGAAACGAAAGGGGGTGATGCGTAGATTCCGCCGGATGTAGTCGGAAGGCTTCATCGACAGTACCGGCGCGAGCCGCCGCGCGAACAGCTCCGCCACCTGATCGAGGCGCTCCGCCATCGGCGCCAGCCACCCCGCGCCGAGCTCGATGGCGCCGAAGCGCAGATCGGGGAAGCGCTCGAAGACGCCTCCGAGCACGAGAGTGGAGATGAAGTTCTGGGGCGCATAGTGGAACGAGGCGAACGCGTAGGTATTGATCTGTTCGGTCTCTGAAGTGAAGTCGTGCGGTCGAAAGTCCAGATGGTCGACGCCCCGCCCCCAGGCGTCGGAGGCGAGAAAGCCTTGCTCGCCTCCGATGTGCAAGAGCGCGGGAGCGCGCGCTTGCTCGAGCCTGGCCCAGATGCGATCCATCTGGGAGTGAGCCGGTGATAGACCGCCGGGGGGAGCTCCGCTGGGCAGCACGAATGCGCGCCCGCCGCGACCCAGGACGCGCTCGAGCTCAGCCGCTGCGGTATCGATATCGTGCAGGTTGAGCAGCGCTGCTACGCGCAGGCGATCACGATCGTGCGCGGCGAACTCGAGCACAAAGTCGTTCCAGTGCCGCATCGTCGCGAGCCCGAGCTCGCTGGGGGCGAACGCTGTCGCCTGCACCGCAGGGTCCGAGAAAATGAGAGCTCGCTGCACTCCCATCACATCCAGCGTACGCAGGCGCCCCTGGGCCGAGAAAGCGCCGGGAGCTCGAGCCCCCTTCGTCTTCCACACCACCTCCTCGCTGAACACCGAGCCCTCCTTGCCCATCAACCCTGCCAGCTGGCGCGCCCCTTCCGCAGGCAGCGTCAGCAACATCTCGCGCATCGATGCGGCGAACCTTGCCCCCACTTCTCCCGCGGCCGCTTCGTAGTCGTCGAGCGAAGGTTGTATGTGCGAGTCGAGATCGATCAGACGGCCACGAAACGGCTCCATGTCGAGCATTGCCACCCCCCGGATTTCGAACGCTGGCGACGCTAGCACTACTCTACGTGTCTGGGCAGTCGCCGTTCCTACGTGGGTCTCCATCGACTCCGTCAGCATCGACGCCTGCGTCAGGCAGCAGATCAGGGTATTTCAAACGCGGAGTGAAGTTCCTGGTGCGCGCGGGCCCGGCTCCAAAATGACTTGCTTGCGAGTCACAGGATCCCTAGCGTGCTGGCTCGCGAAAGCCCGTTCGTGAGAACGGAGCCGGCCGGGAGGGGGCGATCCACATGCTACGCTCGCAGAGCGCGACGAACGGTGCCGTGGACGGATACGTCCAGGGGACGAGATGCGAAGCGACGGGCTTCGGGAGCCGACGCGAGGTCTTGCTGGCAGAGCTCTCCACGCTGGTTGCCAGCATGCTGCGCGCGAAGATCGAAGAGATCGATCCGCGCGTCCCTTTCCTCGAAATGGGAGCCGATTCCCTGGTCCTGACGCAGATCGTGCGGGCCATTCAAACGACCTACGGTCTCAAGCTGGGCATCCGGCAGTTCTTCGAAGCGACCACCACCATCGAAGCCCTCGCTCGACATATGGACGAACGCTTGCCTCCAGGGCAAGGCTCGACCTCGGACGTCACGAACCGAGCGGAGCCCGCTCCTGCGCCGGCAGCCATGAGTTCAGACCCTGAGAACCGGGATGCTCCGCCGGCGGGCGCCACTGCATTGCCAGCGGCTCCCAGTGCATCGCTGGCCGTGACTGCATCGGCGGCGGCTGCCGCCGTGTCGTCGCTGTCCACGATGTCGGCAGCTGTAGTCTCGACGCCGGAGGCAGCCCCAGCACCAACGCCTGCGCGGGAGCCGCGCGCTGCGCCGTCCAGCGAGGGCATCGCCGCGATCCTGGGCCAGCAATTGCAGCTGGTCTCTCAGTTGATCACGGGGCAGCTAGCGGTGCTCGCAGGGCGCGTCGCCGTGCCGTTGCTCGTGCCTCTGCCCCAAGTGCGCCCGCCTCTGCCATTGCCTCGGGCCGCTTTGGCCACGGGAGCCGCGCCTCTTCCCGCAGTGTTCTCCGGAGCGTTCTCCGGAGCGTTCTCCGGAGTCGTCCCTGCAGTGCCTCCCGCAGTATTTTCCCGAGTCGTGCCCGGAGCGCCAGCGCGGCGGTTCGACGCACGCCAGCAGAAGCACCTCGATGCGCTCGTCGCGCGCTACACGCAGCGGACTCGGCTCTCCAGGGAGCTGGCCCAACGTCATCGTCCGCACCTCGCCGATAGCCGCGCCACCGTGGGCTTCCGTTTTTCGACCAAGGAGATGCTGTACCCGATTGTCGGGCAGCGCTCGGCGGGGTCGAAGATCTGGGACGTCGATGGCAACGAGTATGTCGATCTGACGATGGGGTTCGGGGTCCACCTGTTCGGAAACCGGCCCCCTTTTCTGGCTGAAGCCCTGCGTGAGGAGATCGCCGCGGGCGTTGATCTCGGTCCTCGATCGCGGCTGGCCGGTGAGGTGGCGGAGCTGTTGTGCGAAATGACCGGGCACGAGCGGGTGGTGTTTTGTAACTCGGGCACGGAGGCAGTGATGACTGCCATTCGTTTGGCTCGAGCGCGCACCGGGCGGTCTCGCGTCGCCATTTTTGCCGGCTCGTACCACGGTCATTCCGACGCAACGCTGGCCGAACGCAAGCCTTCGGCTGGGCTCTTCGACTCGATCCCGATCGCCCCAGGCATCCCGCAGGGTGTCGCCTCGGATGTGCTCGTGCTCGAGTATGGGACGGAGGAAGCGCTCAGCCTCTTGCGGCAGCACGGGGCGACCGTCGCCGCGGTCCTGGTCGAGCCGGTGCAGAGCCGGCGCCCAGGTCTACAGCCGGTCGAATTCTTGCGCGAGCTCCGGGAGGTGACCGAGCGGACGGGGACCGCGCTGATTTTCGACGAGATGATCACGGGCTTTCGCGTGCATCCCGCCGGGGCCCAAGGGCTGTTCGGGATCCAGGCGGATCTGGCCACCTACGGCAAGATCGTCGGCGGAGGTATGCCGATCGGTATCGTGGCGGGACGCGCCGCATACCTGAACGGCATCGATGGCGGGCCCTGGCAGTACGCCGACCGTTCCTATCCCAAGGAGGAGATGACGTTCTTCGGCGGGACCTTCTGCCAGCACCCGCTGGCCATGGCGGCTGCGCGCGCCGTGCTGCTGCGGCTGCGCGCCGAGGGCCCGGAGTTGCAGCGAGAGCTGAGCGAGAGAACGGCGACCTTCGCCCGCGCTGCCAATGAGCTGCTCGGGGCCCGGCACGCACCGGTGAAGGTCGAACACTTTGGTTCCTTGTTCCGCTTCGGCTGCGCGGGGAACATGGATTTGCTTTTTTATCATCTGCTCGAGCGCGGCGTGTACATCTGGGAGTGGCGTTGCTGCTTTCTGTCCACCGCGCACACGGCGGGCGACACGAGCTTCGTTCTGGATGCGCTCGGGAGCACGCTCGACGAGCTCGAGCAGCACGGTTTTCTCGAAGATCGTGCCGCCGTGTCGGTCGGCTCCGCCGTGTCGGTCGCGGTCGACTCCCCCTTGTCGGCAAAGAGCTCTCCCGCAGCTCTGGCGAGTCGCATCGTCGTTGCCTCGCCCGCGCTCGCAGCGAGCGCAGTCGAACCACTGCGGCGAGTCCCCGAGTTCGTCGATCGCCGTCGCGGGGTAGCGCTGCACAGCCAGGCTGCGCCGCTGGTTGGTGTTGCTTCCGCCTCCGCGCGCCGGCCACTCGAGTTCAGCCTTTCGTTCTTTGGCAAGTACGAAGCCGCGTTTCGCCGCGAAAAGTACGATCTTCTGTTCGAGAGTTGCCACTGGGCCGACGCGCGAGGCTTCGCCGCCGTGTGGCTCCCCGAGCGCCATTTCCACGCCTTTGGCGGGCTCTGCCCCAACCCGTCGGTGCTGGCCTCGGCCCTGGCTCGCAGCACGAAGAATCTATGTCTGCGAGCCGGGAGCGTGGTGCTGCCCCTGCACAATCCCATTCGCGTCGCCGAAGAGTGGGCTCTGGTCGACAACCTGTCCGGAGGCCGCGTGGGGGTCGCGTTCGCCTCGGGCTGGCACCCCGACGATTTCGCCCTGGCGCCCGAGAGCTACGGTAACCATCGCGAGATCACCTTCCGCGATCTGGAGGTGGTGCGGCGGCTCTGGCGCGGCGAAGCGGTGAGTGTGCGCGGCGGAGCGGGAAATTCCATCGATGTCCGGCTGTACCCGATGCCCGCGCAGCCTGAGCTCCCGACCTGGCTGACGATCGTCAACAATCCCGAGACCTACGCCAAGGCGGGGCAGCTCGGCGTGGGGGTGTTGACCAACCTGATGGGGCAAACGCAGGCTGATCTCGCGCGCAACATCCAGCTCTATCGCGCAGCGTTGGCCGAGCATGGCTGGCCTGCCGAACAGGGTCACGTCACGGCACTGCTGCACACCTTTGTCGCTCCCCGTAGCGAGCTCGCGCGCGAGACCGCCCGGCGCCCCTTCGGCGACTACCTGGAGTCGTCGATCGGACTGTTTCGCAACCTGATGAAGAGCGAAAAGCTCGAGGTCGACTTCGACGATCTCAGCCCCGACGATCGCCGGGTTCTCTGTGACAAGGCATTTGAGCGCTATCTCGATAGCGCCATCCTCGTCGGCTCGCCGGATTCCTGCGAGACGGTCGCCCGTGGCCTGCACGCCCTCGGGGTGGACGAGATCGCTGCATTCGTCGACTTCGGCGTGGACGATCGGACTGTCCTTGCCCACCTGGCTCAGCTGAGCGAGCTCAGGGAACAATGCCAGCGGGTCACGATCACGGAGCCGCCGCTCGCCGATGGCGCGCCGCGCGACGGTGCCCGAGTGTCCGAGATCGTTTGCGCGCGCGAGCGCGTTCCCCTCCCGCAGCGCGGCCCGCTGCTCCCGTCGCAGATCCAGATGTGGGTGCTCGCGCAGATCAGCCCAGAGGGCGCCGCCTCGTACACCGACATGGTCGCGCTCGAGCTCACTGGCCCACTCGAGCTCGCCGCGCTCGAGCTCGCCCTCCGGCGCCTCGTGGACCGGCACGAGGCGCTCCGGAGCTGCATGAGCGAGGACGGTCGAGAGCTGGTCATCGCGCGCGAGGTCGTCCTCGCTCTGCCGCTCCTCGAGCTTCAGGCGGAGGCGGTGCAGCCGTGGCTGCAGGAGCGGACGCGAGCACCGGTCGATCTCTTCAGGGCGCCCGCGCTCGAGGTGCAGCTGCTGCGCACGGCTGAGCTGCGGCATGTCCTCGTGCTGCGGGCTCACCATGCCTTCGTCGATGGCGGCTCGCTCGGCAACCTGGTCAAGGAGCTGGGTCCGCTCTACGGTGCTGCGTGTCGGGGGGGAGACGGCGATTTGCCGCCGGTCGCGCAGTTCGGGGAATTCGTGCGGCAACAACGGGAGCTCTCGGCGAGCGACCGTGGCCAGCGCGACGAGGCGTATTGGCTCGCGCAGCTGCGCGGCCCTCTGCCGAGCGCCTGCCTGCCCAGCGATCGAGCGCGCCCAGCCCGGCTCTCGTTTGGCGGGGCACGCGAAACGCTCCGGCTGGACGAGGCCCTGGTCCGCAGCGTGCGCGAGCTCTCGCTCGAGCGAGGCTGCACCCCGTTCATGACCCACCTGGCGGTCTACGTGCTCTGGTTGCGCCAGCTGTGCGGGCAGACCGATCTGCTGGTCGGCGTTGCCGTCGGCAACCGCCCGCCGGAGCTCGGCGAGGGTCTGGTTGGCTCGATGAGCCAACTCATGCCGCTCCGCTTCGACGAGCCGCGCGATCTCGCGTTCAGCGACTGGCTGCACTCGGTGCGTGCCACCTTGCTCGAAGCCTTCGAGCATCCGGACTACTCCTATGCGAGCCTGGTCCAGAAGCTCGGTGCCGGGCGGGACTCGAGCCGCGCTCCGCTCACCAGCGTTGTCTTCAACTACGACCCGCCCCTCGAGCTCCCCTGCTTCGACGACCTCGCCGTGCGGCCTCTGCCGCGAGAAATTGGCTACGCTCGCCACGACCTGTATCTGAACGTTGCGACCATCGACGGGCAGGTCGAGCTCGAATGCGATTACAGCACCGATCTGTTCGATGCCGCGTCCGTCCGCCGCTACCTCCTGGGATATGTCCACCTGATCGAGCAACTCGGGCAAGATGCGGAGCGCCATCTGTCGGAATACACGCTGGTCAGCGCCGACGACGCGCAGCGGCTGCTCGTGCTCTGGAATGCGACCGAGCGGACACGGCCCGACGCCGATCTGCCGGTCCATCGACAGATCGAGAGCTGGGCAAAAAAGACGCCCAACGCCATCGCCGTCGCCGTCGACGCCGATCTGGCGCAGGGCAGCTCTGTTGCCGTTCGACAGCTCACGTTTGCCGAGCTCGAGCGGCGCGCCAACTCGGTCGCTGCGGCGCTCCGCGAACGGGGGGTAGGGCCCGAAGACCGTGTGGCGCTGCTAGCGGCGCGATCGCCCGAGCTGTTGGTGGGGATCGTGGGGATCCTCAAGGCCGGAGCCGCGTTCGTCCCCATCGATCCAGCCTATCCGCTCGAGCGGCTCGTTTTCATGCTCGCGGACGCCGACGTCCACTTCGCGCTGACCACCGCCGAGCACGCGCGCACGGTCGCGGTGCTCGAGGTCGAGCCGCTCTTGCTCGATGATCCCGCCCTGTTCGAGGATTCAGGCGAGGCCGCCCCGCCTCTCGAAGCGTGCGTTGCGCCGGACCAGCTCGCGTACGTGATGTATACGTCGGGATCCACGGGCCGCCCCAAGGGCGTCATGGTCTCCCATCGAGGGCTCGCCGACTACATCGGCTGGTGCCACGAGGTCTACCCGATCGCCGACGGCGAGGGGGTGCCGTGGCACGGGTCGGTCGCTTTCGACGCGACCCTCACCAGCATCTTCGCGCCGCTGTGCAGCGGTCGCAGTGTCTTCGTCGTGCCGGACGATCGAGACATCGAGGGGCTGGTCCGCGCACTCGGCGCAGGCCGGCGTTACGCGTTCGTCAAGCTCACCCCGTCCCATCTCGCCTTGCTCGATCAGCTCGCTGCGGCCGACGGCCTGTGTGCGAGCACCGGAGCGCTGATCTTGGGGGGCGAGGCGCTCACCGAGCAGGTTCTGGCGCCGTGGAGAGAGCGGGCGCCCGAGCTGCGCATCTTCAACGAGTATGGTCCGACCGAGGCGGTCGTGGGCTGCGCCTTGCACGAGGGCTCGGCCGTGCTGCCGCTCTCGGGCGCCGTCTCGATTGGTCGGCCCGCGGCGGACACCCAGCTCTATGTCCTCGACGAGCGGCTCCACCTGGTCCCCCCTGGGGTGATCGGCGAGCTCCACATCGGCGGGACCTGCGTCGCCCGTGGCTACAACCGCTCGCCCGCGCTCACCGCCGAGCGCTTCCTGCCCAACCCATTTGCGGGCCAGACCCCCGGGGCGCGCTCCGGCAGCCGCCTGTACAAGACCGGTGATCGCGCCCGGTTCCACGGCGATGGGTCGCTGGAATTGCTCGGCCGCATCGACGACCAGATCAAGATCCGAGGCTTCCGCATCGAGCTCGGCGAAATTGCCGCAGTGCTCGCCGCCGACCCCCGGGTACGGAGCGCGGTCGCCGTGACGCGGGGCCAGACGCTGGTCGCTTACGTCAGCTCGGACGTGGCCGAAGAGAGCCCTGAAGGCGCCACGCTACGGGCGGAGCTGCGCGAGCGGGCCAAGGGCATGCTGCCCGCCCACATGCTGCCCTCGAGCATCATGATCTTGCCCGCGTTTCCGCTCACTGCCCACGGCAAGGTCGACGCCTCGCGCCTGCCCGAGGTGCAGCGGCACAATCCCGAAGCGGACGACCCCGTGCTCTCGCCGCGGACCCAGCTCGAGGAGCGCATCGCAGCGGTCTGGTGCGAGCTGCTCGAGCTGGATCGCGTCGGACTGCATCAAAACTTCTTCGACCTCGGCGGACACTCTCATCTGCTGGTGCGCGCGCACCAACGGCTCGCCCTGCTGCTCGGCAAGAGCATCCCGGTGCTGGAGTTGTTCCGGCGGCCCACGGTTGCGTCGCTGGCGATGTTCCTGAGCGCCAGCGACGCCTCGCCCCTGGCGGCGCCGAACCCCGAGCAGGGTGAGACTCACGCCCGCGCCCGCAGAAGTGCGTTCGCCGGGCTGCGCGCACGCGCGGAGAGAGGACGCGCCTGAGATGGGCAGCGAGGACACCGATCGCGGTCAAAACGAGATCGCGATCGTCGGCATCGCGCTGCGCTTCCCCGGCGCCCGCAGCTGCGACGAATTTTGGCGCAACCTGGCAGCGGGGGTGGAGTCAGTCCGGACGCTGAGCGACGCGGAGCTCCAGGCGGCCGGTGTTGCCGCCTGCGACTACCGCGATCCCCGCTACGTCCGGCGCAAGGGGGTGCTGGAGGGGGCGGACCAGTTCGACGCTCGCTTCTTCGACTTGTCTCCGCTCGAGGCCAGCGTCATGGATCCGCAGCACCGGCTCTTTCTCGAGTGCGCCTCGGAGGCGCTGGAGAACGCGGGCTACGGAGGCGCCGACCGTGGCGGCCGGGTGGGGGTCTACGCCGGTGTGGGGCTCAATACCTACTGGCTGCGGTACGTCGCTCGCAGCGCCCGCGTTCTGGGGCTGCTCGGCGGCTGGCAAGCGTCCATCCTGAACGACAAGGACTTCGTGCCCACGCGGGTGTCGTATCACCTCGATCTCAAGGGACCGAGCGTCAGCATCAACTCCGCCTGTTCCGCCTCGCTGGTCGCCGTGCACATGGCCTGCATGAGCCTGTTGACGTGCGAGAGTGACCTGGCGCTCGCCGGAGGCGTCAGCGTGGAGTTTCCGCAGACCGAGGGCATTCTCTGGCGTGAGGGCATGGTCTACGCCCCCGACGGTCATTGCCGAGCGTTCGACGCCGGCGGGGCGGGAATCGTCGATGGCAACGGGGTCGGGATCGTGGTCCTCAAGCGCCTCGCGGACGCCCTGCGCGATCGCGATGGCATTCGCGGCGTGATCTTGGGTTCCGCGGTCAACAACGACGGGGCTGCCAAGGTGGGCTATACGGCACCGAGTATCGAGGGGCAGGTGGACGT
>Ga0068861_100003408_pt1 | contig 10548 bp, 8 predicted proteins | sample KBSSwiS42_FD_66593 | JGI IMG/M metagenome (GOLD analysis project Ga0068861, IMG submission 66593) | Switchgrass rhizosphere microbial communities from Kellogg Biological Station, Michigan, USA - KBS Switchgrass S4-2 | ecosystem: Host-associated > Plants > Roots > Rhizosphere > Soil ...
TTCGCGGTCTTTTAGTGCCGATGATCGACAAGATATCGCCATATGCCTTTGCCGGTGGTGGGATCATGTTCGGAACTAATGAGGACGATTGGGACGGATTCTCTCCTTTCGGTTGGTTTGGCGCCGGCCTTCGGGTTCCCATCCAACACATCACCGTTTTTGTCGAGCTGTCCGCCTTCGAAACCTCCGACGATCCCTTCATGAGCCCAACCGGCGCGGCTGGTCTCCTCTGGCAATACTGATCGATTACGGTTCCGTTTCCGGCCCCACCGTGAAGAGCTGCGTCGGCACCTCGCCGCCTTCGGCGAGCCGATTCGAATTCGGATACCGCACCGCGCGCAAGCACAGCCAGATGAGCGGCAGCACGCCTCCAGCAATGAAGAGCGCATCACCGGGCAAACGCACCCATTCGAGCACGTTCACCCATCGCTGCGTGATGAACTCCATGCTTCGGGCATGGTAGTAGCCTTTGGCGAGTGCATCGTGAAGCTGCACCATTCCGACCGGGAACAAGTTGGCGAACGCCATCCAGGCGAGCCCGATGTTCAATGACCAGAAAGAAATCTTCGCTGCCTTATCGCTCCATTTATCTTCTTGCATCAAGTAACGCAGGCAGAAAAGCAAGAGTCCCACCGCCAGCATGCCGTACACGCCCATCATTGCGGTGTGACCGTGATTCGCGGTGAGGTTCGTGCCGATCTCGTAGTAGCTCACCACGGGCAGATTGATGAGGAAACCGAACACGCCCGCCCCGAAGAAATTCCAGAACCCGACCGCGACCAGGAACCAAACTGCCCATTTGTGGGGATGCCCGGCATCCGCCATCGAGCGTTCACCCGAGCGCATGAATGCCCACGCTTCCAGCGTCAGCAAGAGGAGGGGAATGACCTCCATGGCCGAGAACGTGGCGCCGAGAGCCATGTGCGCGGCGGGCGCGCCACTGAAATAGAGATGGTGCATGGTGCCGATCACGCCGCCCACCGAGTACAGGATGACGTCGAGATAGATCACCCGAATCGCTGTCTTGGCCCGCACCATTCCCAAAAGCACGAACATGTAGGCGACAATGACCGTGGTGAAGAGCTCGAGGAAATCTTCCACCCACAGGTGCACGACCCAAAAGCGCCAGAAATCGGTCACCACGAATCCCTGCCGGTGCCCGGTCAATAGGCCGACCGCGTAGAACGCTGGAATGGCTAGCGCGGCGTAGAACAGAAGCCAGGGCAGGTTTCCATGTCCTTCGCGATTCAATGCCGGGCGCAAGCCGCGCCCCAGGATGATCACCCAGAAAAAAAGTCCGATCACGAGCAGGATTTGCCAGAAGCGCCCCAAATCCAGGTATTCCCAGCCTTGATGGCCCATCCAGTACCAGCTCGTCCCGAGCTTGCCGTGCACGCTTAGGAACTCGCCGGCCATGCTGCCGAACACGACCACCGCCACCGCGGCCAGAAGCGCGATGGTGAGGGGCGCCTGTCCGCGCGGCTCACGTCCAGAGATGATGGGCGCCAGAAAAATTCCGGTAGCCAGATAAGAGGCCGCGACCCAGAAGATGGCGAGCTGCACGTGCCAGGTCCGGGCGACGTTGTAGGGCATGATGCGGGACATGTCGAAACCGAAGAAGCTTCCCGGTTCGGCCCGATAGTGAGCGGAGAGGCCGCCGACCATGGTCTGGATGAGAAACAACACCGACGCGACGAGCAGAAACCAAAGGGTCGCTCGCTGTCCCGGAGTGAGGGCCACTTCGTGGATCTCGCGAAACTTGACTGGCCACCGCCGCTCGGTCCAGCCGAGCCAGTCGTAGCGTCCGAAGAAGAACAGCACGAGCCCCAAGCCGCCCAAAAGACCGATCACCGAAGCAGCACTCCAGATGAGCGCTTGCGAGGTCAGCGCATTTCCCGCCAACGGCTCCGGGGGCCAGTTATTGGTAAAGGAATAGTCCTTTCCCGGGCGGTTTGCGGTGGCGGTCCACGCGGTCCAGGCGAAGAATGCGGTGAGCTGTTGGATTTTGACCGGATCGGTGATCCATTCGGCTTGCGCTCCCCCCTCGGAGCGGGAGTTCGCAAAGAAAGCCTGGTAATGCTCGATGAGCTGCTGGTGGACCTCGGCGCGTGGTTGGCTCCAGGTCAATGTGCGGGCGCCGGCATCGTAACCGTTTCGGTGAAGCTCCTCGGTCACTTGTTCCCGAGCCACCCCGGCTGTTTCTCCGCTTTTCTGACGATCGTCGATCAATTGAGTTGCCGCTCGATGCAAATAATCCGCGGTGAAATCCGGCCCCAGATACGCGCCGTGCCCGTAAATCGTTCCGTATTCCATGAGCCCGTAACGCTGGAAGACGTTCATGCCATCCAGAACGTCTGTGCCGGTGAACACGGTAGTTCCATCCGGGGTGATCACGCGTTCCGGAATAGGCGGCTGCTGGGCGTAGGTGAGATAGGTGAGAATGCCGAGAACCGTGAATCCAAATAGGTAGGTGAGGATGGCCCCTTGCAGCCACCATTTCGAAATCGGCATAGGGATTCGAGCCATCAGTTCCTCCCGGCGGAGTCACGAAACTTCACGTGGATGTAATCGTGGAAGGGTTATAGCAGGCTTGAGAAATAGAAGCTAGGGGAGCGGGAGTTAGTAGCGGACGTTACGAGTCAGATTTCGTTGGCAATAACGGACATTAATAGTCAGTTTTCGCCGATCGGCCGTTTTGAAACGCGTGTGCGTGCGTTTCGATGGCGGCGCGAAGCGGGTCCAGGCCCTCGCCGCGTTCAGCCGAACACACGATCGCATCGCGATACGACGCCACCAAGCCGGCCAGCTCGGTCTCATCGGCAATATCGGCCTTGTTGAGCGCGAGCACGCGAGGCCGGTCCGTGGCGCCCATTTCTCCCAGCACGCGATTCACCTCGGCGATTTGCTCGCGAGCCACCGGCGAGGCGGCATCGATCACGTGAACGAGCAAGTCGGCGTCCGTCACTTCCTGAAGCGTGGAGCGAAACGCGGCCACGAGATGGTGCGGTAGCTTGCGAATGAACCCCACCGTATCGCTCAAGAGCGTGACCTCGCCGCTCGGGAGTCGCAGCCGGCGCGTTGTGGCATCCAGAGTGGCAAAGAGTTTGTCTTCGGTCACCACTGTCGAGCCGGTGAGTGCGTTCATGAGCGTGGATTTACCGGCGTTCGTGTATCCGACCAGCGCGGTGCGATGAAACGCGTGACGTCGCGCGCGTTGCACGTTCCGCTCCTTGTCGACTTCGGCGAGCTTGCGTTTCAAGAACGCGATCTTGGTGCGCACGCGGCGCCGGTCCACTTCGAGCTGGGTTTCGCCGGGTCCGCGGGTGCCGATCCCGCCTTGCTGCCGGGAGAGGTGGCCCCACATACGCGTCAACCGCGGGAGCAAGTATTCGAGCTGAGCCAGCTCCACCTGAAGCCGCGCCTCTCGCGTGCGGGCGTGCTCGGCGAAGATGGCCAGGATGAGTTCACTCCGATCGAGGACTTTCTTTTGGAAGCGCGATTCGAGGGAACGCACCTGGGCCGGCGTCAAATCGTCGTCGAAGATGACCATGTCGACGTCGCCATTTTCGGTGCGTGCTTGGACCTGCTCGAGCTTTCCCTTGGATAGAAAGGTGCCGGGATGAATGGAATCGCGGCGCTGGTGCAGTGTTTCGGTAACCTCGACGCCGGCCGTCTGGGTAAGAAGCGCAAGCTCACCCAGCGAATCCTGAACATTGGCAGCGGGAGCCACACCAATCAATATCGCGCGTTCTTTACGATTCTCGAGCGCCCGAACTTCGTAAATGTCTTCTGACCTCCACGCGCGCGAAGACGCGGATGGACTTTGACTGGCCGACGGGGCGCCGTCTTGGCGCCGTCACGCGCTCGGGCGCCCCGTGTTTTGCCGCCGGACGGCTCGCCGCGCCTTACGGACTCACCGGCGAACATATCCGGTTCCTCCCGCGCGGACCTCTGGGATTTGTCGTTGCCGAAGAAGGAAGGATTACCGCCTTCCTCGCTGGCCGGTCCGCATCGGGCCTCTGAAACAAAGTCTAGCACCGGGTCGAAGCCAGGGCTCCAGAAAAATGATCGTCAACGAAGAGACAGGGATTTACTTATCCACAACCTACTCGAGGTCGCTCAAATCGATGTCCTTGAAGTACTCGGCGAGCGCATCGTCCCTTTCCTCGGCCTCCGCGAGCGTTGGCCCTTCGGCTTCCACGCCCAGCTCTTCGGCGAGCGCGTCCATGTCGAGCGGCGCTCCGGTCGCCCTCTCGATGCGCGAGGTGATGGGTTCACGCGCCGCCGGAGCCAAGTAGTGTTCGATCAGCCAGTCCCCCCGTCTTGGTGCATCGACGCTCGTTAATGCTCGCCGCGACTGCGCCGATACCATCGCCGCCACCATGGCTGTACCGTGCCGGAACGGTTGTATGACGAGATCGGGATGCGAGGCCCAAATCGCTTCCGGCCGGCGCGTTTCCTGAAGCATGTGCTCCATCACGTCAGCATAGAGCCGCTGCGGATCCAGCTCGGAAGGCGCATAGGCGAGGTTTTCGAACGCGGTGAGTGCGGCGTGGCGTCGAAGCTCCACGATGCGACGCCGGCGCGAAACATAGAGATGTTGTTTCACTGCGACTTCATCGCCCTTGGTGTGTTGCCGTAGCCAATCGGGATCATCGAGGATGCCTTCCAAGATGCGGCCAGTTGCGTCGCGCATGACCTCGGAATCCTGCTCGAGAAAATGGCGGCGCGCGCTGGCGTAGGCGCCGTGCAACGCGGCTCCGAAGGCACGCACCCGCGTGCGGAGCGTGGCCCAATCATCGCCGGGCCGAAAGAGCATGCGCGTGTCCCCCGGCACGTCCACCCACACTGGCCACGCGTCAAGCATTAGACTGGGGGTTTCGAGCAGTTGGGGAAATGCGTTTGCCTTGAATCCCCAACGCGTCGCTTCGTTCAGCACCGAACGAAATGCTTCATCGACATCGCCCACCGGCAACTCACCAAGTTTTGCGAAGCCCTGGTCCATATCCCAGGGCTCGAGATCGTGAATATCCAAAGCACTGGCGATCTCCCGGCGCATGTCTTCGAAGGTGCGGCGCGTGTAGCGCTCGAGAACATCGATGAGCCCGACCACCTCGGAACGATCCAACTCATGAAAGTGAAACGCAATCACCGGGAACCCTGTCTCGAGCAGGGAACGAGCCAGAAGCTCCCGGCGCTTTAATAGCTCCGCCGTGTCCTCGTTAAGCGAAGCGCCTGCGGTGGCTATCGCTTTCCACGCCAGTTCGCGGCGATCGCGGTCCGAGGCCAGGCGCGCGTCACGCGCAGTCTCGGCCCAGGAACGGTTCGCCTCGGGTTGGAGCGCAGCCCACCGCACGTCGAGGTCATGTACGAGCGGGGCGAGATCGGGATGGCTTTGAAACAGGGTGTGAAGTGCCCAGCGACGGTGAAGGCAAAGGTGCCGTTCTTGGTCGGGAGTGGGGTCGAGATCGAAGGCCGCCTCGACGCGAGCGGGGTAATCCAATTCTTCCAGAGTTGCGATTTGCCGCGCGTCCAGCTCGGCGGGCTCCCACGGCAGCTCCCGGTGTTCTAGCAACGCGATTCGGTTCTCGGCCCGATGCCGGGCCAGGTGCTTGAGGCGTTGCTCGGTGCCCTCAAAAAATTTCCACTCGGATTCGGGGATCACGGTTGGGCCTCCACGGCAAGGGCAACGAGTTTAGCGTTTTTTGCCGAGCCGGGACGGAGAGGTTCCGGACGCTTGCGCTATTTCCCCCAGGTACAGGGAAGGCCCGGGAATGTTCTCAAAACCATTGGGCCCCATCTCCGATATCTGGGCAGGCAGGGGGCCTGGGCGCGCGCCCGAAGATGCCCCCTTCTCTCCTTATCGATTTCGTAGCGTCCCTTCCCCCCAGGTACGCTACACCGCGACCCCCGGGCAAATAGTCCGGGGGTTGCATTTTTTGGCAGACGGCTATTGTTTTTTCTTTCGCAATTCCGACAGGGCTTCGATGTCCGCGCGATCCTGTTCGCGCCCCGTTTCTTTGCTGCGGATTAGGTCATCCGCGCCAAGGAAAGGAATGGCGACGGATTCGAACTCTTTCTCCAGGCGGCGTTCCCAGCAATCCTCAAAATTGTCCAACCCAATCGGTCGAATAAAAATGTCGACGCGAATCTGATCGGAAAAGAGGAAGATGCGCCGTTTGAGGATTTCCTTTGGATCCAGCTCCTTGGCAATCCCAAAACCAATTTCGGATAGGGCAGACGCCAATCTTTCGATGTTGGGAAGAGAGGGATCCACGTAAAGATCCACGTCCAGGGTGGTCCGGGGCACCCCGTGAGCGATGGTGGCCCAGCCACCCATTACCAGGTATCTGACCCCCCTACGGTTCAAGTGGCCGCATAAGGTGGGAAAGTCAGGGTGTGCTAAGTCAGCCGGGAAGACCTTCTCTCCTCTCGAATTCCCGCAGTTCCTCAAATGAGTCGAAACCAGCGCATACGGGGCGGGCAAAGGGGTGGTGGAGCGCATGGTAAAGCCGAAACGCCGCGTTGGCCTGGCGTAACAGATCTTCTGGGTTTTGGCGGGAAGCCCAATCCAAAAGCTCAGGATCGATGCGCAGAATTCGCTTCGTCATAGCCAGAGTTTATCAGCATCCCAGATCGGCTCAAGGCGCCCCGGATGGCAATAAAAAAGGCCGCAGGGCAAGTTCCCGCGGCCTTTTCGCTGACCACCGGACTACGGGGTCAAAGCGTCCTTCACGTTCTGGTAAATCGTGTTGACCAGGGGACCGATGGCCTTGATCACGACGATCGCAACGATCGAAATGAACGCGGCGAGTAGAGCATACTCAACCATGTCTTGACCTTCGTCTTCACGGATGAAGCTCATGATGGATTGCATGTTGGTTACTCCTAGACGCCCCCTGGATATGGATTAGCGAGGTGAATATGATATTTCTTGCCGAGTGGTAGAAACAATTACTATTTGAAAACATTGTCAAAGGGTTGGGTGAAAAAACACACTGCGTTGTAATGCGCAACCTGATTACACGGTTTCCCCGCGTAAAATCTTGGCCAGGACTTCCGAATCCAGATTCCCCCCGGACACTACGCAAACGACAGGCTTGCCGGTGTCCGCCTGGCCCAAAGCGGCGGCCAGGGCGGCCGCTCCGGCCCCTTCCGCCACGACGCGGTTCCGTTCGGCCAGAAGCCGAACTGCCGCGGCAACCTGGTGGACGGAGACCACCAAAGATCCATTTACGAGCTGCCGCACGAGCGGCCACATCTCCTCCAGCACGCTTCGCCCCCCAATTCCGTCCACGAAACTAGCTGTGTACTCGATGGTCAGGGGCTCTCCGGCGGCGAATGAGGCCCGAAGGGGAGCTGCGGTTTCGACCTCGCATCCGAAGATGCGAATCGAGGGCTTGAGTGCCCGCGCGGCGCTCGCGATGCCGCTAACCAAACCGCCGCCGCCATAGGGCACGAGAATCGTGTCGACCTCGGGCAAATCTTCGAGTATTTCCAGACCAACCGTGCCGTTTCCCGCCATCACGTTCGGATCGCTAACCGGATGGATGAAGAAACCTTTTTGTCCAGGGTAACCATGCTCCACGAGCACCTGCCACCATTCGGGAAATGGGATCTTCACCACGCGGCCCCCCAGGCGTTCTATAGCTTCGAGCTTGGTGCGTGGCGCGTGCTCGGGAACGATGACCGTGCACGTCACCCCCAACCGGCGCGCGGCCCATGCCACACCTTGCGCCATGTTGCCTGCGCTTGCGGTGTACACGCCCTCGGCCAGCGCTTCCGGCCCCGCTTTGAGCATCGCGTTTCCCGCACCGCGCAACTTGAAGGAGCCGATGGGCTGAAGATTCTCGAGCTTCAAATAGATGGGGCGTTCTTCGAAATTGAGTCGCACGAGCGGCGTGCGATTCACGATGCCATTGAGCCGCTTCGCCGCGGCTTTCACCTCGTCCAGAGTGGGAGGCTTGAGGGCGTGCGCCATCAGCGCTTTCCTCCCAGGTCGGCGCGAATGCCGCGATCGGCCGCGAGGCCTTTGCGATAGATGTGATGCGCGGAGGCGAGATCCTCAATGGCGATGCCGAGCGATTTGAAGATCGTAACGTCATCGTTGGAGCGCCGACTTTCGACCTTACCCAAAACAACGTCGCCAATTTCTCCCACGATGTGATCGTCACCGATCGCGCCTTCGTTTCGTGGAATGAGGAAGTCGCCGGCTTCATGCAACGCCGATTCGCGACAATCGACGTAGAAGCGGGCTCGTTTCACCGCGTTCGTGTCCAGCTCGCGGGCGGTGGGAAAGCATGCGCCGACTGCGTTTATGTGCGCGCCCGGGGCGAGCCATTCGCCGGCCAAGATGGGTTCCTTGGCGCCCGTAGTCGTGCAAATGATGTCGGCGTCTTTCACTGCACCGCGCGAGGAGGGAGAGACTTCGATGGAAATGCCGAAGCGGCGGCCCTCGCGTTCCGCGAACGCCTTCGCGCCCTCGATGTCACGACTCCACACGCGCACGCGGCGAAGAGTGCGCACCACGCTCATTGCTTCCAAGTGACTTGCGGCTTGAACGCCGGAGCCCAGAATGGCTAGGTCGCCCGCATCTTGGCGAGCCAGTAACCGCGTGGCCAACCCGCTGGCGGCCGCGGTGCGAATGCCGGTGATCGAGCTGGCGTCCATGACCGCGAGAAGCTGGCCGTGCTCGGGTTCGAACAAGAGCACCGCACCCTGATGCGACTCGTACTCGGTTCCAAAGTTGCCCGGCATGAACGAAATCGCTTTGAGTCCAAAACAGCGTGGCTCGCCCAAGAAGGACGGCATGAGACCCAAGAGCCCGATTTTTTCGGGCAGCCACATCATGCTGCGTAACGGGAGCACCACGTCGCCGCGCGAGAGCGAGGCCAGTGCGGTGGACATCACGTCCACGCACTCGGTCATCGGCAAGAGCTCGCGGACATCACGGTGGGTAAAGAGACGGAAGCTCATGAGCGTGTCCCCCAGGAAAAGAAACAGACTACCCCCGCCGAAAGACGGTGCAAAGCCAAAACGCAGGTTTGATCCGCGCGTTCACTGCCCCTATAGTTACGCGGCTTTTGCCCGGGAGGTCGCTGAACGATGTTGAAGGCAGGCACGCCATGAGCATTATCTCCTCGGCGCTGCTCCTGCTTCTGGTCATGGACCCGCTGGGGAACATTCCCGCGTTCCTGTCCGCCCTCAAAGACGTGGATTCCGCGCGACAGCCTCGGGTCGTCATCCGCGAGCTCTTGATTGCTCTCGTGATCATGATCGTGTTCCTGTTCGCGGGTCAGGTCGTGCTCGGTCTGTTTCACATTTCCGAATCCGCGCTCACCATCGCCGGAGGCGTGATTCTCTTTTTGATCGCCCTACGCATGGTGTTCCCGTCCGCCGATCGGCTCACTGAAGACGTCTCGGGCGAACCCTTCATCGTGCCATTGGCCATCCCGTTCGTGGCCGGCCCCTCGCTTCTAGCCACCGAGCTGTTACTCATGAGCCGGGAGCCGGAACGCTGGCGAGATTGGCTCTTGGCGCTGGCGGGGGCCTGGCTGGCAACCGCTATCATCTTGATGCTGGCCGCCCGTCTCCGAGCCATTCTCAGTCAGAAGGGACTTGTTGCGATGGAGCGGCTGAGTGGGATGGTCCTGGTGGCATTAGCGGTGCAGATGTTTCTCTCCGGCATTGCGAGCTGGCAGGCCGGACAATCAATGAAATGAGGCGTTCTAGGGCATGAATAGAGGAGCAGCCGTGGTGACGCATGGAGGGGTGGGCGGTCCGAAGGAGCACTCGGATGCATGCGAGCGGGCCTGCGACGCGGGGCTTTCTGCTTTGCGGGAAGGCGATAAGGCTCTGGAAGCCGCCATTCGCGCCACAATCGTGCTCGAGGACGATCCGCGTCTCAACGCCGGCACGGGATCCAACTTCCGCCTCGACGGTCATACCATCGAGATGGACGCCGCACTCATGGATGAAACACAACGCTTCGGTGCGGTCGCGGCGATCGAGCGCGTGAAAAACCCCGTGCGAGTAGCCGAGATGGTGTTTGCCACACCGCATCTGCTTTTGGTTGGGGAGGGGGCAACGGCGTTCGCGCGGGCCATGGGAGTTCCGGACTACGATCCATCGTCAGATCGGGCACGAAAGAGATATCAACACGTGCGCGAATTTTTCATTCGGGGCGGCCAGGGACAGGAACATCCGTCGTGGCAGGGTGTGGACCCGGCCCGGTTCTGGAACTTCAAGGAAGAAGACTTGTCGGCGCTCCGTCAATTGACGGGGCCTTCGGACACGGTGGGGGCGGTGGTTCGTGACGGCAAGGGCGGATTTGCCGCTGCGCTCAGCACTGGAGGAACCTCGATCATGCTGCGGGGCCGGGTGGGCGACACACCCATCATCGGCGCCGGATTGTATGCCGGTCCGCATGGAGCGGTTGCGGCAACGGGGGACGGGGAAGAAATCATGCGCCGCGTGCTGGCCAAGCACGTCTACGACCGCATCGCGAGCGGTGTGACGGCGCAAGACGCCGCGAACGAAGGCGTCGCC
>Ga0068861_100003410_pt1 | contig 10545 bp, 9 predicted proteins | sample KBSSwiS42_FD_66593 | JGI IMG/M metagenome (GOLD analysis project Ga0068861, IMG submission 66593) | Switchgrass rhizosphere microbial communities from Kellogg Biological Station, Michigan, USA - KBS Switchgrass S4-2 | ecosystem: Host-associated > Plants > Roots > Rhizosphere > Soil ...
AATGGGAAGGCTGGGGCGTGCCCGAACTCGCCGAATACGACGGCGTGATGTGGTATCGCGCGCACGTGAAGCTCAGCGCGAAACAGGCACGTCAGGGCGCGAAGATTTCGCTGGGCGTCATCGACGATGTCGACGAGGTGTGGATCAATGGCCAGCCGATCGCCAGTGGTATCGGCGAAGACGAGCGCGTGTACGAGGTGCCGCCAAAGTTGCTCGAGGCCGGCGACAATCTCGTGGTCGTGAACGTGTACGACATGTGGGGCAGCGGTGGCATGCACGATGGCGCAGGGCCGCGCGTGCTGCGATTCGCCGATGGATCGAGCGTGCCGCTCGCCGGCTGGGAATGGCAGCTGCCGCCCAGGGGGCTCGCGCCGTTGCCGCGCGCGCCGTGGGAGCCGTATGCCGGCATGAACATCCTGTACAACGGCATGATCGCGCCGCTCAGGAACTACGGCTTGCGCGGTGTCGCCTGGTACCAGGGTGAGGCGAACGCCGGGCTCGACGATGCGCGGCGTTACCAGCCGCAGCTGCGGATGCTGTTCAACGACTGGCGGCGGCAGTTCGACTTCGCGCTGCCATTCCTGGTGGTGCAGCTCGCGAACTGGAATCCGCTGGTGCAGTCGCCGGTAGATAGCGGCTGGGCGCAGCTGCGCGACGCGCAGCGCCGCGCGGTGCTGGCGGATGGCAACGCGGGATTGGCGGTGACCATCGACATCGGCAACCGCGACGACATCCATCCCACCAACAAGCAGGACGTGGGCAAACGCCTGGCGCGCGCCGCGCGGCACGTGGTGTTCGGCGAGAAGATTTCTCCCACGGGTGCGGCGCCCGCGGGGGCGCATCGCGCCGTCGGCGGCGTCGAGGTCACGCTGGGTGACTACGACGGCAACCTGGTGGTCGTTGGCGCGAAGGATCCGTCCGGTTTCGAGTTATGCGGCGAGAGCCAGGCGAGTTGCCATTTCGTGCGCGCGCAGCTGGGCGAGGGCGGGGTGGTGCGTCTCGAGGAGACGCAGCCGGAGAAAGCCACGCGCGTGCGTTTCTGCTGGGCGGACGCGCCGCTCTGCAACCTGTTCGACACGCAGGGCTTGCCGGTGGGCCCCTTCGAAATCGACGTGCAGTAATTACGCCAGCGAGACGGGGCGCCCCTTCTTGATGGACTCGTAGATAGCCATCAGGTACTTCACGTCCGCCAGGCCCATCTCGCCCGGCACCTTGGTGGGACGCTTGTTGATGATGCAATCCGCGAAGTCCTCGAGCTCGGTGGCGAACTGGTCGGCCACCGGGATGTTGATCTCCGGGCCGTCGCTGCGCCGGCCGCGGTTGCCGCCGTAGAAATACGCCGGCTCGAGGCCGAACCAGCCGCGCGACGCGGCGGCGCGGAAGCCGGCGAGCCCGTTGGCCGAGTAGGTGCTGACGCAGTTCGAGACCACGCCCGACGGAAAGCGGGTCTGCCACATGACGGTCTCGTCGACGTCCTTGAACTTGACGGCGTCGGTCTTGACCTCGGCGGCGTTGATCCACACCGGATCCTCGCCGGTCAGCATGCGCGTGGTCTGCAGGCAGTAGATGCCCACGTCCATGAGTGAGCCGCCGCCGGCGAGCTCCCGCTTCAGGCGCCACTGCGACGGATCGCCGATCGCGAAGCCGAAATTCGCGTCGATGATCTTCAGGTCGCCGAGCACCTTCTCCTTGGCGAGCCGCACGCACTCGAGGTGGTTAGGCTCGAACTGGCAGCGGTAGCCGATGCCGAGCATCTTTCCCGCCTTCTTGACCGCGTCGATCATCTGCTGGCAGCGCTCGACGGAGATCTCCATCGGCTTCTCGCAGAACACGTGTTTGCCGGCGGCCGCGGCGGCCATCGCATGCTCGAGGTGCAGCGCGTTCGGCGTGACCACGTAGACGATGTCGATGTCCTTGTTGTCGGCCATGCGGTGCATGGACTTGTAGTCGTAGATGCTCTTCTCGGGCAGCCCGTATTTCTGCTTCCACTCCGCAGCCTTGGACGGCGTGCCGGTGACGATGCCGGAAAGTTTGCAGTTGCGCGTCTTGAGCAGTGCAGGTGCGATCTGGTTGGTCGACAGGCTTCCCAATCCGCACAGCGCGACGCCGAGCTTGCGCGCCGGGGTCTGACCTAATGCGCTTGCGCCGACGCCGGCCAGCAACGGCGTTGCGGCAAGCGCGACGGATTGAGTGAGGAACTGGCGACGCGGGTTCTGAGTCATGGTGCGATTTCCTTGCTCGATTGGGCCTTGCAGGCATTGGCTGACAACAATCCGGCGCGAGAGTCTAGCCGAGTGCGGGGTGTTTTTTGTGCAGCATGGAACCGCATCGTCAGGCGGCGTTACCCATGCCTGTCGCGCTACGTAAGCGGGGAGATCTGCATGTCCTTGGACTCGACTAACTTCATGGCCGCAAAAGGGTTTTTCCTGACCCCGGTCATGTTGCTGCTGGCCGCGTGCACGGCGGGCAACGGCGAGGGCCTGGATCAGAACGGTCAGCCGATACCGATCGTTCCGCCAGCGCAGTCCGACTTCCAGGAAATCCAGGACACGGTTTTCACGCCGATCTGCACGCAGTGTCACATCGGTGCGAGCGCGCCGCAGGGACTGCGCCTCGACGCCGCCAACAGCTACGCGATGCTGGTCAACGTCAACAGCAACGAAGTGCCCACGCTCAAGCGCGTCAACCCCGGCAATCCCGACCAGAGTTACATCGTGCACAAGATCCAGGGCAACCAGGCCGTGGGTGGCCGCATGCCGCTCGGCCAGGCGCAGCTGCCGCAGGATCGCATCGATCTCATCCGCCAGTGGATCGCCGCCGGTGCGCAGCCGGCCGCCGTCGCGCCTAACAACCTGGTGGTGACCAGCAGCATCCCGGCTTCCGGTGAAATGGCCGCCGCCGATACCGCGAAGATCACGGTGGTTTTCGCGCGCGACGTCGACGCCTCGCTGGCCAACGCCCAGACCCTCGCGCTCACCGACGGCTTCGATCAGCCGGTGGCCATCCAGCAGGTACAGGTACCCGCGGGCCGCCCGAACGTGGTCGAGCTGACGCTCGCCAAGGCGCTGCCTGCCGGCAGCTACCAGCTCGCCGTGCGCGGCCAGGGTCCGGTGGCACTCGCCGACACCGCGGGCCACGTGCTCGACGGCGACGCCGACGGCGTGGCCGGCGGAGATTTCCTCATGTCCTTCGACGTCAGCGCAGGAGCGCAACGATGAGTGCCCGCAAGAATCTGCTTCACGCCCTTCGGTGGTTAGGGGTCGCCGTGATGCTCGTGGCCGGTTCGCAGGCCCATGCCGAGCCGTACCTCGCCGCGCAGATGGGCCTCAAGTGCGGCATGTGCCACGTGAATCCCACGGGTGGCGGCATGCGCAGCGTGTTCGGCAATACCTTTGCGCAGACCACGCTCGCGGCCAAACGCATCGGGGCGCCGGAAGACCTGTGGACCGGCCAGGTCATGAAATTCCTGTCGGTGGGCGGCAACGCGCGCGCCAATTACAACTGGCAGGACGCGCCCCACCAGAAGGGCACCAACGAGTTCGACGTCGAGGAGGCACGCGCCTATCTGGATTTTGGCGTGATCCCGAATCGCCTTTCGGTGTACCTCGACCAGCGTTTCGCACCCGGCAATTCCACCAACCTGGAAGCCAACATCCGCTACTGGGTGAAGGAGAACACCTTGTACGTGAAGGCCGGCCGCATGTACCTGCCGTTCGGCTACCGCTTCGAGGACGACAACTCCTTCGTGCGCGCCCTGTCGGGCATCAACATGCAGGCGCCCGACGAGGGCGTGGAAGTCGGCCTCGAATCCGGCAACTGGACCGCGCAGCTCGCGGTGAGCAACGGTGCCGGCGGTGGCGTGGAGAACGACGCGGGCAAGCAGGTCGTGACCCGCGTGGAGTTCGTGCAGTCGAAATGGCGCGCGGGCGCGAGTGTGCTCTACAACGACACGGATCTGGGCGCGCGCACCGGTGCGGGCGCATTCGGTGCCTTCAACCTGGGGCCGGTGACCCTGCTGGGCGAAGTGGACTACATCGACGACGACAGCATTGGCGTCGACGGCACCCAGCTCATGGCGACACTGGCCGAGGCCGACTGGAAAGTCGCGCAGGGCCACAATGTCAAATTGACCTACGAGTGGCTCGAGCCCAACGACGACGTCGACGAGGACGAACAGACGCGCGCCAGCCTGTTGTACGAGTGGTCGCCGATCCAGTTCGTGCAGATTCGTGCGGGTGTTCGCGTGTACGATGGCATTCCGCAGAACGACAACCAGAACCGCAAGCAGGCATTCATACAGTTGCATGGTTTCTTCTAGGCCGCTGCACGACGCACCCAACCGCTCCTATGCAGGGAAGCTCGAGCGGTTCGGAAGGTTCGTCGCGCCCGAGCTCAGAAGTCTGTTCTCCGGTCTCGGTCTGGCGCCCCGCTCACGCGTCCTCGACGTGGGTTGCGGGGTGGCGTTCGCCACGCGATTGCTCTCGGAACTGCTGGGTCCCCAGGCGCAGGTGGTGGGCGTGGACCTGTCGCTGCCACACCTGCTGTCGGCCGCCGAGACGCGGGGCATCGATCTGGTGCAGGCCGACGCCGCACGCCTGTGTTTCCGCGACGGCTCTTTCGACCTCATCTGGAGCTGCAACACCGTCAATCACCTCGGCGACCCGCTGGCCGCGTTGCGCGCCATGCGCGCCGCGTTGCGCCCAGGCGGGCGCCTGGCGCTGGCGCAGAGCGGATTCCTGCCCGAGATGTACTTCGCCTGGGACGCGCCTCTGGATGAGGCGGTACGCCGGGCCTGCCACGAGTACTACCGGGAGCGCTACGGGCTGAAGCTGCAGGACACGGCCCGCGTGCGTGGCCTGCTGGGCCTGTTGCAGCGGGCCGGGCTGCAGGCGGCCCGTACCCGTACGGTTGTCGTCGAACGCATGCAACCGCTGACCGAGGCGGATCGCGCATACTTCGAGGAGACCGTGTTTCGCGGTACCTGGGGCGAGCGCCTGCGTCCTTTCCTGACGGATGCGGAGTGGTTTGCCCTGCAGCGGAACACGGACCCGGCGTCGGATGATTACTGCCTCGACCGTGAGGATTTCCACCACATCCAGACGCTGACGGTGTGCGTGGGTCAGGGGTCAATGACATGACGCAAGCACGCGCGGCCGCCTTCGATGGCCTGGCGCAGGACTACGACGCGCACTTCACCGCCACCGCGCTGGGGCGGACGCTGCGCGCCATGGCGTGGCGTCATTTCGAACGGGCATTCGCCCGTTGCGACTACCTGCTCGACATCGGCTGTGGCACCGGCGAGGACGCGATACACATGGCGAGCCTCGGGCATCGCGTGCTGGCTACCGACGCCTCGCCGCAGATGGTGCGCGTCGCATCCGCCAAGGCCGAACGCGCGGGTTGCGCGCAGCGGGTGAAATTCCTGTGCCTGCCGATGGAGCGGCTCGGCGCGGAGCTGGCCGGCGAACGCTTCGACGGTGCGTATTCGAATTTCGGTGCGATCAATTGCGTCGCCGATCCCGGGTCGCTGGGCCGTGGGCTTGCGCCGCTGCTGCCGGCGCTGGCGCCGCTCGCGCTGGTGGTCATGGGGCGTTACGTGCCGTGGGAATGGGCCTGGTACCTGGCGCGCGCCCAACCGGCCAGCGCATTTCGCCGCCTGCGCCGCGGCGGCGTGGCCTGGCGCGGCCTGACGCTGAGCTACCCGACGCCCGCAGAACTCGGGCGCGCGCTGGCGCCGTCGTTCGTGACGCGCAACTTCGAACCCATGGGATTCGCACTGCCCGGCAGTTATGCCGCCGCCTGGCTGGAGCGTTCGCCGCGCGTGCTCGCGGCACTCGACAACTTCGAGCGCCTCGCGCAGCGCGGCGCCGTGCTGTCCGCCTTCTCGGATCATTACTACTTCGAAGCGTTGAGGCAGGGCGCATGAAGCACGGACTCCCGCTCGTGACGCTGTACCTGACCGAGCGCTGCAATTCGCGCTGCATCACCTGCGACTACTGGCGGCACGGACGGCGCGATGCGACGCTGGCGTCGGTGCAGAACCTGTTGCCCGATCTCGAGGCATTGGGCACGCGCACGGCGCTGATCTCGGGTGGCGAGCCGCTGCTGAATCCCGAGTGGCCAGCCATCGCCGAGACGCTGCGCTCGCGCGGCGTGCAATTGTGGCTGCTGACCTCCGGCCTGTCGCTCGCCAAACATGCGGCGCGCGCGGTACCGCTGTTCGAATCCATCACCGTGTCGCTGGATGGCACCTGCGCACAGACCTACGCGGCCATCCGCGGAGTCGACGCCTTCGACAAGGTTTGCGAGGGCATCCGCGCGGCGGCACAGCGCGGCGCGAACGTCGGCCTGCGCGTCACCCTGCAGCGCGCCAACTACCGCGAGCTGCCGCGATTCGTGTCGCTGGCGCGCGAGCTCGGCGCGAGCGCGGTGTCGTTCCTCGCGGTGGACGTCGCCAACCCGCACGCTTTCGCGCGCAACGACGACTTCTCGCGCGGCCTGGCGCTCGAAGCGGACGACCTGGCCGGGCTCGACGGCGTGCTCGACGCGCTCGAGCGTGAGCATGCCGCGGACTTCGCCAGCGGTTTCATCCTGGAGTCGCCGGCCCGGTTGCGCCGGCTGCGCGACTATTTCGCCGCGGTCGCCGGGCTCGGCGCCTTTCCGCCGGTGCGCTGCAACGCGCCGGAATTCTCCGCCGTGGTGGGCGTGGACGGCGCCGTGTCACCGTGTTTCTTCATTCCAGGACCGGCCGGCGCGCCGGGCTCGACACTCGCGGCGCGGCTGGCCGACGCGCCCATGGTCGAGCTGCGCCGCGCGATCCGCGCGGGTGAGCGCCGCGAATGCCAACGCTGCGTGTGTTCGATGTATCGCGAGCCGGACGAATTGACGTTCGGTCTGAGGAGTGCGGGTGTCCAGCACTGACCAGACGCTGCCCCTCGCCACGCGCCTGCTCGGCGAACGCGAGCAGGGGGCGCTGCGCAACGCCCTCGGTGCGCTGGTCGGCCTCGCGCACCGGCTGACGGGCGCGCACCGCGACCACGAGCGGCTGGAGCGCGTGCACGGTACGCCGCTCGTCGTGCTGCCGTCGGTGTTCGATCCGAAGATGATGCGCACCGGCGCATTCTTCGCCGCGACCATTGCCGCGCAGCGCCTCGGCGCGAACGGCGACGTGCTCGATCTCGGCACCGGCTCGGGCATCTGCGCGGTGTTCGCGGCCCGTCATGCGCGCAGCGTGGTGGCGGTGGATCTCAACCGCGAGGCCGTGCGCTGCGCCGAAATCAATGCGCGCCTGAACCGCCTGGAAGAGCGCATCGAATGCCGCCACGGCGACCTGTTCGCGCCCGTGGCCGGCCGGCGCTTCGACACCATCTTCTTCAATCCGCCGTTCATCGTCGGTGCGCCGTCGACCCCGCGCGATTTCGCCTGGCGTTCGCCCGACGTCGCGGCTCGTTTCGCGGCCGGGCTGCCGGCGCAGCTCGCGCCGGGTGGGCGCGCCTGCCTGCTGTTGTCCACCTACGGTGACGCCTGCGCGCTGTTCGTCGAGGAGCTGCAGCGGCGCAATCTCGCGATGTCGGTGCTCGCCACGCGGCGCTTCATCAACGAGCGCGTCACCGTGCTCGAGGTACGCGCGCCGTGAACGCCAGCGAGCCCCGGCACCGCGTGCTGCTGATCAATCCGGCGATCACCGCGCGCTCGCGCGCGCGTTTTCCGCTGTCGGTGATGAGCGTCGCGGCGGCGCTCGAACCCGACTACGAGTCGGTGATCATCGACGGCAACGTCGACGCCGATGCGATCGCGACCGCGAGCGCCGCGGTGCGCGATGGCGGGTTCGAGGCCGCGGGGATCACCGTCATGGGCGGTCCACAGGTGGCCAGCTCCATCACGATGTCACGCGCGCTGCGCGCGGCGCGTCCCGATCTGCCCATCATCTGGGGCGGATACTTCCCCACGCTGTACCCCGACGCCGCGCTCAACAACGATTACGTCGACTACGTGGTGCGCGGCCAGGGCGAGGACAGCCTGCGCAGCCTGTTGCCCGCGCTGCGCAACGGTGCCGCGGCCGGCAACCTCCCGGCCGAATCGATTCCAGGAATCGCATTCCGGCGCGACGGCCGCGTCGTGCGCACCGCCGGGCGCGCCTTCACGGCGCGCCACATCGCACCGGCACTGCGCTACGAGTTGCTGCGCGATCCGCGCGAATACCTGGTGCGCACCTTCCTCGGCAGGCGCACCGCGGCCCACCAGGCCGCCCTGGGTTGCCGCTTCCGCTGCACGTTCTGCGGAGTCGCGGCCATGTTTCGCGGCGGCACCGCGCTGCCGCCGGCCGAGCGCCTGGATCGCGAGCTCGATTTCCTCAAGCAGCGTATCGGCGCCGACTCCATCCAGTTCTACGATCACAATTTCTTCGACCGCGAAGTGGACATGGTGCCGTTGCTGGAGGTCCTGGCGCGCCACGAGCTGCCGTGGTGGTGTTACGCGCGCGCCGATGCGCTGGTCGATCTCTCGCCGGAATCCTGGAAACTCGTGCGCCGCAGCCGCCTGCGCATGGCTTACATCGGCGCCGAGACGCCGAACGACCAGCTGCTGCGCTCGATCCGCAAGGGCACGCGCTCCGACCAGACGCTCGAGGTCGCCGAGTTGTGCCGCGCGAATGGCGTGATCCCCGAGCTGTCGTTCATGGTGGCGCCGCCCGAGGATCCGGAGGGCGAAACCGAGCGCACCTTCGACTTCATCCGCCAGGTGAAGAAAGTGAATCCCGACGCGGAGATCATCGTTTACATCTACACACCGCTGCCGGCGGACAGCGTGCCCGACTCGGCGCGCCTGAAGCTCACGCCGCTGCGCGACGTGCACGGTGAGCCGGTGGTGTTTCCGCGCACGCCGGAGGAGTGGACCGAAAAACGCTGGGTCGACTATGCCTGCCATGCCGACGCCCCGTGGATGAGCGACCGCCTGCGCCGCCGCGTGCGCGATTTCGTCACGGTATTGCGCTGCCGTTTCCCGACCGTGCAGGACACGCGCTCGCCGGGCTGGGCCAAGGCGGGATTGCGGGCGCTCGCCACCTGGCGTTACTCGCTGCGGCGTTACGACGCGCCCTGGGAGCTGCGTGCCTCGCAGAATCTCATCGGGCTGCTCGATCCCAGGACTTCGAGCATCTGACGTGGCGCTCGAAGTCCTGCAGCTCAACCTGCATCTCGATCGCAGCCGCGCGCCCGCGGACATGCTGCGCGACTGGCACTCACTGGTGGACGTCGCCGTCTCGGCAGCCACCGCCGGCATACGGGTGAGCGTGGTGCAGGCCTGCGCCACCGACGCGCTCATCCGCGAGCAGGGCGTCGATTTCCACTTCGTCGGCATCCCGGAAACCGGCGGCACGCTGACGCGCAGCCCGGCGTTCCAGGGACTGCTGCAGAAACTCGCCCCCGACGTCGCGCACGTGCACGGCCTCGGCTTTCCGCGCGAGGTGCTCGAGCTGCGCATGCTCGCGCCGCGCCTGCCCATCCTGGTGCAGGATCACGCGGACCGCGTGCCGCGTTTCTGGCGGCACTCGATCTGGCGCCGCGCAATGGCCCAATGTGCGGCCATCGCTTTCTGCGCCCGCGACCAGGCTCACCCCTTCCAGCGCGCCGGGCTGCTCACGCGCCGCACCGAGATTTTCGAGATACCCGAATCCACCAGCGGATTCGTGCCGGGTGAACAGTCCCAGGCGCGCGCAGCCGCCGGCATCGACGGCGATCCCTGCGTGTTGTGGATCGGGCATCTCGATGCCAACAAGGATCCGCTGACCGTGCTCGAAGCCGTGAGCCGCGCATCCGCCGAGCTGCCACGGCTGAAGTTGTGGTGCTGTTTCGGTTCGGCGCCCTTGCGCGCTCAGGTCGAAGCGCGCATCGCGCGCGACCCGTCATTGCGCGAGCGCGTGACGCTGCTGGGCCGCGTGCCGCACGAGCGCGTGGAGGTCCTGATGCGTGCCGCCGACCTGTTCGTGCTCGGCAGTCACCGCGAGGGCAGCAGCTTCTCGCTGATCGAAGCGCTGGCCACCGGGCTCACGCCGGTGGTGACCGACATTGCTTCGTTGCGTGCCCTGACCGGCCATGGCGCGGTGGGTGAGCTGTGGCCCTGCGGCGATGCCGCGGCCGGCGCGCAGGCGCTGCGGCGCGCGGCCGCGACACTCGGCGCGAACCGTCGCGCCGCCGTGCGCGCGCATTTCGATGCGCGGCTGTCGCACCGCGCGGTGGGCGCGCGGCTGGCGGAAGCCTACGGCCGCATCGCCCACGCGACTGTCAGACCCGCGGCCTGACACCGTGAACCAAAGTCCGCCACCGCTGGTCTCGGTCGTGCTCGCGAGCTTCGAACGGCCGCAGTTCCTGGTGGCCTCCATCGAGTCGGTGCTCGCGCAGAGCATGAGCGACTTCGAGCTGATCGTCGCCGACGACGGTTCGGGCGAGCGCACGCGCGCGTTGCTGCGGAGTTTCGAGCGCGACCCGCGAGTGCGATTGTTGTGGCTCGAGCATCGGGGCGTGCCGGCGGCGGTGCGTAATGCGGCCA
>Ga0068861_100003419_pt1 | contig 10536 bp, 9 predicted proteins | sample KBSSwiS42_FD_66593 | JGI IMG/M metagenome (GOLD analysis project Ga0068861, IMG submission 66593) | Switchgrass rhizosphere microbial communities from Kellogg Biological Station, Michigan, USA - KBS Switchgrass S4-2 | ecosystem: Host-associated > Plants > Roots > Rhizosphere > Soil ...
CCCTGGATGAGCGGGTGGGCCTCGGGCAGGCCGGGGGCGACGACCAGCAGGGCGCGGCCGTCCAGGAGCGCCGGCCCGGCCGGGCCGAGGTGGGTCTTGACCCCGAAGGCGGCCAGCTCGCCGGTGTCCAGGTCGGGGGCGTCGTCGCAGGCGATGACGTCGGCCCCGGCCTCGGCCAGGTGCCGGGCGGCGGCCCGCCCGGAACGGCCGAGCCCGGCCACCAGCACCGGCAGCCCGGTGAACCACCCCGGCGGGCAGTGCGCCGGCCAGGTCGCGGGGGGCCCGTGGCTACCCACCGGTGCCTCCGGCGGCCAGGAACTCGGCGTAGAACAGCCCCAGCCCGAAGGCCACGGCCAGGCCGGCCAGGATCCAGAAGCGCACGATCACGGTGAACTCCGGCCACTCCGACAGCTCGAAGTGGAGGTGGATGGGGGCCATCTTGAACACCCGCCGCTGGAGCAGCCGGAAGGAGGCCACCTGGAGGATCACCGAGAGGGTCTCGACCACGTACAGCCCGCCCAGGACGGCCAGCAGCAGCTGGGTGTTGGTGAACAGGGCCAGGGCGGCCAGGGTGCCGCCCAGGGCCAGGGAGCCGGTGTCGCCCATGAAGATGCGGGCCGGTGGGGCGTTCCACCACAGGAACCCGGCCGTCGCGCCCATCATGGCCGCGGCCACGATGGCCAGGTCCTGGGGCGACTCGCCGGCCGGGAAGTGGTAGCAGCCCGCGGTGCCGGCCGGGGTGCCGCACAGGTGGCGGAACTGCCAGAACCCGATCACCACATAGGCGCTGACCACCAGGACGGTCGACCCGGAGGCGAGGCCGTCCATGCCGTCGGTCAGGTTGACCCCGTTGGAGGTGGCCGAGACGAGCAGGAACACCCAGACCAGGAACAGGATCAGGGGCAGCTCGGTGCCGCTGAGGGGCCGGATGAAGGAGATGCCCCGGAAGGCGTCGGCCCAGTACCAGGCGCCGACCCCGAGGACGATCGCGGCCAGGGCCTGGCCGGCGAACTTGGCCGTCTTGGTCAGGCCGAGGCTGCGCTGGTTGCGGATCTTCAGGTAGTCGTCGACGAACCCGACGGTGCCGAGCAGGACCATCGTGATCACCACCAGGATGCCGGCCGGGGTGAACGGGACCCGGCCGCGGCTGAACAGGTGGACGACCAGGTAGCCGACGACGGCGCCGAGAATGATCACCGCCCCGCCCATGGTCGGGGTGCCGCGCTTGGTCTGGTGGGCGTCGGGCAGGTCGACCTGGATGAGCTGGCCCAGCCCGCGCCGCCGGAAGGTCCGGATGGCCAGGGGCGTCCCCACCAGCCCGAGGGCAAGGGCGACGGCGGCCGCGATCAGGATGCCGACCACTAGGAGGGGGCCCCCCGCGGCTGGAGGAGGGCGTCGGCGACCCGGTCGAGGGCCACGACCCGGCTGGCCTTGACCAGGACCACGTCGTCCGGGCCGAGGACGGGGGTGAGCAGGGCCAGGGCGGCGTCGGGGCCGGCCACGGCCTCGGCCTCCTCGGGCCACATGCCCTCCATGCGGGCGGCGTTGACCATCACCCGGCCCGGCTCCCCCACCCCGACCAGCCGGTCGATGCCAAGGCGGGTGGCCAGCCGGCCGATGCGGTCGTGCTCGGCGGTCGCGGCCGGGCCCAGCTCGGCCATCTCGCCGAGCACGGCGACCGTGCGCCCGCCCAGGCGGCCCAGGGTGGCCAGGGTCTTGAGGGCCGCGGCCATCGACGACGGGTTGGCGTTGTAGGCGTCGTTGACCACCGTCAGCCCGTCCGGCCGGCGCCGGACCTGCATGCGCATCGGCGACAGGGCGGCCGCGGCCAGCCCGGCCGCCACCTCGGCCGGGCCGACCCCGAGGACGGCGGCGGCCGCGGCCGCGGCCAGGGCGCAGGAGACCAGGTGCTCGCCGGGCGCCGGCAGGGTCGCGGTGGCCGTCCCGGCCGGGGTGACCAGCGTGAAGCTGGCCCGGCCGTCGCCGTCGAGGGTGACCCCTTCGGCCCTGACCTCGGCGGCCGGGCCCTGGCCGAAGCGGACCACCCGGGCCACGGTGCGGTCGGCCATGGCCGCCACCTGGGGGTCGTCGGCGTTGAGGACGGCCGTGCCGTCGGGCGGCAGGGACTCGACCAGCTCGCCCTTGGCCTTGGCGATCGCCTCCCGGGAACCGAACATCCCCAGGTGGGACTCGCCGACGTTGAGGACGACGCCGACCGACGGCCGGGCCAGGCGGGCCAGGGCGGCGATGTGGCCGGGGCCGCGGGCGCCCATCTCGACCACCACCGCCTGGGTCTCCGGGTCGATCCGGGTCAGGGTCAGGGGCAGGCCGACCTCGTTGTTGAACGACGCCTGGTTGGCCACCGTCCGGAGGGTGGTGGCCAGGGCGGCGGCCAGCAGGTCCTTGGTGGTGGTCTTGCCGTTGGACCCGGTGACCGCGACCACGGTGGCCGCCGAGCGGTCCCGGACGGCCGTGCCCAGGGCGGCCAGGGCGGCCAGCGGGTCGGCGACCTCGACCCGGGGCCCGGCGAAGACTGTGCCCTCCTGGGCCAGGGTGGCGGCCGCCCCGGCCTCGGCGGCGGCGGCCGCGAACAGGCTGCCGTCGGTGCGGCTGCCGGGCAGGGCGACGAACAGCTCCCCCGGCTGGACCGCCCGGGAGTCGACCGCGACCCCGGCGACGACGGCGTCCGGGTCGGCGTCGGCGAGGCGCCCCCCGGTGGCCTCGGCGATCTCCTTCAAGGTCATCGGGATCACCGTGCGGCTCCCAGCAGCGCCCGGAGCTCCTCGGCGGCGACCAGCCGGTCGTCGAAGGGGACCTTGCGGCCGCCGGCGAACTCCTGGCCCTGCTCGTGGCCCTTGCCGGCGAGCAGGACGGTGTCGCCCGGCCCGGCCATGGCCAGGGCGGCCCGGATAGCGGCCCGGCGGTCGACCTCGACCAGGAACCCATCGGGCCCGGCGCTCTGGGCGACCCCCTCGGCGACCTCGGCGACGATCGCCTCCGGGGCCTCGGAGCGGGGGTTGTCGGAGGTGACGACGGCCACGTCGGCCAGCCGCCCGGCGATCTCGCCCATCAGCGGCCGCTTGGCCCGGTCGCGGTCGCCGCCGCAGCCGAAGACCACGATCACCCGTCCCCCGGTGACGGCCCTGGCCGCCTGCAGCACGTTGTCGAGCGAGTCGGGGGTGTGGGCGTAGTCGACCAGCACGGTGAAGGGCTGGCCGGCGTCGACCCGCTCGAAGCGGCCGGGCACCCCGGCCAGGCGCTCCAGCCCGCCGACGGCGGTGTCCAGGTCGATCCCGACGGCGTCGGCCGCGGCCAGGGCGCCGAGGGCGTTGGCCACGTTGAACCGGCCGGCCAGCCGCAGCCGGACCGGCCGCGACCCGGCGGGCGAGCGCAGCCGGAAGCTGGTCCCCTCCAGGGAGGCGGCGATCTCGGTGGCCCGCCAGTCGGCGTCGGCGGCGGTGCCGGTGGTCACGGTGGCCACCCCGGCCGTGCCGGCCAGCAGCCGCCCGTGGAGGTCGTCGACGTTGACCACCCCGAGGGGCGTGAACTCCGGCGTGAACAGGCGCCGCTTGGCCTGGAAGTAGTCGTCCAGGTCGGTGTGGAAGTCGAGGTGGTCCTGGGTCAGGTTGGTGAAGATGGCCGCCTTGAACCGGGTGCCGTCGACCCGGTGCAGGGCCAGGCCGTGGCTGGACACCTCCATGGCCGCGGCCTGCACGCCCGCGTCGGCCATGTCGGCCAGCAGCCGCTGGAGGTCGGGGGCCTCGGGGGTCGTGTGGACGGCCGGTCGGCGCTCCTCCCCGACCCGGACCTCGACGGTGCCGAGGACCCCGGGAACCCGGCCAGCGGCCCGGAAGATCGCCTCCAGCATGTAGGTGGTGGTGGTCTTGCCGTTGGTGCCGGTCACCCCGACCAGGTCGAACCGGTCCGACGGATGCTGGAAGAACGTGGCCGCCAGCGGGGCAAGGGCGCCCCGGACGGCGCCGACGACCAGCTGGGGGGCATCGGTGTCGAGGGGCCGCTGCACGCACAGGGCGGCCGCGCCCGCGTCGAGGGCCTTGCCGGCCAGGTCGTGGCCGTCGACCCTGGCCCCGGGGACGCAGCAGAACAGCGCGCCCGGGCCCACCCTGCGGGTGTCGAGGACGACGTCGGTGACCATGGTCGCTGCGTCGCCGCGGATCTCGCCCTGGACGGCCGGGGCGAGACTGGCGAGGGGGGCGCGCCGGGACGTCAAGGTCATGACCTTCGAGGCCCGCTTCGTCGGCTCGGACGGCCGGCGGCGGGTACGCCGGCGCCCGCTAGCGACCGCCATTCCCTGGCATCGGTGGCAGCCCGCGAAAGCCTAGCATCAGCGCACCGCCTTGGCCGGTAAGGTCGGGACGACCCCGAGGCGCCGCAGTGCGGTGCTGGTCACCTCCCGGAACACCGGCGCCGCAACCGACCCGCCGTAGTAGCCGCGGGTCGGCTCGTCGATCACCACCGCCACCACCACCGCCGGCCGCTCGGCCGGGGCGAAGCCGATGAAGCTGCCGACGTAGGCGCCAGGCCGGTAGCCGCCCCGCACGTTGTCGGGCTTGCGGGCGGTGCCGGTCTTGCCGGCCACCCGCCACTCGTCCAGGGCGGCCTGGGTGCCGGTGCCGCCCTCCTCGACCACGCCCTCGAGGATCTTGGACAGGGACTTGGCGGTGCGGGCCGACAGCACCCGGCGGCCCGGCTTGCGGTCCGCCTTGGCGACCTTGCCACGGGCGTCGACGGTGCCCCGCAGCAGGGTCGGCGGCCGCAGCACCCCGTTGTTGGCGACGGTGGCGTACACGCTGGCCATCTGGAGCACGGTCACGGCGACGCCCTGGCCGATGGCGTTGGTCCCGAGGTCGGTGCAGTACCAGCTCTTGGCGTCGCGGACGATCCCCGGCGACTCCCCCGGAAGGTCGACGCCGCTCCGGCGCCCGTAGCCGAAGTCGACCTCGGCCTTGTAGAGCCGGTCGGCCCCAAGGTCCCTGGCGGCCATGATCGTGCCGACGTTGGAGGACTTGGCCACGATGTCGGCGAAGGTCATCAGCTCCGGGGCGTGGGAGTGGGAGTCGTGGAAGGTCTTCTCCGGGCACAGCGGGATGTTGTCGGGGACGATCGTCTCGGTCCTCGGGGTGACGACGCCGTGCTGGAGGGCGGCCGCGGCGGTGATGGTCTTGTTGGTCGAGCCGGGCTCGAACACGTCGGCGATGGCCCGGTTCTTGCGCGCCTCGGGCTTGCTCCTGGCCATCTGGTTGGGGTCGAAGGTTGGCACGTTGGCCATGGCCAGGACCTCGCCGGTGCGGGGGCTCATCACCACCACCGAGCCGGCCTTGGCCTTGTGGTCGCGGACGGCCTGGTGCAGGGCCTGCTCGGTCACGTACTGGAGGGGCTGGTCGATCGTGAGGACCAGGTCGGTGCCGGGCTGGGCCGGCTCCAGGGAGCGCCGGCCCTGGGGGATGGCCCGTCCCTGCGGGTCGCGTTCCAGCTGGATCTTGCCCGGGTGGCCGCGCAGCAGCCCGTCGTACTGCTGCTCGATGCCGGCCTGGCCGTGGCCGTCGATGTCGACGAAGCCGAGGACCTGGGAGGCGACCGTGCCCGCGGGATAGCGGCGGGCCACGTCGACCTCGACGAAGACCCCGGGCAGGTTCATCCGCTGGACGATGTCCCCCCTGATCTTGGGGACCCGGCGGGCCAGGTAGACGAAGCGGCCCTTGGAGGCCAGGCGGCCGGCCAGGGTGGCCCGCTTGACGCCGAGGGCACTGGCCAGGCGGGCGGCGGTGCGCGGCTTGTCCTTGACCAGGCGGGGGTCGGCCCAGATGGCCCGGGCCGGGACCGAGAGGGCCAGGTCGTTGAGGTTGCGGTCGAAGATGCGGCCGCGGGTGGCGGGCAGGTCGATCACGGTGAGGCGCTGGCGGGCCGCGGCCTGGTCGAGGGAGCCGGCGTCGAACACCTGGAGGACGATCAGCCGCCCGGAGATGGCCAGGAAGCCCAGCACGCTGAGGATCAGCAGGGCCAGCAGGCGGCGCTTGCCGTTGACCCGCCGACGCCTCGGCCGCAGCGGCCGTCGCTGCGGCCGACGGCGTGGCGGCGGCCGCTTCCTGCCGCGTGCCTGCGGCATACCTTCCCCCCTCAGATCCGGACCGGCGGTGGCCTAGGGTTCGGCCAGGTAGCGCTTGAGCGGGAACGGGTCGCCGGCTGTCCAGCCGGACTGTTCGTCGCCTCGGGCGAGGCCGGCCCCGGGAGCGGCGGGGGAAGTCGCCGCCCCCGGGGTGGCCACATCTCGGCCGCGCGAGCCGGGCCAGGCGACCACCCGCGGCCGGCCGGCGGGGGCCAGGCGGGCGGCCTTGGCGGCCTTGGCGATGCGCGCGGGCGCCTTGAGCCGGTCGACGTCGGCCTGCAGGGCGGTCCAGCGGGCCTCGGCCAGGCGGTTCTGGCGCTGGAGCTCGCTGATCCGGAACGACTGCTGGTTGACGCTGACGTTGAGCGCGACCAGGCCGAACACCCCGGCCACGATGGCGGCGATGGTGAGGAGCAGGAACGGGAGCCGCGGGACCCGTCTGATCGGGGCGACCGCCCGCAGCCGTGGCAGCTGGAGCTGGGGGCGTGGTGCCTGGCGCGGGGCCCTGGCGGTGGTTGAGGTCACTGGCGCCCCCCTCGGGCCTCGGTGCTCGGCTGGAGCTTCTCGGCCGCGCGCAGCTTGGCGCTCTCGGCCCGCGGGTTGGCGGCCACCTCGGCGTCCGAGGGCCGCTCTGGCCGGCGGGTCAGGACGGCCACGGTCGCCGCCGAGGCGGCGGGCGGGTCGACGGGGAGGCGGTGGGGCAGGTCGACCGGGCGGCCGGCCGCGTCGGCCAGGGCCTGCTTGACGATGCGGTCCTCGAGGGAGTGGTAGGCGAGCACGACCAGCCGCCCGCCGGGGGCGAGCAGGTCGATGGCCTGCGGCAGGGAGGCCCGGAGCGCGTCCAGCTCGCGGTTGACCTCGATGCGCAGGGCCTGGAAGGCCCGGCGGGCCGGGTGGGGACCGGTCCGCCGGGCGGCTGCGGGCACCGCCGCCTTGACCAGCTCGGCCAGCTGGCCGGTGGTGGCGATGGGGCCACGGCGTCGTGCCTCGTCGATCGCGCGGGCGATGCGGCCCGCGAAGCGCTCCTCGCCGTACTCGCGCAGGATGCGGGCGAGGTCGGCCCGTGGGTAGGTGGCGACCACCTCGGCCGCGGTGGTCCCGGTGGTGGGGTCCATCCGCATGTCCAGCGGGGCGTCGGCCCGGTAGCTGAAGCCGCGGTCGCCGTCGTCGAGCTGCAGCGAGGACACCCCGAGGTCGTAGAGGACGCCGTCGACGGCGTCCAGGCCCAGGCGGCCGGCCACCTCGGCCAGGTCCTCGAACGAGGCGGCGACGGCCTGGAGGCGGTCCCCGGCCCAGGCCAGACGCGCACTGGCCAGGGCCAGGGCGGCCGGGTCGCGGTCGAGGCCGACGACCCGGCCGTCGGGGGCGCTGGCCTCCAGCAGCCGTTCGGTGTGGCCGCCGAGGCCGAGGGTGGCGTCCAGGTAGGTCCCGCCGGGATGGGGCCGGAGGACCTCGGTGACCCGGTCGACCAGGACCGGCTCGTGACGGGCGGCGGTCAACACCATCAGATCCCCAGCTCGGCGAGGTGGGCGGCGTTGGTCTCGTCGGCGTACGCGGCCTCGGCGACCGTCCGGTACTGCTCCCACTCCGTCTTGTCCCAGATCTCGACCCGGCGGATCTGGCCGAGAAGGACCACGTCCTTGGCCAGGCCGGCGTACTCGCGCAGGGCCTGGGGGATGACCACCCGGCCCTGGGAGTCGGCGCTCTCGGAGCTGGCCCCGGCCACGAACATGCGGGCGAAGTCCCGGGTCGGGCGGGCGGTCAGGGGCTGGCTGTGGAGCTTGGCCGCGAAGGCCTCGAACTCGGCCTGCGGGAACACATAGAGACACCGCTCCTTGCCGACGCCTTTGGTGATCACCATGTCCTGCCCCAGCTCGTCCCGGAATTTGCGCGGGAGGATCACCCGGCCCTTTGGATCCAGGGAGTGGTCGTAGGTGCCGATGAACAGCGCCGCTCCCCTCCCCTGTGCCCTCCACTTGGCGCCACTTTACTCCACCGGGTACCCACCGTCAATGCATATGCAGCCACAGAGAGAGGCCATTTGAGCAGGGAAAATAGGGATCAGCAGTCAGAAATAGCCGCAGAGCGGAAGAACTGTTGATCCTCCACTTCACTCCACTGGAGCGATGGGGAGAGGGCTACCCGCCCTGGGCGCCGGGGGCCGGGAGCAGGTCCGGGGGGACCTCGATCGGGGCGGGGGCGAAGGGGGTGGCGCCCTCGGGGAGCAGGATGCGCTCGACCGAGAAGGAGGAGCCGGGGAGGCGGACGCTGATGCGGTCGACGGCCACCGGGCGGCGGGTCTGGGGGTCGAAGTAGATGACCTGGGCGTCGGCCGGGGGCGGGTCCTCGGCCCGGAAGTTGTCGGGCCCGCCGGCGCCGGCGGTGCCGGTCTGGAGGGTCCTGGTGCCGTTGACGACCTCGGTGCCGAAGCGGTGGAGGTGGCCGTCCAGGACGGTGGCCACGTGGCCGCGGGCGTAGGCGGCCAGCCGGCCGTCGTGGACCAGGAGCACGTCCGGCCGCAGGGCCTGGCGGTCGATGGCGTCGGCCACGCCGACGCTCCGGGCCACCTTGAGGTCCTCGAACTCCTCCACCTGGCTGCCCTTGCCCGGGGTGAAGGTCGGGTCGGCGACCCCGTAGAAGCGGATCCCGGCGACCTCGGTGCCGCCACTGTCCAGGACCCGGGCGTTGTCGTTGGCGGCAACGGCCTTGACCATGTCGGCGTCGTCGTGGTTGCCCTTGACGAACAGGTACGGCACCTCGAAGCGGCCGATGTTGGCCGCCACCTGCGGCTCCCTTGGCAGCCCCCAGGTGCCCATGTCGCCGGTGTCGACCACCGCGGCCACGTCGAACTGGTCGGCCAGCCGTTCGGCCAGGTCGAACCCGGCCGGGTTGAGGTGGATGTCGGAGATGTGGAGCACCCGCACGGTGCCGTTGCCGTCGATCTCGCCGACCGGGGTGGCCAGGGCGGCATAGGCGCGGTCGAGGTTGCGGCCGATGCGGACCATCTCCGCGCGCAGGGTCCGCAGGCGGTCGAGGCCGGTGCGGACGTCGCCGATCAGGGCCGGGGCGTACTCGAGGGCGCCCTCGTAGCGGGGCTCGCGGAAGGCGGTCACGTCGTAGGTGGCCAGGGCCGGCCCCAGGAGCAGGACAGTGGCGGTCAGGCCGCCGAGGCCGCAGCGCAGCAGCTGGCGCCGGGTCCGCCGCGGGAACACCACCACCGCGGCCAGCCCGCCGGCCAGGCCGAGGAGGGCGATCCGGAGCACGAAGACGGTGGCGGCCCGGCGGGCCTGGTCCTCGAGGGGGCCGAGGGTCGCCTCCAGCTCGGCGAACCGGGGGCCGCCGGGCCCCGAGGGGCCGGGGCTGCCCTCCAGCAGCCGCCCCAGGCGCTTGACGTCGACGTCGTCGACGGTGGCCCGGAAGGCCAGCGGGCCCTGGTGGGTCCGGGCCGAGACCGACCCGAACGGGGGCGCGGCCAGCCGGCTGGACCCGACCAGGGCAACCCCGGCCTCGAGGCGGACCCGGGCCGGGCCGACGGTGACCTCCTGGTCGGCCAGGAAGGTCACGGCCAGCAGCGCCCCCAGCGCCCCGGCGAGCAGCGGCAGGGCCCACGGGGCGACCCGGGCGGCCAGAGCGGTCAGGGAGGCGCGGCTGGGAAGGCTCAGGCGGGGACGGCGTCGGCCTCCAGGCCCAGGAACGGCGCCCAGCCAGGTTCGATGCGGCCGACGGCGATCACGATCCACAGCGTCTCCTTGGGCGCCCGTGGCTCGCGCCGTAGGCGGAAGCCCGCCTCGTGCGGGAGGCGGTCCTCCTTCTGGCTGTTGCAGCGCCGGCAGGCGGCGACCACGTTCTCCCAGACGTGAAGACCGCCACGGGAGCGGGGCACCACGTGGTCGACGTTCTCGGCTCGCTCGCCGCAGTACTGGCAGGTGTGGTCATCGCGTACGAACACCGCTCGACGGGAGAGCCCGGCCCGGGCTCGGAACGGTACCTTCACAAAGTACCGGAGCCGGATGACGCTGGGGGCCTGGACCGCCAGGGTGGCCCCGCGGACCAGGCCGCTGCCGGGCACCAGCACGTCGGCCTTCTCCTTGAGCACCAGCACCACCGCCCGCCGCACCGGCACGACACAGATCGGCTGGTACGACGCGTTGAGGACGAGCGCTCGCTCCACCATGCCCTCCCGTGGCGATGCGTGGGGCCGCTCGCAGTATAACGGTGGAGGTGGTCAGCCTTCCTGGGGCGCGTCGGGGATCAGGACCCGGAACGAGGAGCCGCCCCCGGCCCGCTCCTCCACCCAGGCCCGCCCCCCGTGGAGCTCGGCGAACCGGGCGACCAGGGTCAGCCCGATCCCGACCCCGGGCGCGTGGGCCGGCGTGTCCGGGCCCTGGCGGAACGGCTCGAACACGCTG
>Ga0068861_100003421_pt1 | contig 10534 bp, 7 predicted proteins | sample KBSSwiS42_FD_66593 | JGI IMG/M metagenome (GOLD analysis project Ga0068861, IMG submission 66593) | Switchgrass rhizosphere microbial communities from Kellogg Biological Station, Michigan, USA - KBS Switchgrass S4-2 | ecosystem: Host-associated > Plants > Roots > Rhizosphere > Soil ...
GTTGAAGGGTCTGGGGGAGTCTCAGTCATCTTTAGCAACCCTGGTTGAGGTTTAAGACCAGCAGCACAAACAGACTGGTTGGTGCTGCTGGTCTAGTTTCATCGCCCTACTTGAACTTGAAGTTCGCTGTGTGAACGGTCCCGTCGTTCAGCGTCATTACAAGCTGGCGACAAGTGCCCACCCACGAATTCTCGGTCTTCCAGACGTAATTGTATTGGTCACCGCTGAAGCTCAAACTGCTTCCACCGGCGTTGAGAGTTTCCGTTACGTCCACGCCTGGATCACTCGTACTGCAATTGAGCGATATGGAGTACGGGTTATTCGGCGCAAAGATATTCAAACCTTTGTTGCCGCTGAGGCTGAACTTCACCGGAACTGCTTTACCGGCGTTCACCGCATTCAATATCGGCGGATTGCTAACCGGCGAGAAGAAGCCAGTGAAGTTGTACAGCACAGTAATGTGGAAACTGCAGGAACTGTGATTACCGGCAGCATCAGTTGCTGTGGCAGTCACAGTCGTAGTACCGACCGGGAAGACAGATCCGGAAGCCTGGCTGTACGTGATGTTCGGAGAAGAACAGTTGTCAGTCGCAGTTGCTGCCGGATAGCTCACGGCCATTGAAGTGTCAGTACTATTCAACGGCAGATAGACCACAATGTCCGTCGGACAGCTAATAACCGGAGCAGTTTGATCCGCGACGGTCAAAGTCGTCTGGACGGTGGTCGTGTTTCCGAGGCCGCCGTTATTGCTGGAGCCATCGTTTGCCGCCAAAGTGATGGTGTAACTACCCAAGCCGACGGAAGTTCCCGGCGCCGGACTTTGGGTAACGGTGATCGGGTGCCGATCTGCGCAAGCTTCGCTGGTATCGGAACCCGCGCAGGCACAGTTGTCGGACACTTGCGCCGTTGCAGTGAAGTCAGGAACGACCGCCTGGCAACTTGCATCGGCCGCGATGGTTTGCGGCGACACATTGATGACTGGCGGGGTCACATCGTTGACGGTGATGATCTGCGTGCACGATGCACTACCCGTGCGTGCAGCCTCTTCGTCTTCCGGCGTGGCAAATGGTCCTGCACTGCTGTGCGAATATGCAGTCCACGTAAGCGTGGTGATGCCTGCCGAGAACGGATCGTCTACGGTCTTGCGCGTGCAGACGTTGTTCGTATCGCACGTGTACAGCGACTTGCCATCACCGCGCGTGCCGACCACAGTAACGTTGTCGCCTGTCGTCGTCGGGTTACCGACGGCTACCACGGCTTCGCAACTGGCGTTGGCATTTACTTCCTGACTGGCGGGACAAGTGATCGTCGGCGGGTTCGTACCACTATCTTCGATTGTGACGGTGAAGCTACAGCTTCCGCCGCCCGTCGCCGAAGAAACGGTTACGGTGGTAGTGCCGACCGGGAAGAATGAACCCGAAGCCGGCGACGCCGTCACCGCGCCGCAGTCACCCGTCGGCTCGGCTGCCTCAAACGTCACAACCGCACCGCGCTGGCCATTCACCGTTGCATTCGCGTTCGCATTTATGTTGTCCGGACACGACAACGTACAGTCTTGCGGCGCGCCCGCGACGAGAATGCTGAACTCGCCGGAGGCCGTGTTGTCCCCGGCTCTCAATTCAGCGGTGTCGCTCGAGATGCTCGCCGTATAACTGGTCAGAGTTTCCGAAGCAACGCCGTTGGCGTGATAAACCGCGAGAAAATTGGCCTGCGCACCTTTTGCCAAAGAGGCGATGGTGCAGGTCGAGTCTGTACACGTAAAACTTGGACCCGAAAGCTGGGTCAGTGAAACGAAAGTTGTTACATCCGGGACAAAGTCTTGAAGTTCAACGTTGCTGGCTGGGTCCGGTCCAAAGTTCGAAACACTGATCACGAAATTGATGTCAGTGTTCTCGTTGACCTTGGTCAAGCCTTGTTGATTGAACTTGTAGACGGAAAGATCGCCGGTCAGAGTTTCTGGATCGTGAATGGTGAACGTCGTGTCGGCAAAGGGAGCACCATCGACGTCGATGCTCAGGATTCGCCATGTACCACGATTGTTAACGGTTTCGCCGCCCAGAATTGAGGTTGGTGTTAAGAGTAATGAATCCGTTTGCGTGGCGCTGGTGAGCGCAACTTCGCGGGCCAAAAACCCGTCAGTGTGTCCCCACACGAGCCGTTCGTGTGCGCCTAACCGCACATTTGTAACCACGGCGCAAATGGTTTCGCCAAAATTAAAGTCAGTTTTTGGAGTGGTGCAGTCGTCGGCATATGTCGTAATCGTTTCCGGACCTGGTGCTTGCGGAGCTAACAAACTCAGCATACGCATACCGGGCAAATTCACCGGCTGTGTAAGGCGTCGCAGGAAAGTGCTCTTATCCACTTTTGTATTAGCGGAGAGAGCAGGCGACTGACTGGCTTGCGATTGTTCTGCTGCGGAAGAGGCGCCTGCGCGTTTCTGGTCTTCCGTAGTTGAACTCATCGAACTCGAGCTCGACACCGAGGTTAAGATCGCTAGACAGATGACCAGCACCGCACCAACCTTGAATAGCTTCGAAGAAATTGGGGTTGTCATCATTTTGATCCCTTTCACCTGGAGGATTCTCTGGTGAAGCGAAGCGCACAACGTGTTTTGAGATAGGCCGGTGTATCTGCTGCTGGAGTAGAACGGCCTCACTCTTCGACCTCGTGCTCGGCCGGCGCGTTATAAGTGCGGCACCGGCCGTCGCTTCCGAGTCTCCGAAGGCCTACTTCTGCAGTACGACGGTCATCGTTGCGCCGTCACTGGTGTTGCCGAGCAATCTGTTATTGCCGGATGAGCGAAGGTTGGCTTGCGGTGCAGCACTCACGATCGCAGTAGTGTTGTTCTCGAGGGTCGAGCTCGACAGGTTCATGATCCCGGTGGCGCCAACGTTGATGGCGGTCGGAGTGTTATTGATCATGACGTTATCAAAACTACCGGTCGGAGTCCCGCTACCGGTGATGCTGACGCCGATTGAAGTAGACAGGTTGATTTCGGAATCACGGACGCTGACGAACGCGTTGTTGCCGATTACTACGCCGGTCGGCAAACCTTCCACGCGGACGTGTTCAAGAATGCCGGCGACAAAACCAGTGGACGTTGCCACATTAACGCCATCTACGGCACAGGTCTTAATGTTGGTGTCTTTCACAAACAGGCCACTGCCCGTGGCACTGAGGTTCACCAAGATACCGTGACCATTGCCTGCGGTATTGTTGCCCTGGCCATAGATGTTGCAGTTCTCTACGTGAAGCGCCTTACCGGCGAGGAAGCGAATACCATTCAGGCCGGTTCCGGCGCCGTTAATCGAAACGTTTCGAATGTAGACGACGTCGTTCACTCCTGCGTTGACGATGATGCCGGTGGTGCCGGCGTTTAGAATTCCGGCGAGCGTTCCATCGCCATTAATAGTAATGGCCTTGGTAATCGTTACGACACCAAAGCCACCTGGATCGAGGACGGAGATTTCGCCGCTGGCTGCTGTCTTCGAAATAGCGCCAGCGAAGGTCTTACAGGGAGCTGTGCGGCTACAGGGGTTGGCGTCATCACCGACACCGGAAACCCAGGTGCGTGTTGCTTGTGCGTTTGCGAGGGAGCTAACACCGAGTGTTAGCACAATAAGAGCTAGAACGTTCACGGCGACGCGGGCCTTACTCATGATGAAGTCTCCTTAAGGGTGTTGAAGAAATCTCAGTAAACGGAACTGAAGGTTAAGCGAGGGTTAAAGAGCAAGATCACGATCTTGAACCATGCAAGATCGGCTTCTGGACTTGAAGGCGGAGTCTTGTACTACAAGTCCCCTGACATGTCAACAAGTATTGTTCCGTTTTTCCACATTTTTCCCACTCCCCTGCTAACGCGCATTCGGCAACTCAAAAGGTGCATGATAATCTTCCAAAAGTTTTCGGTGGTCCAATTAGAAACCGCGGGATCTTTTGTACGACATGCGAACTATCTTCATTACCGGCGGCGCGGGTTTTATCGGCTCGGCCTTTGTCCGCGTGTTGCTCGAAGAAACTACTGACTGCCGGATCGTCAATTTTGACGCGCTTACTTACGCCGGAAACCTCGAGAACCTGGTTGGCATTGACGAAACTCGCCACCGGTTTGTACGCGGTAATATCGCCGACAGGGACGCTGTTGCAAAGGCGCTCGAACCGAATACCGAGGCGATCATCAATTTCGCCGCCGAATCGCACGTGGATCGAAGTATCGCTTCAGCCGACGATTTCTTACGGACCAACGTAATCGGAACCCAAACACTGCTCGACGCCGCGCGCCAAAAAGGCGTGCAACGTTTTGTTCAGATTTCGACAGATGAAGTGATGGGAAGTCTGCCGGAAAGTGACGATGCTTTCTTTACGGAGGAGTCGCCGTTTGCGCCGAATAGCCCATACGCCGCTTCAAAGGCAGCAGCGGAACACATGGTCCGCGCGGCCCATCACACTTTTGGCTTGGACACGGTGATTACTCGTTGCGGCAATAATTATGGGCCGCGGCAATTTCCCGAGAAGTTTCTACCTCTGGCGATCGCGAATGCACTAAACAACCAGGAAATTCCCGTTTACGGCGACGGAATGAACGTTCGTGACTGGGTTTATGTTGACGATTACTGCCGCGCGATTCTCGTCGCGCTGGAACGCGGGGAAGCAGGACGCGTTTATAACGTTGGCGCACGCAATCCGCGGCGCAATCTGGAAGTTGTGGAGTCGTTACTTGATGCGCTGGGCAAGCCGCGAACGCTAATTCGCTTCGTCAAAGATCGTCCCGGTCACGATCGCCGCTATGCGGTCGATCCGTCTCGAATTGAATCTGAGTTGGGCTGGCGTCCCAGAGAAACGTGGCAGAGTGGTTTGAGGAAAACCATCGATTGGTATGTCGAAAACAGCGAATGGATCCGCAAAACTCGAACGACTGCATACCGCAATTATTACAAAGTCCAATACGGAACTGAGGTTGGTGTCGATTGAAAAAGAAGGTCCTGATCACCGGAGCGAGCGGACTCGTTGGCAAAGCGAGTATCGAGCATTGCACGGCCAACGGTGACGAAGTGGTCGCGTACGATCACAAGTTACTGGACATTGCTGACGTTTCGCAGGTCGAGACAGTATTAAAGAGTGAGAAGCCTGACGCAGTTATCAATTGCGCCGCCTGGACCGACGTAGACGGCTGCGAGAGTGATGCCGGAAAAGCCGAGCGCGTCAATGCGCTTGGCCCTGAAAACCTGGCGCGAAGTTGTCGTGAGGTTAACGCGGCGTTCCTAACGATCTCGACGGACTACGTTTTCGATGGATTCAAAGACGGTTTCTATACGCAACGTGACGATCCGCGGCCGTTGAGTGTTTATGGTCGTTTCAAGCTCGACGGCGAACGACGATCGCAAACGGAATACGCGCGCACGATCGTTGTTAGAACTGGATACATATTTGGTCCCGGCGGCAGAAACTTTCTAAGCACACTCGTCGATCGGGCCAAACGCGGCGAGAAACTAAAAGCGATTGCCGATTGCTGGGGCACACCGACTTACGCGCGCGATCTGGCCGCACGCTTACGCGAACTGATCGAATTGGATCTACCGGGAGTTTTTCACGTGGTCAGTGCCGGCGAGGGCGCAAGTTTCGAAACTTTTGCCCAGGAGGCCGTGAAACTATCGGACTGTTCCGCCGCCATAATCGAATCGGTTAGTATGGACTCTCTGGCCCGGCCCGCGCCGCGCCCGCGAAACTCGAAATTGAAGTGTTTGTTGTCGGAAGCAATCGGCCTTTCTCCTCTCCCCCATTGGCAGGAAGGTTTGGCTCATTTCGTGGACCGGATTAGCCACGAACAGGGCCAAAATCGCGGTATTGGCGTGTGAGTTGCGACTTGCCTCAGAGCGAGTCTCTGCTATTATTCCCCTTTGTTAGAGACCTGTAGTTGGAAAGCCCAAAATTATGATGTCGCAAGATAACCGCTTGATGCCGTTACCTGCCGTCGATCGCGGTCTTGATAGACCGTTAAGCGACGTCGGACCGGTCAGATCTTATGGGCCGGCTGCGAGTGAGCCGAGTCAGCTTCGAGACTATCTGTTCGTTGTGCTGAAACGTAAGTGGCTCATTCTGAGCCTGTGTCTGGTGGTCACATCGTTGGTGGCGATCCAGATGTTTCGCCAGCCTTCGATCTATGAGGCTGCAGCTACGATTCGAATCGAGGAAGGAAGAAAGAACATTCTCCAGACGCCGGGTCTCGTTTTGAATGCGCAGCCCGATGCCAACTTCTGGGGAACGCAGGTGAAGCTGCTGGAAAGTCCAGCTTTGGCCCGGCAAGTCGCGTTAACTTTAGATCTCCAACACAATCCAACTTTCTTCGGCGCCCAGAGTCAGGGAGGAATCTTTAGCGCGCTGCGACGCATGGTCTCAAACGAGAAGCAGACCACGAAACCGGCTCCGCCGCCAAAAGGTCTCGCGGTCGTAGACGAAGCGAAACTCAAAGAAGATCCTTTAACAGCCGAAGAACTCGCTGCGCTTGAGCCCTTCGAAGATGCGATCATGGGCGGCGAGCAAATCGAGGGAGTGGTCGGGACCAACCTGTTTCTAATCAAGTTTCGGCACACCGATCCGGATATGGCCCAGAAAGTGGCCAACACGATTGCCGAGGTGTTTCGCGCTAACAACATCCAACGCGCGACACAGAATTCCAGCGAGGCCGAGGACATCCTGACGAGAGAGATCGCGGACTATCAGGCGAAGATCCGTCACGACACGGAGGCCCTGTTCAATTACGCGCGTGAGAAAAACCTCCCACCAACAACCGACAGCATTCTTAACGTTCAGGGTCAGCGCTATTCGGACTTGAGCAAGCAACTGCTCGAAGCAGAGAACCAGCGGAAGGAAGCCCAAGCGATCTATCTAAGCGCCAAAGCGACGCAGGACAAGTTTTCAATTCCGGAAGTTCAGAAATCGACTCGCATCACCTCGCTTCAGGAGCGCATCTCGGGGCTGAGAGAAAAGAAGGCCGCGCTCGAAATCACATACACGAAAGAGTGGCCTGAAGTTAAGAAGATACAAGCTTCTATCGAGCGCCTTGAAGGCGAAGTCGAAAAAGCGGCGAACGACGCGATCATTGGGTTGCAGAAACAGTACGAAGCCGCGCAAGCACACGAGAACAGCGTGCGCGATAGATATCTCGAACAGCGTGGAATCACCAACCAGCAGACACGCGATCAAATCGAGATGACCGAGTACATGCAGCGGCTCGAAACCAACAAGCAATACCTGAATACGTTGCTGCAAAAGCAGCGGGAAGTTCAGATAGCTCAAGGTGACCGTGGCAGCGAAGTCAGTATTGAAAACTATAGCCGCGTGCCGCGCAGTCCGGTCGGTCCGCCGCGTCTTCGAAACGTGATCATCGCGCTTATATTGTCGCTCGTTGCAGGTATCGGTTTGGCGTTCCTGCTTGATTTCCTCGACGACACAGTGAAGTCACTCGACGACGTCGATCGTTACGTTCACCTGCCGGCCCTGGCGTTGATTCCCAACGGCCGCGGTGGCGCTCGTTTAAAAGGTATTGCGGCGGCGGCTCCCGGGCCAGGCGAATCAACTGCCCTGGCCATGCTTGATGACGTGAGATCGCCAATCGCGGAATCGTATCGTCACTTGCGTACGTCGCTGTTGCTGTCGTCGGCAGGTCAACCACCGAAAACGATTCTGGTGACCTCAAGTCAGCCGTCTGAAGGAAAGACGACGACGGCAATCAACACGGCATTCATGCTGGCCCAGACGGGCGCGGAAGTTTTGATCATCGATTGCGACCTGAGACGGCCGCGGCTTCATGCCCAGTTTGAAGTGGCGAATTCGAAGGGATTGACGACCTGGCTCTCCGGCGAACGCGATCTCGACAATCTGCTACAGACGTGTCCGAAGACGCCGAATTTGAAAATCCTGACTTCCGGTCCGGTGCCGCCGAACCCTGCGGAACTGCTTGGTTCCGAAGAAATGCGCAGGCTCCTGGGCCAGTTGAGTGAGAGATTCGCCCACATCATCATCGATTCGCCGCCGGCGATCTCATTTACCGATGCGTCGATCCTTTCGACCATGGTTGACGGTGTGATGCTGGTAGTTCATGGTGGCCGCAGTTCGCGAGCTGTCGTTCGGCGTGCCAAGCAGCAGTTGCTTGATGTTGGCGCGCACATCTTCGGTGTCGTCCTGAACAACGTGAAGCTCGAGACGCAGGATTACTATTACTCCGGCTATTACTCGAACTATTACTCGACAGAGACTGACGGCGGGCGGGACGCATCGACGGGCGAGACCGTCTAAGGTGGGCCTGATCTGTTGCCGTGTCCGAAGTTAGATTTCCCTTCGATCAATTTAACCAGCGTTTACTCTATGAACGTTCCCCTTCTGGATCTACAGGCGCAGTATGCCTCGCTCAGGGACGAAATGCGCGCCTGTATTGAGCGTGTGTTGGAATCGCAGCGATTTGTACTGGGTGATGAGGTACGGCGTCTCGAAAGCTCGATCGCGGAATACTGTGAAACGAATCATGCGGTCGGTTGTGCGTCAGGTTCCGACGCTTTGCTGTTGGCGTTGATGGCGCTCGACATCGAGGCGGGTGACGAGATCGTCACGACTCCGTTCAGCTTTTTCGCCACGGCGAGTTGTGTTGCGCGGCTCGGTGCGCGTCCGATCTTCGTCGATATTGACCCGATCACTTACAACATCGACGCTTCGCAGGTTGCGGATGCCATCACGTCGCGAACCAAAGCGATCATGCCGGTTCATATCTACGGCCAGTGCGCGGAAATGGATCCGTTGCTTGCGTTGGGAGAGCGTTTCGGTGTGCCGGTAATTGAAGACGCTGCGCAGGCAATCGGCGCGATGGATCGTGGACGACGAGCCGGTTCGATGGGCGTCCTTGGCTGTTTCAGTTTTTATCCCACGAAGAACCTGGGCGGCGCCGGCGACGGCGGCCTGGTCACCACAAGTAACGATGAACTGGCCCAGCGATTAAGAAGACTACGCACGCACGGTGGGCTCACCGAGTATCAACACATCGAAGTCGGCATTAACAGCCGGCTCGACGAATTGCAGGCCGCGGTGCTGAACGTGAAGCTGGCGCATTTGGATCGCTGGTCCAACGAGCGTGCCCAGCGCGCGGCGGTCTACACGCAATTGCTAACCGAAGCGGATCTGGGTTTCGAAGTTATTACGCCGTTCGTGCGGCCCGATTGCCGTCACATCTTTCACCAGTACGTGATTCGTGTTCCTCGTCATCGCGACGCACTGATGGAACATTTACAAAAATGCGGCGTGGGCACCAAAGTCTATTACCCGATTCCGCTTCACCGGCAGGAATGTTTCTCGTATCTCGGTTACAAGGAAGGAGCCTTTCCGGAAGCGGAGCGCGCGGCGGCTGAAACTTTTGCGCTACCCGCTTACCCGGAACTTAGCGAGGCGCAACAGACTTACGTTGTCGACTCGATTAAGAGCTTCAAACCCCGAAACGTCGTATGGCCCTAAAGCTCAGCATCATCACTCCTTCGTTCAACCAGGGCAGGTTTCTTGAAGAAACCATTCTGTCCGTGTTGAAACAGGGATACGAACCGCTGGAGTACATCATCATCGACGGTGGTAGCACTGACGAGAGTGTTGAGGTCATTCGCCGTTACGAAGACGCCCTGGCTTACTGGATCAGCGAAAAAGACCGCGGACAGGTCCACGCCATCAATAAAGGTTTGGAAAAGGCGACAGGTGACATTTGCGCCTTTATCAATAGCGACGACGTTTACTTACCAGGTACTTTCAACGCTGTGATGACCCACTTCGAGCAACATCCCGAGAGTCACTGGATCTGCGGCGACACGATCATGTTTGGCGACGGCCACGACACGCGCATGATCAATGCAGTGGTTCCAGCTTCGGCGGCGCATTGCTTGTCGTGGGCCTATAGCGCGCCACAGCCGGGACACTTCTGGCGCACCGAGATCATTCGAGAAGGATTTCAGGAGCGTTGGAACTACGATTTCGATCACGATATGTACGTTCGCTTGTTACTGAGTGGCCACACCTGCGAGCACCTGCCGTTGCCCATGGCGGCCTACCGGTTGCACGAGGTCAGCAAGACCGTTGCTGAAGGACACCGGCAGCTCGAGGAGTTCGATCAGATTGCTGAATTCTACGAGCCGCAGTTACGCGGCGCTGATCAACGCTGGTGCCGCGCGACTCGCTTCCTGCGTTTGTCATACGCCGCAAGCGAAGCGGGACGACGGTCTGAAGCAGCGAACTGGTTGGTTCGAGCGCTCGCCACGCACCCGGAAGGCGTGTTGAACCGGCCATTCTGGGGCTGTCTGCGCCGCCTCGTAGCGAGCAACGGCCACGGATAAAGAAAAATGATAAGCTTGCATTGAAGGAGAGATTGATGTCGCAACCGACAAGAGTACTGGTTACAGGGGCCGGCGGTTTTATCGGTCATCACCTCACGAAGTATTTGGTCCAACGCGGATATTGGGTCCGCGGAGTCGATATTAAGGTCCCTGAATTCGAACCAACCGTCGCC
>Ga0068861_100003422_pt1 | contig 10531 bp, 7 predicted proteins | sample KBSSwiS42_FD_66593 | JGI IMG/M metagenome (GOLD analysis project Ga0068861, IMG submission 66593) | Switchgrass rhizosphere microbial communities from Kellogg Biological Station, Michigan, USA - KBS Switchgrass S4-2 | ecosystem: Host-associated > Plants > Roots > Rhizosphere > Soil ...
CCCCAGGCAAAGGTCGGTCCCTTTTGCGGCATCGATCAACACGCCCCGATAACGCTCTGCGATCGCGTCCGCCACCCGAGTGACCGCAGCTTGGGCGCCGACCAGGTAGTTCCGCGCCGCCTGCCGACGCGTTTCGAGCGTCATTCCGAGCAGCTCATACAGCCACTCGCGTTGGATCGACAGGCCCTGCGTCGCCTCATGCGCGAAGTTCTGTGTGCCCCGCCGCTGCGCTTGCTCGTGCAACGCCCCGAGGCTGCGGGCCTTTGAGTTCAGCTGAGCTTTCAGACTGCGAATTTCCTCACGCGCGTCACCGCTCAGGTGGACGCACCCATCGTCGAGCTTGCCGAGCAAGAAGCTGAGCCGCCGGCGACGATAGCTCAGGTCGAAGTCGAGCAGGAAGGCCATCTCATTGCCAGCCACCGGACCGCTGCCGTTCTTTGACTCCGGATACACCATCCGGCGCCATTCACCGATGATGCTGCGGATAGCCCTGAACTCATCCGAATCTTCCCTCAAGTTCAGCGCCCGGACGACAATGCCGGTGAGGTCGTCGGTCACTGCGCGTACCTTGAGCCGGTGGTAACTGGCGTAGCTCGGTCCCCTTTCCGCGACCTGATCTGCCAGGCGCTGCGTTACATAGATGTTCCCCTCCTGGCGCCCGGTACTCGCCTGGGACCGTCCTGCCCTCCACGCCGCGACATCCTCGGCGACATCGCCCGTCACCTCCTTGACTCGCTCGATCAACCGATTGCGGTCGAGAAGCTGCCGGAGATCCTCGCGGATCGTCTCGTACTGGTGCAGCGACACCGTGGCGGCAAAAGCGTTCTCGACGAAGTTGGGCACCGTCGGTGCTGCGCTGCTGCGCGCGTCCGGCGTGGGCTCGACGTACACGAGCTTGCGCACCATCGGCAGATCTGTCGTCCGCCGTGCCAGCGTCTCGATCGCGTAGCTGAAGGGCTTGTTGTCGAGGTATCCGCCATCACCGAAGGCGCGCGTCTGGAACGCCCCGTCGCACGCTGCAAGGTAGTCGGGAAAGAAGCTCTTGACCTCGTCTGAGTCCGACATCAGCTGCGCCGGCAAGCGAGTGCGGGCGGCCTGGTCGCCACGCGCCGCGTTGCGTCGTGCCACGACGGCGTCGATGTCTGCGAGCCGGATCGGTTCAAAGGCAAAGGGGAAAGAGGAGGTGGCTCGCGCCGTGAACGCGAGAAATGAATTCAGGTCCGGCGAGAAGTCGTTGCGCTCGTACTCTCCCTGCTCGCCGAGCGCGCAGCGCAGCTGAAAGACGTTCTTGTGGCGCCGTTCGAACACCTGCTTGTCGGCGAGCTCGATCGGCAGCTCCAGCCCAGAAATGTCCGTCGCCGTGACGAAGATGTCGAGCTCCGGCTGCAGCGCCCGCCCGAGCGGCTTGCTCTGATCCATCGTATCGAGGGCATCGATCAGCTTCTCGTACATCCCTCGGCTGCTCAGCAGGCTCTGTGGCGCCGTTTGAGCGAAGGCGCGGCCGTCTTTGCCCTTGTCGTCATTCAGCAGGTCCTTGATTTCCGCCTGCTCCAGCCACAACTTTGCGATGGCATCGAGCGAGCCCCCGTTGGCGAGCGCCTTGGCCAGAAAAATCGCGTTGATTCCGCCGGCGGAGGTACCGGAAGCGATGTCGATGATGAAGCGCGTCCGCAAGACGGAGTCCGGCGGCCCCTCGGGACCGAGGCGTGCAATGCTCGCGAGCTTGCGATAGACGGCCTCCGTTCCCGTCACCTGCGGGAAGAGCAGCTTGCCTTGCTCGTCGACCGCCGTTGCCCTCACCAGCCGCAGGAATTCTTGTGTGACACCGTTGATGTAGATAGCAAGTGAAACACCGCCGTAGACCACTAGCGCAAAGCGCACCTCTTGCTCGAAATCCACAGACATCGTTGCTGCTGTAGCTGCCATTGCTCCCCTTCGTGCGCAGACCCCCGACCTCGCATAGACGCCAAGGTCAGCTTTCCGTCGCGTCCAATCGCGCCGGCTCAGGGCGATCGAGTCGCGGCGCAGTCCAGGTTTGCGACTCAGCCGGCTCGGCTCCGTCGTCCTAGGACGACCGGATCCATCCATACATCCGGTTGCGGGTGGGCAACTGTAGGTGAGGCGGCGGCATGATTCACTGGGGCACGTGGACGGACCTGGGGCGCGAGCGCGCCGCGGATGACATTGCGAGAACCGATGGTGAAGGCTCCGTTCAGGACGCGGTCTTCGTACAAACGCGCGCCACCGACAAATTTCTGAAGGGCAGCCCCGAGCACCCCTTTGTCGTGGGCGCAAAGGGGACCGGCAAGAGCCTGCTCTTGTTCAAGAAGAAGGTGGCCACGCGGAGCTTGCGCGGTGTGCTCGTGCTGCCCGAGCAAGGGCAGCGCTGCTACCTGCCGAGCAATGACTTTGCCGAGCTCGTCGCAGTGGCGTCCTTCTGGCAGCTCTGGACCAAAGACGACAAACCGGATCTGCCCAAATGGGCGCTGCTCTGGGAATGGGCACTATTGCGCACCGTCTTGCTGGGCTGGATCCGTTCCGCGCGACCCGAGCACCTGCAAATCCTCGAGGGGCTCTGCGGAGGCTGCGAGGACGACGACCCGTATCACCACATCTATCAGTACCTGACGCGCATCCTGGATGATGACGGGCGGACACGGCTTCGGATGCCGCAAGTGCAGGAGATGCGGAACTTTGTGCGAGCGTACGCGCAACTCTACCCTCCTACGTACCTGTTCATCGACAATCAGGATGACTTCTTCTCGCTGAACCCCAAATTCTGGATCGCCAGTGCGATGGGCTGCTTCATGGCCGTCAACGACGTCCGCACTCACTCCAACCACCGCGTTCACGCGCTCATGACCTTGCGTCCGGAGGTGGTCATGAGCCTGTCTCATGAAGAGCGCTTTGCGGCGCACCTCGGCGACATCGTGCATACCGCGTGGGGAGACCGCCAGCTGGTGGACTTTCTCGAAAAGCGCATCCGCATGCTCAGAGCAGACCACTTGAGGGCGCCCCTCGAGGAGCTGCCCTTGGGGGCGCTGCTCGGTTCAGAGTTCATTCGAGATGGCGACGTCCGCATTCGCAACGCCACTCTGGAGGTCGAGAACGGGCGCGAGCTGCAAGAGATCGCTGACCAGTACATCTTGCGGCATACCCTGCGTCGTCCACGTGATTTGATCACGGTGGGCAACCGAGTGTTGTCGCATCTCCTCGAGCTCAGCGATTCGGAAAATGTCGAAGGAGAGGTCCGGCTGGCCATCAACGATGCCGGTCACGACATCGGCAGGGCATACATCACGGAGGTCACCCGTTTGTGGCCCTGGTATGGAGACGGCTGCGGAATTGCCGAATTCGTGCGCGACTTTCTCGCGATCAACATCTTCTCTCGAACGGACGCGGAGGCCATCCGGCAGACCTTCAAAGAGCGCTGTGCCACGCCCCACGTCAAAGCGGATCCATTGTCGGTACTCTACTGCCTGGGCCTGCTCGGACACCCCGTGACCACGGAGAGAAGGCCGGACAACACCATCCAGCACTTCGAGCCCGCCGGGTCGACGGATCTCGATCGCCGGATACCAGACACGGTGCATTGGTTTCTCGTGCATCCCGTGCTGTACAGCGGCACCTACAACGTCAAACCATTGCCAGGCATCGCGGTCGGTCCCGGTCTGCCCTTTCAGTCGCCCGCGCCTGTGCGCGCCCGGCACTCCGGAGTGCGCGAGATAGCGTACGAGAGCGCTCTGGGGGAGGTGTTCTCCTGGATTCACATCTCGGACTTGCACATGGGGGCAGGAGGGTTGAGCCATCGCCTCGACTGTCGCAGCGTCACCAACGCTCTGCTGCGAGACGTTCGCGCTCTCGAGCGGCGCTGCGATGCGCTGTTCCTCACCGGAGACCTTGCGTTCAGCGCGCGCCGTCAGCAATTCGAAGAGCTGCAACTCTGGATCCAGCAGCTTCGCGAGCCGCTCGCCCTCCAGGTCGAGCAGGTGCATGTCGTGCCCGGAAACCACGACGTGCGCCGCAGCGCAAACTCCGCGATCGGCGCGGTCCACAATACCATCCGGGAGCGAGCAGACCTGGACGCCTACTTGAGTGACACCACAGCTCGTCAATTGCTGAAGCGCAAATTTCGCGACTACCTGGCCTTCCGCTCCGCCTTGTACGGCAGAGACGCAGCGCGTTCGAGCGAGCTCGACTGGGCCCTGCAACTGCCGAGGACCGCGCACCGCGGTGCCATCTTCGTCGTGGGGCTGAATAGTTGCTGGGTGAGCGATGAGGCAGATGGAGGCACGAGCCGCGCCGAAGGACTCTTGCCCAACATGCTGCTGTCCCGTCAGGCGCTCGATAGCGGGCTGGCGGGCATCGGCGACAAGGATCTGGCCATCGTGCTCAGTCATCATCCGCCGAGTTGGTTGCACGACGGCAGTCGAATGCTGCTCGAGCAGTACTCGACCCGTGCAACGTGCATTCATCTGTCGGGGCACTGCCACACCAGCTCGGCGGAGCAGCGCTATCGCTTCGGCCAGACAGGCAGGCTGGTGAGTCTCGCCGCCGGAGCTGCCCACGTTGGTACCGGGGAAGGTACGACCAACCGGTACGCCTGGGGCGCGCTGCGCTTCAACGACGAAGCAAAGCAATGGGAGATAGGCTCGGCAGTCCGCGAATACTTCCCGCAGCAGGATGCCTTTGTCGCGAGCCTCAGTTTCGACACCGCCGACGGCTTTCGTTGGGAACCCATCGAGCTCGGTTGGTCATTGGACTCGGCGGCTACGGCGGCGAGGCAGTGACTGCGGCTGTCCGCGGCGCCGGAGTGAGCCGCGTCAGCCGATCGACGGAGCCGCGCGGAGCTCGCCGAGAAGCGCGCGCGGCGTCACGCCTGCGATCGCGCGGAACTCGGCGATGAGATGCGCTTGGTCGTAGTAGCCGGCTGCGACGGCGATGCTCGCCCAGCTCGCGGGCGTGTCCTCGCGCGCGGCGCGTAGCGCGCGCTGGAAGCGCGTGAGCTTTGCGAACGCCTTTGGGCTCACGCCGACGGTCTCCCGGAACACCCGACGGAGGTGCCGCTCGCTCACACCGAGGTCGGCGGCGACAGCGTTCACGTTGGCGCTCGTCAGCCTGTCGGCGGCGGCGAGGGCGAGTTGCGCACGGGCGTGGTGCCCAGCCGCGTTCGCGAGGCGTTCGGCGATCGCGCGCTCCAGGATTGCAGCCGCAGCAACGGTGTCGCGCGCGTCGGCGAGCCGACGGCACAATCGCCGCGTCGCCGCGTCGCCCCACAGATCCTCGAGCGCGACGATGCGCCCGGCCATTGCAGAGGCCGGCACGCCGAGCACCGCATCCGCTGCGCCCAGTTGCAGGCGCGCCGTCACGGTGCGCTGCCCGCTGCGGAGGAGCTTTCGATGCACCGTCTGTCGTATGCCGAAAGCGTGTATGTCGAGACCACTTCGCGTCGACGGCCCGAAGCGAACGACGAGCTGGATCTCGGGACGCGGAAGCGCGACGCCGGGGCCGTCGCGCTCGCAGTCGTACACGAACAGGGCCGCCACGGCGGACACGGTCGACGCGCTCGGCGCAATGCGGCTGTGCTGAGCAACGCTGGCGTACATGGGACGATTCTGGTGGCGCGGCGACCGTCGCGCAAGCTTCCGGGCACACCAGTCCGTTTTTTCCAAGCTGCCACGGGCGCCGGTGTCTACGTTACGGCATATGAAGATCCTCGTCACCGGAGCGACCGGAAAGGTCGGAAGCCGACTCGCCAAGCGACTTGCTCAGCGCGGCGATCAAGTGCGCGCCCTCGTGCGCGATCCGGCGCGCGCCGCCGACCTGCGCGAAGCTCGCATCGATCTCTTCGAGGGCGACTTGCTCAGAGTGGATTCGCTCGCAGCTGCGGTGCGCGGCGTCGATGCAGTCGTCCACTGCGCGGCGTTCTTCCGTGGCGCGACTCCCGAGCAAGCCCACGCAGTCAATGATCTCGGCACGCAGCACCTGGCGAGTGCCGCCCGCGCCGCCTCCGTGAAGCGCTTCATCTTCACGAGTACCGGCTTGGTCTACGGTTCGAATGGTGGCCGCCTCGCTCGAGAGGACGACCCCTGCGCGCCGACCGCGGCATATCCACTGAGCAAGCTGGCCGCCGAGCGCTTTCTGCTCGCGATCGAAGGTCTCGATGTGCGCGTGCTGCGGCTGCCGTTCGTGTACGGCGACGGCGATCCGCACATCGAGGAAGCGATCCCGATGATGCGCGGCTTCCCGCCGGCCCAGCGCATGTCGATCGCCCACCACGCCGACGTCGCGCAAGCCGTCGCTCGTTTGCTCGATACCCCGTCGCCCAAGCATCGCATCTACAATCTGGCCGACGACGAGGCCCCCGAGCTCGCCACGCTGTTCGCGTCCGTGGGGGCGCAGCCGCCGGACGGCTCGAACGCTGAGCTCGCGCGCGCCTTCGACACGCTCCTCGACGGTCGCCGCCTCCGCGAAGACCTTGGCTTCAAGCCCGAGTTCCCGCGCATCGCAGATTAGTCCGCGCCCACGGCACGACGGACATCGACCTCCCCACCGCTCCGGACTTTTTCGCGCTCAGCGAGCCCGCGCGCAGCCGGGAGCTGCACGAGGACATCAGCCCTTACCGCCGGGGCGACGGCTACGAGTTGCCGATGCCGGCGCTGCTGGCAACCGAGTGCAAGCGCTCAGCTGGGTGAAGCAGTCCTCAGTCGGCATGACGTCCTGGCGTTCTGCTGATCAAGCGGCGAAAAGGCCCGAGCTGCCTGAAGAAGCCCGCCAGTCTAGAAGGCGCCGCAGCCCGCAGCCCGCGCCAATCCGCGCTGCGCCGACTGCACGCCGCAGCCCGTGCATCGCTGTGGCGCGAGCGCGCCCAGCGCCCCGAGGTTTCGTGCGCAGCCGTACGCCTGAGGCCCGGCCACCCTGCTCGTCGAGCTACGGCTTCGTTCCCGCCGCCAGGCGCAAGATGCCGTCTTCCCTTCAACGCTCTCGAAGACTGTCCCGCCTCTGCTCACCATGATGGTCCACACACGGAGCGCACATCCACTGCGGAGATTGGATCTCCTTCGAGAGCCAGCGCGAAAAAAACGCGAGCAGACTTTTCGCCTTGACGCTTTCGGCGCTCGAGAACGCTCGATCAGCGCCGAGCGCTGCGCGGCAGCCCCTTCGCGCGTCGGGTGCACGGCTACGAGCAAGTGCTGGCGGGCAAGCGCTCGGGAGATACGCCCGCCTCGCCGCCGGACCTCTCCGCGCAGCGCCACATTCTGCGCTTCGACGTGGCCGCCGAGACGTTCGCCCTGTTTCGCGACGCCATGAACGAGCTCCGCCGCCGCAGCGCGACGGCCCTGGACGACGACTCGGCCTTGCTCGAGATGGCACGCCACGTCCTGGGTGGGCCGCGCGAGGGCCGAGCGAGCTACCAGGTCGTGCTCAACGTCCGCCCTGAATGCGACAACGGTCGGCAGCAGGCGATGGGTGGGCTCGTGCCGGTCGACCCTGACGTCATCAGGATGGCCCACTGTGACGCCCAGCACCTCGGCTCGATGCCGGACCCGAGCTCGGCGCCGGCCAACGACCTCGAGCCCGACGAGAGCCGAGGCGACCACCCAGACATGTCCGAATCCTGCCAGTGCGGCCCCAGACGCTCCCGTGGGAGCGAGCACCCGAGGGAGCCCGAGCTCCTTCGAGCAGCAGAACGCTCGCGTGGGCGCGGCCATCCCGGAGAGAGCTGCTGACACGCGCAGCTCCTCCCGGGCCAGCGGTCCCCCGGCTGGCGAACGCGTCCCCGGTTGCCTTGCCCCACGAGTGCGACTGCGGCGCGAGGCGAGCAGCTTGACGTTTCTGAGCGAGGCCGTCAGAAACCGTAGCTCGCGCAGCCGCTGTCGGTGCAGACGTAGCCTTCGCCGTTTGCGTTCTCACCGCCGTAGCTGTCGAGCAGCGAGTTGGTCCAGCTGCTGCCCCCGCTCGGCGCAGCGCTGCCCGGCGCCCCGGCCCCCGGCGGAGCAGCGCCAGGGCCTGCGCCCGCGCTCGCGTAGGCCAGCGCCAGCTGCAGCAGATTGATGCTCGGCGGCTCACCCTCGAAGCCGAAGTTGGTCTGCGCGTCGAGCACATAGCGATCGGGCGGGAGCAAGGTTGCAAGCAGCGACTGCAGCCCAAACAGTTCCGCGTTGCCCAGATTTCTGCCGTTCACGAGCACGCCCGTTCTGCCCCGCGAGGCGTCCTCGCGCAGCGGTCCACCGAGCGGCAGACCTGCCTGCGCAAAGGCGAGCGCGTCACCCCCCTCCCGCCCCCAAAGGCCCGACTTCGCGTCGTACCAGTAACTGCCATCGGGAAGCCCGGTGCGGCTCGCGTCCACGGCGCCGAGCGCGACGCGGTTGATCACCACCGCCGACACGTCGCGCTCGGTCGTCGCGCTCGTCGTGTCCGCACCCGTCCCTGTTTCACCTCGAGACGGCTCGCCGCCGCCCCCCGCACAGCCGATGCTCACAGCCACGAGCGCCCCACAGACCCGCCTTGCTAGTAGTAGTCGGTGCATGCCGGTCTTGGAGCAATCCCTGGGCCACGCAGAAAGCGCCGTCCCCGGCTGCTTGCGCCAGCGCCAGGACTGTCCGTGGACAGTCCTGTTCCGTCTGGCGACTGTCTGCCCCGAGGCTCAGTGAGCCAGGACGGGCCCTGCCGAGGCCAGCTCGAGGCGCGGCTCGGTGCGCGAGCCGTGAGGCGGGAGATGCACGCCGACGGTGGTCGGGCCATCGTCGGCTACGACGATGATGTGTGGCCATTCCTGGCGCTCCGAATCCTGTGCCACGTTCACGCCGCATGCCGTGCTCTCCGGCTCGGCAGGCGTCCAGGCCACGGCATAGGCGCCTGCCGGCATGCGCACACGCAGCGTGCGTGCGAAGCCGCTGCCGATACCCACGCGCGCATGCTCGTCGTTGTCGATGCCGCGCACATCAAAGCTGCCGCTGGGCACCCGGGTCGCGGCGTTGGGCCAGACCACGAAGTCGATGGCGCTCTCGTGCGCGGCTGCGGCCGGTGTGCTCCGGCAAGCGCTGCCCGCGGCCAGAGCCAGCGTACAAACTCCTAAAAGCCAAACGTTTCTGGAAGCGGTCATGTGGGTCCCTCGAGCCTGATGCCAAACCGTCGGGAATTGCTGCCGAGCGGTTGCGCGGTTCCTCCCGGGCCGGAAATGGCGCGGGGTCCGGTGCGAAGTCGATGGTTTCGATGCATGCGCCATACCGTTGCCACGCCGGCCGTGGCGGGCCTCGCGGCCCTTGCCGTCCCTCGCTCTGCGGGCTCGCGACCGGACGCCTGAGTGGCCGTCCGCGGTCACGACGGACCTCTTGTCCGTCCAACTCTGAGCGCTTCGCGCACGACGAGCAAGCGGCGCTGGCGATCCCGAGTTGCATGCGCCGAGGACAGCACTGCTCGTCGCGCCAGCTCCAGCGGAGGCTACCTCTTTGCCGCTCGGCGGCGCTGCTGAGGCGGGTAGCGCGGCACCTTGCTCGAAGGGCTGTCCGAGAGCGAGTCGAGGTATGCGCAAAGCATGTCCGCCACCGCGCCAGAGTATGTAGCTATCTCGGCCAGGGTTCGTGGGGCCTCCGAGAAGCGCTTTCCTACCGCACCGAGTGTCGTCACGATCAAGTCCCCCGCGAGCATGCGCAGCGCTTGCGTAGAGGCGGGTAGCGCCTCGCGCAGGAAGGCTTCGATCATGGCCTGGCTCGACGCGCGCACCTCCTTTGCTTCGGGAGCGTCTCGATAGAGCGGAGCGGCGTCACTCAGCGCCACACGCACCGCCACCTCATCGCACTCCGATTGCACGAAGGCATGGACCAGCGCACGCAGCCGCTGGAGCGGGGGCCGCGACGCATCTTCGGCGAGCCCACGCAGGAGCGCCGTGGTCTGTCGCCACTCATCGCTCTGGAGCCGGAAAAGGACCGCCGCCTTGTTCGGGAAGTACTGGTACAGCGACCCGACGCTGACGCCGGCCTTCTCTGCCACGCGCGCCATCGTGAAACGCTGCGCGCCTTCCTTCACCAAAACCTGAACAGCTGCCTTCAAGACGGCAGCCACGAGCTCGTTCGAGCGCGCCTGCTGAGGCGCTTTCCTCGCGGAAATTGCCGGACTTCGTCGGGTACCCACGCGTGCTCTGGACAATGCGAATTGTGAACCTGACGGATCCGTCGCATTTTGTCCAGAGCAACGGCCTGACTCTACACAGAACGGAGAACGCAATGACCACGCTGACGCAAAGCCCACTCGCCCCCCTGCTCGAGCGGCTGTTCCAGGAGGCCAACGCGGTGTCGCCTCTCTCCATTCCCTGGGTGGCGGCGCTCTCGCGCGAGGAGCGCGAGCGCCTGTTGCACAGCAAGACGGACTACCTGGAGGTCTATGGGCGGCTGAAGGACGCCGCGCTGGCCGTGTCACGCGAGACCGGCGTCTTGCTCTACATGCTGGCGCGCAGCGCTGGCGCGCGCGCGATCGTCGAATTCGGGATGTCGTTCGGCATCTCGACCTTGCACCTCGCCGCCGCCCTGCG
>Ga0068861_100003424_pt1 | contig 10530 bp, 9 predicted proteins | sample KBSSwiS42_FD_66593 | JGI IMG/M metagenome (GOLD analysis project Ga0068861, IMG submission 66593) | Switchgrass rhizosphere microbial communities from Kellogg Biological Station, Michigan, USA - KBS Switchgrass S4-2 | ecosystem: Host-associated > Plants > Roots > Rhizosphere > Soil ...
CCATGTCGAAGGCCGACCCGCCGAAGGTCGTCATGGCGATGTCGGTCGTGAACTTGCACACGTCGGACGCCAGGTACTTGACCATGTTCGACTCCAGTCCCGCGCTGCGGCCCGAATCGTACTTCTCGCAGGCCGAATACATGAGCGCTCGCGCAGCGGTGATCCTCGCCTTGGCGATGGCCATCGGGTGTTGCACGGACTGGTACTTGCCTATGGGCACGTCGAACGGGGCACGGGTTTTCGCATACTCAGCCGCGCGCCCGAGAACATAGTCCGCGACGCCCAGGCACAGCGCACCCACGAGCAGCCGCTCCGGATTCAAACAATCGAACAGCGCGTCCAGGCCCTTGCCCTCGCCGCCCAGAATATTTTCCGCCGGCACCACCACGTCGTCGAAGTTGACCACGTAATGTTTGTCCGGGAAATACAGCCCGATATCCATCGGCGTCGCCGAGATTCCCTGCGTCTTGGTATCTACGATGAACAACGACAAGCCGGTCGAGTTGTTCTCCGGATTGGTGGTGCGCGCCACGACCAGTGCGTCGGATGCATGACTGAAACCGGTGATGAAACACTTCGTGCCGTTGAGACGGTACTCGCCGTTCGGCATCTTCCTGGCGGAGGTCCGGATCTTGAACGTATTGGTGCCCGCATCCGGCTCGGTGACCGCGAACGCGAAGTATCTTTCGCCTGCCGCGGTGGCCGGAAGGTACTTCTGCTTCTGGGCCTCGGTGCCATGCTTAAGCAGCGGCAGCCGGACCATGTGATTGGTCACCGTGCTGCCCATCATCAGACCGGCCTGGAAGATCTGGTCATGGGCATAGACCACTTCTCGCAGGTTGCCGCCCGCGCCGCCATAGGCTTCAGGCAGCCCGATGGCCAGCAGCCCGGTGTCCGCCCATAGGCGAAACAGCTTCTCCGGCCACTCGCCGGTCCTGCCGCACTGGGCGAGGTAGGCACGATCGATACGCTTCTTGATCGCATCGCAGGTCTCATCGATCGACTGCAGAATCTCGGACATGGTCGCTCTCCCCCTCCCGCACGCAGCGTCGGCAATCGGGTTCACCGCGCATTGCTGGTTTCTGTGAATGAGTGTTTGAAATGAGTGTTTGGTGTCTGCGACCGCTCGCGCAAGCTCGCTGGAGCGCGCGCGTGTGGAGCACACTTACGTCGTTACCTGACTGAAGAACTCGCGGACCGCCGTTGCGAAATTGTCATTCGCATCCCCTGCCACCATGTGCCCGGCGTCTGCCACGCTCAGGTAGCGCGTGTGCGGACAGCGCTCCAGGAACTCGCGCACCCCGGCATCGCTCACGACATCCGACAGCAAACCATGCACCAGCAGTGTGGGAATCGTGAGATTCGCGGCGCATCGATGCAGTCGCGCCGTTCGCTGCTCATCATCGCCTCGCAAGGTGTGAATCCGCGGATCCCAATGCCAGTACAATCGGCCGTCGCTTCCTTGCCGGACGTTCTTGGCTAGACCGGAAATATCCTTGGGCCGCGGGCGCGTCGGCCGATACAGAGCCACCGCGTCGGCGACTTCCTCCAGTGATGCGAACCCCTCCGGGCGCCCCTCCATGAACAGACGAATTCGCGCAACGCCCTGCGACTCCAGCCGAGGAGTGATATCGACTAGAACCAGCCCGCGCGCGGCTACCGTTCCCTCGCCCACGGCGATGAGGCTGATATTGCCACCCATCGAAGCGCCGACCAGGATCGGTGGCGTCGAGGACAGCTGGCCGAGCACCGCTTGCAAATCGTCGACCATCGCGTCGGATGAGTATCGACCATCCGGGGCCCACTGCGAGTCGCCGTGCCCGCGCGCGTCGAACGCCACCGCATGGAAGCCGGCATCCGCCAGCATCCGCCCGGTCGTTCCCCACGCGTGGCGAGTTTGTCCGCCTCCATGCAACAGCAAGACCGGCGGACGCGATGGATCGCCCCAGCAATCGGCCGCCAGGCGAATGCCGCCGGCGCCGAGCAGAATTCGGGCAGGCTCGGGCGTCCCTGGCAAGCGCCGCCGCGTCGTTTCCAGAATCTGATGTTGCTCCGACACGTGAAACGTCCGTTGGGGTTGCGAGTGCCGACTGCCGCGAATCTAGAGTTTGCCGAGAATCAAGCCGCTGGTCGGCACGCCGCTGCCCGAGGTCACCAGCACGTTGTGTACGTTTGCGACCTGGTTGACGGACTCCCCGCGCACCTGGCGCACAGCTTCGACGATGCCATTCATGCCGTGAATGTAGGCTTCGCCGAGTTGTCCCCCGTGCGTATTGATCGGCAGGGTTCCGCCGATCTCGACATTGCGGTGCTTCACGAAATCCTTTGCTTCGCCCGGCTCGCAGAATCCGCACGCTTCCAGCGATGGCAGCACCGCCGGACCGAAGTGGTCGTAGATGATGCCCACTTGCATGTCGCGTGCGCTCAGGCCGCTCTGCTCATAGAGCTGGCGCGCCATGAGCGCCACTTCGTCACGCGGCGAAATGTCGTCTCGGTAGTAGTTCATCAGGCTGAACGTTCCCGGCGCCATGCCCTGCGCCGCGGCCAGAATCGAAACGGCCTGGCGCTGCGACACGGCCGGATGGTCGCGACGAGTGACCACGATGGCGACACCGCCATCGGACTCCTGGCAACAATCCAGCAGTCGCAGCGGGTCGGCGATCATCTTCGAGTTCATATAATCGTCGAGCGTGATCGGCTTCTTATAGAAGAATGCCGCGGGATTCACCGCGGCATGGCGTCGTGCCGCCAGCGATACGTTCGCGAAATCTTCCGGTCGCGCTCCGGTTTCATGCATGTAGCGGCGCATGCTGATCGCCATTTTCGCGCCGGCGGTCTGCAACCCGTGAAGCGCATGGTAGGCGGCCACGACGCCTTCACTGGTAGGCGCGCCGGCAGTCGGGCCGCCGAACCGGTATTCCGAGCGCTCGTTCATGGCTCGATAGCAAACGACGACGTTGGCAATGCCGGCGGCCACCGCGAGCACGGCTTGTTGAACCGCGCCGCAACCGCCGCCACCACCGTAGTGAATGCGACTGAAGAAGGTCAAGGGCCCCGCGCCCACCGCTCGCTGAAGTTCATTCTCCGCGTTGTTGTCCATGACGAACGTGCAGAAGCCGTCCACTTCCGTCGGGCTGATGCCAGCGTCGCGCAGCGCCGCCGTCACCGCCTCGGCTGCGAGCCGCAGCTCGCTGCGTCCCGAATTCTTGGAGAAGTCCGTGGCGCCGACCCCGGCGATCACGGCGACATTGCTGATTCTCATGAGCAGCGATCCTGTAGCGTCGCAACGAGCGTCGGCATGGTCTTCAGACATTCCTGACGAAGCGGAAAGAATCCACGTCGTGGCTGCGCGTCCACTCGATCGAGACGCGCGCGCCGATGACGCTGGCCGGATCGCCGAGCTCTGCGATCGCACCGATCATGCGGACGCCTTCATCCAGCTCGACCAGAACGATGCTGTGAGGCGTGCTGAAGCCCGGCAGCCCCGGATGGTGATGCACGGTGTAGCTGTAGACGGTCCCCTCGCCCTTGCACTCGACGTATTCGATCGCCAACGAGCAACAGGCGGCGCACATGGGCGAAGGTGGATTGCGCAGTCGCCCGCATTCCCAGCATTTCTGCACCAGCAGACGGCGCTCGCTCAGTCCGCGGTAGAAGAAGTCGAAGTCGCGGTTCGAAATCGGCGGGCGCGGTTTCGCAATAGCGTTCATAGCAGCACCTCGTGATGGGTCAAAGACCGCGCCGCGCGGATCGTCTGGGCTTCAGCCGGACCATCAGTTCCTTGTAGCCGTTGCGAGCGATCGCCCGCGTCCGCTTCGCCGGTGCCACCAGCTCGACGCCATCGAAGCGCGCGAGCAGTTCCTCCCACAGCACTCGCAACTGCAGTTCCGCCAGGCGCAGCCCCATGCAGCGATGGATCCCAAACCCGAACGAAAGGTGCTGATTGACGTTCGCTCGATCGAAGCGGATCACATCGGGATCGGCAAACACGGTTTCGTCCCGGTTTCCCGACAAGTACCACATGATGACTTTTGCACCCTTGGGAATGTCGGTATCGCCGATCCTCGTATCCTGCATCGCGGTGCGCCGCTGATGGGCGATCGGCGTCTGCCAGCGCACGACCTCCTTCACCATGTTGTCTATCTGCGAGGGATTCACCCACAGCTTGCGGAACTCGTCCGGAAACAGGTTGAGGCAGTTGATCGAGGCCGACATGGAATTGCGGGTCGTGTCGTTGGAGCCGACGATCAGCAGCATGATCTGCCCCAGGAAGTCCATCGGCTTGAGGTTGCGCGTATGCGCATCGTGCGCCAGCATCGACACCAGGTCGAAGCGCGGCGGCTCATTGGCCCGCTCCTTGAGGATCGCAGTGAAGTAGTCCAGGCACTCGCCGAGCTGCTGGATGCGATGCTCGTGGCTCACGAACCCGTCGCTGCCCTGGGATGCGCCCATCATGTCCGACCAGTACGTGAGGCGCCGGCCGTCCTTGGGCGGCACATCGAACATGGTCACCATCATCAGCGTGGTGAGCTCGACCGAGACGCGCTCCACCCAGTCGAAATCCTCGTTGACGGGCAGGCTGTCGAGCACCTTGGCGGTACGCTGCTGGATCAGCACCCGCAGCTTGTTGAGGCTTTCCGCCGACACGATAGGCTGCACGGCCTTGCGATACTTGCCGTGCTCGGGTGGATCCTTGGCGATGAATCCCTTGTATTCGAACGTTCCCTTGGCATCGCGCATGATGCGGTCGTCGATGTGAACGCCGCCGTTCTCGACCGCCGAGGAGAACGTCACCGGATCGGTGTCCACCTTCATGATGTCGGCGTGACGAGTGATGGACCAGTACGCTCCGAACTGACTCTCGGCGCAGTAATGCACCGGTGCTTCGCGGCGCAGCCGCGCGAACACGGGCAATATTTCATCCGATTCGAACAGCGCAGGCTGGGCGACATCTACCTGTGCGATCGGCAGTTGCGCAAGCGCCGGCGACGGCTTGCTACCGGCGGTTTCGATGGTAGACGACGACATGTGACACTCTCCTCGTCAGTCGGACTGCTGCTTTGGTCCGCAATCGCCCCGAGCGCCGTGGCTCACGCCGCCTTTGCTTGCGGCACGATGACGCTGCGAACCACGTCGCCGTTCTCCATGGCGTGGAACGCGTCATTGACGTCCTCCAGGCGAATGCGGCGCGAGATCATCTGCGCGAGTTTCAAGGAGCCGCGCTCCGCCATTTCGACGAGCATCGGGAAGTGTTCACGGATCTGCGCCGACCCGTACTTGGAGCCGATGATGCGCTTCTCGGTAGCGAACACCGAAGTCAACGGGATCGAGAGCACGGCTTCGGGGTGCGGCATGCCGACCACCACGACCGTGCCGAGCTTGCGAACGACGTCGTAGCACTGCCGCGCCACGACCTGATGGCCCACCACCTCGAACGCAAAGTCCGCGCCGCGACCGCCGGTGGCCGCGAGAACCATGTCCACAATGTTTCCTGCCGTCGGATCCATCACTTCGGTGGCGCCCAACTCGAGCGCCATGGCTCGCTTGATCGCCACGGGATCGATGCCGATGATCCGGCTCGCACCGGCGATCCGAGCGCCTTGCAGAGTCGACAGGCCGACGCCTCCCAGGCCGAAGACCGCGACAGTGCTGCCGGGGGGAACCTTGGCCGTCCACAAAGCGGCGCCCGCGCCGGTGGTCACACCGCAGCCGATCATGGCAAGTTGCTCATCGGGCAGGCTGGTGTGTACCGGGACAACGGACAACTCGCTGACCTGCATCTGCTCGGAGAATGTTCCCAGTCCGCCCATGATGGAGACGCGGCTGCCGTCGGCCCGGATGACTCCGTGCGAAGAGAACACGGAAGGAATGTTTTCGCAGTGCTGCCCTTCCCGGCGAATGCAGTGCCAGCAGGCTCCGCAGGCCGACGCCCACGCCGCGATGACGCGATCGCCCACCTTGCAGCGTGTGACGCTCTTGCCGATCTCGACGACCGTCCCGGCGCCTTCGTGACCGAGCACCACCGGCATCTGATACGGCGTCCACCCTCGGATGAGCGACAGATCGGAGTGACAAACCCCGCTCGCGCCGATCTCGACACGCACGTCCGTCGCGCCCAGCGGCGGCAATCGCACGTCCTCGACCGCGACAGGCGTATTCAGCTCGGAGCAGATCACGGCGCGCATTCGACCCCCTCAGATCGGCACAGTTTCGAATAAATGTTCATTCATTCTTTCGATCGATTCTCATGACGAGGTGCCGAGTTGTCAAGCCGGGCAGCGCGTGACGGCAAAGCGAATCAGGCTCCGCCAGCCACGCGAGGCAGCGGCGGAAGCTTCGACATGCGGCCGGCGGCTGCATCATGGAGTCCGGCGGCGAGCAGTTCGCGCAGCTGACGAGCGCGCGAGTCATCGTGCGCCGGATCATGGTGCTGCCGAACGCCGCACATGACCGAACAGCGAAACAGGATTTGCACAATGAAATACAACAAGCGACCGGCATCCACCGCCAGGCCGCTACGCTCGACGTAAGAGTCGAAGTAACTATCCACTTCCACATCCTGCTTGAGCAGGCTCACGCGGAACCAGATCCACGCCAGATCGTCATGCGGATCGCCGGCGTGGGTCATCTCCCAATCGATCAAGCCGGTGACCTCGCTATTCTCATGCATGAAATTGCCTGGCCCCGCGTCGCCATGTACCAGCACCGTGCGCGGCAATGGATCCGGCACGTTTCTATGCAGCCAGGCAATGCCATCATCGATCACCGCATGCTGCACACACAGCCGGCGATATGCGTCCTCGTAGTCGGCGAGGTCCGCCAGCCCAGAAGCGCGTGAATCTTGGGTGAGTTCGAAGGGGGTCTGCATATCGAGCGGCAGCTCGTGCAACGCCGCCAACTGCGCAGTGAACGAGCGAATCAACTGCAATCGAGCTGCCCCGCTCGGCGGCATCTTCGCAGTTCCGCGCAGGCGCTCCATCACGATGGCGGTGCCATTCTCGATGAGTCCGTAAAACACCGGTGCAAGGCCCGCCGAGCGAGGTACCGCCCCCAGAACTGCAGCCTCACGCTGCAGGGTGAAACGCGTGCCGGTCTGAGGTCCCGCTCCTGATTCCTGACGCACTACGATTGGTAACTTGCCCTCTGCCGACTCGACGTCCATCGAGTACACGTTGCGCGACCGACCGCCTTCGAGTACCACCGCGCGCGTGACGTGTCCGTTCACGAGCGCTTCGACACCCTCGATCAGGCGCTTTGGCACCGCTACGTTTGTCACTACAGCACTACTCCCATGACCAGGCGGACTGGATTGCGGTCAGCGTCTATCCGCGCCGCCTTCATGACTCGACCCGCTCGTGACCCAAGCGAACACTCGAGTGGCAATGATCGAAGCGGAGGATTCATCACTGATCGCCCTGCATTTGCGCATCGAAGCCCAGCAGCGCAAACCATTTGCGATCTTTATATGTGCGCACCGACTCCAGCCGAAGCACGGTGCGGGCCAAATACTCACGATAGGCCTGCGAGCCATCCGCGGCGGATGCCCGGATAACATGATCGATCGCGCAGTTCAGGCGCACTCGCAACTCGCGAGGCGAGTCGCCGGGCGAATCGCTGCGAAGCGCATCGCGCAAGGTTGTCAATGCCGCATCGGTTCGCGCGCCACCGCCTTCGACCTCGAGCAAGGCGCTCGCCAATGCTCGTGCGTCATGGAGTTCTTCCAGCTCATATGCAGGCGCGGAATCCAGCTGAGCACGAATGACCTGCAGATGGCGTACTGCCATGCCGACCTGTTCCTTCGCGATCCCGGCCTCGGGGCCGAAGGAAGGCAGCACGACGTGGGTCAGGGATCGAATGATGCTGGCGAGCCGATCGTCGATGGATGGAATCATGGCGCACCCACCTCCAGCAGACGACACAAGGCTCCTCGAAACATCGCTGCAGTACCCGCGACGTAAGTCAGCAGCACGTCCTGGTGATTGTGTTGTGCCCGCGCGATGCGTATGCCGGTGCCCTCCACCATCGCACACGACTTCCATGCACTGAGCACGGCATAGAAATGCAGCACCTTCCGATCGACCGTGCGGCCGCTGGCACGCTGATATGCGTCGATGAACTCTTCGGGTTCGTACAGATCGCTGGCGCGGAACCGGCCGTTGTCGAGGGTCCCGCTTTGCGGCCGCAGAATCCACGCCAGATCCTCGTGATGATCGCCGATTCGCGCCAGTTCCCAGTCGAGCACCGCCACGATGCGGCCGCTGGCTTCGTCGAAGAGATAGTTGCCGGTGCGGTAGTCGCCGTGCGTGAACGCAAGCTCACGGCACTCCGGCAGATTCTCGAGCATCCACTGCTCGGCGTAGGTCATGATCGGCGAAGGCTCGATCGAATCCTCGTGCCACAGCTGCCGCCAGTAGTTGACCCCCCAGCGCGCGGTCTGCTTCGGATCCGCGTCCGGGACCGAGAACGTGCTCAGTGCGGCCCGCCTGAAATCGAACGCATGCAAGGCAACCAGATGATCCAGAAACGGACCTTTGAGCTTGCCGCGCAACGGCTCGCCCAGCCAGATGCCGAGCCCGCTCGCCTTGCCGGCGACGCGCGGCTTGGTCACGCCATCGACGAACTCGATGATCGCGGCCGGCCGGCCGAATGTCTCACCCGACTCATCGAGCCAGCAGGGCCGCGGCGCCGGAACCCGGCCCTGCATTGCTTGCAGCACTTCGAATTCGCGCTTGCGGTCCGTCTCGGTGATGGCCTCGAGTGCATCCATGCGCAGCAGATAACGCTTGGCCGAACCGCCGCCGCCCGTCAGCGTGAAGACGAATTGCTCCTTGGAGGCTCCCCCCCCGACGCGCGTCACCTGCGATGTACGGGCACCGGGCACTCGCTCGGTGAAGAACCGATCGAGCGCGGCGACGATATCGGAGGTGCGACGCACGTCGTACGGCGGCATGCCTCTTCGCACAGCTCGCGGCGCGAACAACGCCTGCAACGAGGGCTCCATCTCCAGTATCGGCGATCGAACGGTAAGTTCCGCCACAAACAGTGCCTCCGCAAGCGAGCCCGGCAACTTCCCGGTTGTCAGAGCAACGAGTTCTTGGCGGTCAACCCGAGCGCCGGATGCTCACCGTGAATCACGGACTCCATGATCCCGTAGCCGACCCAGTCGCCCTCGGTGACCCGGATCGGGCAGTCGCGCAGCTGCCGGATCCGCTGCAACGTTTCAACATCGCGGGTGTCTTCAAAACGCTCCCCGTCGATGACCAGCGGCCCCTTCCACGAGCCGTGCTTCTGGCCGTTGAACCCAAGGTACAGTCCGGGGCCGAGATGAACCGCCGTTTCCCCGCACACCTCGACGTTCACCGTGCGGCTCTCCCCCTGCAGCATGTCGAAATGGATCTTGCCGCCCAACAGGCGGCGCGTTCGATCGTCGAACCTGAGCTCCGGGCGCACCCGCGAGATGGTTTCCTGCGTGCCGTCCGGGTGATTGCGGTAGCCGGAGGAATAGAACACCCGGCCCTCGCGAGCCCGGTAAGCGATGTGATATGCCACCCGCTCGCCGCTCGGCGACACCAGCATGAAGGGGCTCCAGATGACGAAGAACTGTGCTTCGCCGAACTTGGCGCCGCCGAAGTTCGCGGTCGGCCGGATGTCGGGGTTGTGCAGCCCGACATCCAGCCGCACGCCCCAGCTGTGATCGCGATAGGCAGTCCATTCGTCGGTGCGGACCTCGATGCGCTGGCCATCGATCTCGACCCAGCCCGAAGGCGTACCGATCTGATGGTAACGAATGACGTCGGCCCCGAGGCGGAACCCGTCCGTCTCGCGCTCCCGATGCCGATTCTCGAAGAACGGCGGCATCGTCGCGGTGAAGGTCACATCGTAGGCAATGGGTTGCTCGGCGTTGCGATCGAGCACGACCCGCACCTCACGCAGGGGCTCGCGTACGTCGTAGAACAGCGGCCCGACTCTGGTGACCGCGGGGTCGTCTCGCAGCTCGCGGCTCGCTCGAACGGTACGTTGCTCGTAACCTCGGGCCACTGCCCCCCAACCGTCCATGACGCCGCGGTTGTGGTAGCGCCCCAGGCCGAAGTCGACGGCGATCGTGCCGTCCTTGCGTACCAGCGCCATCCACACTTTCTCCGTCCAGCTGTGATCGGCGCTGACGGTCGTCGCGAAGGTGTCGACGATTTGATGCGTCAACTGCTCATCCAGGTCGACCAGATGGCCGATATCATGAATGGCGTGCCGCACGTACTTGCGTTCTTCGGCCATGGAATCCCCCGCGACGTCGGTTATCGAAGTTTGTATTGCCGCCGTTTCGTGTCCGGTGGCTGTAGCGGCGCGACCAGCGGCCGCTCTCGTCCGCCGACGCATCCGTCGATTCGAGCCGGATCGCACCGGTTTCGTACGACCCCGCACCTCATTAGTGAATGACTATTCACTCATCTCTGTATCACCGTATAGCGATCGAACGGAACCGTCAAGTACCCCCCGCGATGCACCGCGACCGGCTGCTGCGCGCAGCGTGTA
>Ga0068861_100003425_pt1 | contig 10528 bp, 8 predicted proteins | sample KBSSwiS42_FD_66593 | JGI IMG/M metagenome (GOLD analysis project Ga0068861, IMG submission 66593) | Switchgrass rhizosphere microbial communities from Kellogg Biological Station, Michigan, USA - KBS Switchgrass S4-2 | ecosystem: Host-associated > Plants > Roots > Rhizosphere > Soil ...
GCGTCGATGTGCGCGCCGGAGTGGCTCGTGGCGGTGAGGAGCTCGGTCATGCACCCCAGCCCGACCTCGTTGGCGGCGGGCGCCCAGAGGTTCTCCCGTCCGACCTGCAAGCCGTGCGGCGTGCGGTAGGACACCACCTGGAACGTCGGGTGGCCGGGGAAGATCGGCATGCCGTTGAACCGGACGGCCGCCAGCGAGTACTGGCGGCCGGTCCGCACCAGGGCGGCGGCCCGCAGCCGCGCCGCGTCCGGCACCGCGCCCGCAGGCCCTACCCCGGACGTCATCGCGCGGCCTGCACCGCCGCCACGATCCGCTCCGGCGTCATCGGCAGCTCGTCGACGAACACCCCGAGCGGGCGGAGGGCGTCGCTCACGGCGCTGGCGATGGCGGTCGGCGCGACGAGCCGCCCGCCCTCCCCCGCGCCCTTCACGCCGTACTCGGTGAACGGCGAGGGCGTCTGCACGTGCTCGACGACGATGTCGGGCACCTCGTTGAGCGTCGGGATCAGGTACTCGCGCAGCGACGACGTGCCGAGCGTGCCGTCGTCGCGGTACTCGTACTGCTCCATCAGCGCGGCGCCGATGCCCTGCACGATGCCGCCCATGATCTGACCCTCGACCAGCGGCGGGTTCATGATCGTGCCGCAGTCGTTCACCGCGTAGTACTTGAGCAGCGTGACCCGCCCCGTCTCCGGGTCGACCTCGACGATCGGGATGTGGCAGGCGTGCGACACCATCGGGTAGAAGGCGCCCATGTCCGTGCGGTCGGCGTTCGGCGGCGTCGCGTACGGGTGGTCGTAGGTGTGGGTGTCGACCAGCCCGCTGGACTCGCCCGCCGGGTTGTCGTGCGCGAACAGGTGGGCGCGCATCGCGACCTCGCCCATCGTCATCGACGTGCCGGGCGCGCCCTTCGCCCGGAACGTGCCGTCGACGCACTCGACGTCGTCGGGGCTCATCTCCATCGCGTGCGCGGCGATGCGGGTCATCTTGTCCCGGATCGTGCGCGCCGCGCCGCGGGCCGCCCCGGACAGCATGATCGTGAGACGGCTGCCGCCCGGCCCCGCGGACATCGCGCCGGTGGTCGAGTCGGCGTAGGTGACCGCGACGCCTGCCGGGTCGATGCCGAACTCCTCGGCGATCACCTGGCTGACGACGGTCTCCGGGCTGTTGCCCCACAGCGGGCAGCCCAGCTCCACCAGCACGCCGCCCATGGCGTCGACCTGCAGCTTCACGCTCTCCGGGGTGCTCGTGGCGGGCAGCGGCGGGTTGTCGTAGAGGAACCACCACTCGCTGGCGTTGTAGCCGGTGCGCTCCTGGCAGCTGGCCAGGCCGATGCCGAGGTAGCGGCCCTCGGCGCGCAGCCGCTCCTGCTCGGCCTTCCAGTGCTTGAGGTCGGCGATCTCCAACGCGCGGTCGAGCACGGCCGCGTAGTTGCCGCTGTCGTACACGTTGCCGGTCGGGATCTTGTACGGGAACTCGTCGGGCTGGATGAAGTTGCGCCGCCGCAGCTCGGCGCCGTCGATGCCGAGCTCCTCGGCGGCCGCGTCGACCAGCCGTTCCAGGATGAAGTTGCCGGGATCGGCGCCCGCACCGCGGAAGAAGCCCTGCTGCACCTTGTTGGTGAGCACGCAGGCGACGTCGTAGCGCAGGCTGCCGATGCGGTACGGCCCCGTCGGCTGGGCCATCGCGTTGCCGTGCTGGCCGTGTGCGAACTGGAAGTAGGCCCCGTAGTCGTCGATGATCTTCAACGTGAGGCTGAGCATCTCGCCCTCGGGAGAGAAGGCGAGCTCGGCGTCGTAGTGCCGGTCGGGGCCGGTGTTGTCGTTGGCGGCGATGTTGTCGAACCGGTCCTCCAGGTAGCGCACCGGCCGTCCGGTGGCCTTCGCGAGGGCGCCCGCGATCGCCACGACCTGCATGATCAGGTGCTTGCTGCCGAAGCTGCCGCCGACCGTGCACGGGATGAGCCGCAGCCGGTTGGTGGGCACGCCGAGGATGCCCGCGAACACCCAGGGCAGGAAGTTGTAGAAGTTGGAGTTCGACCAGACGGTCATCGCGCCGGTGTAGGGGTCCCACGAGGCCAGCGCGCCCGCGGTCTCCAGCGGCGTCGCGCACATGCGGTGCCAGCGCCCGGTGCGGCGCACGACGGTGGCGGAGCGGGCGAAGTCCCCCTCCACGTCGCCGAAGTCGAGGCTGCGGTGGAACACGACGTTGCTGTCGAGGGTGTCGTGCACGCGGGCGGCGTCGGGCCCCATCGCGGCGATCGGGTCGACGACCGGCTCGAGCACCTCGTAGTCGACCTCGATGAGGGCGCGGGCGTCCTCGGCGATGTAGCGGTCGGTGGCCGCGACGACGGCGACGGCCTCGCCGGGGTAACGCACCTTCTCCGTGGCGATCGCGGTCTGCGGCACGGGCTCGGCGCAGAACGCGGCCATCGGCCCGATGTGCTCCAGCGCCTCGGCGCCGGTGAGGACGCAGACCACGCCGGGCAGCGCCCGCGCGGCGCTCGCGTCGATCGAGCGAATGCGGGCGTGGGCGTGCGGGCTGCGCAGCACGGCGGCGTGCAGCATGCCGGGCACCACGACGTCGCCGATGTAGCCCGCGCGTCCGGTCAGCAGCTTCGGGTCTTCCTTGCGGGGGGTCGGCTTGCCGACGTACTTGTAGCTCATACCTCGGCCCCCGCGGCGACGACCGACCGCACGATGTTCTGGTAGCCGGTGCAGCGGCAGAGGTTGCCCGACAGGGCCTCCCGGACGTCCGACGGCTCGGGGTGCGGGTTGCGCTCCAGCAGGGCGCAGGCGGCCAGCAGCATGCCCGGCGTGCAGAAGCCGCACTGCAGGCCGTGGTTCTCGGTGAACGCGCGCTGCACGGGGTGCAGGGTGCCGTCCGGGCCCGCCAGCGACTCCACCGTGGTGACCTCGGCGCCGTCGAGCTGCGCGGCGAACATCAGGCACGCGCGGGTGGGCTCGCCGTCGACCAGCACGGTGCACGCGCCGCACGCGCCCTGCTCGCAGCCGGCGTGGGCGCCGGTGAGGGCCAGCTGGTCGCGCAGGAAGTCCAGCAGGAGGGTGCGCGGCTCGACGAGCACGTCGTGCGCCGTGCCGTTCACGGTGACCGCGATGCGGATCTTGTCAGGCATTCCGTTCCTCCGCGCGTGAGATGGCCGTGGCGAGCGCGCGGCGGGTGAGCACCGCGGCGAGGTGACGACGGAAGGCGGCGGAGCCATGGCAGTCGCCGACCGGGTCGGCGGCCGACGCGGCCAGCGCGCCCGCGGCCTGCAGCAGTTCGTCGTCGGGGTGTTCGCTCTGCAGCGCCGCCTCGGCGTCGCGGGCCCGGATCGGGCGCCGGTGCACGCCGCAGAGCGCGATGCGGGCCTGCGCGACGGCGCCGTCGCCGTCGAGGGTGACGACGGCCGCGACACCGCACATCGGCAGCTCACCGTGGCGGCGGGACTCCTCGACGAACGCCGAGCCGGTGCGCTCCGCGGCCGTCACCGGGATGCGCAGCGCGACGGCGAGCTCGTCGGGCGCGAGCGCGCTGGTGAAGGGGCCGGTGAAGAAGTCGTCGGCGGCGATGGTCCGCTCGCCCCGGCTGCTGCGGGCCACGACCTCGCCGTCGGCGGCGAGCAGCGCGGTGGGCAGCTCGGCCGAGGGGTCGGCGAACGCCACGCTGCCGACGGCGGTGCCGCGCCGCCGCACGGACGGGTGCGCGACCTGCCGCACCGCCTCGGCGAACACCGGGACGCCGTCGCGGACGTCCGGCGAGGTCTCGCAGGCGCGCTGCCGGGCGACGGCGCCGATCCGGACCGCGCCGTTCTCGCGGGAGATCGCGGCGAGCTCGCCGATCCGGTTGATGTCGATCAGCACGGACGGCGTGGCGAGCCGCGTGTTCATCAACCGGACGAGGCTTTGGCCGCCCGCGAGCGGCCGGGCTTCGGACCCGTGCTCGGCGAGGTGGGCCAGCGCCTCGTCGACGCTCCGGGGAGCGAGGTAGGCGAATGGCGCAGGTTTCACTGATCCACACCTCTCTGTGCAGCGGTGGCAGGGTGCCCGACGGCGAGCGCGCCGAAGTACTCGATGTGGTGGCGCATCTCCTTGCCCGCCAGCTCCGGGTCGCGCCGTCGGAGGGCGGCCAGGATGGGCAGGTGGGCGTCGGCGATCTGCTCCATGTCGACGTCGGCACGGAGGTAGGTGATCAGGGCGCGGATCTCGGCGTGCAGCGATCGCCACACCTCCAGCAGCAGCGTGTTGCCCGCCGCCTCGAAGATCAGCTCGTGGAAGCGGGCGTCGTGGACGAGCTGGGCGTGCATGTCGCGGTCTCGGGACGCGGCGTGCATCGCGTCGATCTCGGCCTGCAGCGCGCCGAGGGTGACCTCGGTGATGTGGGGCGCGGCCGCGCGCCCGGCCACCTCCTCCAGCGCCGCCCGCACCGGGTACATCTCGCCCATCTCCTTCTTGGTGATGGTGCGGACGCGCACCCCGCGGTGGGCCTCGCTCTCGACGAAGCGCATCGCCTCCAGGTCGCGCAGCGCCTCCCGGATCGGCGCCTGGCTCACCCCGTACTCCTTCATGAGGTGGCTCTCGACGATGCGCTCGCCCGGTGCGTAGTCGCCGTCGAGGATGCGCTGGAGGATCCGCTCGCGGAGCTGCTCGCGCAGTACCGACCGGTTCAGCGAGACGGACACCGCTCGATTATCGATAATCGTTGGCCTACGTCAAGGCGCGTCGGCGATGCGTCAGGGTCGCCAAAGCGTGTCGTCGGCCTGCTTGCAGAGCCACCACTCCGGCTCTTCGACGGCGTTGCGGTCGAGGAAGCGCTCGTGCTCGAAGCAGCGTTCGTCGCGGTCCACCACCACGAACACGCTGGTGAGCCGGTCGGCGACAGTGCGGTGGAAGCGGTCTCGCCACAGGAATCCGAGGGGCAGGTCGAGGACGTGCGCGGCCTGCCGCAGCACGGCCACGCCGATGCGGAGCTCGATCAGCCGCAGGCCGCCGTCGGGCATCCGCACCACCTGCACGGGACGCAGGCCGACCAGCCGCTTGCCGAGCGTGCGCGCGGAACCGGCCTGCCCGAGCCCGAGGTAGCCGAACACGACGGCCGCGACGGCCACCGCGACGACGAGGACCTGCCGCGGCCGATCCGCCCCGCTCCACACGTCGGTCACCCGCAGCACGTCGCGGACGAACCACGACGCGGCCAGCGTGAGCGCGAGCGCCAGCACCGCCACGACGACGAGGTCGATCGCCCAGGCCGCCGCCCGCAACCGGGGTGGCGCGAGCTCGGCGGAGCCGGGCCAGGCGGTGGCGGTGGTGGTCATCCGTGCAGCCCGCCCGCGGCGAGGTGGATGAACGCGGCGCCGACCTCGTCGGCCGTGGTAAGCCGGTCGACGTAGCCCTGCACCGGTTCGACCGCCTTCTGCAGCGCCTCGGCGTCGGGCTCGGCGCCGAACGTGATGACGGCGAGGTTGACCGGCCTGCGCGGGTCGGCGGCGGCCTTCAGCGCGTCGCGGAGCTGGTCGAGGGAGAGCGTGGGGTTGTCGGCCTCGTTGCGGCCGTCGGTGAACACGACCGCGTGCGACGGCGTGCCCTCCCGGTAGGCCGCCTGCGCGGACCGGTAGGCGGCGAGCACGGTGTCGTGCAGGCCGGTACCGGTGTCGGTGGGGGTGAGCGTGTCGATGGCGCCCTCGACCGCCCGCCTGCCGTCGCCCTCCAGGTCGCCGTCCGGCCGCAGGACGCGGTAGTCCCGATCGCCGTCGAGGTGGGTGCCGAAGGCCCAGAGCGACAGCCGGGCGTCGTCGGGGAGCAGCCCCGCCAGGGCCGTGACGCTGCGGCGCACCAGCGCGATCCGCGGCTCGGTGGTGGCGGGCACCAGCGCGCGCATCGAGCCGGAGACGTCGACGGCGACCAGCACGTCGGCACGGCGGTCCTGGGAGTAGGCGGTGGCGAGGACGTGGTCGACGTGGTGGGGGCCGAGCACGTCGAACGGCGCGGCGGTGAGGGGCGGCAGGTCGTCGTCGGACGGGAGCGGGCGGCGGTCGGGCCCGCGCAGCCCCGCGGCGGTGAGGGGCCGACCGACGAGCGCCCCCTTCAGACCCGCGAGCGCCCGCGCCCGTTCGGGGTCGGCGGCGGCCGCGGCGGAGGGGAACCAGCTGTACCGCAGCTGGGCGGTGTGGTCGGCGGGCGCGATGACCGTGCGCCCGGTGGTGGTGGCGCCGCGCAGCTCGCGCTCCGTCACCAGGCCGACCTCGCCCGGCTGCTCCGGCAGCGCGGGGGTGTCGGCGGCCACGATGCGCGTGCGGGGGAACGCGACGGCCAGCGCGTCGGCCGAGGCGTCCATGCCGTCGGCCAGCCACACCGCCTCGCCGACGGCACCGAGGCCGAGCAGGCCGTCGCCGCTGCCGCCGGGGTCGTGCGCGACGAGCCGAACGCGCGAGCCGGGCGCGGTGACGAGCTCGGCGAGCGCGCCCCATCCCCCGCCCGCCCGCTTGACCTGCGCGGCGGTGGCGTTGTCGGCGACGAAGTAGAGCGGGCTCGTCGCGACCACGGCACCGGCGTCCGCTGCGGGCGCCTCGGCCAGGGCCAGGCGCCCGGGGGCGCCGCGCCAGGCCGCGTCGTCGGGGAGCCACAGGTCGGCGTCGACCGCCGCGGCGCGGGCCGCCGCACCCCGGCCGTCGGCGACCGTGATGTCGAGTGGCCCGCAGGTCGCGACGGTGCGCAGGATCGGCGCGAACGACGCGGCGGTGACGATCCGCAACGCGGGGCAGGCGCCGTCGGCCGGGGGGCGCGGGGCGTACGCGGTCGTGAGGACGACGGCGCACGCGCCGACCAAGACGAGGGCGGCGACCGCCGGTAGCCAACGCCACCGGGAGTACGTCTTCCGGGCGCGGTGCTGTGGCATGAACGGGTCCTCCGGTCGGAGTCTCGCGTCCGGTGGGGAGTCCGGAGCGCACGACCTGGTGGGACGACCGTACCTGGGAGTGGCGCCGGCGGGAACGCGCAGGCGATGCTCTACCCATGGCGAAGAAGGAGAAGGCGAAGGGCGACCGGCTCGCCGGTCCGATCAGCCATGCCCGGGCCGTGCCGATCGGTGACTACGGCTTCCTCAGCGACGGCGAGGTCTCGGCGCTCGTCGCTCCCGGCGGCGCGGTCGACTGGATGTGCGTGCCGCGCTTCGACTCGCCGAGCGCCTTCGGCGCCATCCTCGGTCGGCGCGCGGGCACGTTCCGGGTGGCGCCGGTGGACATCACGGTGCCCGCCGCCCGCCGCTACCTGCCGGGCACGATGATCCTGGAGACCAGCTGGGCCACCGCCACCGGCTGGATCATCGTGCGCGACGCGCTGCTGATCGGCCCCTGGCACCACCAGGACGACCGCTCGCTGACCTACCGCCGCACGCCCAACGACTACGAGGCCGAGCACATCCTGCTGCGCACCATCCGCTGCGTGTCCGGCGAGGTGCAGACGATCATGGACTGCGAGCCGGTGCTCGACTACGGGCGCGCGCACGTGCGCTGGGAGTACACGGGCGAGAGCTACCACCAGGCCACGGCGAGCTCCGACCGCACCGACCTCACGGTCACCCTCACCACCGACATGCGGCTGGGCTTCGAAGGCGGGCAGGCCAGCACCCGCACGCTGCTCAAGGAGGGCGACTACCGCTTCGTCGCCCTCTCGTGGGGCGGCGCGGTGCCCCCCACGGACTACGACGACGCGTACAAGCGCCAGGTCTGGACCGCCCACCACTGGCAGCACTGGCTGGCCCGCGGCCAGTTCCCCGACCACCCGTGGCGCAGCTTCCTGCAGCGCAGCGCGCTCACGCTGAAGGGCCTCACCTACGCCCCGACCGGCGCCCTCGTGGCCGCGGGCAGCGCCTCGCTCCCGGAGACGCCCGGCGGCAACCGCAACTACGACTACCGCTTCACCTGGATCCGGGACGCCACGTTCGCCCTGTGGGGCATGTACTCCCTCGGCTTCGACTGGGAGGCCGTCGACTTCTACGCCTTCATCGCCGAGATCGCCGAGAAGGACGACAGCCTGCAGATCATGTACGGCATCGGCGGGGAGCGCGAGCTCACCGAGCACGAGCTGGACCACCTGCCCGGGTACGCCGACTCCCGCCCGGTGCGCATCGGCAACGCCGCGTACGCCCAGCAGCAGCACGACGTCTGGGGCGCCCTGCTCGACTCGGTCTACCTGCACTCCAAGGCGGTCGAGTACCTCGACAACCGGGTCTGGCCGATCCTCGAGAAGCAGGTGGGCGAAGCGCTCAAGCACTGGCGGGAGCCGGACGCAGGCATCTGGGAGGTGCGCGGCGAGCTGAAGCACTTCACGTCGTCCAAGATCATGTGTTGGGTCGCCGTCGACCGGGGCGCCCGGCTCGCGGCGATGGTCGGCGAGCACGGCAAGGCGTCGGAGTGGAGGCTCGCGGCCGAGGAGATCAAGCAGGACATCCTGGTCAACGGCGTCGACGGGCGCGGCGTCCTCACCCAGTACTACGGCGGCACGGAGCTCGACGCGTCGCTCCTGTTGGCGCCGCTGGTCCGGTTCCTGCCCGCCGACGACCCGCGGATCCGCGCCACCGTGCTCGCGATCCGCGACGAGCTGACCGTCGACGGCCTGGTGCTGCGCTACAAGGTCGAGGAGACCGACGACGGCTTCACCGGCGAGGAGGGCAGCTTCACCATCTGCTCGTTCTGGCTGGTCTCCGCGCTGTGCGAGATCGGCGAGATCCACAAGGCCCGCAAGCTCTGCGCGAAGCTGCTCTCCTTCGCAGGCCCGCTGGAGCTCTACGGCGAGGAGATCGACCCGAGCAGCGGCCAGCACCTGGGCAACTTCCCGCAGGCCTTCACCCACCTCGCCCTCATCAACGCGGTGCTGCACGTGATCCGGCTGGAGGAGCAGCACCACCGTGACCCGGAGGGGCCAGCGGAGGCGGCAGGCCCCGCCAAGTCCGGCAAGAAGGGTTAGGGCCGCCAGACGACGACGTCGCGCTGCTTGCAGAGCCACCACTCCGGCTCGTCGACCGCGGTCCGGTCGAGGTAGCGCTCGTGCTCGAAGCAGCGCTCGTCGCGGTCGACCACCACGAACACGCCGGTCAGCTGGTCGGCCACCGTGCGGCGGTAGCGGTCCCACAGCGGCCGGAGGAACAGCAGGGGCACGTCGGCGACGTGGGCGACGAGGCGGAACACGGCCACGCCGATGCGCAGCTGGATGAGCCGCAGCCCGCCCTCGGGCATGCGCACCACCTGCACGGCGCGCAGGCCCGCCAGCCGCTTGCCCAGCGTGCGCCCCGCCCCCGCCTGCCCGATGCCGAGGTAGCCCAGCGCGACGACCCCGACGGCGACGGCCACCACGGCGGCCTTGCGCGGCCACGGCGCCGCGGCCCCCCACACGTCGCTCAGCCTGAGCACGTCGCGGACCAGCCAGGACGCCGCGAGGACGAGGGCGGCCGCCACCGCCGCGACCACGACGAGGTCGACGAGCCACGCCACCGCCCGCAGCCGCGGCGGCGCCAGCTCGGTGGGCCCGGGCCAGGCGAGCCCCACCGTCGGCAGCGGCTGGGTGGTCATCCGTGCAGCCCGCCCGCGGCGAGGTGGATGAACGCGGCGCCGACCTCGTCGGCCGTGCCGAGCCGGTCGACGTAGCCCTGCACCGGGTCAAGCGCCTTCTGCAGGGCCGCGGCGTCGGGCTCGGCGCCGAACGTGATGACGGCCAGGTTGACCGGCCGTCGCGGGTCGGCACCGGCCTTCAGCGCGTCGCGGAGCTGGTCGACCGACAGCGTGGGGTTGTCGGCCTCGTTGCGCCCGTCGGTGAACACCACCGCGTGCGACGGCGTGCCGTCCCGGTAGGCCGCCTGTGCGGATCGGTACGCGGCCAGGATCGTGTCGTGCAGGCCCGTTCCGGTGTCGGTGGGGTTGAGCGCGGTGACCGCCCTGTCGATCGCCTGCCTGCCGTCTCCGCCGAGCGCGTCGTCCGGGCGGAGCACGCGGTAGTCCTTGTCGCCGTCGAGGTGGGTGCCGAACTCCCAGAGCGACAGCCGGGCGTCGTCGGGCAGCAGCTGCGCCAGCGCCGTGACGCCGCGCCGCACCAACGCGATCCGCGGCTCGTTGACGCCGGGCACCACCGCCCGCATCGACCCCGAGACGTCGACGGCGACCACGAGGTCCGCGCGGCGGTCCTCGGCGTACGCCGTGGCGAGCACGTGATCGACGTGGTGCGGGGCGAGCACGTCGAACGGCGGGGCGGCGACCGGCGGCAGGTCGTCGTCGGCCGGGTTCGGCGGGCGCGTGGCGTTCGGCCTGCGCAGCCCGGCCTTGGCCAGGGGGCTGTCGCCTGCGGGCCCGTCGAGCGCGGCCTTGACGGTGTCGAGCGCCTGCGCCCGGCCGGGGTCGGAGGCCGCCGCGGCGGATGGGAACCAGCTGTAGCGCAGCTGGGCCGTGTGGTCGGTCGGGGCGACGATCGTGAGCCCGTCGGCCGTGGCGCTGCGCAGCTCGTGTTCGGCCACGAGCCCCACCTCTCCCGGTCGGTCGGGCA
>Ga0068861_100003426_pt1 | contig 10527 bp, 10 predicted proteins | sample KBSSwiS42_FD_66593 | JGI IMG/M metagenome (GOLD analysis project Ga0068861, IMG submission 66593) | Switchgrass rhizosphere microbial communities from Kellogg Biological Station, Michigan, USA - KBS Switchgrass S4-2 | ecosystem: Host-associated > Plants > Roots > Rhizosphere > Soil ...
TCCTGGCCGATGACGTATTCGTCGAGAACCTTCTTGATTTCGGAGGGCTTGGGAAGTTTGTCGCGCGCGCGTTCGGCGCGGTCTTCCAGCTCTTCACGGATGATGTCGTTGCAGAGCTCGACGCACTCGTCGCAGACAAACACCGATGGACCGGCAATCAGCTTGCGAACTTCGTGCTGACTCTTGCCGCAGAAAGAGCAGTACAACAACTTGCCGTCGTCGTGCCGTCCGCGAGTGTCCTCGGTCATCTTTGCTCCGTATGGCGCGGCCAGGTCCCTACACCTGTCCGCTTTGGGATTCTTATATCACGGCTGTTTCGCGAAACCCAAGGGGACGCCGAGCGGAACCCGTTGTTTATACGGGATTTGTCCAGAACTGCGAGTCGCTTCGCAATTGCCCGCGAACGCCCGCCGGCGCCGGGATTTTTACGGCGTTGCGGCGGTCGCGCCGCCCACGCGCTTGTCGAGTAACTTATCTACCAACCCGTAAGCGACCGCCTCGGTCGGGGACATGAAGCTGTCCCGTTCCGTGTCGATGGCGATCTTTTCGACCGTCTGGCCGGTGTGTTTGGCCAGAAGCTCGTTCAGGCGCCCCCGGATCTTGAGGATTTCCTGGGCCTGGATGTGGATGTCGCTGGCCTGGCCCTGGAAGCCCCCCGAAGGCTGGTGAATCATGGCGCGCGAATTGGGCAGCATGAATCGTTTGCCCTTGGCACCGCCTGCCAGCAGCACGGCACCCATGGAAGCCGCCATTCCGACGCAGATCGTGCTGACGTCCGGCTTGACGAACTGCATGGTGTCGTAGATCGCGAGCCCGGCGCTCACCGAACCACCCGGCGAATTGATGTAAAGCGCGATGTCCTTCTCCGGATTTTCCGATTCCAGGAACAGCAGCTGCGCCACGATGACGTTCGCCATGTAGTCCTCCACCGGGCCCACGGCGAACACCACGCGCTCCTTCAGGAGCCGCGAATAGATGTCGTAGGAGCGTTCACCGCGAGCAGTCTGCTCCACGACAATCGGAATCAGGTTCAGTGCGCGCTCGTTCATCTAGAAAACTCCTGTGCTGATCAGGCCGCGGATTGCCCGAACTTGGTCAGTTCGGAGAAGGTCGAGGGTTTCTCGCGGACCTTGGCCTGGCCGAGCACCCAATCGATCGCCTGTTGTTCGAGTACCTGCGACTCTATTTGTCGCATCATCTCCGCGTTTTGCAAGTAGGCGCGTCGCACTTCATCCGGATTTGAATAGGAAGCCGCGAGCTCGTTCAATTTTTCCTGCACGGCTTCGCGGCTCACCTTGATGCCGGCGCTGCGCACCAGCTCGCTCATGAGCAGACCGAGGGCCACGCGGCGCCGGGCCGGTTGTTCGAACGGTTCGCGCGGCGGCAGTTGTTTGGCATCGCGCACGCCGGCGCGCCGCAACATCTCCACCTGCAATTCCTGGATGGTCTCTTCGACCAGCTGGCGCGGCAGCTCCAGCGGGTTCTGCGCGTACAGCGCCTCGAGCACCTGCCCGCGCAGGTTCTGCCGGATGGCCTCGCTCAGTTCGCGCTCCATGTTGGCGCGCACTTCGCCGCGCAGCTTGTCGAGGCTGCCGTCCTCGATACCAAAACTCTTCGCGAAGGTCTCGTCGAGCGGCGCCGGTGACTGTTCCTCGACCTTGCCGATCTTCACGTTGAACTTTGCCAGTTTTCCGGCGAGCTTCGGGTTGGTGTGATCGGCGGCAAAAGTAGCCGTGAAGTCGCGCGTGTCGCCGGCCTTGCCGCCGATGAGCGCTTCCTCGAATTCCTTCATGACGCGGCCGGCACCGATGGTGATGGCGACATCGTTGCCGCTGCCGCCCTCGAACTCCTCGCCGTCGATCGTGCCGGTGAAATCCACGGTGACGCGATCGTTCTGCACGGCGCCGCGCATCACCTCGTTGAATGCCGGACGCTGGGTGCGCAGGGTGTCGAGCATCGCGTCGAGATCCCGGTCTTCGACCGCTGCCACCGGCTTGTCGAGCGACAGATCCGTGACGGCCTTGAGGCGGACTTCGGGCAGCACCTCGAACACCGCGGCGTACTTGAGATCGGAACCCGGGCTCATCGCGATCGGTTCGATGCGCGGACCGCCCGCCGGGTTCAGCTTCTCGCGCGCCACGGCCTCCGAGAACGACGAGCGCATGAGGTCGTTGATGACCTCGCCGTGCACCTGTTCGCCGTACTGCTGGCGGATCACCGCGATCGGCGCCTTGCCGGGACGGAAACCCTTGAGGCGCGCGGTGCGCGAAATCTTGTTGAGCCGCTGGGCCACTTCGCCATCGATCTCGGCGGCGGGAATCGCCACCTCGAGCCGGCGTTCAAGTCCGCCGGTGGCGGTCACAGAAACCTGCATGTCCATTCCTTACGTTGTTAACGCGCGACGAGTGGTGCGAAAGGAGAGACTCGAACTCTCACGGGTTGCCCCACTGGAACCTAAATCCAGCGCGTCTACCAGTTCCGCCACTTTCGCCCGGCCCGACTTTTCATGACGGGTCAGTCGCGAGGGGCGCGGATTATAGCGAAAGCCGTTGCCGACAGCTTCAGGACTCCCGGTCGTGGGCGGCAACGGGTGCTTTGGCTATGCTTCGGGCCCTTCAGCGACAGGGACATAACATGGGACAGATCGTCAACTACGTGGTGGTGGGGCTCCTGACGATCGCCTCGGGCCTGCTCGACGCCCGTGGCTTCGTCTACGCGGCGCGTGCCTGGCCGGCCGGTCAGCTCGATCTGAAGATGGCCCTCGCCTCGCTGGCTGCCTTCGCCGGCGGGGTCTCGGCCTACATCGTGGCGATCAAGTTCATGCAGAACGCCGGAATCCATGGGGTCGCGCTGCAAAGCGGCATCTGGTTCGTGGTGACCGCGCTCGGCATCGCGGCCATGGACGGCACCCTGGTGCAGTGGACGCGCACCCAGCAGGTGGTCGGCGTGGCCGTAGCCATCGCCCTGGGCTGGCTGATCAGCACCACGCGCGCGGCCACGGCCTAGTACGATTCGCGCATGGATCCCAGACTCATCGAAATGCTCGCTTGCCCGGTATCCCGCGCCCCGGTGTATTTCTCGGCCACGAGGCAGCTCATCGTCTGCCCGACGAGCAAACTCGCCTACCCGATCAAGGATGGCATCCCGGCGATGTTGCCCGAGGACGCCATCAAACTCGAGGACGGCGATCCGCTGCTCACGCAACCCGCGGGCTGAACCCGAGGCCGCGATTCAGGTCCCGGGCGTGCGGGACTCTTCGTAGAACTTGAGCAGCTTGCGTTCGACGCGATCGAAATTGTTGAAACGCGCCAGCTTGCGCAGGTCGCGCGATTCGCGACCCAGCAATCCCAGCTTGAGCGCGAGGCCGATGAACGGATTTTGCGGCCGCTCGGTGAACGGAATCTGGTTGAAGTCGAAGAGTTTGGGCGTGCCCTTGTGGCGATCGACCATGACGTTCATGGCGTGCAGGTCGATGTCGTAGAGCTGCGCCTCGTGACTGAGCGTCACGAGTTCGGTGAGATCGCTCATGAAACGCGGCGAGATGAAATCCGCGTGGTCGCGTTGCGCGAAGTAGTACACCTCACCCTCCACCAGCTCCTGCAGCGACATCTGGAAACCGGGCTCGACGATGAAACCCAGCGGCTCGGCGACGTACTTCGAAAGACCACGTGCGTCGAAGAAGGCCCGGTTGCGCAGGTGTTCGAACTCGGCCAGTGGCAGCTTGTGTTTGCGGGCGTGGTTGGCGATGGCCGCGGGCTTGTAGACCTTGATGCCCACGTCGCGGCCGCGCCAGCGCGCGCGATACACCATCGAACGTTTGCCCTCGCCCAGCTTGTCGGTGATCGTGAGGTCCGCGTACTGCGTGCCCTTGAGCTTGATCGCGATGCCCTCCGGATCCGTGTGGCCGGACTCGGCGAGTACCACCCACTTGTCGGAGAGCCAGCGGCGCACGGCGACGATCTTGACCACGCGCAAACCGGCGTCCTCGAACTCCGACTTCATGCTCCTGACCGAGACGCGTTCGAACGGCCGGCGCGTCAGGCGCAGCGCACGCGTCAGCTTCCATACGCCGTAGCGGAATGAATACTTGTGGCGATAGTCGGCAATGATCCAGCGCCGCGACACGCGGCCGAACTCGCGCAGCATGCGGCGCCGCGTCTGTGGATCGACGTGGAACAGGAAACGGATGCTCATCACGCAATCGGCCGACTTCGTGCGGAACGGCAGCGACTCGGCGTCGGCGCGCACGTAGCCACGGATGTTCTCGTGTTTGACCGAAGGTAGTTTGGCCGCCTGCTGCATCATCTCGGAGGAGATGTCGCTGCCCACCACCTGATAGCCGGCACGCGCCAGGTGCCCGGTGAACCGGCCGGTGCCGCAGGGCAGATCGACCACCGTCTTCACACCCTCCGCGAGCGCCAGCGCCTTCTGGATGGCGTTCCATTTGCGCTCGTTGCGCCGCATGCGCTTCGGCGTGCGGAACCGGTGTTCGTCGTAGTCGGCAGCGACTTCCGGGCTCTGGTAGAACTGCTTCTTGTAGGCGTAGCCGTGTTCTTTCGGCTTGGAAGGATCTTCGCGGGAGGGTTTTGCCATCGGCGGAATGTACCTTCCGGCGCGAATTTGGTGGGCCGTGTAGGGGTCGAACCTACGACCTACTGATTAAGAGTCAGCTGCTCTACCAACTGAGCTAACGGCCCGTATTCGGGGGGCGCACTCTACCAGAGTGGCCAGAGAATTGGGGTGGCCGATGGGACTCGAACCCACGACAGCCGAGATCACAACCCGGGGCTCTACCAACTGAGCTACGGCCACCATTGAACAAAACAGATCTCCAGATGGCGCGCCCGGCAGGAGTCGAACCTGCGACCACCGGCTTAGAAGGCCGGTGCTCTATCCAACTGAGCTACGGGCGCACAGCCGGAACGGAGACTACCTGACTCGCGCCTGATCCTCATCGGTTGGTCGGGGCAGCAGGATTCGAACCTGCGACCCTCTGCTCCCAAAGCAGATGCGCTACCAGACTGCGCCATGCCCCGTTTCGCCGATGCCACCGTCCGGACTTTTCCGGCAGATGGGCCCGGCGGACGGGGGCGCGAATCATACCGGAGCCCCCCCCAGACGGGTCAATTTACCTGAGCACCCAGCCCGATATTTCGTCAGCCGGGAATAAACAGGCACCCGGATCGATCTGGCTTGCATCGTCAAGACTGAGGAATGCACATGTCAGAAAACATCTCACGTCGCCGGGCGCTCACCTGCCTGGGCGCTTGGTCCGGCGCCGCCGTTGTCTGGGGACTGGTGGGTGGGGTGCCGCGCGCCTTCGGCACGGCAGCGGATCGAAGAGCGCCAAACGCACGCTTTACTTTCACGCAGATCAGCGACACGCATCTGGGCTTCAACAAGGAGGCAAATCCCGACGTCGCGGGCACGCTGCGCCGTTGCATTGCCGACGTGAACTCGCTGCCGCAACAACCCGCTTTCATCATCCATACCGGTGACATCACGCATTTGTCCAAACCCGAGGAATTCGACCTCGGCACGCAACTCTTCGGCGAATTCAGGGCCGGCCGCATGCATTTCGTGCCGGGCGAACACGACGCCCTGGACCGGGGCCTCGAAGGTTATTTCGCCGGTCCCGGAAGCGGCCTGGAGCACCGCGCCTGGTATAGCTTCGACGATCACGGCGTGCACTTCGTGGGTCTGAGCAACGTCATCGACTTCAAGGCTGGAAGCATGCCGGCGCTTGGAACCGAGCAGTTGCAATGGCTGCGGAACGACCTCGCCGGACTTTCTGCCAGTACACCCATCGTTGTGTTCGCGCACATTCCCTTGTGGACGGTGTATGAACCCTGGGGATGGGGCACTGCCGATGCCGGAGAAGTCTTGAAATGGTTACGACGCTTCGGTTCGGTCACCGTGCTCAATGGCCACATTCACCAGGTGATGCAAAAGGTCGAAGGACACGTCGCGTTTCACTCCGCGATGTCGACCGCCTATCCGCAACCTGCACCGGGAGCCGCAGACTCGCCCGGCCCGCTCAAAGTGCCTGCTGGAAAACTGGGCGAATTGCTCGGAACGCGACAGATCAACGTGGTGCCGGGAAACCGCTCGCTCGCCATGATCGACAGGCCGATTCAAACGGAGGACCGTTCGTGAGCCGCGCCTGGATTCTGCGCTGTCTGTTCACGATGGCACTTGCAGGCTGGCACACGGCCCGCGCCAACGAGCCGGTCGTCATTACCATCGACCGTTTTCAATTCGCTCCGGACGAGATCACCATCGAACCGGGTACGACAATCGAATGGATCAACCGCGACCAGACCGTGCACAACATCGTTTCGAGCCAGGCGAAAATCGCTTCTCCCGGACTGGATACGGCGGACCGTTTCAGTTTCATGTTCGACCATCCCGGTGACTTCACCTACTTGTGCGGCCTGCACCCGCACATGAAAGGCATCATCCACGTGAAAGAGCGCACGTCATGACGCGGACGGACCCGCAGGAGGGCTGACCGAATGCGCAATCCCTCACCGTCAGCCCTGGACCTCGGCATGGTTCGTGACCTGACGCTGCCGCACCTGGATTCAGCCTACAACCTGGCGCGCTGGCTGATGCGTGACCCGCAGGACGCTGCCGATGCTGTCCACACGGCGTTCCTGCGCGCCGCGCGTTACATCCACACGTACGCAGGAGGTAATGCCCGGGCCTGGTGGTTGTCGATCGTGCGCAATTGCTGCCTCGCGCTGCTCAGCACCCGCCGACCCGCAGTCGTGTCTCTGGACGAACTCGAAGTCACGCAGGCGGAAATGGCGGATGGCAGTACTCAAGGGCCCGAGGAACAACTGCATCTGGCGCAGTCCGCGGCACTGGTCACCGGAGAACTGGAACGGCTGCCGCCCGAATTTCGGGAGGTGCTGGTCTTGCGCGAACTCGAGGAACTCTCCTATCGCGAGATCGCCGCCATTCTCAACATTCCGATCGGCACGGTGATGTCACGGCTGGCGCGCGGCCGTAAATTGATGAGAAAGGCGCTTACGCAGGATGGGCGGAGTACGACATGAGCTGTGAAACTTTCCGCGTACAACTACATGCTTATCTCGACGGCGAACTCGATCGCCCGGCGCTCGACGAGGTCGAAGCACACCTCGAAACCTGCCCCGCCTGTCGCCGCGATCTGGGCGAGCTCGAACAATTGCGGGACAGGGTTCGTTCGGCGCCGCGCCATGCGGCACCCGCCGAGTTGCGCAAACGAATTCAGGGAACCGAACAGCTTTCTGATTTCGCGCCGAACCCGAAGCGCTGGACCGCACCACGATGGGCCCTGGCCGCAAGCCTGCTCACGGGCATTGCCCTGGGCGCAATCTTCATGGGCTGGCGCTACGAACGGCAGGCCAGTGGCGATTCGATGGCCATGATCGCGCGGGCACTGGTGAGCAGTCATTTGCGGGCACTGGCCGCGGCGAGCCCGGTGGATGTGATTTCAGAGGACAGACACACGGTCAAGCCGTGGTTCGCGGGAAAGATCGGTGAATCGCCGCCGGTTGTCGATCTCAAGGATGCGGGCTTTCCGCTGCTCGGCGGGCGCATCGACTACGTCGGCGAGCAGCGAACGGCGGTGATTGTTTATGGCCACCGTAAACACGTCATCGATGTCTTCTTCGCGCCGACTGGGGAGACTGGCCAGCAGCCGCGTCAACTGGACGGATACACGCTCATGCCCTGCCAATTGGAGGGGCAACGCGCATGGATCGTGACTGACGTGGATCCGGACACGCTGCGGCAATTTACCGGGCTGCTGGCGTGCGCGACCTGAGGAGCGGCCGACTCGTTACCTGCGCCGCCAGCTCGTGGTGCCGTCGGGCTTGTCCTCGAGGACGACGCCAGCCGCCGCCAGTTCATTGCGGATCCGGTCGGACTCGGCCCAGCTCTTCGCCTTGCGGGCTGCCAGCCGCGCGGCAATCTGTCCGTCGATGGCGGTATCGCTGAGGCCGCCGGCGGATTTTCCCTGGAACCACTGCTCGGAGGGCACCTGCAGGATGCCCAACACTCCGCCGAGCCTTTTCAATTCACCCGCGATCCCGCCCAGCGTGGCTGCCGTCGCGGCACCACGCGCCGCGTTGAGCTCGCGGGCCAGCCCCTGGAGCACGGCGATGGCTTCCGGTGTATTGAAGTCATCGTCCATGGCTTCGTTGAAGGACTTGCTCGCGGCCGATCCCTCGGAAGCCGGAGAAATGGGCAGATCACGCAGCGCGGTGTAGAGCCGCCCGAGCCCCGCTTCAGCCTGTTCCAGCAGCTCGGGGGAATAGTTCATCGGCCCGCGGTAGTGGCTCGACAGCAGGAAGAATCGCAGCACTTCCGGATGCCTGATCTTCGCCAGCACCTCGCGAGTGGTGAAGAAATTCCCCAGCGACTTCGACATCTTCTCGTTGTCGATGTTGAGGAAGCCGTTGTGCATCCAGATGTCGGCGAACTTGCCGCCCGTGGCACCGCAGGTCTGGGCAATTTCGTTTTCGTGGTGCGGGAACTTGAGGTCGATTCCGCCGCCATGGATGTCGAAATGTTCGCCGAGTTCCTTCGTCGACATGGCGGAGCACTCGATGTGCCAGCCGGGACGGCCCTCGCCCCAATTCGAGGGCCAGGCAGGTTCGCCGGGCTTCGCGGATTTCCACAACACGAAGTCGAGCGGATCGCGCTTGGCGCTATCTACCTCGACGCGCGCGCCGGCGCGCAGGTCTTCGAGTTTCTTGCCGGAGAGTTTTCCGTACGGCGCGAACCGGTGCACGTCGTACATCACGTCGCCGTTCGACGCCTGGTAGGCGAATCCCCGGTCGACGAGCTGCCCGATCATGGTGAGCATTTCATCGATGTATTCCGACGCCTTCGGTTCCTTTTCGGGCCGCAGGCAACCGAGCGCATCGAGGTCTTCGTGCATGGCCGCGGTGAACCTGCGGGCGTGCTCACGCCAGTCGACGCCCGCCTCGCGCGCGCGGTTGATGATCTTGTCGTCGACGTCGGTGATGTTGCGCACGTAGGTCACGCGCAGGCCGCGGTACCTGAGATAGCGGCTCACCATGTCGAACACCACCAGCATGCGGGCGTTGCCGACGTGGAAGTAGTCGTAGACGGTGACGCCGCAGCTGTACATGCGAACGTGGCCTGGTTCGACGGGCCGCAGCTCCTGCTTCTGGCCCGTCAGTGAATTGTGGATGCGGATCATGCGGCGAAACGTAACAAGCGCATGTGGATGCTGGTGCCGGGCATGGCCCGAAGCAGCGGGGCGAGCTCGGGTCCCTCCGGGGACCCGGTGAGTGCCAGCCGCAGCGGTTTCCACAGCGCCTGGCCCTTCGCACCGGTCGCCGCCTTGACGGCATCGACGATGGCGTCGAGCGAGGGATCGCGGGCGGCGGCGTCAGCCGCCGCGCGGAAGAACTGCGGGCCCGCTTCGCGCACGCGCGCCAGCGAATTCTCGTCGAGGTTCGGCGACGGCCCGAAAACCACTTCGCGCCAGTGCGCGACGTCGGCGGGCAGCAGCACGTTCGGCCGGATGGCCGCGATGAAGGCGCGCCGGCGCTGCGCGTCGATGTCGCGCGGCGTCTCCGCCGCCAGCCAGCGCTCGCTCTCCTCGAGCGGCAGGTGGTGCGCGACTTCGCGCTGCCACACGTTGAGCTGGGACTCCTCGAAACGCGCCGGCGCGCGGCCGAGATGTTTGACGGTGAAGGCACGTGCCATGGCTTCGGCCTCGAGCACGCCGTTCTCGCCGCACGAGTGGCCGAGGCGGAACAGGTGATTGTTCAACGCCAGGGGCAGATAGCCGCGCTCGCGGTATTCCCGTACGCTGGTGGCGCCGTGGCGTTTCGACAGCGGCGTGCCGTCCGCCCCTACCAGCAACGAAAGATGGCCGTAGGTTGGCGCCCGCAGACCGAGCGCCTCGAGCACCAGCAGCTGGCGCGGCGTGTTGGTGAGGTGATCCTCGCCGCGCAACACGTGCGTGATGCCCATCTCGGCGTCATCGATGGCATTGCTGAAGAAGAATGCCGCGCTGCCATCGGCACGCCGCAGGATGAAATCGCCGATGTCGTCGGTCGCGAAGCGCTGTGGCCCGTGCACCATGTCGTCGAACTCGACGAATTTGCCGGTGGGTACGCGAAAGCGCGTGGTCGGCGAGATGCCCTGCGCGCTCTTGCGGACGCGCGCCTCGGCCGACAGCTCGCGGCAGGTACCCGCGTAGCGCGGCGGCCGGCCGGCGGCGAGCTGCGACTTGCGCGACAGATCCAGTTCGAGGGGCGTGCAGTAGCAGGGATAGGTCAGGCCGCGCGCATCGAGCGTGGCGGAATGTCGTGCGTAGACCGGGCCGCGGCGCGACTGGAGATATTCTTCGCCGGGTGCCGCTTGCCCCGGACCCGCGTCCCATTCGAGCCCCATCCAGCGCAGATCGTCCATGAGCGCCAGCGTGTAGGACTCCTTGCTGCGTTCCGTGTCGGTATCTTCGATGCGCAGCACGAAGCGGCCGCCGTGGTGGCGGGCAAA
>Ga0068861_100003427_pt1 | contig 10525 bp, 6 predicted proteins | sample KBSSwiS42_FD_66593 | JGI IMG/M metagenome (GOLD analysis project Ga0068861, IMG submission 66593) | Switchgrass rhizosphere microbial communities from Kellogg Biological Station, Michigan, USA - KBS Switchgrass S4-2 | ecosystem: Host-associated > Plants > Roots > Rhizosphere > Soil ...
GGTGGTGTCGTCAATGTGACAAGTACGATTACGGATACAGGTGAACGCAAGGAGATGTTTGGATTCACCGCACGTCACATCAAAACTTCAACGGTCAAAACGGCTAGTCCTGACGCGTGCGACAACGATCAAAAGGTCGAGACGGACGGTTGGTACATTGATTTTCAATTCTCCTTCGACTGCTCCAATCAACCGCAGAAGTATCAGCCTTCCCCTGTTCGCCCTCAACCAGGATGCAAAGACGAGATTCGAACGAAAACAATCGGCACGGCCAAGCTCGGTTTTCCACTACTTGTGACGACAACGGTGTATCAACCTGATGGTCGGACCACGTCGATGACGCAAGAGGTGCTCGAACTTTCGAGAGAGCCATTGAGCGCTGCTCTTTTTGACGTTCCCGAAGGTTACGCATTAGCCAAAGACATGCAGTCTCTTTACGGCATGAGCGCGTCAGTATCACCGAACGTGCAACCTTCAAACCCGGCCAATGGTTCATCAACTGCAACTCCAACAACAGCGGCCAACAACTCAACATCCGTCTCTACCCCCTCGACTCCAAAGAAGCCGGGTGTAATTCGGATCGGTTTAATCCTGCCAACCGTGCAGATGACTGCCGGTAATCCAACTCAAGCTGCAGAAGCCGTGCGAAATGCGTTTGCAAGTTATCTCAATGGACCAACGATTGAAGTGGTAATGCTCTCCGCACGACTTCCAGCCCTCGCGATTGACGAAGCACGACAGAGTCAGTGTGACTATGTTCTCTCCAGCGCGTTGCAGGTGAAGAAAGGCGGAGGCGGCGGTTCACTCTTTGGGCGTGCGATGGGAAATATTGCCGGCCAGGCCGCAGGGCACATACCTGGCGGCGGTTCCGCAGCTACAGGAGCGGCGCGATCAGCAGCAATAGGAGGCGTATACACAACAGCAGCGATTGCCAGTTCGATCAAAGCACGGGACGAAGTGTCTCTTGATTACAGGCTCGACGCAGTTCAGACTCAGCAACCGTAGTCAGCGCTAAAAATAAATCTAAAGCGAATGCGGACGGCGAGGATGTCGTGACTGCCCTGGTAACTAAAACAGCGGAGAGCATTGTCGCTGCAGTTAGAAAGTAGACCACCACACTTCTCATGCACACGGTCGTCCGAAAAATGCAGAATCGGCTTCGCATAAAAGATGCGGCTGTGATCTGTTTCATCGTCGTTAGTCTAACGCTCGCTCAACTGCCGATCAGTGCGCAGACGCCCCGCGCGAAGCGCCCGTCGCGTCCATCAACACCGCGCACTACGCCATCGCCCTCGCGCACAGATCCAGAGAAGAAGACCACACAACTTCCCGCCGCTGCACTTGCGCAACTGGAAATTCCCGAAAGTCAACGAGTCAAACTTATTCGTTCGCCCAAGAGTGTGGCGATGGCAAAAGCTTTTGACGACGGAAAATTGCCCGAACCAATGCGGCTACCGCCCGGCAACATCGACGAGCAAGCAGCAACACTCGCGAAGGCTGTATTGAAGGGCGACGAAAAATCAGTGCCGGCGTTGTATGCCGCTGTTCTCGCTGCGGGATACGGCATACGTGATGCCGACGGAAGCGTTCTGGAAACAACGGATCATGGACAAGGAATGGTCTTTCGAGACTGGGAGATTGCGGCAATCGCGAAGCTTTATGGTCAAGGCTATGGTGTCGGCCTGGCACATCTGAGCGAAGCGTTCACACGCAACACCAAGGCGTTCAAAGACGTTCCGCTCGCCACTGCATTACTTGATGGGATACGTAAAGCGGCGAATAGCGATCACCGAGCCCTCAGGTTTTGGGGTCGCTTCATTGTCGAACTGGGCCGCAGCTCTAGCGAGCCTTATGATCTTCTAGACCAGATTGGGCCGGCGAAGATTCGTCTCGATGCAGCCCAGATGTTCTTCGTCCTCTCTCGTCTCATGGGTGACGTCGCTTTAAGCGCCAAGGTCGCGAATCACGTTCGTCCGGTACCTTCTTTAACACGCAAAACTAAGTTAACGGCTTCCAACCACGCAGAACTCAGCACTCTAAGAATCTTACGGAACAATCGGTCGTCTTCTCTCCCTGGTCCATGTGCACCGGAGGGTTGGGAGAGTATCGGACGCGACGTAGGCGCGCTTGCTGCCACAAGCCTCTACGACCATATCCTGTCGCAAAGCAACATGAGCCTCGGTTCAGTCAATCTCGTCCTAACTCTGCTCAAGTTCATCCTCAGTTACGCATTTCTGAAAACAGACATCGTCATCGCAAAGAAGCCGCTGGTTCGCACAAAATCAACCACTAAGGGTGAGTTAGACGTTGTCATTGGAAAGGTGTGGATCGACAACAAGCTGCAAGAGTTGAATTGCCAGCGGACTTTTCTGAATGCACATGGATTGGATTTCAATCTTCCGAACAGTGGTCCAGTATCGGGTGCGACAATCGCCTGGGAAGGATTGGAAGGCTTTGGCGAACAGGACCGAGGCGCACTTACTTCCGCCTTAGATTACGTTCGCAACCTGGGCGAAGTGCCGCCTTTGGATGAGCCAATCGTTACGTTCGACGTTCTGAAAGGACCGTGGGGCGGGCCATCGCGCACAGAGATGAACACGGATATAGCTGGTCAGTCGCTTATCCTGGTGGTCGGACTGCCGCAGAAGAAGAATCTCGCAAATCAGAAGTTGACCGAAGTCAACAAAGTTGCAGGCGTAATGTTCAGGGTTCAACTCAAAGCGATACCGAAGGAGTTGAACGATATTCAGGGCATTGCCTCAACGTTAGGCGACGCCGCCGGTCCTGTGATCGCTTTCTTACAGGGCGACTGGGTTGGTGGCGCAGTTGGGGTCGCGACCGAAGCTGCATATCGCATGGCGTGGCGTGGCTCGGAACCTCTCTACTTTGTAGTGAAAGATTGGGAGCCTTGCGAAGGATGGACTGGGTCAATCATCGTTAAGGGTGAGTTCAAGGACACTAGACCGACCTCTACGAGGACTAGCTCCGGAACGGAGGAGACGACAAAAAACTACGAGCTGAGATTTAACCTCACGCCTGTTAAAGACACCTCTGGCGGTTCTCAAAACGGTTACTTCGCCAATCTGCTCGCTACGATCGAGGACAGCCATGTAACAGTCGAGAAGCGAAATGATAGCGGGTTCTGCGATACCGGTGCTCGTCGCGCGAACGGGACTAAAGTCACGGAACTGGTCAGGGGAATTTTGACCGTAACTAATCGACAAGAACGCGTAGGCGCTGGAACCGTCAAGGCAACTGTCTACATTGCCGAGCGCGGAGCAACTGGATACAACATTCTAATTAATGCGCCAAGCGAACCAGTCACCGGCGTTCAGCGTTGGGTGATGGACTACAACTTTCCTCAGTGCCCGCTGTGGGAAAAAGTCAATTCAAATCGCGAAGAACGACCAGAAAAATTTTACCTTCCGCAGATCGAGTTTCTTGCCACTTTCGATCCTGAACACCCCGGATCTCTGAAAGGCACTCAAACTGTAAAGGACTCCAGAGGAGGGTCAGTGACGTACACATGGGATCTGCAACAGTGCAAATGACGTTCGGTAAGTTTCTGTTCGGATTGGTGATCGTCTGTTTTCTCCTCGTCACGGTGGAGGCGACGCATGGTGCGCAAGGCGGTGTCCTGACATTCAGCGATCGTCAAGCATTTACATCTGCGGCGAACAAACTAACGGTAATTGATTTCGAAGGTTCAGCTCCACCGTCAGGATTCATCAACTACAAAGCACCTAACGCTTTTTCGATCCATGGTCTTCAATTTACTCTAGGCGGTGGTGGAAAGTTTGGTCCAGGTGCAATCAGCCTGGTCGGCGGCTGGTATTACGCGGGTCCAATCTACGAAACGACAACCGGTGCAAAGATCACCTGGTCGCCGCCCAATCAGCCTGGCAATGCTTATCTGGAAGTTCGTTTGCCAGCTAACGTCACTGCAGTGGGAACAGATCTGTGGGCCGTTCAGCCGGCAGTCTCGTCGGTTGAAGCGTCTGTGGCCACGACCGATGGTCAAACACAAACGGCAAACATCTCAACATCAACTCGGCCCGCTGCCAGTTTCATCGGTTTCACTTCGTCGACGCCGATAAGCTCTATTCGTTTCACCATCCCACGAGGTCAAACGGGTCTAATCCTCGACAACTTCACTTTCGGTCAATCGACCGCAAAGCAGCAATCAATTGCCAGCACCGCTCAAAGCCCCGAGGACGAAGACAGGCGGCCAGTTGCCACTTCATCCAAAAGCTCATCCTCGACTGTAAACACGGAACGACCTTCGCAGCTAACGGGTACTGCATCAACACGAGGCGGAACGATCGCCTACATTCGCAACGGAACAGAGATTCGACTGATAGAACCTGACGGCTCGAACGATCGTCGACTGTGGACACATCCAGACGCTAGCAAGGATCTCGGCATTGACTCGCTTGCATGGAGACCGGATGGGCAAGAGTTAGCCTTCTCGAGTAGTCATGCCGCCGTCGCTTCGCTCTATCACGCGGACCTATACGCAATAAGACCCGATGGCAGTGGATACCGCAAACTTACGAATCCACCGGATCGCAACGAGTACGAACGGTACAAGAAAGGTTCAGTCAGCGTAACAGTCCGAAACGAACAGCCGATCTATAAACAGTCGCAGGCGAGCTCTGGAGTTTTCCTCGTCTACGTCGCCGGCGCTGAAGAACCACAGCAGATCACGCTGCCTCCGGGTGCAAGTAAGACGCTTCTCTTCAACAACGTCGCTGACTTCGGGAATCACCCACAACCTGTTGTCGCGATGTGGGGCAAGTTTCGTTGGTTCATACCGGGCGTGGATGTTCGCGCAGGCACAACGGTAAAGGCGCCGGCATTTGGTATCTCCGGTGATGGAATTGAATTGTTCGGAGCGTTCCGTCCGGTTTGGCGCGCTGACGGATCACGCGTTAGCTACCGTTCCGGGGTCTGCACGATCAGTAGTGTGTCAGTTAATCCAACCCCAGGCGAGCAAACATACGATCCAATCTTTGGCGGCAAGAATCCGTTGGGTACGTGCAGCTGGGACTGGGGGCCAACGCAGTCAACCGCAAATCAAGTTCTATACACTGAGAATTCTTCAGGCGGCTCAAATGTTTTCCGAATAACTGAAGGTGGCACGCATCCAGGTGAAAAGCTCACGCAGTATTCCGATGTTGATTACCAACTGCTTTTCGACTTGCACTGGTTGCCCGATGGCTCAGGCTTTCTGTTCTCAAATCAAACTCTAATGCGCGACTCCGCAAATATCTTTCGTTACGACTTCAAGACCCGCAAAGTCACTCAGATCACCCGCCTCGAAAACGAGTTCACAGGCACCTTCAGTATTTCAGCTGACGGTCGAGCGATTGTTTTTGAACGATCAAAATCACTCGAGGACAACCGAGAAATAGACCTCTGGATCGTAAATCTGGATGGACGTGACGCACACCTTCTCGTACGGAATGGATTTGCGCCATCGTGGCGTTAGAGATGTCCATAGCTAGTTCAAGTTTTACCCTACATACGTCAGCGCGCTGAAAGGTGTTTTCGGGTCATGTGTTCTGTCCTTGTGGAACGCTGTTAAAAATGACAGTGTTTCTTCCCCCCTTCCTCACCTAAAGTCGGGTAGACCACATGAAAATCTTTGCCACAGTAGTTCTCACACTGGCTGCTGCTCTCTCATCGCGCGTCTCAGCCCAGGAGATGGAACCGCGCGCATACTCACGCGCGCCGATCGGCACCCAGTTTGTGCTGGTGACCTACGCCTACCAAACCGGCGATGTTCTGACAGATGCATCGCTTCCTTTGCGTGACGTAAAGGTAAAGCTCCACTCTTCAGCAATCGGCTACGGTCGTACGTTTGCGCTCGCTGGCCGACAGGCAAATCTGAGTTTTCTTGTTCCATATCTTAAAGGCACCGCGAGCGGAACCGTGTTCGAAAATACTTTGTCAGTAAACCGTTCGGGGTTGGGAGATTTACGCACAAGGTTTTCCATGAACATCGTCGGCTCACCCGCGGTGGATATGAAAGAGTTTGCTGCTTACAAACCAAAAACAGTGATCGGAACAAGCCTCACCGTCGTAGCGCCTACTGGACAATATGATCCAGCGCGACTCGTCAACCTAAGCTCACATCGATGGGCATTCAAACCAGAGATAGGCCTTTCAAGAGCTTTGGGTCGATGGACACTGGAAACCGCTGGCGGAGTTTGGTTCTTCACAACGAACGAGAACTTCTTCGCCGGAGCTCGACGCGAACAACGAGCATTGCTTTCGATGCAGGGCGGAGCGATCTACACGATCCGTCCTCGAATGTGGGCGTCGGTTAACGCGACATATTTTCGCGGTGGTCAGACGGTCGTTAATGGCCGGGTTAATGAAGATCGACAGGCGAACTCTCGGATCGGCGCGACGTATTCTCTTCCCTTGAGCGATCGACAGTCGATCAAAGTGGCGTGGGCCAAAGGCCTGACAACGCGCTTCGGCGGATCGCTGAACACGATCGTGATCGGCTGGCAGTACACGTGGCTCGATTAAAGGGCCAAGCCTCGAGCTCTCGGCCGATTTACAAATCGACTCCCATTCTCCCCAACCTCTAGGTTGCGAATCACACGGCGAGTATCCACGATCCAGGAATGATCAAGGGTCAGCGTTGGCTTCTGCGCGAGGGACGGCTGAAACGGGTTTCTAAGTTTGCTGCGCCGTCTCGAATCGCACGCTTGCTGGCTTTGTGATAATGTTGGGGCCTGCATTCCCTGACCAGTCGACGCAGATGAAGCCTTGTCATTTTGAAACAGGATGGATTCCGTTATGAGAGTTCGGCCAAATCTACTCTTAATGGTCGTCACCCTCGCGTGCTCATTATCGCTGCCAGTCTGTGCACAGCAATCAGGAACGCCCGTCGTGGTGCAACCAGGTGCGCCGGGTCAACCTACGCGTACACTGCCTCCATCGACGAGAGCTACGTTACCTCCCTCTTCCGCCAAGGACGTGGAGTTCATGCAGGGTATGATCATGCATCACGAGCAGGCAGTTGAGATGACCGCGCTAATCGAATCTCATACCGACAGCAAAGGCATTCGCACGCTCGGTGCACGCATCAGCCATTCGCAATCAGACGAAATCAAATTCATGAAGCGATGGCTAGAGACTAGAGGTCAGTCTACGTCGATGCCGATGCATCACATGCCTGGGATGGATATGTCGAGCCACAACACGCTTATGCCAGGAATGCTGACGGCCAAACAGATGGATGCCTTGAGAAAAGCGAAGGGCGCAGAGTTTGACCGTCTGTTTCTAACCGGGATGATTCAACACCACGACGGCGCTTTGATTATGGTGAAGGACTTGTTTGATACGGCCGGTGCTGGTCAGGATGCCGAACTTTTCAACTTCGCGACTGATGTCGACAGCGGTCAACGCGCTGAAATCAGGATCATGCAAACTATGTTGGGTGAAAACCCTTAGAGGAGAAATGATGAATCGAGTACACATTACGGCTTTTCGCCTTCTAATAACTTCCCTTGCGTTGTGCTCATGTTTTGTTATCACGACGTTTGCGCAAAATCCGGCACCGTCGCCGTCTCAGGACCCGACAAAAAAACCTGACAGTCCGCCTCCGGCAGCACAGGAACAAAATCCGTTTGCTCCTGAAAAAGCGAAACCGTTACCGCCGGGAATGACAGGTTCCGATGAAAACGATCCGCGAGCAAAACTGACGCCCGGAGTTTACGACGCCGGTGAAGCGGCGGTGGGCATCAAGCACATTCAGCTGGTGAAGAAACCCGACGCGTTTCAACTGGGCTCGGATGATCCTGACAACCCGCGAGTGAACAAGACACTGGGTCAACTTGGTATCCCCGAGGGGATGCCCATTCCGAAACCGTCCAAGTTGGTCCTGGCCCAACTCGCGTTTGCCAATTCAGACCTTGCTTTTCAAGGAAACCACCTTTTTCTCGGAAACTTTTACGGTGTCAACATCTTTGACATTTCGAATCCGGAAAAGGCCACATTAGTGACTTCAATGGTGTGTCCCGGTGGACAAGGCGATGTCTCGGTTTATAAGAACCTGATGTTCATGTCCGTAGAGATGCCGAACGGCCGCATCGATTGCAGTGCCGAAGGATTCGCGCCACCAGCAGCTCCCAAACCCGGACAACCGGGAGGAGGGATGCCTGCTGCGGACAAAGATCGTTTCCGCGGCGTACGAATCTTTGACATCAGCAACATCAAGCAGCCGAAGCAAGTGGCAGCGGTGCAAACTTGCCGTGGCTCGCACACGCACACGCTCGTCACCGATCCGAATGACAAGAACAACGTCTACATTTACGTGTCGGGAACTTCTTTCGTGCGGCAGCCCGAAGAGTTGGCCGGATGCTCAGGTGAGGCGCCGGCAAAAGATCCCAACACTGCGCTGTTTCGCATTGACGTAATCAAAGTTCCACTGGCGTCCCCTCAAGATGCGAAGGTGGTTTCGAATCCTCGGATCTTTATGGATTCACGCACGGGTGTTCTGAACAGCCTGACGAGTGGTGCAACCCACGGAGTCGGAAAGCCCTCTTTCAGCGATCAGTGTCACGACATCACTGTGTACTCACAGCTCGGCCTCGCAGCAGGGGCCTGCTCCGGAAACGGGATCGTGCTGGACATCAAAGATCCGGCAAATCCAAAACGACTCGACGCTGTTAACGATCCAAACTACGCGTATTGGCACTCGGCCTCGTTTTCAAATGATGGAAGCAAGGTCGTTTTCACCGACGAGTGGGGCGGCGGAATGGGCGCACGATGCCGCGCTACTGATCCAAACAAATGGGGTGCTGATGCAGTTTTCCGCTTAAAGGACAACAAGCTCACGTTCGCCAGCTACTACAAAATGCCGGCTGCCCAGGGTGATACCGAAAACTGCGTGGCCCACAACGGATCGCTTATTCCTGTTCCTGGCCGCGACCTCAAAATACAGGCTTGGTATCAAGGCGGCATTTCCCTTATGGACTTCACTGACGCTGAACATCCGACCGAGATCGCATATTTCGATCGTGGTCCAATCGATCCAAAGATGCTTGTGCTTGCAGGCGATTGGTCAGCGTATTGGTACAACGGCCGCATCTACGCCTCTGAAATCGCACGCGGTTTGGATATCTTCGAACTGACGCCAACGAAGTTGTTGACGCAGAATGAAATCGATGCCGCCAACACGGTTAAGTTCGCTGAGTTAAATGTGCAGAATCAGCAACGATTCGAATGGCCGAAGAACCTTGTCGTCGCGAAGGCCTACGTCGATCAGCTCGAAAGATCTCAAGGGCTCGCTGCTGATCGCATCGCGGCGGTGCGACAAGCAATTCAAGGCGCGGAAAGTTCACGCATGAACAAGAGCGCGTTGAACAAGCTTAAGAGTCTGGCGGCTCCCATCGAGCAAAGCGCGACTGCCACTCAGAATGCGGCTGATTCAATGCGGTTGAAGGCACTGGCTGAAATACTGAAGAGCCCAGCGCGATGATCCAATGATCTAATACAACTCTTTGCAGGAGGAACAAATGGAACGAAAGGTAGCGTCCGACTACCCACAGGAGTTGTTAGACCTTTTTCATGAATACCAGCACGGCGACATCACCCGCCGCACTTTTCTTGATCGGGCCGCCAAGTTTGCGATTGGCGGCCTGACTGTCTCAGCGATTTTTGAAAGCCTGCGGCCCCACTACGCCTGGGCACAACAGGTGCCAAAAGACGACAAGCGCATCAAAGTGGGTTACGAAGTGGTTCAATCGCCGGCGGGAAACGGCACCATCAAAGGCTATTTGGCTCGTCCCTCCAACAGCAAAAAGCTGCCGGTCGTGCTCGTCATTCACGAGAACCGCGGACTGAATCCTTACATAGAGGATGTGGCGCGTCGACTTGCACTCGCCAACTTCGTCGCCTATGCGCCTGACGGATTGACTTCAGTCGGCGGCTATCCGGGCGATGACGAGAAGGGCGCCGCCGCATTTCGCAGCGTGGATCGAACCAAGATGACTGAAGATTTCGTTGCCGCCGCCAAGTGGCTCAAAGCACGGTCTGACTCCACCAAAAAGCTGGGTGCAGTGGGATTCTGTTTCGGCGGCGGAATGGTAAATCAACTCGCCGTGCGGCTGGGCGCGGATCTAAATGCCGGCGTTGCATTCTATGGACGCCAGGCAAGCGTTGACGATGTGCCTAAAATCTCTGCCCCGCTGCTGTTTAATTACGCAGGCAATGACCAGGGCGTCAACGCAGGAATCGCGACTTATGAGGCTGCGCTAAAGGCGAACAACAAGGTCTTTGAGCAGCAAATGTACGAAGGCAAACAACACGGCTTCCATAACGACACAACTCCGCGCTACGACGAAGCCGCCGCTAAACTTGCGTGGACTCGCACGCTCGATTGGTTCAATAAATACTTGAAGTAACGTAATGGGAGCGCGGACGTCCTCGTCCGCGCTGAGCGAAGCGAAGAAGATCTGCGCGACTGCGTCGCGTTTGCGGACGAGGACGTCCGCGCTCCCAGTAA